>VYLF01000119.1_pt2 | contig 19778 bp, 22 predicted proteins | sample 5114371 | NCBI WGS metagenome assembly VYLF01 (sample SAMN12291773, study PRJNA351875) | freshwater metagenome | isolation source: freshwater lake | place: USA: Michigan, Kent Lake | collected 2013-08-15 | reverse complement strand
ATAGGAATCTGGTCGCCAATTTACTCGTTCATCTCCTAAAATTGCCAGACTGATAACTGGTTTCTGATACAAATCAAAGGCACGATAGTTATAAATATACATCCTCTGAGGGAAATTTTCTTCGTACTGGCTTTGAATTTCAATATGAATCAAAATCCACACTTCTTCACCCCTGAGTAACCAAACTTTATAGAGTTTGTCAGCGAAACGTTTTTTGGTCTTTGCTGAAGCGGTAATCCGTTTGAGTTCTTTTTCTAGGGATTCGGGAGTTTTTGTCCAATCAATTAATTGGTGAACTTCAGGAAAAAAGGCTCTTCGGTTTGTGTTATGCAATGGACGGGGGTTATAAGGGATGAAACCCTTATAGAAACAGACATTACCAATTTTTGTCAATTGTTTGCGATCTGGAGCGAACTAATCAATTAAATCTCTTGCCAGATAAGGATTTAGTCGATTTATGCCCCCATATCGAACCATACCAAGTAACGAAGAGCCGGAAAAAAGAAGCATAAAAACGCTTCAAAATACTCGGTTAATGCTTCTTTCCAGGGTTCATCATAATTGGCGGTTGTTGGGTTCATTTGAGTTGTTTGCTTACTCGTAGGCTATGAAGCACGATAGCGTAACGCACCGATTTAATAATAGAGGTGGTGGTGGTAATCTGGGGATTTTGTGGTAAAAAAGCGGATATTTGTTCGATTCCGTCTTGATTGGGAGTGAGAATAACGGTGGCGACTTCTGGAATTACCCCAGCTTGGAGACTTTGATAATCGGCAACACCAGCATCGAGGAAAACTACGGTAGCGGTTAAACGCTGATTTCTCTCACTATCCACCTGATTAGCTTGACTCAAGCCATCAGATTGAGCGAAATTGAACAAAACATCGTCAACAGCAGCAAAAATCGACAAAAGGGTAGAAGTCATGGTGTTGGCAGCAAAGGATGACTGCGGCTATTCTATGCAAACAATCGCCAATTTTTCAAGACCCCTGTAACAGAAATTAATATTGCCAGAAAACGGGTTTCTCAAAGAAACCCGTTTTCTAAAAATGCTTCAAAATATTCGCTTAATGCTACTTAACCTGACAGTATATATTAAGAAAAGCAACAAATACTTTACAGATAAACAAAAATATGCAGCAAATTCTAGGATTAGAGACACAACCAAAAATCTGGCATTGGCGGGGATTCAAAATCACCTATCAGAGTGCGGGGGAGACGGGACCTGCGATCGTGCTTGTGCATGGATTTGGGGCATCTTGGGGACATTGGCGGAAAAATATCCCCGTTTTAGGCGAAAAATGTCGCTGTTTTGCCCTAGATTTAATTGGTTTTGGCGGTTCCGACAAACCCGAACCGAAAAACGAGATCGATTACACTTTCGAGACTTGGGGGGCGCAAATTGCCGATTTTTGTCGGGAAGTGGTGGGTGGTCCTGCTTTTTTGGCGGGTAATTCCATCGGTTGCGTCGCCATCATGCAGGCTGCCGTCGATCATCCCGATTTTGTCCTTGGGGTGGCGGCGATCAATTGTTCCCTCAGACTACTGCACGAAAGAAAACGGGGTAAATTACCCTGGTATCGTCGTTTAGGTGCGGATATTGCCCAAATAATTCTCAAAAACAAAGCAATTGGGGCTTTTTTCTTCCAACAGATCGCTAAACCCCAGACAGTGCGTAAAATTCTCCTGCAAGCTTATCGGCGCTCGGAAGCGGTAACGGAGGAATTAGTAGAAATAATCCTAAAACCCGCCAGAGATCAGGGAGCGATCGAGGTTTTCCTCGCTTTTACCGGTTATTCTGGCGGCCCACTACCAGAAGACCTGCTGCCGATTCTCCCCTGTCCAGCTATTCTGCTTTGGGGTAGCGAAGATCCCTGGGAACCCTTGGCCTTGGGCCAAGAATTAGCACGATTCCCGACCGTAAAACAGTTTATCCCCTTAGCCGGTTTAGGCCACTGTCCCCAGGATGAGGCCCCAGAAATAGTTAATCCGATTTTATTAGACTTCCTGCAAGCTCCTATCTAGGGTTTGCGGCAAAAAGTTTGTTGGTGGGGGTAGGGTGTAGGGTGTGGGGTGTGGGGTGTAGGGTTTTACCCATTTTCAGGCGGTCAATTACCTAATTTTCAGGGAAAAAGTCCCTGAATTTTCCCCCCAATCACTCCAATCGCTGGTACTTTTTGATTTCAAAAAAGTCTAAAAATATTATCCAACAAGGTTTTTAGATTTATTCAGCAAACCCTATCTAAGTTCCTCTAGTAACCAGAAGGCTGGGCATTAATGGGTTGTTGGATGGAGAAACCTCGGTTAGTGCTTTGAGGTGGGACTTGATTGGGGGTGCCATTATTGTTAGGTGGCATTCCCTGATTGGGATAACCAGTGACGTTAGGTTGACTGCTGTAGACGGGGGCCTGATATACGGGGGGTTGATAATAGTTGGATTGGTTGCTAGAGCCCGGGACGGGGTTAGGGTTGGCATCATTCCGGGAGGGTAGGGCCTGAACATTTTGTTGCTCAGGGGAATAATTTCCCTGGGGGTTGACTTGATTCGGGCTGCCCCCGGGGTTGGGATTAGGAAAATTATTCAAGTTATTAGTCCGCGAGCGATTTTCGATTTCCCTTTGTAAAGGATAATTGCTAGTGTCGCCACTAATCGGTCGCACTTGAATCGGTTGCAGACTTTTACTAGGCTTCGGTGCCTGATTTTGCTTAGGCTGCGGCATTAACGGGGTGAACAAAGAGGGTTTCTGGTTGTTATCGGGATTAGTATTTAAAGGATTAAAAGGCTGCGTCGAGGCCGGTTTATTCAGGCGAGCGGTATTATTATGGGCAGGAATGGCCGGCAATGGTACAGCAGTGGGGAGAGGAGTATCGGTAATCTGGTTAGCCCTGATTTCCCGCTCCTCCAAGGACATTCCTGGGGTATCTAATACCGAACCCAACCATTCAGGATTCTGTTGATATACCCACAAACCAATTAGAGCCAAGGAAAATATTCCTAACGGTAGCCAAAATAAAGGTTGGGCAAAGGGTTTTAATCCCGCCAGGAAATAGCGCATGGAAGAAGAATCTTTATAGTCACTCATACCGCTTAACCCTCTATAGGTTTTCCCCCATGCTATCAAATCATCAGTTTTTTTGCCCTCAGCCGTCAGCCTTGCACAACAGGTGACGCTTCTGTTGCTCCCAGTATTGCTGCTTACGAACAAAAGTATCGTCAAAGCTCAGGCTCTAGGTTTCAATCTTAAGAGTTTTCAGTTCCCCTTTCCCTGATACAGCGTACAATGATAAGATTGTTTTCAAAGATACAATAGGCGTTTGTCTTCGCTAGAGAGTTTATGAAAGTTGGCGATCGAGTTCGTGTAATTGAGTCCGTGGTGGTTTATCACCATCCTGAACACAAATCGAATCCTTTTGAAGTGAAAGGACTAGAGGGAGAGGTGAAAGGGATTGTCACTGAATGGCGTGGTAGACCGGTTAGCGCCAACCTACCCGTCCTCGTCGAGTTCAGTAAAAAGTTTAAAGCCCATTTTCGAGATTTTGAGTTAGAAATCGTGGAAAAAGCCGCCGAATAGGGACTTTTTCGCTTATTTAAGCTACGAAGCGAATAAATTTATTTTTGCCCACCTGTAGGACTTTTCCCGTTAAAGCTTCGGCTGTCTCAAAACTTTTGTCCACATCGGTGATTTTCTCACTATCGATTCTGACTGCACCCCCCTGAATCTGTCTTCTCCCTTCGCCGCTACTTTTACATAAGCCGGTGGCCGCAAGAAGATAGAATAATTTTAGGGGAAAAGTGACCGCTGCTAGGGAAAATTCGGGTACAGAAGCTGCTGCTGCTGTATTTCCCTGTAGAACTATCTCCTGCGCTGTTTTTTGTGCTTTTAATGCCTCCTCTTTCCCGTGAAACTGGGCAACTACCTCGATCGCCAGTTGTTTTTGCGCCTCTCGCGGATTGCTCGCCATAGCATCTAAGGGCAAATTTGTCAATAGTTCGTAATAATCTTTTAACAAAGCGTCGGGGGTTTTTTCCAGTTTCGAGTACATGGACAGGGCCGATTCCCGCAATCCCACATAATTATTCAGGGATTTGGACATTTTTTGACTGCCATCGGTTCCGATTAAAATCGGTAAAAGTAGCCCGAATTGCGGTGTTTTGCCGAAATATTTCTGTAAATCGCGACCGACGGCAATATTAAATTTTTGATCAGTTCCTCCCAATTCGACATCGGCCTCGACAGCTACGGAATCATAACCCTGCATTAAGGGATAAAGAAATTCATGGAGAAAAATCGGGTTTTCCTGGTCGTAGCGTTCGGAAAAGCCTTCTTTTGCCAACATTTGCCCGACAGTCATGGTGGAGAGAAGTTCGAGAATTTGCGATAGGTCTAATTTCCCCAACCATTCCGAGTTATAGCGAATTTCTAGGCGATTAGGGGTGTTAAAATCTAAAATTGGGCGTAATTGTGCCAGATAATTCTCGGCATTGGCTCTCACTTCTTCGCTCGTCAATTGTTTTCTAACTTCCGATTTTCCGGTCGGATCGCCGATTCTAGCGGTAAAATCGCCAATAATCACCACCGCTATATGACCGGCATCCTGGAAAGCACGCAGTTTCCGAAAAGGGATACTATGACCCAGGTGAATATCGCTGCCGGTGGGGTCAATACCTAGTTTAATTCTTAAAGGGCGATCGGTAGTTTGCAGTAGTTGGGTTAAATTTTCCCTAGGGTCTTGGGAGTCGGGTTGATGGGGGAATAGGTCACTGGTTCCACGGGTTAGCCAGTCTAGGGAGGAAGATACGGTCATTGTTGCTCATTTTCCACAGCCTTCCCATTATAGTTTTTTATTATGTCAAGTAACAAGCCAAAGGTAAATAAACTGGTATCTTCAATAAGAGTCGATAACATCTTGACAATTCTCCCGATCAAATATAGAGTCTTAAAATCTTCTTTTTCAAAATTATCAAAAAATTTCCCTGTCTTGAATTGCGATCAGATAAGCCGATGAATCCTAGTTTTAATAACTCTATACCAGTGCAGAGTATCAAAGTTTCTGTAATTGTTTCTACCTATAAATCAGCGGAGTTTATCCGGGGTTGTCTAGAGGATTTAGTTACTCAAACTCTTTACGAAAAGGGAGAAGTAGAACTTATTATTATCGATAGTGCTTCCCCGGAGAATGAAGGGGAGATTATCCAAGAGTTTCAAGAAAATTATCCTAATATTATTTACCAGAGAACTAGAGAACGAGAAACCCTCTACCGCGCTTGGAATCGTGCTATTAAACTAGCTAGGGGTTCCTATATCACCAATGGGAATACTGATGATCGTCGCTGTTTCAATGCTCTGGAAATTATGGCTAATTATCTAGATAACAATAGAGAGATTAGCTTGGTTTATGCCGATCAATTAATTACCACCCTCAAAAATGATACTTTTGCCACCACCCCAGCTTTAAAACATTGGAATTGGCCAAATTACTCCTATCAACAGATGCGTCAAGGTTGTTGTGTGGGTTCTCAACCAATGTGGCGAAAAATGCTGCACGATAAATATGGTTATTTTCAGGAAAATTTTCGCTGTGCTGGTGATTACGAATTTTGGTTAAGAATCGGTATTCAAGGGGAAAAAATGGCTTTAATTCCTGAGATTTTAGGGTTATATTATTTAAATCTCCAAGGCTTAGAACATGGCAGTAATGGTCAAGCATTACAGGAACATTATCAAGTGTGTAAAATCTATAAAATTCCCCACCCAGACATTAAGGATATAGAAATTAAACCCAATCCAGTTAAGATGGAAGATTTAGGCATAATTTTACAGGAAGATGAGCGAGAAAAATTACAAACAATTCAAGCTATCTCCCAGAAGAGATGCCCAATTATTGTTATTGATGGCGTGATTTTTCAAATCGATCAAGGAAAATTAGCCAGGGTTTGGTCTTTAATTCTAGAGCATTGGAGTCAATTAGAATTTAGTCAACACATTGTTATTTTAGATAGAAATAACACCGCACCAAGATGGGAAGAATTTAAATATTGGCCTGCGGAATCCTACGATTATAATTGTACGGGAAAGGATGCCAGAAAAATTCAAGCTATTTGCGATCGCCTACAGGCAAATTTATTTATTTCCACTTTTTATACCAGTCCCTTAAACACTCCTTCTCTACTTTTACTTGCTTATGAATTCCCAGAAGAAAAGGGCAATTTACCAGTAGATTTAGAAAAACACTATGCAATTTTATCCGCTTCTAGAATCATCGCTTTTTCCTCTAATATTGCCCAAGATTTAAGAAAGTTATACCCCACAATTTCCAGCGAAAAAATTGATATTATCGAGTTTTTTCAAGTTAATCAAAAAATAGCGGAAGAAATCACTGATTTTCTCTGGTATGCGCTCAGTGAAACTAAGGAATCAAGTCAGAATCAAGTCTGGTTAGAGTTAAGAAAATTACAGGAAGCACAACAGACAATGTATCTGAAACAACAGCAAGATGATCATACTATGCAAGGGATGGGAATATCCCTAAAAGAATTAGATAATAATCATAACTATCTCCAGAAAAATAATCAGGAATTACGGGGAGAAATTAACTATTTGTCCTCCCGTAAGGGAATAGTAAAAACCCTAGCGAAAACTTCTATTTTACTTCTTGCTAAGATCAAGAAAAAACTCCCAATATTTTAGGGAATTAAGAGAAAGTTTCCTAACAAGGATCCGATCTTGGCACGGCAGTGCCTAAAAGTGGTAAAGTAATGTTAAGAATTAGAGGAGAAAACACTGTGCCACATTCGATCGTCACTGGAACTTGTGAAGGGGTTGCCGATTGCGTTTCCACTTGTCCTGTTGCTTGCATCCATCCCGGACCAGGTAAAAATGTTAAGGGAACCGATTGGTATTGGATTGATTTTGCCACTTGTATCGACTGTGGTATCTGTCTACAAGTATGTCCCGTCGAAGGTGCAATTCTGCCACAAGAACGTCCCGATTTACAAAAAACTCCCTAATTTATCAGTGATCAGTTATCAGTTATCAGATGTAAGTTTTCAGTTCACTGATTACTGTTCACTGAAAATGCTTCCCACTTCCCAATTTATAATTCATATTACTGTCTGCTATCTCCTTTTTACCTTACCATGGATTATCTTTTAGAAGTTGAACAAGTTTATGCTGGTTATGTGCAGGATTTATACATATTGCAAGGGGTTAACTTTCGCATTGCACCGGGGGAATTAGTCACGGTTATCGGTCCCAATGGTGCGGGAAAATCTACCCTCGCTAAGACGATTTTTGGTTTATTAAAACCCAGTGCTGGAACTATCACTTTTAAGGGACAAAATATCGCCGGTTGGAAATCTAATCAAATCGTTCCCCTCGGAATGGGTTATGTTCCCCAAATTGCTAATGTTTTTCCATCCCTGAGCATTGAAGAAAACCTTGAAATGGGAGCTTTTACGAGCAAAGGAAATATAAAATCTTTAAAAGAGCGTATTTATGCCATGTTTCCCCGTTTGCTCGAGCGCCGTCGTCAGAAAGCTGGCACTTTATCCGGAGGAGAAAGACAGATGTTAGCCATGGGACGAGCGCTGATGTTGCAACCGGATTTATTAATTCTCGATGAACCTTCGGCAGCTTTATCTCCTATCTTAGTAACCAGCGTTTTTGAACAGATAAAAGCGATTAATCAGACGGGAACTGCAATTATTTTAGTGGAACAGAATGCCAAAAAAGCCCTAATGATGTCCGATCGAGGTTATGTTTTAGAAAGTGGTCAAGATCGTTTTCAGGGATCGGGTCAAGATTTACTCAATAACCCGAAAGTAGGGGAATTATACCTCGGAGCGGCTTATCATGGTGCCAAACGAGATGATTAGGAATTTGTTAAGGATTGAGGGGGATTTTGATTTCTTCCCAGAATTTAGCGATAGGATAGTAATTGAGTACAAATCTCTACGGCGCTGATGTCAGGGTGATAAACCAGCAACCCCTAAATATATCTGTTGATATTTATTAATCGCTCAAGACATTTGTGCTACTGCATTGAGAGCATAACTTTTAGTAATAAAAGGAGAAGTCATGGCTGTTAAAAGTCCTCCGTAATCAAGATTAAAACTGACTTCGCTTCCTACTTTTAACCTCTTGTTATGACTATCAATAACTAGATGATCGCTACTAGAACCTAATATTTTTATCTCCTGACTTGTTTGTAATCCAGAGATAAGAATATCCTGTCTTCCTAATGCAATAATAACTCGACGGTGAATGCCTTGATCGATCAAGCTGGGAACATTACCAAAAGCATCTCGACCAATTTCTCCAGAGGGTAGAGATGGTTTATCTTTGGATTCGATTACTTCAGCAATTAACCGAAAAGCATCGGTATATAACAAGCCAAATTACAACCCAGTCCAACAATTTTGATAAAGGGAAAAGCGAGGTTTTTTTTGATGAACTTGACGAGAGCTTTCGGCAGTACACCTTCGCCTAAATCCCCTAACTCCGTCATGATAATAATGCGGTGTATTTTTTGCTTTTCTTGAGCATAATAGGAAAGTTCCTGAATTGTTGCTAATTCGGTATTTAAGCTGATATCTGCAATGTTAACCACTGATTCTGCTTGACTGAAGGCAGTACGCAACAGAACAAAAGTTGTCACTATTCCTGCTTGTTTCATTTTGAGAATATTTTCGATTCGAGAGTCAGCGATAAAGTTGACTCCACCTTGAATCATCGCCAAGGCGATCGAGGGATAACCCAAAATCGCTTTGGAAACTCCCATCACAGAAAGTCCCTTGCTGCCGTATAATTGGCAGAGTAAACGATCATGATGGCGTATTTTCGGGAGAGAAATCTCGATTCTGGGTAAAAGGTCTTTCATCAGCCTATTTGCTCCCAATTGCGGGAATTGCGGCTAAAATTTCCCCTTTGATTTTCCGGTTTAATTTCGGAAAGCGATCGCATAAAGCTTGGACTAATTTCTCACATCCGTGTAACAAAACATCAGTAGTCGGTAACTGAAAATCTCGCTCATATTTGGTAATAATACGCTCAGTGGCTGCTGCGGTGAGATTTTCGTGATTAATCGCAATAGCGATAACTTTAGTGGGAGAAATTGCCTCAATTAGTGAAATTTATTCCTGTAATTTTGGCATGGCTAAATGAGGAAAATCACAGCGAAATTTTCGGGCTGGGGGATGTTGTAAAATAATCCCATCGGGCATACTTCCTTTCAAAATTCCCACGGAACTCATAAAAGCAGGATGACTCAGAGAACTTTGTCCTTCCACTAAAATAATATCGGGTTTTTCTTGCTCAAAAGCTTGAACCACAGCATTTTCAATTTCACCGATGACAAATTGAGAAACCAAAGCATCGATCGAAACCCCATATCATTGTAGGGGCGAATTGCATTCGCCCTCTTTGAATAACTTCTGCTGCTCACCATAAGTGAGAGAAAGTCACAAATATGAGATGCACCCGAGGGATTTTTACTCAAGATAGCAATTTTTTAATAGAAGCTAGTCGTCGTCAAACAGAAGTAATTGAATTTATAGGAATTGGGGACTGTATTAGAGATTTAGAATTAATTGCTAAACTGGGAAAAAGTGAAGACTTAATTTAAATTATCCCCCCTTCCCCCCTGATTAAGGGGGGTGCCGATAGGCAGGGGGATATGAATTAACACCCACTTACTTAGGGGAGGATTGTTGATTACTTCCCTCTAGTTTTTTCAGCCCAAACTTTGCTGGGTAATCCCCAAACATAGATGAAACCTTCGGCAGCTTTATGATCAAATTGATCCTCGGCCCCGTAGGTAGCTAAATCGGGAGAATAGATAGAATTGACTGACTGACGACCGACCACTTTAGCGTTACCTTTAAACAGTTTCACTCGCACCGATCCCGTTACCTGTTCTTGGGTTTTGATGATAAAAGCATCGATCGCTTCCTTTAAGGGACTATACCACAATCCTTTATAAATTAACTGTCCGTAGGTATCTTCAATTCCCCGTTTATATTGGGTAACATCTCCAGTTAAAGTCAAACTTTCTAAGTCCCGGTGAGCATCAATTAAAACTAATAAAGCCGGGGCCTCGTAAATTTCTCGGGATTTAATTCCCACTACCCGGTTTTCGATCATATCTAACCGACCAACACCGTGTTTACCCACTAGGTCATTTAATTGACTAATGAGCGTGACGGGAGCGAGATTTTCTCCGTTTAAACTGACGGGAATCCCCTGATTAAAACCAATATCGACGTATTCCGGCTCGTTGGGAGTATCGGCGATCGCTTTGGTCATGAGATAGATTTCTTCCGGGGGTTCCGTCATCGGATCTTCCAAAGGACCGGCTTCAATACTGCGCCCCAACAGGTTACGATCGATACTAAAGGGTGAGGATTTTTTCACGGGAGACTCGATCCCGAATTTTTCCCCGTAGGCGATGGTTTCTTCCCGGCTCATGCCCCATTCCCTGGCGGGAGCGAGAACTTTTAAACTAGGATTGAGGGCCATAATGCCCACATCAAAACGCACCTGATCGTTACCTTTGCCGGTGCAGCCGTGAGAGACGGCATCGGCCCCGTATTTCTCGGCGGCCTCTACTAATAATTTAGCGATTAAAGGACGAGCCAGGGCGGTAGAAAGGGGATAACGATTTTCGTACAGGGCATTAGCTTGAATTGAGGGAAAAGCGTATTCTTTGACGAATTCTTCCTGGGCATTGACGACTAAGGATTCGATCGCTCCGCAGCGCAGAGCCTTTTCTTGAATTGGTCCCAATTCGTCTCCCTGTCCTAAATCGGCGGCTAGGGTAATCACTTCTTCTACTCCCCATTCCTGTTTGAGATAGGGAATACAGACGGAAGTATCGACTCCTCCGGAATAAGCTAAAACCACTCTCTTGGCGCGTCCCATAATTTTTTCACCTAAAAACGACTAATTGATTACTCTTTTAATTTTATTATATATCCTGGGGATTTGATGCTTCTTTTTTAATGCTTTTTTGTTTAGTTTTTGATGAAGAAAAGGAATAGGAAGTCACGAGCAAAGAGCAAAAACTAAACGGGCAACCGGCCGCTATTTACGTTTACTGGCAGGACGACGGGAGGATTTTTTCGGAGCGGTATTTTGGGGATTATCGTTAGTTTTATCTTTAAATATTGGAATAGTAAAATGAAACTGACTGCCGTTATTTTTGCCCTGGGATTCTGCCCAAATTTCGCCGCCCCAACCATTAACGATCTGACGACAGATAGCCAGTCCTAAACCGGTTCCCCCGGCACTGCGTCGCAGGGCCCCCTCCTCTTGGTAAAAGCGATCAAAAACCTGTTCTAAACGATTGGGTTCGATCCCGCGTCCAGTGTCAGAAATGGTTACTTCTAGAGTTTTTGGCTTTCCCGAAGCGACTTCGATCGAGACATTTCCCTCGCGACCGGTAAACTTACAGGCATTATCGAGAAGTTTGGAGAGTAATTCCACTAACCACTCGCCATCGGCTAAAACAAAGGGCAGATTAGGGGGGACAAGATTGCTAATTTTTGGATTTTCGTTGTCGAGATTGCGGGAGTGAACGTGACTGATGGCTAATTCCACACATTCCGATAAGGATAAAGCTTCGGGATTCCAATTAACCCGGCCACTTTCTAACCTGGAAAGAGTTAAAAAATCTTGGATTAATTTACGCATTCGTTCCGCATCTTTCAGGGCAGTATCAAGCATAATTTGGCGCATTTCTGCCGGCATATCCGGTTCCGAGGCCAAACTTTCTAGACAGACTTGAATGGTGGAGAGGGGGGTGCGTAATTCGTGGCCGGTTATGGCGACTAAATTAGAACGAGTGCGATCGAGAGCGGCTAATTGTTCATTTAAATCCTGTAAATTAGCGTAGGCTTCTGCTTGAATGAGGGCGACTCCGATTTGAGTGGCCACCGCGTCCACAAGGGCGACATCCTCGCTTTTCCAAGTGGTGGTATAGGGTCCACAGTGATGCAGTTCCAACATTCCCAAGAGACGACTTTGGTAAAAAATCGGTACTAATAACCAGGAATAGATGGAACATTCCCGCACGAGATTTTGAATGGAATCGCCGGGGAGACGGGGATCGTGAATAGCGTCTTCAATTTTCAGGGATTCTCTCAATTCCAACACTTCCTGAAAAAGAGGATTATTTTTCAGTGGCCATTTTTGTCCTTTGATGGAACTAATGCCGGAGTTTAAAAATTCGTGTTCGATGGTGGCGTTAATGTCGGCTTCCTTACAACGATAGACCACGCAGCGACAGACTCCCAATCCCTGCCCCAATTTCTGCACTGCCACCTGGAGGATAGCTTCCGGATCGAGGGAACGACGGATCGCCGCTGTCACCGAGTTGATCAGTCTTTCCTTGTGTTCTTTCGATGCCAAGGAACGATTGGCTTTCAGCAGTTTATACTGTCCCGCTTGCAAATAAGTGACCAATCGCTGGACAAAGGGATCTGGTTCCTCTTGATGATCCCTGTCCGTCAGTTCACAGATCAGGTATTCTTCTTGAGCGCGCCTAATTTTCTCCGCCAGTTCGGGACGATAATCGAGAATATGATTTAAAAGAATTTGGGCGGCCTGTTGACTCACATGGCGATCACTTGTCCAAATCCCCTCAAAACGGCGATTATTATCCATAGCTGCCCCATTTTCCCCTTCGGCTACCAGATGGGTTCGTTCCCGACAGATCAAACAACTAGCATAATGGTGACCGATAACCACTAGATGCCATTCTTGGGCTAAACTGTCCTCCGGTTGAAAAGCGATCGTCTCGTAAATGTCGGAACTATGCTTAAAATCGGTTTCTGGGGCCGACAAAACATAAACTTGCCCGCTTTTGTGGGCAATGCGTCGATAGCGATGGGCCTCTTGACGATAAAAGCGCTCACGCTGAAAACTGGCAATCACTAACGGTTGATCGTCTTCCGCTAAAACCTGATCCTCCATGGCGTGGGATAGCGCGGTCAGGGATGCTTTGAAGTACATTTGCGATCGCCATTGGGGGAGTAACTGCAACAGTTCTGTTAAAACAGAAGTTGATCTGCTCATCGATAATCTGTCTCGAGTCGGGTGTGACTAGCAAGCGCGATAGAGGGAACTAGCAATTTCTCCCTTGACCCTATCCTACAGGCTCAAGGGGACAAGAGGTGAGATCGTGATGGCAAGAAATTTAAACCGAGTGATGCCAAAAGTGAGCGAAATTATTCTAGCTAACTAGATGTAGGCGACTTTCATTGCCCAAAGGATCAGAGCAATAATACTACCGATAACGATAATGGACGATATCGCCACTACTGCCGGTTTATCGGCCCCCTCGAATTTCATGATGCCACGATTTAAGTCTGACATTGCCCTTAACTCCTTTTCATGAGATGGATGTAGAAAGTATGAGACACTTTAGGATCATAAATTAGCGAACTCTCATCTATCCGTGTTATTAGAAATTGGTATCATTCGGCTGTCTTTAATCATTCTAGGCGTTCTTTTCGCCCTTGCCCTTTTCCTTGAGGCTATTTTAAGAATTGTCTTCGGGTTCGGTAATCCGCTTATTTACAAAGCTGATGCCGAAATTGGCTATCTTTTGGCTCCTAATCAACAAACTCGCCGGTTTTCCAATTTTATCGCCGTTAATCAGTATTCGATGCGGAGCGAGCCGATTACACCCCAACGGCCTCCGGAGACGACGAGAATACTGTTAATCGGTGATTCGATCGCTAATGGCTCCTGGTGGACAGATCAAAAAGAGACCATTGCTGCTTTAATCGCCAAAAATTTAGGCCAGAATCTGACGGGTTCAGTGCAGGTTCTCAATGCTTCGGCTAATTCTTGGGGACCGCGCAATCAATCGGCCTATCTGCGACGTTTCGGCACCTTTGAATCCCAGGTGATCGTGTTATTAATGAACACCGATGATCTGTTCGCTTTAGCTCCTAGTTCGGCGGTGGTGGGACGAGAAATTAATTATCCCGCTCGCCGGCCGGCTTTAGCTTTAATCGAGTTGTACGATCGATATTTTAAGCGTTATCCTCCCCTGCCACCGGTGCGAGAAGGGGGCGATCGAGTGGGCAATAATTTAACCGCTCTTGCCCAAATTCAAGCCCTTGCTCAGGCTAATCAAGCCCGTTTAATTATCGCTATTACCCCCCTCATTCGCGAAGCTCAAAAACAGGGGCGAGATTATGAATTAAAAGCCCGTCAAAGACTAGCGGATTTCACCAGCAACCAGCAGATTTTTTATCTAGATTTTCTGCCCATTTTTCAGGCACATCCTACTCCTGATTCCCTCTATATCGATAATATTCATCTTAGTCGAGACGGTAACGAGTTAATTAGTCAAAAACTGACCGAGGCAATCAAAAATGTCTTTTAAGTAGGGTTGACTGAAAAAGTTATCAGTTATCAGTTATCAGTTATCAGTTCACTGTTTACTGTTTACTGAAAATACTCCCCACTCCCCAATTCATAATTCATAATTCATAATTCATAATTCCCTAACAACCATACCAAAGCTTTTCTATCTGCTTTGCTAGGTCCAATAACTCAGAGCGATCGCTTGTATCCCTTAAGAGGGTGACATGGCCTAATTTTCGACCGGGACGGGATTTTTTACCGTACCAAAAAACGTGAGCGCCAGGAATTGCCGCTAAAACTGCTCTTTTTTCGCGATAATCGCCGTCACTATCCTCAAAACCCAATAAATTAACCATGACTGCCCCGGCAGATTTTAAATCCGTGGCTCCAAGGGGCAAATTAGCCACTGCTTGCAGTTGTAGGGCAAATTGGGAGGTAAGACAGGCAGAGAGGCTGTAATGACCCGAATTATGGGTACGGGGAGCGATTTCATTAATCAATACCTCTCCCTGAGAAGTGACAAATAATTCCATCCCGAAAACACCCACCGCCGACAAACTACTTAACAGATGATGAGCGATATGTTCGGTTTGAGCCTGTAATGATTGGTTAAGAGCGGCGGGAGCAATCACCCAGTGACAGACTTGCTCCTCTTGATGGGTTTCCACCACGGGATAGGTGACGATTTCCCCGGTTAATCCCCTAGCGGCAACGATGGCTAATTCGCGCTCGTAGGGAATATAAGCTTCTAACATCAAGTCAAGACGCTCTAATTGCGGCTTTTTGGCGTTTAATTCTTCAGGAGTGCGGATAATAAAGGTTCCTTGACCATCATAACCCTGTCGTCGCGCTTTCAGCACTAGCGGAAAAGGATAATTTTCTAGTGGGGATAAATTATCTATCGCCCAAAAATCAGGCACAGGCAACCCTAGGGAGCGTAAATAACATCTTTGCTCGTATTTATCCAATAGGGGGCGCAGATTTGCCAAACTAGGATAGAATTTCACTCCTGTGGCCGCTAATTCTTCTAGGGCATCTAAATTAACAAACTCATTTTCAAAAGTGATCAGATCACAATGTTGAGCTAGTTTTTTTGTGCCTTCCACGTCAGCTATTTCCGCGAAGACAACCCCGTCAGCTAAAGCAACGGCGGGATCATCGGGGTGTGGTGTTTGTACAATTAGAGAAATGCCTAATTTCTTGGCTTCCTGTGCCATCATCCAAGCTAATTGTCCACCACCAATAACACCAACCCTTGTTTGCATCATTGATCACATCCTAAAGATTCCGGGGTAGAGACGCCGGTTTTTGAGTTGACACCCTCGGCTCTTTCACAGAGATTTTTGATTTGTTGAGCGTCAAGCACGGCAAAACTAAAATCAGCACCGTTGATATTGACTCCCTCGAAAATGGTGCGCAGCATGATCGCTTCGGCAAAAATGGCATCGCTTAAATCGGAATTTTTAAAGGTACTCAGATAGGCTAATCCATTGGTTAAGTCCGCTCCATGAAAGTTGCCTTCGATGATAGAGGCTCCGTTAAACACTGCTCCGCGCAAATCGGCAGAGCTAAAGTTAGAATCTTGCAGATTAACGTTAGTAAATTGGGCAGATTGCAAATTTTGTCCCGAAAAATCCTTTCCTGTCAGATTCTGGTTTTCATAACTGGCATTGGCTCCTGTGACAGCAGCAGAACTGGCAGCTAAGGCATTGACAGGAGATAGGATAAATAGTAAGGCAAAAAAAGCGATCGCTAGTCGAAAGATAGTCTTCATTGGCGGAAAATTCCATCAGTGGGCATTCTTGATTTTATAGCAGTAAGTCATCAGCCGTCAGCTTTCCGCTGGCCGCCAGAAATTGCTGGCACACAAACCTTTATAATAGCTGTCTGAGCTTATACTGTCATGCAATTTGGTCTAAACAAAAATATTTAAGCTACAGTCCCTCAGCTTTCAGTTAAATAAAGTAAAAGACAAAAGTTAATTAATTTTCTCTCTCCTGACTTCTATTTCTAAGGACAATTTCTGATTTATACAAGAGGTTTGATGGATACACCGCAACTTTTATTCAATGGTTTAGCCGTCGGCAGTATTATTGCTCTGGCTGCTGTCGGGTTAACCCTTACCTGTGGCATTTTGCGTCTGTCTAATTTTGCCCACGGCGATTTTATGACTTTGGGTGCTTACATAACTTGGGTGGTAAATGCTCAAGGGATTAATCTCTGGTTAGCGATGCTGGTGGGGGCAGCAGTGACAGCTATTGCCATGCTCATTGCCGAGAGATTATTATGGAAACCTATGCGCGATCGACGGGCTGATTCTACCACTTTAATTATTATTTCGATCGGTTTGGCTTTATTTCTTCGCAATGGTATTTTAATGATCTGGGGCGGTAGTAATCAACGCTACGATCTGCCTGTGATGACCGCTACAGAAATTTTTGGGATTAAAGTAGCTTTAGATCGCTTGTTAGTTATTGGTTTGGCAATTATAGTTATTATTGCCCTCCATTTGTTATTGCAAAAAACTAAGATCGGTAAGGCGATGCGCGCCGTAGCTGACAGCACCGATTTAGCTAGAGTAACCGGAATTAACGTCGAATGGGTTGTCTTCTGGACATGGATAATTACGGGAGTTTTAACTGCTTTAGCCGGAGCGATGTTCGGGTTAATTACTGGGGGAGTGCGTCCCAATATGGGCTGGTTTTTAATCTTACCAATGTTTGCGTCCGTGATTTTAGGTGGTATTGGTAATCCCTACGGAGCGATTGCTGGGGCTTTAATTATTGGTGTTGCCCAAGAAATTAGTGTTCCCTTAATTGGTTCTGATTATAAATTAGCCGTGGCTTTATTAATTATGATCCTGCTGTTATTATTCCGTCCCCAAGGTTTATTTAAAGGCACGGTTTAACAGTTATCAGTTATCAGTTATCAGTTATCAGTTATCAGATGTAAGTTTTAAGTTATTTATTTATTTATCTTCATCTTTATCCCTGTTTACTGTTTACTGATTACTGAAAAGCCCAATCTTTAATCCTGAATATATTCTTCCCCGGTGATTAAAGCGTATTCAGCGCGGGTGAATTCTCGACCTAAATAAGCAGCATGATCGAACATAGTAATCGGACAAGGTTGGGTTTCTTCGATCACTTTGACGGCTAATTCTTTGGCAGTTCTGGCGGTGTAAATAGTCTCAGGATTGCGATCAAGTTTTTGCCTAACACCGATAACTTTTCCCGTTTCTGGATCGACGGCTAAACCTTTTTCATTGATAATATTGCTGTAATGTTTGGCACAGATTAACCCTGCTTCTCGGTCTAGATAAATAATAAAATATCCTGCGGGATCGAGAGCGATCGGGCGTTTGGAAAGTTGATGATCAATAGCTGTGATTTGGGATTTTAATTCGCTCATTTTCTTGACAAAATCACTTAAATATGTAGATGAAAGCAAGAGCAAATTATATCACATACCATCATCCTTTTTCTAGAGCATTTTGTAGATATAAGCCTTATTTTCTGTTAACAAATCTGACCTACTGAGCAATAATACTAAATCCTGTTTAAAAAGTATAGGAGAGTGGGGAGGGCCGGAGCAGGGAGAAACAATCCATAACCTGAGAGTTAATCGGACTATTAATACTAAATCCGTTGAGTATAGGCTACTTATTAGGACAGGCAAAGGGCAAGAGGCAAGGGGCAAAAGGGGGAATAACTAATCAGTCTTTAATAACCGGATTTAGTATAAAAACGGATTTGGTATCATACCAGCTGCCATGTGGGGGCGCAAAGCTCGCGCCCCTAATCTAAGGTCGAAAAATAACAGACTGATAGCTGAGAGCTTAACCCTATAAATTTTCTTCCACCAAAGCCTCGACCCGTCCTGTTTTAACCGCTTCCACCAAAGCGGCGTGATCTCGTTCTGTCTGCTCGGCATAAGCGATCGCAAATTCGCCCAGGGCGAGATCGAACTGATCTCCTTTCCCCAAATAACCGCTAATAGTGGCCGCGTCTCCAGATTTGGCGTGGGCGCGGGCTAAGGTCCAGCCACAGAACTCGGCGTAGCGTTGCAGTTGGGCGGCCGACACTCCCTCAATGGGTAGGGAAAACTTCATATCCCGCAGTTGCCGTAAATAGAAGTTATTGCCCCGTCTTCCCTGGGTCCAGCCTAAAAATATGTCGCTAGAGGATTGCATCAATCTCTGGCCTGTAACCACCCGTTGTCCCTGATTTTCGTACTGGCTCTTGGCGGTATAGGGTTCAAGAACCGAAGGGCAAGCCTCCTTAACTTGTAGGATGAGGGGATGGTTATCTTCCGAGAAAAATAGGGCGATATAACATCTGGTGCCGACACTGCCAATGCCTACCACTTTCAGGGCAAAGTCCTCTAACCGGTAGCGATCAAACAGGACCCGGCGTTCCTCCGGCAGGGATTGGCGATAGTCTTCCAGACCCTCACGCACGAGAGTCTCCCAATCCGGTTCGTTGACATGGTAGAGAATGGGCGGCTGATCGACAAAGCGATTGCGTCCCGCGGTTTGGGTGACGATCTTGGGGTAGAGATGTTCGATGATGCGCTCGCGGGCTTTTGTCATCATCTGTTCCCGTATCTTCCGCGTCTTTTCGTCGGGGGCCATCTCGAGCACCTGTTCCACTCCTATGCGCGTGTACCATACCTCTAACGGACTGAGGCGAGAATATTCCCGCAGGTGTTCCCGATAGGAACGAGCGCAATTGATCGCCGCCGCCTTCGATTCTCGATCGGATAGATCGCTATCCCTGCCGGCGATGACAAAGCTGACCACTAGACGCTTGAGATCCCATTCCCAAGGTGCGGGTAGGGTTTCGTCGAAATCGTTAATATCGAAGACTAAATTGCGTTCGGGGGTGGCAAAAAATCCGAAGTTCAAGAGGTGGCAATCCCCGCAGGCCTGCACGATAATGTCGGTTTTGGGAGTGGTGGCCAGATCGTAGGCCATCAAAGCAGCGGAACCGCGCAGGAAGGTAAAGGGACTCCGCAACATCCGTCCGTAGCGGATAGGAATCAATTCCTGTAATCGCCCTCGATTTGATGCTTCGATGATCTCGATCGGCTCTCGACCAGCTGCGGGGGGTTGCCAGATAGCGTGGCGAGAACGCGGCAATCGCTCCCGGAGGGATTTACCGATCTGGATGCGTTCCTCCCGTGAACGGAATCGAGCTTGAGAGGGTGACCGGATCGGGGTTTCTATTTGGTGGTTCATAGCGACTTTTTCCCCTGAATGAGATTACATCCCTTGCTGTTAGATGACTAATTGACATCCTCGCCGCCCTAAAAGTGCGGCGATTCCTAAACCTCACGATTTAAGTTTCTGCTTCCACCACCGTCGCATACCACAGTTAAAAAACCATGTACTGTCTTACACAG
>VYLF01000422.1_pt1 | contig 20082 bp, 15 predicted proteins | sample 5114371 | NCBI WGS metagenome assembly VYLF01 (sample SAMN12291773, study PRJNA351875) | freshwater metagenome | isolation source: freshwater lake | place: USA: Michigan, Kent Lake | collected 2013-08-15 | reverse complement strand
GAAGGTGATTAAAAGGAGAGGCTATGGATTTAGAAACTTTAAAAACTTTAGTCTTAGATGTTTATTAAATTGGCATTTTGCTAGTTGATTTTACATGGTAAGTTCGGAAGAACCTTAGTATTACTGTTTACTGATTACTGATTACTGATTACTGATTACTGTTTATTAGACCTCAAATTCAGATAAATTTGACATAATATTAGGTTTTATGGTTGTAATAGTTGTCTCTTGTCTTTTTTCTCCTCCTGTCTCGGATTATCCTCACCTAACGGAAGATTTTTGATTTTTGCAGGAGATATACTGATTACTGATTACTGATTACTGTTCACTGAAAATCCCCCATCACCTCGATCGACAACATTTTTCAGGATGATAGGATAAGCTGGAATTATCGAAACCGTAGAAATAATAGATAAAATGAGTAATCTCCTCTGGCCGCGTTTTCTCAAGAAAGCTTACCGTCAAGAACCAATAACTAGCTTTATCTTTACCGCAGCGGCAGTAGATGTCATAATCGGGGTTCTAGGACAAAGATGGACACTGCTATCTTTAGGGGCAACGATTATGGCGATCGCTATATTCGCCAGGTGGCAACAGAGCCAAAAAAGCAAGGTAATCAACAAAGAAGAAGCAGCAAGATATTATTTACCGCCCCAATCGGGTCAAGTGGCTTTACCAACCCTGAAAAACGAAAAAAATCGACCTTCTTAGCTCAAAAATCTCACCTTGCTTGGCAATCAATCCCCTCAAAGGCTAGAATCTATAGCACCGTTCATTTGTTAATATTCAACTAAATTTATGAAATTCCGATTTACGGGTGGGGAGAAACTTGTCGGGGCAATTGTAGTCAGTGTCTTAACCACGCTGACAATCGGAGAACATCAGCTTAGTCAGGCCCAAAGTCCCATTGCCCCCGCTAAACCCGCGGCTGAAAGTGGCGAAAAAAACCCAGAAACTATCCTAGTAGAAGGTTTAGGCAGACTTACCCTCGCTAAAACCTTAGAAGGGCAACAATCCACCCCTAATGCTGTGATTTTCAGTCCCGATAACCAATTGGTTCTCGCTGGTGGTAGTGATAGCGATCCTCTCCTGAGAATTTGGTCAGTAAAAACAGGTCAGAAAGTTTCCCAAACTCGCGCCCAAAGAACCAGCGTCAAAGCTTTAGCCATTAGTCCCAACGAAAGATTATTAGTTAGTAGCGGTTTAGATGGTTCGATTAATTTTTGGAATCTGGTGGAAGGCAAGTATTTAGGAATTGCCCTCGAACACGGTAATACTGTCCTCGCCCTTACGGTTACTCCCGATGGTAAAACGTTAATTAGTGGTGGTTTGGAAGGAATTCGCCTCTGGACAGTGCAACCTCCCCGCCGTCCCCTCTATCGTTTAAATTGGGTGGGTAATTTTGTTTATTCCCTAGGGGTGAAATCCGATGGTGTCACCCTTGCCAGTGGTCATGAAAACGGTGAGGTACATTTTTGGGACATCCGCGAGGGCAAATTTTTATCGAAATTTTCCGCCCATCCCCAAGCGGTTAGCAAGCTTTTATACAGTCCCGACGGTAAAAATTTAATTACGGGTAGTTTAGACCGCACGATTAAAATCTGGGATACGAGCAATAATAAGTTATTATTTACCCTCATCGGTCATACAGCCCGAATTCGCTCCCTGGCACTCCATCCTAACGGACAAATTCTCGCTAGTGCCAGTAATGACGGTGTGCGTTTATGGGATGTGACGACGGGTAAACAGTTAGCTTGGTTTGATAATAATTCCGACTGGGTGGAATCCCTGGCTTTTAGTCCCGATGGGCAGTATTTGGCTAGTGGTAATTATGATTTTAAAATTCGCCTCTGGCAATTCGTCCGTTAGGCAAAAATATCTTCATTTAGCCTTTAACCACTTCTAGAAAAGCTGATTTAGCCGCTGCCTGTTCCGCTGCTTTTTTGCTTCTGCCTGTTCCCACTCCTAATTTTTGCTCATTTAACCACACTTCCGCACAAAAACGCTCTTGATCTAAACCATTGATTTCTTTTACTAAATATTGCGGCAGTTTTTTGTATGTTGCTTGTGTCCACTCCTGCAAGGCATCCTTATAATTCTGTCGGGCCGGATCTCGACGAATTTCGGCCGCTTTTTCCCGCAGTGGTTCATCTAGCCAAGAACGCACTAAAACCATAGTCTGTGTACTAAGATATAATGCTCCCAAAACCGCCTCAAAAGCGTCTGCTAGACGGGAAATTCGCCCCGCTCGGTCAATACTCGTACTACTTGATACCAATAAATAACGCTCGAAACCGTAGCGATCCGCAAATTCCGCCAGAGTGCGATCGCTAACCATCATCGATCGCAGGGCGGCAAATTCTCCCACTAGCGCCTCCGGATAGGTTTCTAACAATACCTCCGCCGCCACGAGTCTTACCACAGAATCGCCTACAAATTCCAATTGTTCATAATTATTATCACGGGAAATACTGGGATGAGTTAGAGCTAAATCTAATAAATCCCACCTGACGGGGACATCAGCCGATAAACCCAGCTTTTCCACTAGGGTTTTTAATTGTTTTTGGCGACGCGGATCACTTAAGGACATGGGAGCGGGAAGAAGGGGTGTGGGGTGTGGGGTGTGGGGAAGTGGGGTGTGGGGAGACCACTTCGTGCGCGTTGCGGGGGGAGATGGGGAGAATAAATCAAAGCAATCTCCTATCTCCTGAATACTGACTCGGAGAATACTGATTACTGATCACTGATAACTGATAACTGATAAAGGAGAGAGTCAGACATAAGCCGAATTCTGTATTTCCCAACAGCAGTAAAATCGCTTTTACCTTTGTTGGAATAGAGGTTATCTATCTGGGATAATTGTCACCAATTACCTCAAGCGGTTCCTAAGAACGGGACAGGAAAAAGACCAACCTTTGTCCCTCCACCTTGCTCCCCACCGGGGTTTACCGAGCCAGTACCTCTCGATACTGCTGGTGCGCTCTTACCGCACCTTTGCACCCTTACCCCCAATCAGTTATCAGTTATCAGTTATCAGTGGAAAGTTATCAGTGAATTTACTTTCGTTACTGATTACTGTGTACTGATTACTGAAAAAAGGGGGCGGTATTTTTCTGTGGCACTATCCTCACGCTCGCGCGCACTGGACGTTATCCAGCAAGTGTGGTCTTTCGGGAGTTCGGACTTTCCTCGGAATCATTAATCAAATGACCCCGCAACCTCTAGACCAACTCTCTCCTATTCTCTAGTATGACTTACCAGAGACTCGATCGCCCATATATCCTAGTCAATAATCAGTGATCAGTAAACAGTAAACAGTGAACAGTGAAAAGACAGAGAATCAGACCAGCCAGATGGCATATTATCAAAGCGCAAGTCCCTAAGAGGAAGGGGGCTCTCGAAGGCTCTCCCCCTACTTAGGGTGATCAGCAAACCTGAGCGAGCGGAGGGTGCCAGTTCCTTGCGCCCCTACAGTAACGGATTTTGTCCACAATGTAGGGGCGAACTGCGTTCGCCCAAAAGGTACATTATCAAAGCGCAAGTCCCTTAATACTGCTCGCTTAAGCTGTTCGTAATTTAAATTGCTTGTTGAGACGAGGCACTCTTGCGCTCTTGCACTCTTGCAACAGTAAAGGAATTGGAGGAGATTCGGCTAATCTAAGAATAAGCGGTTTAAATACGTCTTAGCTTAACAAGCTGTACTGAATTTAAACTGCGTATTGGAAATTTTAGTACAAATGCTCAAACTGCCTCTCGCTGCTCCGCAGCTCCAGCGCTCCCCTGCAATCTTAACGAGTAATTTAGATAGTCAACAGCTTACATACTGCACACTTAAAACTCAAATCTGATAACTGATAACTGATAACTGATAACTGATAACTGATCAATGTCGATGGCTCTAAACGTTAACATTAAAGGTAATGGCTATCCGATCCTCTGTCTGCACGGTCATCCCGGTTCGGCAGCCAGTATGTCTGTATTTACCGATCATTTTTGCCAACGCTGGCAAACCCTGGCCCCGGATCTGCGCGGCTACGGTAAAAGTCGTTATCGCTGCGATTTTCAGCTAGAAGAACATCTAGAGGATTTAATCGGGCTGCTCGATCGCCAAAAAATCCAGCAATGTTTAATTCTCGGTTGGTCTTTGGGGGGTATAATCGCACTGGAATTAGTATTGCGGCATCCCGATCGCTTTCCTGGTTTAATTCTAGTGGCCTCGGCCGCGCGTCCTTGGGGTAGTCATCCTCCCATCACCACCACAGATTTAGTTTTGACGGGGATAGCGGCAATTCTCAATCAGATCAAACCGGGATGGCGTTGGAATATTGATACTTTTGCCCGTCGTTCTCTGTTTCAGTATCTTTTTTCACAACATCAAGGGATTGCCTATCAATATCTCGCTCAAGATGCTGTTCCTGCCTACTTACAAACTTCTCCATTTGCTGATCGCGCTCTAAATCGGGCTTTAAAAAAAGGTTACAATTGTTTAAAATCTCTTGACAAAATCACAATTCCCTGCTTAGTTCTGGCGGGGGCAAATGATCGCCATATTACCAGTGCCTCGAGCCAAGAAACGGCCGAAAAACTGAAACTGTCTCGGTGGAAATGTTACCCAGATACAGCCCATCTGTTCCCCTGGGAAATCCCCGACTTAGTTTTAGGGGACATTGATAATTGGTTAGCGGAGCATTTTAGCGATAAACTGGCAGGGTGAAGTGAAAACTACTGCCGTGGTCAGGGACACTATCCACCCAAATTTGACCGTAGTGGGCGCGAATAATCTTGCGACAGACCGATAAACCGATGCCATAACCTTCTTTACCCTCATCCCGTTTGAGACGCACATGACCCTCAAAAATATGCTCTTGTTTTTCTTCGGGGATGCCGGGGCCAGTATCACTGATGCTCACCTGTACTTTTTGAGTAGTACGATGGAGGACAGAAAGGGTAATTGCGCCGCCGGCGGGGGTATATTTGATCCCATTCTCCAAGAGATTAATAATCACCTGTCGGATTAACTCCTCATCAGCATAGACGGGGGGCAAATCTTGGGGGATATCGCTTTGGAGAATTAAAGTCTTTTCCTGAAAAGTATCGGTAAATTGAGACAAAATTTCCTGACAGAGGGATTGGAGATAAAATTTACTCTGTTGGAGAGTAAATTGCGCCGCCATGCTCTTAGAAGCTTGCAGAATATCTGTAATCAAACGGTTCATAATCCGGAACTGTTTGCGGGCCTGTTGGTGCAGTTGTTCTCGTAATTGCAGACTGCGCTCAGTATCTGGTTGATGATAGGCTAATTCTAGGGTTTCCACGGCGATGGAAGCGGCGGTGAGAGGACTGCGTAAATCGTGGGCTAACATAGCCAAAATTTGGTCTTTAAATTTTAATTGTTCTAATAATTCTTCCTTTTCTTGTTTGAGACGAAAAACCTCATCGGCGATGCGGATGAGTTCGCCCGAATGTTCCACCTCTTGAAGTTGTGCATCATCAGCGGGATGATTTTTGACCTCCTCTTTAATCGCTTTTTGCCAGCGTACCAACCATTTTTTAAACTGTTCCACCAGATTACTGCCTGCGAGGGTATGGCGGGGGCCGGGGGCAATTTTGACCAAGGCGGGGGTAGCTACAAGGCGAAAATGTTCGACTAAATGAGGTTGCTGGCGAATTTCGATGATTTGTAGGTCAATTGGGTAATCAGACTTTAAAGACTGGAGATAGGCCTGAATTTGACGGATAATTTCTTGAGAACTGGGACGGTCATCAACAAACAGCAAAAGTTGAATCGAGAGAGGCGTTGTCGTCTCTCTCCCTAAAGCAGTCAGGGGCTCGTTAGATGGGAGCATCGGGAAATTAGTAAACCTAGGGATTGACGAGATCGATCGACGATTGATCGACTTTTATCATATTCTTTATTGTAGAAGCTTAAGATAGTATAAAATCTACTCAACCTAATCTTAAAGTTTTATTCCTTAATTCTAAGAAGAAATCCTATGGCTTTTGGCTATGTTGCCCTAGTTCTCCACGCTCATCTCCCTTTCGTCCGCCATCCCGAAAGCGATTACGTCCTCGAAGAAGAATGGTTATACGAAGCAATCACAGAAACCTACATCCCTCTGCTGCAAGTTTTTGAAGGTCTCAAGCGGGATGGTATCGATTTTAAAATGACCATGAGCATGACTCCGCCTTTGGTGTCGATGCTGCGGGATCCGTTACTGCAAGAGCGTTATGAAGAACACTTAGGTAAGTTAGAAGAATTAATTGCTAAAGAAATCGACCATAATCAACACAATGGCCATATTCGCTACTTAGCCGAATATTACGCTGAATCTTTCCAAAGTATCCGACAAACTTGGGAAAAATACGATCGGGATCTGGTCAAGGCATTTAAACAATTCCTCGACAGTAATAACCTAGAAATTATCACCTGTGGTGCGACTCATGGTTATATGCCCCTGATGAAAATGTACCCACAAGCGGTCTGGGCGCAAATTGAGGTGGCCTGTCAACACTACGAAGAAAATTTCGGTCGTCGTCCCAAGGGCATTTGGTTGCCGGAATGTGCCTACTACGAAGGGGTAGAAAGAATGTTAGCCGATGCAGGCATTCGTTATTTCCTCGTCGATGGCCACGGTATTCTCTACGGTCGTCCTCGCCCCCGTTACGGCAGTTACGCGCCCATTTTCACGGAAACCGGGGTGGCCGCTTTCGGTCGTGACCACGAATCTTCCCAACAGGTGTGGTCTTCCCAAGTCGGTTATCCGGGGGATATAGTTTATCGGGAATTCTATAAAGATTTGGGCTGGGAAGCGGAATACGAATATATTAAGCCCTATATCATGCCCAACGGTCAACGCAAGAATATAGGCATCAAATACCACAAAATTACTAGCCGGGACGGTGGTTTATCGGAAAAAGGTCTTTATGACCCCTACTGGGCCAAAGAAAAAGCCGCCGAACACGCAGGCAATTTTATGTATAATCGCGAGCGGCAAGTGGAGAGTTTAGCCGGAATTATGGGCCGTCCTCCCCTGGTTGTTTCTCCCTACGATGCCGAGTTATTCGGTCACTGGTGGTATGAGGGACCCTGGTTTATTGATTTTCTGTTCCGTAAGTCTTGGTATGACCAAAATATCTACCAAATGACCCATTTAGCCGATTATCTCCGGGCTAACCCGACCCAGCAGGTCTGTCGTCCTTCCCAATCCAGTTGGGGTTATAAGGGTTTCCATGAATACTGGCTGAATGAAACTAATGCTTGGATCTATCCTCACCTACACAAAGGCACGGAACGGATGATTGAATTAAGTCATCATGAAGCGGAGGATGAATTGCAGGAACGGGCTTTAAATCAGGCGGCCCGGGAGTTATTATTAGCACAATCTTCTGATTGGGCGTTTATTATGCGAACCGGTACGATGGTTCCCTATGCTGTCCGGCGCACTCGTTCCCACCTGCTGCGGTTAAATAAAATCTATGAAGATGTGAAATCCGAGAAGATTGATGCCGGTTGGTTGCAAAAAGTCGAGGAAATCGATAATATTTTCCCCAATATTGATTATCGCGTCTATCGACCCCTGTAATCTTTGTTAGAGATTAATAAAAATTTTGGTGCGTTATGGTTTGTAACGCACCTTGTTGCTTTCTGATTCACTCATTACTTGATCTCCTGTAGATTTCTGCACTATCTACAAAAATAGTACCCAACTTATAATACAGAAGTAGGCATTGGGAATGGATGATGGCTAATAGCGAAAGTGAAGAGCGGCAGATAGCTTTGGCAATATACACAAATATTAGTCCCGTCCGCTGTCCGCTCGACTGCGCTGTTATGGGGCATATTCATCGATTACCCCAAAATTACATCCGTTTCAGCAACTCATCATACTCATCATGTGCGCCAATCCAGTACCAATAAATATGCTCAGACTCTAACAAACCCAAAGCCCGATAGTTAAGGCTGACACGAGCGGAGTAGATCGGTTGCTTTTGACTGACTTGTTTAAACTGAAGGCTGGGGTGATACGGATCTTCTTGCCAGAGTGCATAAGCTTTGGCTGCTTGTTCCTGAACTGATGCAGGAAGATTATTAAGCTGTTTACGAAACGTTTTGGTGACACTTGATTTCATTTTTGTGTCGGAAATACTTCACTGGCTAGAGTAGTTTCACCCATTGCTATTTCCTGACGCACCATCGCAGTCATCTGCTCCCATTGCTCATCTGTTGTGGCAGCAAAACTAGCTTCCCATTTTTGCTCGTCTTTCAACTCATCCAGAAACCGCGATGCGATTGCATCTTGTTGTTCGGGCGGAAGTTGTTGGATTTGGGCGATCGCCTGTTGCAGCAGTTTAGTCATAGGTTTATCGCAGTAAATACGGCAATCACATACAGTTCCTCGATTCTAACCGAAGTTCAGAAAAATTTTTCGTCAGACTCAGGAACTATGTAGGCCCCACTACGAACTTATTACAAACATTGCCTCCACCTTGTTCAATAAAAAAGGGGTTAGTTAATGCCTCCCTAATTTTTTAGGGCTGCCCGGCCAGTTCTGAATCTAATTTAGCCAGAATTTTGGGTTTGAGTTCCTCGAGTTTCCGTTTTAACATCCGCTTGCTAATTTGCGGGTTGCCACCCCGGCCCAATTGACTATCGGTCAGCCATTGCTGCAAAATTTGGCATTGATTGGGGAGAATATTAGCGGTGATCACATTTTCACAGATCGGGCCGCCTTCGAGGGGGAAAAATAAAATCCAGTATTGACCGGTTTCGCCGAGGGTTTTGGTCATTTTTTGACCCTGGGGGGTTTTTAAGTCCAAATAACAGGGCAACCAGCGGGGTATCCGTTGACGATGATAGAGGACAGTAATCCAGAGAATCATCGGGTGGGGTGTGGGTAAAAAGAGGAATTGATTATAACGGACACTAGCAACCCGGACGGCGATATCTTCTCGATCCAACATTACCCATAAACTGGCAAAAACGCCGTCAGCAGCCTGGAGACAGCGTGGGAAGACGATTTTTTGGCGGGGTTTGTCCTCAGGCCAACTGGACTTGAGACAGATATCCCTCGCATTAGCAGCAGAAACAATGGTTTGATTTAAATCATCAAGGGTTTTGATTTGGGTGGTGTAATCGTCGGTTTTTTTGACTATTTCATTTTTGAATAGGGGTTCGAGTCGTTCGAGAATTTGTAGTATATCTGTAGCACTTTGCGGTCGATCGCTGGGTGCTTTGGCTAAACAGCGCAGGATTAACTGTTCTAATTCTGGCGGTAATTGCAAGCTAGGATTAAAGGGACGGGGTTCGGCGTAGTGGTGAACCTCATACCAACCGCCAAAGGAGGAATTATCGGGAAAAAGAGGCGTTTCTCCCGTGATCATCTCGTACATCATAATCCCGAAACTGTAGATATCGGAACGATGATCGAGTTCTTTACCTTCCATCTGTTCTGGGGAACAATAGGCTAAGGTTCCCATAAACGATTGGGTTTGGGATTCTCCCGATTGGATGAGTTTAGCGATGCCAAAATCGAGAATTTTCACCAATTCCCCTAATCCCGAGTCCTGAACCACGATAATATTGCTAGGTTTGATGTCCCGGTGAATAATCGGACACATCTCGCCTTGGAAGATAATACCCTTATGGGCGCATTCCATGCCGAAACCAATCTGACGGGTGAGATTGAGGAAGCGCGAGAGAGGCAGCGGGTGATATTTGATGATTTCACTCATGCTTTCCCCCTCCAAAAATTCCATGACGTAGAAGGGGACTTCCTTTTCATCTACACCATAATCACGAACTTTAACAATATGAATACTTTTTTCGCCTAAAAGTGCCGAAATAGTCGCCTCTCGCTCGAAGCGCTCACGCATTCTTTTGTTGAGGAGAGTTTGCGAGAGGAATTTCACGGCGACGGTTACGCCACCTAATAGTTTATCTTCTGCTCGATATACTTGTCCCATGGCGCCGCTACCGATCAACTCGACCAGTTGGTATCGATTGGTAAGTAAGCTCCGATGTCTAGATTCTGCCGACATAGCTAGGCTACTGTGTTAATTATAGTGAGTCTGGTGGAGAGAGTTTTTTTAAGAACCGCTGCAATTGGTGGGCAATTGAGCGGACTTAATCTTAGAGTGCCTTTTTTTCGGGCTAAAAGCATCATTGTTAACATATAAGTAGTCGTGCAAAATTAATTTCCTAGTGAAGATAGGCAAGAGGCAAGAGGCAAGAGGTGGTTAGATATGTGTAATTAATTTTGCTTAGGTACTTATTTTCAGGCATTTTTAGTCATTGCCCCTTGCATAATTAATTGTTGGGGGTTGAAAAAAATGAAAAAACTAAGTAGGGTTTGCTGAAAAAGTGTATTGGTGGGGTTAGGGGTTAGGAGTCAGGAGTCAGGAGTCAGTAGCTGGTCGTTTCACGCTTTGTTGCCCTTGTTTTTTGTACCAATTTGTGTACTACAAGAAGGATAATGCAAGGTTTTTGAAAGTCCCAATCCTATTTTCGCAGCATGAACATCAGATTTTAACAGGTCAAAAGCCTTATTTTAAAAGGGTTTTACCATTATTCAGCAAGCCCTAAGTATAAAGTAGCATAAAATCTCTAAATAGACAATTTGATTGCTTATTATTCGTTCTTGATTCTCCTGACTTGAAAGAGGCAGGAGGCAGGGGGCAGGAGGCAGGAGGGAAAAGTACCACTGACTTGAAAGAGGCAGGAGGCAGGAGGCAGAAGGCAGGAGGGAAAAGTACCACTGACTTGAAAGAGGCAGGAGGCAGGAGGCAGAAGGCAGGAGGGAAAAGTACCACTTTCAGGCTTGGCGGTGCCAACTTTGGCATCAGGACTGACTTGAAAATAGAGGCTGAAATAACGCCAATTCGTCAATCAGAATATTTTCATGCTTGACGGTGTAACTTGTTGCATCGGGACTGACTCCTAAACAACTAGGACAGGCAAATCCCTAACCCCCAGTAAAACTTTTTTGCCGAAAGTGACCGATCTGCGTAATAATTCTTTAATAAAGATTTGTAAACTTGAAAATGATTATCCCTTCGCAGTGCTAGAGATTTAATGAGACGACTAATTGCGATCGAAAAAGCTCTGCTCATCGGTCATATCGTATCGATGGCTTTTGGACTAGCGGGATTGTTGCTAGTTTTGCCCCATCCCGAATTTGTGGCCAATTTACCTGATTTTGGCAAAACTGCCTTTGCTTGGTCAATGGCCGGGGGGGGTGTGGTGTATATGGTGTTAGGAATGGCAGCGGTGGCTGTTTATGCCTATCGGACTCTAGGAGTGTGGCACTGGTTAGGATTCATGGTTCCTGCTATCAGTTTATCCCTTTGTAGCGAACTATTAGGAACCAGTACCGGCTTTCCTTTCGGTCATTATCGTTATCTTTCGGGCTTAGGTTACAAAATTGCGGGTTTAGTACCCTTTACTATCCCCCTATCTTGGTTTTATCTCGGTTTTAGTGCCTATATCATCGCTCGTGTTGGTTTATCCACTCTTGCTATACCCCAGTGGCTACAAAATCTAGGATCGATCGCTATCGGGGCGGTATTATTAACTTCCTGGGATTTTGTCCTAGATCCAGCCATGAGTCAAACTACCATCCCCTTCTGGATTTGGGAACAACCGGGGGCTTTCTTTGGGATGCCCTATGAAAATTTTGCTGGTTGGTTCGGTACAGGCTGTGTTTTTATGACGGTAGCCACTTTAATCTGGCAAGTGCAACCGGTGAAACTGCCAAGTCAAGATTTAACCCTACCTTTTGTGATGTATTTGGGTAATTTTGGCTTTGCTACGGTCATGAGTATCGGTGCTGGTATTTATCCGCCGATTTTCTTAGGATTACTCACCGGTATTCTGCCTTTAATACTCCTCTATAATCGCGCCAAGGCTGTTGCTTCCGGGCAAACAGTGGCAACCAGCGAAGTAACAACCCTAAAAATCCCCGTTGTTTCGGTGAGAGGAGCCAAATAAGTTGTTAACTGAGATAATTCTCGGTGCATTCTGCCTGGGGCTACTGCTGTCTCAGGCTGTTGCCTTTTTTATCCTTCTTTCCCGTCTGCTGAAAGGGGCGCGTCGTCGTCCTCCCCTGACTCCCCAACCCCCCACCCCGGAGATGTTAGGGACGGTAAGCGTGATTGTGCCGACGTTAAACGAAGTGGCCAGGATTGACGGTTGTTTACGGGGATTGAGTCAACAGAGTTACGAAGTGCGAGAAATTCTGATTGTCGATAGCAATTCCCAAGATGGTACGCGGGAAAAAGTCAAAGAGATAGCGGCAAAAGACCCCCGCTTTCGCTTGAAAACCGATTATCCTTTGCCCCCCGATTGGGTAGGTCGTCCCTGGGCGTTACACAATGGTTTTTTGTTTAGTTCTCCTAAAAGTGACTGGATTTTGGGCATTGATGCCGATACCCAACCCCAAGCAAATTTAGTGGCTAGTTTAGTTAAAGCTGCGATCGCAGAAGGTTACGATTTAGTTTCCCTGTCGCCGCAATTTATCCTCTCCTATCCGGGAGAATGGTGGTTACAGCCAGCTTTATTGATGACTTTGCTCTATCGCTTTGATGCGGCCGGAGTGCGCGGGCAAGATCCCGAACGAGTCATGGCCAATGGTCAATGTTTTCTCTGCCGGCGGTCAGTTTTAGCGGCTTTAGACGGTTATAGCGGGGCAAAAGGTTCTTTTTGCGATGATGTCACCCTCGCCCGTCTAGCGGCAACGAAAGGCTATCGGGTGGGATTTCTCGATGGGGCGAAGTTGATTCGCGTGCGGATGTACGAAGGACTCAAGGAAACTTGGCGCGAATGGGGCAGATCTCTTGACCTCAAAGATGCCTCCTATCAGGGGCAATTATGGGGCGATTTAGCTTTATTAGCTCTTACTCAGGGATTACCGATAATTATCACTCCTTTACTGCTCACAGCTTTGATTTTTGGCTACAATTTCCTGAGTTTAAAAATTGTTTTGACTTTAAACCTGCTGCTGTTATTGATTCGCTTTGCCCTTTTATTGGCCGTCTCTCCTAGCTACTATCGCGGCGAAAAAGTCAATCTATCTTCGGGATTATTTTGGCTATCTCCCCTAGCGGATCCGCTGGCAGTTATCCGCATTTTTATCTCTGCTTTTACCCGTCCCCAAAGTTGGCGCGGTCGATTGTATTAAAAATGTTAGGGTGAAGACCCTCAGTTTCGTAGAAACCCAACTTTAAGGGTTTCTTTTATGAAAGTTTGCCTGAGATTTTCTCCTTTTTAAGTAGGTAGGCGTTAAAAATTATCAGACACCACCCTTATCAAGGGTAGGGTTGATTCATGAATCAACCCTACCTTATCAAGGGGGGCAGGGGGGATCGAACCTAAAATCCATTTTTAATTTAATTATAACCAGCTACTTAATTTAACGGTTTTCAAGATAAATTAGGCTTTTAGTCATCACCTAAAATCATGGCTTCGACTTCCTGTTTAGCTTTTTCTAGGTCGTCTTTGGCTTGTTGTTGCAGTTGTTTGGCTTGATTACGAATTGCCGTGATATGCTCACTAATTTTTATTTGTTTTTCAAGAGGAGGTAAAATAATAGGAAGAGATTTATATTCTTCAGAATTAATATTTGACTGAACAGCATAACGAGATATGGCATCTACCCACATTTTATAAATTTTTGAGTGACAATAGTAAAAGATATAATAAGGATTTGCTATTTGAGTGTTCAAAACAAAACGTATTAGATAACCTGCGAAAATTGCTTTTTGTTTATTATCTTGATGTAAATAGCACCTGCCAACAGAGCCACTACGAGCAAACAACAAATCATGTTGATTTAAGATATACTTATCTTCAATTTTAAGAGCCGTTTTCAGCCCTCGAACTTTAAGAAAACCTAAATCATCAATATCAGTAATCCGAATATAATTTATTTCTCCACTATTATTTTTATCTATTGCTATTTCATTAGCTCCATACTGAGGTGGCTTAATTAATAAATTTTTTAAATATTCAATTTTATAATTACCTGTTTGAGATAGTATATAATTAATTTTATGATTATAGTTGCAATCAAACCTATCGCCTGATACCTCGCTTAAGTTACGGATAAAAATACGGCTTTTAATGGTGTTTTCTTCGGGTTCGGGTAACTCAATCCCCAACTCCCCTAACAGATAATCATCAATACTTTCAAGTAATCGCTGTGCTTCCAATTCTTTTTGTTTTTTAGCCGCATAAGCATCATCCATTTTTGCAACAATTTTATCTTGAATTTCTTGAGGTGGAATTGGAACTTTAATATGTTTGACTAAATCTATATTGAGGTTTTCTACAACACCTCCTATTGTTTGTTTTTTAAAAAGTTGATAAATTAAATTTGTTCCTAATACAATATACAAATAGTCTTTACTAGCTTGATTAGTAATACTTCTAAAAAGTAACCATCCGTCATGAATATATGCCGTAATTTTCATGATAAAAGGCTTGCCAAAACTCATTGAATTTGAAAGAATTAGATCGTCTTCAATTACTTTTCTTGAAAATTTAGCACCTTCTGGTTTGATCTTTTGTCTTGTTTTATAAATATATTTATCGACTTCTTTCGTGTCACCAATTTTCAGCCAATTAACTCCATTATCATCTTCAGTTAAATAATTGTTTATTGGACGAGGAGACCCGCCTCTAGAAATATTAAATAAATCCTTTAATTTTGATGTATTCCATTTACCATTTTCTATTTGTTGTTCGATCATTTTAAATTCTATCTTATGAAAATGAGGATCAAGACGACCCCATAATTGGCTAAGGTAAACCAAATAAATTTGACTATCGTATTCAGGAGTTAAAAAAAAATCTTGTCCCAATTCAATTGAATCAATAAACTCTTTAAGTTTTTTGCCAATAAAATCTAACTCATTATTATTAGTCGGTTTACCCGTTGCATCATAACCAATATCTTCGGCAATTGCCATAAAAATCGGATAATCTTCGATTACCTTTTGCTTTTCTTCCCCATACTTATCACTCAAAGACTCCTTTAAAGCCTCAATTTGGTCATTATATTCCGCCGTGACCGACTTTTTCCACTCCTTATAAAGCTCCGAATCCGTCAACGCTTTACCGGACAAATTTTGAGCATTATCAAAACCTCGTAACTCCTTTAAATGCCGCTTCTTATTATTTTCAATCTTATCCAATAACTTTAAATAATCATTGCCTTGCTTAATTTGATCCTGTAAAGCCAGTTTAGCCTGTTGAATGTTTTCCGTTACTGCTTGCGAATACTTCTTCAAAAATAAAACCGAACTTTTAACCCCCGCTCCCGTTGCAGAAAAAGCCGTCTGAGGCATCGAAACCACAGCCACAATGCGATATTTTTCCTCGATTCCCTCCCTGACATACTGCAAACTTGAATTAGTCAAAATACCATCAGGAACCACCATCGCTAAATAGCCACCTTCCTTTAAAAAACGATGACATTGCTCAAGAAATAAAACTTCTGTACTTTGGCTATCCCGCTCCGTTGTCCTACTTTTAGGATTTAACCAATCTACCGCCTTCATCGCAAAGCTATATTGGGATATATAAGCCTGTTCCGTTTGTTTAATAACCGAACCAAAAGGCGGATTAGTAATAACAAAATCAAAGCGATTATATGTAAAGCCTTTATTTTCTGTCCGTTTAATTAAATCTTCACTATCGCGTAAACCATCCGCCGCAATTACATTGGTATGACCATCATCATGGATAATCATATTCATTTTGGCAACCCGGGCAATCTGTTCATTAATTTCAATGCCAAACAAATTACTCTGAGCAAAATTATGCCAATGCTGATAATGTTTGTTATATTCTTTCGGATTCGTTTGATAATTGGGATAGTATTCATTGGCCTCCCTACGAACCTTCTCTAACGCATGAAGCAGAAAACCACCGCTTCCACAAGATGTGTCTAAAACTAAAGAATTGTGCTTGATGGGTAGCACATCCACAATAAACTTAACAATTGGTCGAGGTGTAAAATACTGCCCAAAATCTCCGCGAAAAAATGACCCCATAAACGTCTCAAAAGCGCGACCCTTACTATCTAAGTCTGTTTCGCCTAAATTAATACTTTCCAAATAACCCACCACCGTCCGCAACTTCTCTGGACTTAAGCGAATATCATCCTTAAAAACTTCTGCATCTGCTCGACGGCCTTCTTCATATAAAGCCTTAATGCGCTCACTTAATTGCTTATTTTCCCGTTGCTTTCTTTCCTCCTCTTTTTCATTAGCTTTAGGTGCAACACTAAAGATCTGAAAATCGTAGGGTTCCCCTACCTTGCGAGCTTTCTTTTCATCCCAAATTTTACAAAAAATTAGCTTATCTAACTCGTCAAAAGCCTCTGAGGGATTCAACTCTCCCCCTCCCCATAAGGATTGATGAGCCTGCTTAAAACGACGGGTTAACTCATCCTCTGTAACTACTGTTAACTCAAATAACTTTTGTCCATTAGAAATACCACCACCTTTAGCATATTTAAAACGCGCTAATGTTTCCACTCCCGATTGTGGAATATCAGTGATAGTAATTCTTTCCTTTGGCTTTTCTGTTGGTACTTGATAATATTCATCTTTAATACCGGAAGTTATCCAAACATATTTCGCTCCTTCCGCCACCGCATAACTAAAACCCTGCTCTACTGCCTGAGTAAATTCTAATTCTGAAACCTCTTGTTTTTTACATTCAACAACGATATGAGGGGATTTATGCCCATCATCATTATAAACAATAATATCCGCTTCTTTGGTCGATGATCCCATTACTACGGGAACAAATAACCGAATCCGCTTTTGATCATAACCATAGGTCAAAACTAACTTTAAAAAAGTCTCAGCTTGTACCTGTTCTTCAGGATTGCTATAATTTCGCTTTTTATTTTGATTAATATAGGTAATATATTTCTGCTCATCATCTAACTTAATTAAGCCTTTTTTTATTCCTTCTTGAATTAAACTCATAAGCGTGTGATGGCCGATTCATTGACTGAGATAAAAAAATTATAATATTAACTGGGTATTTCAGACAACCTAATTAAATTAAAAATGGATTTTAGGTTCGATCCCCCCTGCCCCCCTTGATAAGGGGGGTGCCGATCCCCCCTTAGTCCCCCCTTAATCCCCCCTTAATAAGGGGGGCATCTGATAATTTTTAACGCCTACCTACTTAAAACCGAGGAATATGATTAAAAAGATAACGCATGACCACAAACTCCCAACAAAATAACGAATAGCCATAACCCTGACGCTCCACCGTCCTCACCTGAGCTTGTAAACCCTTTAAGGAAAAATCAGGATTCCAACCCGCATATAAACCCACCCCCACCGGCACATACCGGGAAGCTGTCGCCAGTCCCGATCCCGAAAGACTTGCCGCCACCTGATTGGGAGTTTTCCGATAGATCTGTAAGACCACCTCATCCACAATCCCTTGACGCACCCAAGCCAACCAATTTTGATTATATTTATTCACCGCAAAAGAGTGAGGATTAGGCGAAAGACTCACCACCAACTTGGGATTAATCGCCTTGACATGATCGTGCAACTTGCGGGTTAAATTCGTTAAAGCCTGACTTTTATTACCAAAAACACGCGGAACCGCCCAATGATCATCTAACTGAATCCCCGCCAAATCTTTTTCTTTTAAAATATCTTCCATATTGCCCAAAAGATAGGCTTGTACCTGCGGATTCGCCGGATCTAACCAGACATTGGTTTCCACCACCGTCTTCCCTGCGGGCGTTTTTAATAGCCAATCCGGATGCTTTTTGGCAATGGGATCCTTAGGGGATAACATCAAACCATACTCAAACCAAGCAAATGGCTTCAAACCCTGCCGTAAAGACTCCTTAACCGCTGCCCTCCAGGGATTGCTCAACGGCGGCACAAACAACCAATTCGTCGGACGTTGGGAAGTCGGATAAAGCGTTCCCCTAAACCCATAAACACTAAAATACACCCGGTCATAACCCGATCGCGAAAGATGATTTAACACCTCGTCTAAGGACGTAGTGTGATGTAACAATATCGTGCCAATATTGGTTAACCAAACCCCCTTCATCTGCTCATTTTCCACTGCCTTTCGGGGAGCCGCTCGGTGAGTAACCAACAACAAAAAAGCCACTCCAGCAACAATCCCAAACCTCTTTAGGTACTTGCTAAACTTAACCATGATTCCCGATTAATCCCACCAAGATATTTGATAATAGTATTAAGTAGGGAGGCCAAATTATTTGTAGGATGGGTTAGCGGTAGCGTAACCCATGCAGGCGTTGGGTTTCATGCTTCAACCCAACCTACGTTCATCTTATATTTAATTCCACCCACCCACTTATTTTAGTCCGATTTTTAATATTCAGTTCATCATCAGCAAGACCTATTTAGTTATACTAAATCCGTTTATTAAAAACTGATTATCAGTGAACTGGGGTATCGGGTGTATTAGGCTCCCCTAACACACCCAGAAAAGATTTTAGGGAAAATTAACCGACTACGCAGAGAATATCCGATGCGTGACTAGCGGTATTCACTTTGTCATCCATATAGCTAATTTTGCCTTCTGCATCGATGATATAGGTGACGCGCTTAGAATAGCCACCCCCATCGACATCATAAGCTTTGGTGATAGCACCATCGGTATCTACGAGCAATTGGAAGGGTAAACCGTATTTTTCTTTAAATTGTGCATGGGAACCCTGGTCATCCCTGCTCACCCCGAAGACTACTATTTCCTTGTCTTGGTATTGTTCGTAGTTATCCCGGAAGCTTTGCGCTTGCTTGGTGCAGCCGGGGGTATCATCTTTGGGATAGAAGTATAAAACTACGACTTTACCTTGAAAATCCGACAGGGAAACGGTTTTTCCAGTATCGTCGGTGGTGGTAAAGTTCGGTGCGATTGTTCCAACGGTTAAAGCCATAACTCCGATTCCTTTACAAAAGTTAATCTATATTGATGATAAAGGATTAGGGTCACTTCAGCACCCCAAGACTGTCTATAAGCAGGGAGAAGATGAACGTAGGTTGGGTTGAAGCATGAAACCCAACGCCCGCTCATGTTACGCTACCGCTAACCCATCCTACAAATAATTGTGCCTCCCTACTTAATTTTTAGAGGGCATCTAATGATAAGCTATCAGAGATAATCCCCTCTTTTGCGCTTTTTCTAGCTTGGTATGAAACCGTGATCAACTCTGAAGAAAAAAGACCGACTTGGGACGAATATTTTTTAATGATCGCTAAATTAGCCGCCACCAGATCCACCTGTTTAGCTTTTCCCGTCGGTGCGGTAATTGTCAAAGATCGGCAGGTTTTAGCCACGGGGTACAATGGTTCCCCATCAGGGACGGTTCATTGTACTGCCCAGGGTTTTTGTTATCCCGGTTTGGGAACCTGTCGAGAATCCGGAGAAATTCCCTCTAGGGCAATTCATGCTGAAGCTAATGCGATCGCTCAAGCGGCCAAACACGGTATTTCTACCCAAGGGGCTAGTATTTACGTTACTTTAGAACCCTGTATTTCCTGCTTAAAACTAATTATTTCTTCGGGAATTAAAGAAGTTTTTTACGAAGCGGATTTTAATAGTGGGACAAAAGCAATGTTAAGGGATTCTTTTCTGGAAACGGGGATTATTAAATATAAAAAGATTTATTTATCAGAAGAAATGGCTAGTCATGCGGCCTTATTTTTATTAAATCCCATTTTGATCGATCTCAGGTAGTTATTCTAATGGGACTTAAACAAATTTTAAGCCCAAACAAAGCCTAAACTGGCTTTGTAAGCGGCAAACACATCCCGATTCTCGGTCAGCCACTCAAAGAAACGGAAAGACATCGCTGTCCGAAAAGTTTCCAAGGCTTCCACAAAAGTGTTTAAAGGTCGATTCGCCCACCGCCTTTGCAATCCCCCAGTTAACTTATGCCACAGGATAAATGTATAGGGAGCATCTCACCTTTGTAATAAGTAGAAATGCTTAATGAACTCAATAAAAAAGTTAAAAAAGGCAACCATTTAGATAGGCAGAGCGATGACGAAGGACTTGCGGTACATTAC
>VYLF01000245.1_pt1 | contig 20169 bp, 10 predicted proteins | sample 5114371 | NCBI WGS metagenome assembly VYLF01 (sample SAMN12291773, study PRJNA351875) | freshwater metagenome | isolation source: freshwater lake | place: USA: Michigan, Kent Lake | collected 2013-08-15 | reverse complement strand
GTCAAACGACTCAATGCAATGATCTCATCAGCCATAACCGCGATACCTCCCGTTTCTAGGCGTCCAATATCCAATCGAGATTTGATTATACAGGTAACGGTATCCTCGCTCATGTTACGTTCGAACTGATCTTTGACGGAACTCAAGTCACAGAGTCCATAGATGACTTTTTCAATCTGCTCTCCGGTTAGCTTATGGATTTCCTAGGCTTTACTTCAACAAGCGGTGCGATTTAACTCCTCCTTAATCGCCCCGGATGGTTGCGATCGCAACATAAGGCTGTTAAGATCCTGTTTTGTGCGTATACGCACGTTCTCTCTTCCTCGATACTCATCCAATGGGAGCCAAGGCGCCATGGTCTACAAGAACGAGACTTCTATGCCTCGAGAATCGACTCGTTTGTCATTGCGACGGTTATTTTGTTTGTCGCTAATCTCGGCAACTATTTCCGTTTCCGCCTTGCACGCCTCATTGCTGGCTGCAGATGACTCTGATGCAGTGACGCAAGCCAATCGTCCGTTTACCAACCCTGAGATGATAAAGCCCTCGATCGATGAAAAGGTTTTTACCTTTACCGACGTCGGCGCAAAGATCCCAAACTACACTCCTAGTAGACAATGGGGCACCCAAGGCGCACCGCTTACGGAGATGCAGAATCCACTGCCCGCCGAAGAATCCATAAACGGCTACTCGGTTCCCCAAAGCTTTAGCCTTGCACTATGGGCCAAAGAGTCCAATGAGAACTGGCCCGCCAATAAACAACAAAACAAACGAATCGCTGGCTTGCAAGGCAAACCGATCGCGATGAATTGGGATGAACGAGGCAGATTGTGGGTCTGCGAAACCATCGATTATCCCAACGAGCTGCAACCAGTCGGCCAAGGCCGAGATCGCATCAAGATTTGCGAAGACACCGATCAAGACGGACAAGCAGACAAGTTCACCGTCTTTGCGGAACATCTCAGTATTCCATCATCACTGGTTCCATATCGAGGTGGTGTGATCGTTCAAGATGGCACGTCGACGATCTATCTTAAAGATACCGATGGTGATGATGCGGCGGACTTTAAACAAGTGCTCATTACTGGTTGGGCGATGGGGGATACTCACGGGGGTGTCGGTAATTTACAGTACGGTCCAGATAACTGGATTTGGGGTATGCAAGGCTACAATAACTCAACTCCCGTTATCAACGGTGAAAAGCAAATGAGTTTTCGACAAGGCTTCTGGCGGTTCAAGCCAAAGTCTGGTGCATCCGATTCGACGACTCCCGCCTTCGCGATCGACAAAGGAACCAAAAAAGCATCGACCAGCACATCGGACCAATTCGATGACCATACCATTCGTATTGAAGCGGTCGAGTTTATTCGTGCCACTAACAATAACACATGGGGACTTGGGTTTAGCGAAGAGGGATATGTCTTTGGCTCCACAGCCAACAATTGCCCGAGCGTACATATGCCAATCCCGAATCGATACTATGATCGTGTTGCTGGCTGGTCGCCGAAAACACTTGAGAAGATCTCTCCCGATGCAAAATTTAAACCGATCGACGAAAAGATTCGACAAGTCGACGTGCATGGGGGTTACACAGCGGCTGCGGGCTCGGCGATCTACACGGCCAGAAACTACCCCAGGGACTGGTGGAATCGAATTCAAATGGTTTGCGAACCGACAGGGCACTTGGTCGGTAGCTTCGTTTTGTACAAAGAGGGGGCGGGATACAAGAGCAATAACACGTTCAACACCGTTGCTAGTGTTGATGATTGGGCCGCCCCCATCATGGCCGAGGTTGGTCCTGACGGAAACGTGTGGGTTCTGGATTGGTACAACTACATTATCCAACACAACCCGACGCCAAACGGATTTAAAACCGGCAAAGGGGCAGCTTACGAAAGCGATCTTCGCGACAAGCGTTTCGCCCGTATCTATCGGCTGAAGTACCAAAGCAATAACAGCAAGGATCCGTCGAGTGCTTTAAACTTGTCACAGGCTAAAGCAACAGATCTTGTCGCTGTACTCAAAGATAAAAACTTCTTTTGGCGACGAACAGCACAGCGGTTGCTCGTTGAAAAAGCGGCAACGGATAAAGTTACGCTATCCGCGATTTCGGCGTTGCTAGACGATCAGAGTGTTGATGAAATCGGTCTCAATCCAGCAGCCATGCATGCCATATGGACGTTAGCTGGCTTAGCGGAAACGGGCAACGCAGAAGCTAAGCAAGCGTTACAGATCGCTTGTACCAAGGGTTTCACGCATCCGTCGAGCCCGGTTCGTCACGCTGCCGTTTTCTATTGTGAATCGGATCAGCTTAAACAAGCCGTTGAACTGAAGCTACAATCAGATTCGGATCCAAAGGTCAAGCTCGCATTGATGCTTCGGATCGCTGACGGTCGAGTGAGCGATGTTGTCTCGGCGAGTCAAATCTCAGGCATGCTGCTAAGCGATGCATCATTTGTAAGCGATGAGATTTTGCTAGACGCATGGACCTCGGCGGCTTCCACCAACCCAGTTCCGACCATTCTTGCGATCGCGAATAACAAGAATTCTCCAGTTGATGCGAAACTCTCCGCAAGAGTATCTGTGCTGGCAGAACATGTTGCACGCTCCAAGCCCGATCAAGAAGTCGTCGCTCAGCTTCTAGATCTAGATCCGTCGTCCAAGCTGACTTTGGCCGCGTGGGAAGGCCTCTCTCGCGGTTGGCCAAAGGATGTGACGTTGAAACTGTCCGACGTAGCGCAAAAGAAATTCCGAGATCGTTTCCTAGCCGACTCGACGAGTGTTGAATGCAAGGCGGCCATTCTTTCGGTTGCTGACAAATGGTCTATACAAGATCTGGAACAAAGTGTTGCTAAGATTCAACAGAGTTTATTTGACTTTGCCCTCGATACATCGTTAGATAACGAAAAGCGATTGAGCTCATGGGAACAAGCGATCCGACTATCACCGAACAGTGATCGGATTCTCGAAGCTACAGCTAAATTCTTCACAGCGCAAGTGACACCGGAGTTCGGTGACAAAGCCATGCAAGCGTTGCAATCTGCCAAAGTTGAGGGACTTGCGAAGCAGCTTCTCGCAGCGCGTCGTAAACTAAGCCCAAGCTTGGGGAATAGCGTCTTTCGTGTTTTGCTCAATCGGGCGGAGACCACGACCACTTTGCTAGACGCCATTGAGCAAGGTCAAATCCAGTTTAGCGATATGCAACTCGATCAGCGTCAAGCCATCTTGAACCACCCAGACCGCGATATCGCGCGGCGAGCAGGTGAGCTGATGAAAGCCAAGGGGGCGTTGGTAACCAGCAATCGTCAGGCACTTGTTGACGAGTGGATGCCAGTCACTGAAGCGAAGGGCAATTTGGAGAATGGAATTGCTGTTTATAAGAAGCAATGCGCGCAGTGTCACAAGCACGGAGAGTTAGGGGTTGCCATCGGACCGAATCTTACCGGTATGGCGGTTCATCCCAAGCCCGAAATTCTGATGAACATCCTCGATCCATCGCGAAGTGTAGAAAGCAACTTCAGGACATACCAAGTACTAACCAGCGACGGTATTGTACTGACCGGTATGTTGGCTGGTGAATCCGCCAATTCGATTCGGCTGATCAATTCGCAAGGCAAAGAAGAACAAGTACTGAGAGAAGACATTGAGGAACTCAATGCATCGGATAAGTCGTTGATGCCTGAAGGATTTGAGGCTCTTATCTCCAAGCAAGAGATGGCCGACTTGCTTGCCTTTTTAAACAATCGAGGTCAGTTCACGCCTCTAACATTGACCACTGCGGCAACGATTAGCGGTGCCAAAGGACTGCCTGGAATGCGGGGCGGCAGCGGGGACAAATTCGAATTTACTAAATACGGAACTCTCGAGATAGAAGGGGTTCCGTTTGAGATTCAAGATCCGCAAGAAGGTCGTGTTGCAAACATTTTAGCACTCCAGTCCGAGGGGCCTCGGGGGCGTGCCACTCTTCCTTCCGCAGCGACATTATCGTGCACAGGCACGGTGAAAACCATTCACATGTTGACGGCATTGTCAAACTTTGGTCCACCCAATAACGAAAATCAATCGGCGAGTTTGGTGGTTCGATGTCACTTTGAGGATGGTACCACCGAGGAGCATAGCTTGATCAATGGAAAGCATATTGCCTCCTATCGCGAAAAGGTTGATGCCAGCGATTCCAAAGAAGCATTGGACGCAAACGGAAAGCATATTCGCTACGTCAAGCTTGAGGTCGAGAGCGACAAGCCTTTAAAAACGATTGAGTTCGCTAAAGGTGGAGATCTCTCTATTCCGCTCGTGTTTGCAATTACGGTCGAGTCGGCGAAGGCTGATGACCATTGATTAAAAGACTCTTCTCCTTTTCAAGTTAGATAGGTGGCAATCGTGCGACTTGCATTTCGTTCGTTCTTAGGGGCGATGGCCGTTCTCGGTTTCGTTTCCCAGTTTTGCGTTGCTCAAGACAATCCTGAACGACCACGGAGGCCGGGTGGTTTTGGCGGACCGATTGAATTGGGGGCCGATGATGTAGCGTTTTATGAGGCTCCTCCAGAGGGATTTAAGAGTCGTCGTGAAGGCATTGATCACGGCAAGTTAGAATTGATCGAGTACGAATCGAAAACGGTCGGTACGACACGCAAGGCAAATGTCTACACCCCGCCGGGTTATAGCACCGACAGCAAGTACCCAGTTCTCTACCTTTTGCATGGCATTGGTGGAGACGAGGGTGAATGGGTTCGTTTCGCGAATCCAATCGATCTGTTTGATAACTTGATTGCGGACAAGAAAGCCACACCGATGATAGTGGTCATGCCCAATGGCCGAGCTCAAAAGAACGATCGAGCTGTGGGGAACGTCATGGCGGCTGCTCCAGCATTCGCTGTCTTCGAACGAGATCTTATCGACGATCTCATTCCTGCTATCGAGGCCAAGTATTCCGTTGATACCAACCGAGAGAAACGAGCAATTGCCGGTTTGTCGATGGGTGGTGGTCAGTCTTTCAACTTCGGATTGGGAAATCTAGATTTGTTTGCGTGGGTTGGTCCGTTTTCAGCGGCCCCCAACACTAATCCACCTGAAAAACTGATTCCAGACGTCGATGCTGCCAAATCGAAATTGAAGCTGCTTTGGATCTCTTGTGGCAACAAAGATGGACTGATTCGGATCAGTCAAAACGTACACAAGTTTCTAACAAAGAATAACATCGAGCACGTCTGGCATGTTGATGGCCACGGACACGATCCTGTTCACTGGAGCAGCAGTCTGTATTGGTTTAGCCAAAGTGTGTTCCAAGATAAGAAGCCTGTGAAGCAAACCTCTGCGTCAAATTCAACCGATGACGCTTCATTAAACGGTACAAAATCGGTTTTGGCGGGCAAGTGGACAGGAATAATCGATACTCAAATCGGCAAGCAAGAGTACGTGTACACAATCGAATTCAAAGATGGCAAACTCGTTGGGAAAGCAACGATGAAGCTTGATGGAAACGATTTCTCAAGCGATCTAGAGAATATCAAACTTGACGAAAAGAAGGTTTCGTTTGAAGAAAACCTTAAGTTTAACGATATGGAACTGCTCATTACCTATTCTGGTGAACTCGATGGGGAGCAGATCAAGCTCAGTCGCAAGGTAGGAGACTTTGCCAACGAGGAATTTGTTGCCAAACGTTCAAAGTGAAGCGAATTCATCCCATCAATTTCCTGCCATCAATAGCATTGATTATTGCTCAATGCGCTTTCATTAAGGATTTCAAAAATGTTGCGTTGGATGCTGGGGGTAGTGCTCTTTGTTTTTGTGTTGATTGCTCGCGTTAATGCACAGGATCCAACACCTGCAGGGGTGACACCTGTTGTAGACAGGAATCCCTCGTCGACCGATCTAAAGAGGAGTATTTCCCTGAAAGATACTTTCAAAGATGCTTTTCGAATTGGAGTCGCCGTAAATCGATCCGCAACAATGGGAACGCCGTTTCGCAGATCCGCAGAGGAAGTTGCCAAAGATGTCGCTTTAGTCAAGCAGCACTTCAATCATGTTGTTGCCGAGAACGACATGAAGTGGCAATTGATTCATCCACGAGCGGGGGCAGACGGTTATGATTTTGGACCAGCGGACGCATTGGTTGAGTTTGCGAAAACCAATGAAATGGAGTTGGCTGGTCATACTCTAGTGTGGCACTCACAAACGCCGAATTGGGTTTTTGAAGGAACACATCCAGCGAAACAGGAACCGCTAGAGTTCAGTGGCCCATTTAGTAAGCTCGCCATTAATCCACCAATGCCTCCGCGAAGCAATCCGAATGGCCCTGCGGGCCAAACAAGAGGACCGGGAGCAGGAGGGCCGAGCTCAGCAGGGCGAGTGCCTGGAAGCTTCCGTGGCTTTGATCTTAGTGGCCCCCAGGCATCGCGTGAGGAATTGCTCGAGCGTATGCGGGAACACATCCACACCATTGTCGGGAGGTACAAAGGAAAGGTCAAAGTGTGGGACGTAGTGAACGAAGCCCTATCTGACAACGGTCCAGAGGTTTTGCGACGTTCTCCATGGTCTGTCATCATCGGTCCAGATTTTATCGCCAAGGCATTTGAATATGCGCACGAAGCCGATCCTGATGCCATACTTCGCTACAACGACTATGGATTGGAAAACCCTGTAAAGCGCAGCAAGCTAATGAGTCTGATTCAAACACTTAAGGAAAACAACGTTCCGGTTCATGCGATCGGTACGCAGGCTCATTGCAACGTATCAACAACATTTGAAGCGATGGATGCCGCCATCACAGAAATGAAATCCTTTGGGTTACCGATCCATGTTACGGAGTTGGATGTCAACTCTGCTTCGGCGGGACAGAGAGGAACGGGAGCTGATATTAGCGCGAATACCTCAGCTACCCAAGGTGGTTTGGTGGAGGATGCGGAAACTCGGCTTGCTAAAGCCTACGAAGGGATATTCCGAGCCTTTGTGAAGCATAAAGATGCGATCGATGTTGTTACGTTTTGGGGTGTCAACGATGCCGTTTCCTGGCGGGCGCAAGGGCGCCCGCTTCTATTTGATAGAGACAACGTACCCAAGGCTGCTTTTGATGCTGTCACTTTGCAGGGGGCTGTTGCAAAGTAATCGCACTTGGTTTTTCAGGGGCTGCAAAAATCGCAGAGAACATCTTCTCTGCGAGAATTAGGTCTCAAAGCTTCGCACTAAATCGTCAATCTGCTGAGTCAACGCAAGCAATCCCTCGCCAGTGGATTTAAACTGCTCCGCATTCCTTGAGGATTCCAAGGCTTCCCGTTCTACAACTGAAAGAGAGGATTTAATTAATACGGATGATTCCGACGATTTAGCGATAGAGCTCGTGAATTGTGAAACAGACGTCGAGGACTCCATCATATCGTTTGACATTCGCTGCGTTGCAGTTGATTGTTGCAGGACAGCAGCTGCAATCCTCTCGGTTGTTAAACTCATGTCGCTGATCTTGCTATGTATCTGCTTGATGGAGCTAACCGCTTCGCGTGTCGCCACTTGAACAGACCCTAGAGATTCACGAATATCTTCCGTTGCTTTCGTCGTTTGGCTTGCGAGATTCTTAACCTCCGAAGCGACCACTGCAAACCCTCTACCAGACTCACCCGCTCTGGCTGCTTCGATGGTTGCGTTAAGGGCAAGAAGATTTGTTTGTTCTGCAAGATCGTTGATGAGGTGAGCAACAGAATCGATGGAGTTAGTTGCCTGTAACAAAGATTCGATATTTGCGTTAGTTGTGTCAACGAGCTCCCTGGCAGCAATAAACTCTGCGGCATATCGATTCGTAATCTCAGAAATGTCTGCGATTGCACGCGACATCTCTTGCAAGGAGTTAAGTGTCGTATCTACCATCCCCACAACATCAGATGAAACCTCGCTCGCAGCATGCATTGTCTCCGACAATGTATCTGCCACGCCGTTCACTTTAGTAGATTCATGTGTCGTCTTGTGGACAGAATCTGCCAATTGAGTTGCGGATCCAATCACTTGAGTTGCCGAAGCGTTCAAACTCATGTTTGCTTCGACTAACTTTCGGAACATGGAGCAAATCTTTCCGGTAGCAGAATTGAATGCTTTCGCGATCTGCCCGAGCTCATCATCAGCAGCGTCATCTAGACGAGTGTTCAACTTACCGTTTCCGAATTGTTCCGTTGCTGTCAACAATGTAGAGATCGGCCTAGTAATCGAACGCGAGCATATTAGGGCAGCAAAGAAAGAGAGGAGTGTGCTGGCTAGAGCAAAACCGACTATCAAAATTTTAGCCTGTCGATCCATTGTATCGACGGTAGCCGTAGCTCCATCAACGACCGCATCCCCGGCCTCTTCCATTTTGTCTACGAATTCAAGAAGAGATGTAGTAACCCCAGAAAATGCACGAACTTTGTCATCTTCCGACTTGGTGAGTTCTAGGTATTGCAATCCTGAGGATTGCCATGCAGCAAATGCTTCAGGCACGTTTTTTAGCGTTTCCTTACCTCGACATATTTCGTTAATGATTTTTAGGGCATCGCTCGAGATCTTTTCGTATCCTTCCAAAGTCGATGAATTGCTTTTAAGCTTATAGATGGTCAAAATCGACTCCCATTGGCCGATCAGATCGCGTAGTTCTGAGACTTTCTGGGATTCCGTTGGAGAAGAGAATGATTCGAAAAGGGCGTTCTTGGACTGTTCTGCAATCATCGCATTCTCTGTGAGTTGCGACAGGCTGTTCATGCGATGTTCGTTGACGGTTAGCACATCATTGAGGATCGTCTCATACTCGTCGAACATTCGAAGAAATTCAAAAACCGTTTTTTCTGGAGTGATACCGGCACTGCCGATAGCAGCCAGGCATTCACGAATGCTTTCCGATTTTTCACGAATGACAATAAGCTGAGCATCACGATCGTCACCCGCAAGAAAACGTCTAGTCGCTAACGCTTGACCATTCAAGTGAATCGAGGTCTCCATTGTAGAGTCAGCAGTAGTCCATCCCGGGCCGGCCCCCGACAGATAGCGGACTGTAGATCCTAATTGGGCGACACCAAATAGTCCCGATGCAGCGCAGCATATCATAAGAACGGTTGTAACACCGAACCCGAGACCAATACGTCTACCAACGCTTGCACGAATGAAAGACAACATTAAACGACTCCACAACAAAATCACTTTGCCGCGGTCCTCTAAGCGAATAGAAGACAGCGATTAATTTTTAGCGGGGCAGCAGGTCGCTTATCGGGATTCAGAAATCCGTTAGACGGGAGATTTTGCACAAATACTGAGTATTAATGCAACTTAGCACTAAGTTGAACGATTTTTCGGAGCATTCCTATCACCATCAACAGTAAGCTGGGGAGGCTAGGCTGAATCTTCTGCTTTTCCAAATTTTACATGCAATACAAAATGGCTTTTTGTTGGCGTTCTCAACATGGAAAAACGATACATCGAGCGTGAGACTAGATCTCGTTTGGTTTGCCCCCGAATCAAATGATAATGATTATAGAGATTGCGGGGTATTATGTTGGCTAGAAATTGCGAAGTTCGGACCGGCTTCTTTGGGCTGTTATTTACTACGATTTTCATTAGTGAAGTCCAGGCAATTGTGCCAGATGATGTACTTCCGAAAAGCTCTACTGAAGATCTTTTCACGGACTCGAATAAAGATCCAACATTAGCCCTACCCTCGCAAACGACACGAAAGTCGCTGGATGCGGAGAAGTCGCGACCAAAAGAGTCCCAACCTCAGCGCGACAAACTTGCAACGTCTGTGCGCAACGGACCCAGAACGACTCAACAAGTGATTCCTGGTCGACCTGGTCGTAACCTTGACTTGCCTTCAACTGTTGCAGAAGCCGATGAATCCTCATGCGATTCGTTGGAGGAACCGGTCGAGCCAATTCTTTGGATTATCCCTCGAGAGTTACGCGGTGGCGGCATTACGTTCGAGTGCATTTATACCGGAGAAACCTTTACCAAAGCCAAAGGTGGGATTAACCCGGGCAGACCAACTAACTATCGAAGCAACCTCGATATTGTGGCGATAGCCGATACCGGAAAGTTAGGATGGTGGGACCGGGGACGATTGTTTGTGTATGGTCAAAACCTAAGTGGTCGACCTCTTTCTGAATCAGAAGTTGGTGACGTACAGCTTTTCAGCAACCTAGATTCAACCATCGGTCCAGGACAGCGACCACAATTCACTGCCATTTCCGAATATTGGTTTGAGCAGTTTTTTATGGATGACATTTTGAGCTTTCGGATCGGTAAGCAAGATACCAATGCAATATTCGCTCTGACCGATCTAGGTGGCGAGTTTGTGCATTCATCCTTCGGTGCTCCTCCCATCATTCCGATGCCGACCTTTCCTAGCAATGCACTTGGTTTATCTACCTTTTTGAAACTGACAGAAACTGCCACGCTTGGTTTTGGCATCTACGACGGTACTTTGGCGGATGGGCCTCAAGGCGTCCGATGGGGATTCGATACTCTAGGTAGAAACGGAGCGTACTCCATCTATCAAGCCGAATGGAAACCGCAACTTGGTTCTGAGGGTGAGTTGCCAACAACGATCCGAACAGGCATGTGGCACCACAGTGATAAAGAAGTATGGACCGAGCTAACTGCCAATCCGAATCCCATAACTTTTAACCAGAACTACGGGTACTTTCTGACAGCGGATCAGATGATATTCAAAGAGAATGGAGCCGAAGATGACCAAGGACTAGGTATCTTCGGTCAGTATTTTTCCGCCCCGGAAGACCGCAACATGATCGGTACTTACTTCGGTGCAGGGTTCGTTTATAAAGGGCTTTTGCCTGGCCGAGACGAAGACTATTTGGGGCTCGGTTTTGCCCAAGCGATTTTCAGTGATGATTTCCGAGCGCAAGAGTCCTTCAACGGGACCGAAATCGGTCACTCCGAAAGAGCGTCGGAATTGTATTACAAGTGGGTCGTCGGGCCTAAATTCTCGTTGCAGCCCGATCTTCAATACATATCTTCACCTAGTGGGCAATATCGCGACGCGATTGTCTCAGGCCTACGTTTTGAAGCCGTCTTCTAATCGAACTAGGTTCTACGGCTAGACTTGGACGCCTTAGATCTCGAAAAGAAATCCGGCGTCCTCGCTCTCATCGGGTATCTCGATGCCAACAATGCTGGTTCGTCGTCCAACAATTGGATTTGCTCAAGCGAATTCCCGGCTGGGATGTCTTTACAAGACGAAATCCCACAAGCTAACATGGCAACCGAAGTTAACGCGACGACAACTTTCTGGATTTGAGTCTTCATGGCAACTTTCATTGTTTGACGTAGAAAGAGTGGCAATTTGCAGCAGTCATTAGAGCACAATTCGTGCCAAGGTTCTAAGATCGCCGCCCCTCCCCCTTCTGGGGTGGGACGACCCGGCATGGGTTTAGAGGGTTTTCTATAGCCTTTGTGGTTGTTCTAGTGGTGTTACGATTGCCTTTGAATGTGTTTTAGGGGGAATTTCCGTCGGAGAGTTGCCTTGTCTAAATTTCCTAACCTAGGCTAACCCATTAACTCTGGTTGGAAAGTCTTGCGATATCGTGGATAAAACGCAACAACCGGGTTGCATCTAATGAACAGATGTTGATCAGCAATCTCAACATCCCATTTAGCTATGAACATAACAACCTGCCTTTTCGGCTTAATTCTTTTACCGACGGTCCCTGGTGTTAAAGAGGTTCACGTTTCCCCAAACGGGGATGACTCTCATGCAGGGACGGCGCATGAGCCGGTTAAGACGCTTGAGTGTGCACAACGCAAACTCCGGGAACTAAACAGTGAGTCCAGAGACTATTCCGTTCGAATAGTGCTGCATGAGGGAAGATATCGCTTGGAGCAGCCTGTTCTATTCAGCAGCAGTGACTCGGCACCTGAAGCCTATCCAACTATCATCGAATCTGCACCGGGTGAGCGAGTTGTCATCAGCGGAGCTGAGAACCTTGTCGACCAAGGGCTCTTGAATGCGGGTCCTGATTTTGATCGACTACCCAGCGAGTCTAAGGGGCAGGTTCATGTTTACCGCGTCCCAAATTTGGACCTCAAATCGCGATTCGAAAACTATCTTCGATCTGACGAAACTCAGGTGCTCCCATCACCAATTGATCTATTTGAAAATGGTGAGTTGTTGCCAATCGCAACATTTCCACACAGAAACAAGTGGGCAATTGTCGGACAAGACAATGCAATGAGTTTTAACAGCGCCAAAGAACGAGATGCACTATGGTTGCATACTCTGGCCACAACGAACGATCTGGATCAATACAGAAGACTTAATCTTGAGGCTTATCGCCAACTTGCAAATGGTGACCGATACCAAATCGAAAACTCGATTAGCGACTTAGATGAGCCTGGCGAATGGTGTTTTAACGAAGCCTCATCAACAATCTATTGGTGGCCTACTTCCACTGATTCAGAATTGAACGCGTCTGCGATCGAAACCTTGATCTCCCTTTACGAAGTAGAAAATACGATCATTCGCGGCATTTGTTTCGAAGGCGCTCGTGTACAAGGGATTGAAATCGCTGGCGGAGCCCATTGTATTGTAGAAAAATGTGAATTCCGCTGCATCGGAAATGTTGGTATCCATGTATTCCATGGGGAGGAGCACACCATCAAAGATTGCTTCGTTCATTCTACAGGTTCCTCGGGAATACGAATCGAAGCTGGCGATTCAGAATTGGACATCGAGGCAGGGCACCAATGTGTCAACAATTCCATTCAGGATTGCTGCCAAAAACACCTATGTCGTCATGCTGGAATCGCCATCTTCGGTTGTGGGGTCACATTAGAACACAATTCGATTAGCAAGCTTCCAGACTGGGGAATCAGCCTACACGGTAGCAAGCACCAAGCAAGTCTAAACGAAGTCCAAAACGTTTGCTTAGAAACCACTGACACTGGAGCCATTTACGTGGCTGGCTCCGAATATACGAAGCGGAATCGAATTCATAGCAACCATGTTTACAACATTGGGGCGTTTGATACGAAGAATGCTTACGCGGTTTATTTGGATGGGACGACGAACAATAACGAAATCACCGAGAACATCATTCACGACGTTGTGCGTGCAGTCGTGGTTCGCAATGGGCAAGACAACCACATAGTCCAAAACGCAATTTATAATTGTCTCATCGGTATCCAGATTGAACAACAGGCAGAGGTGGCGTCGAACGAAATCACTTCAAACGCTATCGCGTGCCGAAATCCCATCGTATGCAACCACGATCACTCGGTGCTCGCTGCGTCTAACAATACCAAAGAGATTGAGCAAGTCTTCGAGAATTATCGAACGGGTGACTTTCGAATTTCATCTGGTTCAAACCTAACGAACAGCGGATTCAAACCCCTCCATATCCCTACGCCAGTTACAAGAAAATCGCTACCAGTGAGTACAAACAAATCAGTTAGTACAAATCATGGAGCAAAACCGTCAGTTGGGGTTTTGTGGAGTGACGTCGCAACGAGTAAGAATGGAGTCGTTGCAATCGAGTAAACGAAAAAGGGGCCCCCAACAATATGCGTCACGCCCGAAATCGCATATCACCGAGAGCCCCAAGTTCTTTATTTAATGCTATGCTCGAATTATGGCACCTTGCGGATTGAATGCAACAGCTCCAACCCGAATTTGTGGAAATTACATCTGGAATCACCACTCGAGTAAAACCCTTACCAGCTACGGTCGCAGCCTTCTTCTGAGAAAACCTATCTCCTAGACCTTGTATTTCCCTAGGCCCTTGCCTAGTCTGTGCGAGTTGTAAGTGACTTCGTATTGCAACTGACGCGTATTATTGGTTGATTCGCGATCAGCTGAAAATGATTCCGCAATCCATCGATTTCTAAGGGAACCTAACATGAAAACGCGCAATTCCGTTTTAAGGATATTCTTCGCATCCCTCTTAACTGGTATCACCCCGATATTTTCAAGCACATTACTAACTGGGCAGTCGTTAGGAAACGACAACAACCGATGGCCTGCCTTTTTAGGTTCCGGATCCACCAAGCAACTCGACGCCTCAACACTTCCTCTCGAATGGACTGCAACTCAGAATATTGCATGGAAGACCACTCTGGTAGGTCACGGTCAATCGAGCCCAATCGTTTGGGATAGTACGGTATTCGTCACCACCGTCGATGGACCCAACAAAGAGAACTTTCATGTTGTTGCCCTTGATTGCAAGACGGGAGAGCAAAAATGGTCCTACGCTCTCAAGAACTCATACCCCGTCAAAAACAGTTATTATGTCAGTCGATCTGCTCCCACTCCCGTAGTGGATGCTAATCAGATTGTCTCCTTCTTTGAAAGTGGCAACACGGTGGCATTGTCCCATGATGGACAAGAACTATGGTCACGAAATCTCGGTCAGGACTATGGGCCATTCGTCGCCGAATTCGGACTCGGAGCGTCACCTTGTCAAAACGACTCTCACATTTTCTTATTGCTGGAGCACGATGGACCGAGCTGTCTGATTGCCCTCAACAAGAAAACTGGCAATACGGATTGGAAATCAGATCGCACATCAAAACGATCATGGAGTTCTCCTGCACTGCTAAAAATTGATGGATCGGAACAAATCGTTGTTAGCTCAGGAGGAAGTGTCGACGGATACTCTGCTGTAGACGGAAAGCAGCTTTGGACTTTGTCCGGGGTTGGGGGCAACACGGGTGTCACCCCTATCGATAATGGGGACGGGTCGTTCCTTATTGGTGCTTCAGGAGGCCGAGGTGGAGAGAATGCCGAGCTTGCTAAAAAGTCAAACGGCTTAGTAAAAGTTACGAAAGACGGAGATAGCTGGAACGCTAAATTAGCTTGGACAAACGATCGTCTTTCCACTTCCTGGGCTTCGCCTATTTCCCACAACGGTTACGGATACTGGCTCAATACAACAGGCGCTTTGTTCTGCGTCAATCTTTCGAACGGCGAAACTGTTTTCTCACAACGTATCAAACAAGCGTGCTGGGCAACCCCGATCGCGGCAGGAGACCGAATCTACTTTTTCGGAAAAGAAGGCGTTGTGAGTGTGATAGCTTCAGGACCTGAGTTCAAAGTTCTTGCCGAAAACGAACTGTTCGATCCGGAGAATCTTCCAGCAGAAACAACCCAGTTGGAGGAAGAGACTACAGAAGAGCGTCGACGCGCGTCAGCCATGTTCGCAAAACCAACCGTTTATGGCGTGGCCGTTTCAGGCAACCAATTCATTGCGAGAATTGGCAACCAAGTCTTTTGCGTTAGGCAGTAAGCTGCGTATCAGATCTTTGAAACCGGTCTCTTTGGCAATGGAGGGGGCAGCATTCTATTGTCAGGAGCCGGTGGCGGTGGTGGGTTACTCGGTGGAGGATTATTGCGGGGAGGCGGATTTAGATCTGTAAAAGACTCATTCCATTCCCAACCTATAGGGTTGCTCAACTCTCTTGCAGCAAGCAACGCCCAGGGAGTACCAGGATGATTCTCCACGACATTTTTAAGAAGCTCTCTTGCTTGGTTTGCCTCTTTCTCAAGGCGGCTGTCGACCGCAATTTTTTCGCTCGGCGAAATCGTCCAAGTGTTGTTCTTTTCCTTTTCAAACGTCATTCCACGCTTGGCTAACGCTAACATCGCATTGTAAGAATCATTGCGAACTTTCGCGGCAAGCGCCGTACCATACGATAGATCGAAGCTTGCTAGCCATCGCGGAGAGGTTTCCTTTGCTTTGTGTTTTTCTCCCTCAGCGAGGACTAAACACAAGGCATTCAGCTCGGGGGATAATCTGGCTGCGGCTTGTTGAGCTGTGGAGAGCTCGCTGACCAATCTCGCTTCATCAACTTTTACAAAAACTTGTCTGGGGCGATCTAGCGTTCCCACTCTTGATCTTGCCGAAGCTTGAATAAGTGCCAATCGCATTGGGCTTTGTTGCACGAGTTTTTTGTATTCCTCTGCTGGCACATAGTCCGGACGGTACTTTTCCATCACGTCAGGAGCAAAAAAGTAGCTCATTCGAGAAGCAAAGGCTTCGATTTCACCCGCTCCAACTTGCGATCCGACTCGACGATTGGGGTGAATTGAGAAGTAAATCCCTCCCGTTTCGTAACACAAGCGTGAAAGCGCGTACGGCCCAAAGCCAGAATCAATAACTGGTTCCTCAAAGTAGTTTTCTTTGTAACCCAGCATCACACGTTCAGGAAACAACGTCTCAGGCCCCTGATCAACTTGCCTCCAGTCTGGAGTTTGATCAAACTTGGGATCCGGATCAATGAATTTGATGTAAGTGAATTCGCGTCCGAATGGTGCCGGCACACCTAAAACGTGGGACTGAATTCCAAACTTCTTGCAAATCGAAATGGCCTCTTCACAGGCGTTAGCGTCGTCCCCACGTTCGTCAGTAACGGTAATAAGAACCACATTTCTTTGAGGATCGTGTGAACCGCGAGAGACTCTATAGGACTTAAATTTCTCGGCGACTTCTTTAATAGCCTTGAACGAGTATTCTGTACCACTTTCGTCGACTGCAATAGAATCGACGGCGGACCGGATGTCTTCGAGATCATCCGTTGGTCGCTCGGTTAAGAATTTCACGTCCATGCCATAAGAAACAATGCTTGTCAAAAGCGATGCATCCAGGTTGACTGGTTTTCCTCTCCGCTTTTGGTCATCAGCAACGATACCAAGCTCTTCGTAGATTTTTTCGAATCGCTCGCGAATCTCCTTTCGCTGTTTATCCATAGAGATCGAGCTATCAAATAACCAAACTACCAAGGTTGGACGTTCTTCGATAGAACGCAACAGTTCGTAAGTGATCCGATCGACGGCCCCTTCCGTTCCGTTAACACCTACGCCAGTTAGTCCCTTAACAACGTTTTTTGACTCAGTGATCCCAATCGCTTGCTTGATGTCCAGCGCAACGCTGATTTCGCCATTCGGAATGGTAACGTCAATGACTGGAGCGGTAAGCTCAGACATATCAGAAACATTTATTGCCTCGGCGAGGGCCATATCGGTTTCGCCTATTGAGTTGGAACCGATTTCGCTATTGGGAGTTTCCGAGTACGCAATTTCGCTCAAAACATCCAACGGATCGATTTGCTCATCCATGGGAGCGGCAGAGAGAAAAACCCGATAGACTTCGGGATTATTTGCTACGGTAAAGGAAGCCAAAGCGACTACCACCGCCACGTGTACGAACATGCTGATAAGAAATGACTTGGTATCGGCATCGAACCAAGATCCCTCGTCAACCTCGTCTGGCGAATCTTCATCAACGTTTTCGGAAGATTCAGAACCGTCTGTACCAGCGATCGACGAGTCCGCTTCTGCGCCGGGAGCGACGCTCTCTGCGTAAACAGAGACGTCTGCGACTTCAAGCAGTTCCTCTGGCATCTTCTGCTGTCCAAGCAGTGTAACCTGCTCATTCGCCTCACAAACCATGTCGTCATCGATTGAGAGTCCGTCTTCTGCGGGATTTTCCAATGGATTTCTCTTAAGCATGGCACCCTTCTTGGAAGTTTAATTGCATGGGCGAAACGGAGTTATGTCTGCGTCCCTCAGGTTGGGAAGAAGCTCAGAGACCCGCCCACCCTCATTTTCTACGCAAACAGAACACGATTCAACAATGGTTAGCGTGGAATCGGGTGAGAAATACCCATCTTTTTCTCTATAAGACCAACAAAATTACAGCCCCCCACTTTATCTAGTCCCCCGCACCATTTCATTTTCCTCGTAAAAGTCTCACTATTCGATCGTTTCGAGCAGTTCACCAGCACTGAGCTGGGGATGATTCCTAGATTTTTGGCCGCGATCCAAGATCTGTGAGAGTATTCCGAATTCCCCCTCCAGTCTGGATATCTTCCCCGTGGCTGGGGCGGACCAGGGCAAATTGATCCTACTTTCCTTGATTGTTGCATTCGAGATCTTGTTGGCAGCTCGTCTACCATTTGTTCGGGTTGCTCGGGGCCAACCTCAGAAAATGCACTAGCATGATTGATTAGGGTTCAAGCAGAGGCTAACGTATCGCCATGAGATTTTGGCGTCTCGCCTAGTCGTGCGTAAAAAAACTCAAAACACTTCCCTTTAGAAAGCTACGACAACAATTTTGAGCTCAGATCAGTCGATTACGATTGGCAAGCTGGATTCCGTCACCAAAACCTATGGGACCAGAACTGCCCTACGAGATGTGACACTTACGTTTTCGCGAGGAGTGACCGGGTTGCTCGGCCCTAACGGTTCTGGCAAGAGCACCTTAATCAAGTCATTGCTTGGTCTGGTCCGCGCCGATGATGGAACTGGCGAAGTACTTGGTTTGAAGTGGCCTGAGGATACCCGCAAACTTCGCGATCGCGTGGGCTACCTCCCGGAGGACGACTGCTACATTCACGGATTGCAGGGCATCGAATCGATCCAAATGATGGCCCGCTTGTCAGGCTTTAACAAGACCGAAGCATTGCGACGAGCTCACGAAATGGCAGATTTTTGTGATCTAGCACAAGAGCGATATCGAACTGTTGAGACCTACTCGACAGGGATGCGTCAAAAGCTAAAAGTTGCCCAAGCATTGGTTCACGATCCTGAACTAATCATTTTGGACGAGCCGACCACCGGCTTGGATCCTGCTCAGCGACAACAGCTTCTAGATCGAATCTCGGTATTAGCCAAGGAAAAAGGAAAATCGATCATTCTCTCAACACACATACTGCACGATGTCCAAAGAGTTTGCGATCACGTGATCATTCTCGCTGGAGGTCAAGTTCGGCGCGTTGACACACTCGCCAACTTGCAGCGACCGTCGCAAGAAAGCTTGAGAGTTGCCGTAGTTGCAGACGCCTCTCAATTGCACAGAGTACTTGTTAAGCGAGGTATACAAGCCGAGCTAACGAGCCCTCAAGATTTAGTCGTCTATGGCTCGCCGGATGAGACTTGTGAAATTTGGAAAGCGAGTCACGAAGCCAAGGTTATGATTCAACGAATTGAACCCGCAAAAAACTCTTTGGAACAATTGTTTCTCGATGTCGTTAGGGAGAGCAAGTAATGCCCATTCTCGATATTGGTTATCGCGAGTGGCAGGGGGAACGCTCTCCTGCTTGGACTCGCGCTTGGGTGGTTGCATCCACCGGAGTAAGCTTGGTTTGGCGAGGCATGTGGATCAAGCGACTCTTAATGTTGATGGTCATGCCATCGCTGGTTGCGGCAATTTTTGTGGGCATCTTTGAACAGTTTGCTTCTTCAAATTCACCCCAAAACGAAGTCGTTAGAATGATCTTGTCCGGCCCATCTTCGGCGCAGATGGCGAGCGAAGCAGGATTGAATCTGGAACAAATAAGACAGGATCCGAGCCAGGCGAGACACTTTGCATGGACTTACATCCTTTTTGTGCTCTTTCGTTACCCTCAATCTGTAGGCATGATTATCTTAGTGGGCTTGGTCGCCCCGAGACTCATTAGTTTTGATCTTCGAAGCAGAGGCTACTTGCTTTATCTTTCCAGACCATTAACTCCAGCGGAATACGTTCTTGGCAAAGCAGGAGTTCTCTGTGTATTACTGTTTTCTATCGTTACTCTTCCATCGCTCGCGATATATGTGGCAGGTCTGTGTCTATCGACCGATGCGGGAGCGATTTGGATGACCTGGGACATTCCGTTTCGCATCGTTGTCGCCTCCATCGTCTTGGTCTTGCCCACGACCGCGATCGCATTAGCTTTGTCTTCCATGACACAGGAAAGTAGATACGCCGGTTTTGCATGGTTCGCTGTTTGGATTTTGGGCCAAGTCACTTACTCTGCCTTATGGATAACCACGGAGATGGTTCGAGCACAATCGCAAGGCTATCAACCTGGAGAGATGATATCTACTAAGTACAGTCCAATTATCATGTTTTCCCCTTACGAATCACTTGGGTACATTCAAAAACAAGTCTTTTCCTTACTGCCAGCCGGCGAGTCACGGCTAGCACCGTGGATACTAATGATTGCTGTAACCATTGTGGGATACTCGATCGCTTACTGGCGAGTTGCGAGGACGTTAAAGGCATGATTACTCTTAACCACGCAACTCTACTTTACGGTACGGTCATTGGCATTAACGATTTCCAAATCGATTTGCCCGTGGGCGCTTACGCATTGGTTGGCCCAAACGGTGCGGGAAAATCGACTCTTATCGGATTGCTTACCGGGGCGATTAAACCAACGCTTGGGAGC
>VYLF01000242.1_pt1 | contig 20328 bp, 26 predicted proteins | sample 5114371 | NCBI WGS metagenome assembly VYLF01 (sample SAMN12291773, study PRJNA351875) | freshwater metagenome | isolation source: freshwater lake | place: USA: Michigan, Kent Lake | collected 2013-08-15 | reverse complement strand
TCATCAAATTAGTTCCCCCATAGAACCCCCTTGAGCCATCTGGCACACTTTTCTCTTTTTGTCAAATTTTATGTTAAGAAAGATGTGACTAATGGATAGCTTATCAAGGGGGGACTAAGGGGGGATCGGCACCCCCCTTATCAAGGGGGGACTAAGGGGGGATCGGCACCCCCCTTATCAAGGGGGGCAGGGGGGATCGAACCTAAAATCCATTTTTAATTTAATTATAACCAGCTACTTAACAAAAAATTGCTGATACAATATTTTCATGCAGTTTGAGTGGAATAAAAACAAGGCAGTAAAGAATTTATCCAATCACGGAGTTTCCTTTGAGGAAGCAAAAACTGTTTTCGATGATCCTCTCTATGTTGACTTCTATGATCCAGAGCATTCTGAGAGCGAGGAACGATATCTGATTGTTGGCGAGTCAGATCGAGGGCGATTGTTAATTGTATCCTATACTGAAAGAGGAGATGTAATTCGACTCATCAGTGCAAGGGAAGTGACGCAAACCGAACGAGAAGCTTATGAAGAGGGATGAGCCAGAAATGGAAGATGATTTACGGACAGAGTATGACTTGAAGCACCTCCGAGTTAGAAAGTTAGGCTCTGGAAGAAAAAGCTTTGGTGGAGTCACTGTGCGCTTGGAGCCTGATGTCGCAGAAATGTTTCCCACTGCTGATGCGGTTAACGAAGCCTTAAGATTGTTGATCAGAGTAATGCGAGATAACAAAACTCTTGCTTCTACAGTACAGGCTAACCTAAAGGCTGAGTCCTGACAAAATGCAGGGCGGGATTGAGTATTTATAAGAAAGCGAAGCGAATGGCGAATAAAGCTATAGTCTCGAATTAGATGCGATCACGCTATATTTGTAGAGGGCGATCGCTTTTTTGTTATGATGGTAGGAGTGTGGATGAATGAAGCAAAATTGAAAATCTATTTCGACGCTTGAATTGAGGAAAATTACTATGAAAGTTAAAACAGATTTGACTATTCCTGAGATTAAGGAAATTAGCAAAGAGGGAGTTAAAGCTCTTGTAGAGAGATTGGGAATTGCTAAAGCGGCCTTCTTTCTAAGAGAAACATCATCCCAACCTCTAAATTATTTAGAAATTAAAGATCAGTTATTTGGTGAAATGACAGCGACGGATATTTACGATCAAATTAAAGGCGGCTATCACTGAAATGATTGAGGAAATTCGTCAAAAAGTTAGACAAAACCAATGGGAATTTTCTCAACACGCTGTCAATCAAAGTATCCTGCGTCAGATCAGTGTTCAAGAATTACGGGAGGCGATGGAACAAAGCGAAATTATTGAAGATTATCCAGCTGATAAGTATGGTGCAAGCTGTTTACTTTTGGGATTTACTCTAATTAATAGAGCCTTACACATTCATTGTAGCTATCCCTCTCGCCCTTTGCTCAAAATTATTACCCTATATGAACCCGACCCAAATTTATGGATTGATTTTAAATCAAGGATAACACCAGATGTCAACTAATTCTAGACAAGAAACCTTAATTGAACAAGAAGTTACCTATACCCTTGAAATCAATGGCAATTTTTTTATTATAGAAAATGTCCCCGCTAGAGTCTGTGTAGAAACGGGAGAGCGTTTTTTTGCACCAGAAACTGTCGAACGCTTGCAGGAAATTATCTGGGAAAATAAGCGACCAAAACGGGTAATTGAAACACCAGTATTTGACTTTGCTAGTTAGTGTTTAATAGAAACCTGGCAAATCGAGCAACAATTGAAGTCTTAAATTAGGGGCGATTGCGCTATATTTGTAGAGTGTGATCGCTTTTTTGTTTATAATAGTTAAAGACACGATAAATTGATTCAAGTCAAGCCCATGCCACTAACTCTTAATTTAACATCGGAAATCGAACAATATCTCAGCCAAAAAGCGACGGAGAAAGGTCTTTCTCTAGAAGATTATGTCCTCAAGCTACTTAAAGATACTATTTTAGAACAAGAAAAACAGACCAAACTGGTTAATTTACTTCAATCTTGGATTGATGAAGAAGATGAACAAGAACAACAAGAAACCGGTGAATATTTAATCGAAGCACTCGATCAAGATCGTTTATCTGAGCGTCCTTTATTTCCAGCTGAACTAAAGGGAGTAACTTGGTGAATAGAGTAGTTTTATTAGATACGGGAATTATCGGTTTAATTACTAATCCTAAGCGAGCGCCTGAAAGTCTAGCTTGTAATTGTTGGCTACAAACGCTAATTAAAGCAGGTATTAGGGTTATTCTTCCAGAAATTGCTGATTATGAGGTGCGTCGAGAGTTGTTACGCGCTAACAAGATTAAAGGAATTAAGCGACTGGATGAGTTAGCATGGGTTACGCTACCGCTAACCCATCCTACAAATAATCGTGCGTCCGTACTTATGACAAAATATCGATCGGGAGAAACTTTAACTCTTTTTTTGACTATCTCTGGTAATTAAATAATCATTGTTAAGTAGCTGGTTATAATTAAATTAAAAATGGATTTTAGGTTCGATTCCCCCTCAGTCCTAGGGTTGATTCATAGTAGGGTTGATTCATGAATCAACCCTACCCTTAGTCCCCCCTTGATAAGGGTGGTGTCTGATAATTTTTAACGCCTACCTACTTATCTCCCATTAACCTGAAGAGTAATTATCTAAAATCCTTATTCATCCCCTAAATAAGCTTCAATCACCGCAGGATTCTCCCTGACTGTGGCTGGATCTCCCAAAGCGATTAACTTACCGAAATCTAACACGGCAATGCGATCACATAATCCCATCACTAAAGGCACATGATGTTCGATTAACAGGACAGTTAGAGCTAACTTATCACGAATTTGTCGAATTAGCTGACTTAATGACCCCTTTTCGCTGGGATTCATCCCAGCTGCCGGTTCATCGAGGAGTAATAACTGGGGTTGCAAAGCTAAAGCGCGGGCAATTTCCAAACGTCTTTGATCACCATAGGCTAAATTACAGGCTTTCCGATTGCTTTGGTCGGTTAATCCGACTAAATCTAATAATTCCCCCGCTCTTTTATAGGTTTTTTCCTCCTCCCTTCTCGAAACTGGTAAACCGAAAATTCCCGTCCAGAGATTGGAGCCATTGTGAATGTGACCAGCGATCGCAACATTTTCTAAAGCCGATAATTCACCAAATAAGCGCAAATTCTGGAAAGTACGGGCAATTCCTGCCTTAGCGATCTGGTGAGGACGATAATTCGCCAGACTGTCGCCTTGATAAATTAAATCACCACTCGATAGGGGAATTAAACCGGTGATCAGATTAAATAAAGTCGTTTTTCCCGCCCCATTGGGTCCAATTAAGCCAAAAATCTCGTTTTTTTGTACCTGAAAGGAAACCCCATCGACAGCGACTAATCCCCCAAATCGACGGGTGGCTCCCCGCACTTCTAATAAATTTGCTGGCATCCTTGTTAATAGATTAAATTAGTCGATTTTACTCGCTCAAGACGATGGCAAGTAAGCATTGCACCGGCCAAAAAAAGATATTTCTCAGGAGATTTACCCTGAAAGAATCAGTTTTAAAGATTTATCGGGCAATTATTTTGATTAGGAAATATTTTACACAATCCCGACCAGATAAGCAAAACGGCTCACCACTACTAGCGAATCACTACCCATAACGAAAAACTGCCATAATTGCAGAAATGTCCTCATCTAGCCAAAAGGCGATCGCTATTGATGAAAAATGACGCTAAAATTATCGATCTCGTCATCCGGCTGTTTTTTCTCGGCCTGTTGTTATTTGCTGGGTTCACCCTGCTGCGTCCCTTCCTAACCATGATCCTCTGGGGAGCAATTCTAGCGATCGCTTGGTATCCGATCTTTCTCTGGTTAAAAAAGTTACTCGCTGGCCGGGCGAAACTGGCCGCAGTTCTCCTCACCCTACTTTGTCTCGGGATTATTATCGGTCCGGTGAGTGGCATTGCAGCGGTTCTGGCGGGTAATCTGCGAACGATGGCCGAATATATCGATACCGGTGCGGTGCTGATTCCCCCTCCCCCCGCCGATGTGGCCACCTGGCCGCTGATCGGCGAAAGGGTTGCCGGTCTCTGGCAGCAGGCATCCGATAACACGGGTCAATTTCTTCAACGCTTCGAGCCACAATTAAAAGAACTGGGGAAAATCTCCCTTTCTCTGGCCACCAGTACCGGTCTGACGGTGCTGAAATTTATCGCCTCGATTCTGATTGCGGCGGCCCTCACCCTCTCCGCTAAAAATCTGACTCACCTGATGAACCAGTTAGCGGAAAAGATTGCCCCGGGTCGAGGAATCGCGCTGGCCAGTCTTACCGCCTCCACCGTCCGCAATGTTAGCCGCGGTATTATTGGCGTTGCCATTATCCAGAGTCTTTTGATCGGCATCGGTTTAGTAACGGTGGGAACGCCTGCGGCCGGTTTATTAACTCTCCTCACCCTAATTTTGGGCATTCTCCAAATTGGCCCCGGTTTGATTGTCTTGGGGGCGCTCATTCACGCTTGGGTAACACTACCCTATTCCACCGCCCTATTATTTACAATCTGGATGATTCCCGCCACCTTGGTGGATAATTTCCTCAAACCGATCTTAATGGGGCGCGGCTTGCCCATTCCCATGGTGGTGATTCTGCTGGGGGTGTTCGGGGGAGTGATCGCCTACGGGATTATCGGTTTGTTCGTCGGGCCGGTTCTGCTCGGTCTCTGCTACGAGTTAGTCAGGGCTTGGATTGGCGAGGATAGCCCCGAACCAGTGGTAAATAGCCATGATCAGCCAATCTAAGGGCGGATATGTCTAATTTTTACCTTGAAAAGGCTCACCGGTTTGGTAGTTGTAATCAGCGTCTGGGATTAGCTTGGGCGATTATGCAGAAACTGAATAAAATACGAAAATATCTCCTACACAAATAATCTTTCAGTCACTGGCCTGTAATTGCTAATCTTTGCTTCTATTCTCATCCCTTAACCCCCCAAATGAGCATTGCCAAATTAATTATCTCGATCGTCGCTCGACTTTTGACCGGGGCAATTTTCTATCAACCGACAGGAGAGAAAATTATCGCCCTTACTATCGATGATCTACCCACTCCCAACGATCCGGAAGGAAAATCCACCGATCGCATTTTAGCAGCGATCGCCGCTCATAATCGAGAAAAAGCCAGCCCCGTCAAGGCGACTTTTTTTCTGATCACGGGACACCTGCAACCGAACTCCACCTTGATTGAGCGTCTAATCGCCCAAGGTCACGAAATCGCTAATCACGGCAGCCAAGATCTCCGCACCAGTCAACTGGCTGCCGACGCTTTTGCCAGTCAGTTTCGGGAAGCTCACGATATTTTAAGTCGTCTTGCCGGTCAAGCGCCGCGCTGGTATCGTCCCGGTCAAGCCTTCTATAATCAATCTATGCGCTCGTTTTTGGGGAAATTCCCTGGCTATGAGTCCCGATTTGCCCTCGCTTCCATGATCCCTTTAGATACCAGAAAAGCAACGAATCATCCTCAATTTACCACTTGGTATATCTCGCAATTTATTTTCCCCGGGGCGATTTTAGTGCTTCACGGTGGTTCCCCCGAAAGAGATGAGCATACGGCGATCGTACTGAAGAATTTATTAGCTAAATTACACGATCAAGGTTATCAGGTGATGACTCTCAGCCAATTAGTTGATCACAAACGTTAAGTAGTTGGACAAAAGTAAGTACCTAAGCAAAATTAATTACACATATCTAACCACCTCTTGCCTCTTGCCTCTTGCCTCTTGCCTATCTTCACTAGGAAATTAATTTTGCACGACTACTTAAAGTTAACTGTAGGGTAAGGAGTCAGGAGTCAGGAGTCAGGAGTCAGGAGTCAGTAAGAATTGCGGCAATTTACATTTCTTAAGATAGACAACAGAATTTATGTCCGACTACTTATTAGCTGATTTTCTCGGCATTAAAGACAAAAAAAAAGATGATGGGAATCTGACAACATTTGGCGATGAGGTTTGCCAAGAGGTTTTCATCAATCTCGATGGACTTGTTTACCCTGAACAATCCTCTATTTTTTTTACAAGTCAGACTAAATCTTTCCAGGAGAAGTTGCAATTTTTTTCTTGGCATAAGTTGCTATTTGAGAGACGAAAATATAGAAGTAGCTGATTAAGCTAAGACGTATTTAAACAGCTTATTCTTAAATTAGCAGAACCTCCGCCAATCCTTTTACTGTTGCCTTTTGCCTCTTGCCTATTGCCTCGTCTCAACAAGCAATTTAAATTACGAACAGCTTATTTACTAACCTACTTTTTTTAATTTTTAACGGGTTAGGGCTGGGATATACTGAAATTGTTGCTTATAGATCACTACTATGGGACGTTTAGCGCTGATCAGCGTCACTGACAAAACCGGAATAGTTGACTTTGCCCGTCAGCTAACAGAAGAATTTGATTTTGAAATTATTAGCAGTGGAGGAACCGCCAAAACGCTCCAATCGGCGGGAATTCCCGTGATTAAAGTGGGAGAATATACAGGATCTCCTGAAATCTTGGGCGGAAGGGTGAAAACTCTCCATCCTCGCATCCATGGCGGTATTTTGGCTAGACGGGATTGGCAGTCAGATTTAGCGGAAATGGAGGCTAATCAAATTCGTCCTTTTGATTTGGTGGTGGTTAATCTCTATCCCTTTGAACAGACGATCGCCAATCCTGAGGTCACCACCGCTCAGGCGATCGAACAAATCGATATCGGTGGTCCGGCGATGTTACGCGCCTCAGCTAAAAATTTCGCCCATTTGACTGTCATCAGTAACCCGAAGTATTACGAGCAGTATTTAAGCCAATTACGGCAAAATAACGGCGAAATATCCCTGGAATTCCGTCAAAAAATGGCGGGGGAAACCTTCGCTTTAACCAATGCCTACGATGGTGCGATCGCTGCCTATTTCGCCAGCTTAAACGGGGAAACGACTCGCTTTAATTTGGCAGGAAATGCCCTGCAAACCCTGCGTTACGGCGAAAATCCCCACCAAAGTGCCACTTGGTACGGCAGCGGTACAATGGCTCAAGGTTGGGGAAAAGCGACCTTATTACAGGGAAAAGAACTAAGTTATAACAATTTAGTCGATTTAGAAGCAGCCCGCCGTTTAATCGCCGAATTCGGCAGTGAAGAACCGGCCGCCGCTATCTTGAAACACACTAATCCCTGTGGGGTGGCGATCGGTGGTAGTTTAGTGGAAGCTTATACTAAAGCTTTTAACGCCGATGCTATCTCGGCTTTTGGGGGTATTGTTGCCCTAAATCAAGCCATAGATGAAGCAACCGCTAAAGAATTAACGAAAACCTTCCTAGAATGCGTGGTAGCCCCCGATTGTAGCCCCGAAGCCCGGGATATACTCGCTAAAAAGTCAAAAGTGCGGATTTTATTGCTGCCGGATTTAACCACGGGAGAAAAACAAACAGTAAAAGTTATCGCTGGCGGTTTTCTAGTACAAGCGGCCGATGACGTGGTGGAAACTCCGGATGATTGGCGCGTAGTGACAGAAAAACAACCCACCCCCGCACAATTAGCGGAATTACTGTTTGCTTGGAAAGTATCTAAGCACGTTAAATCTAACGCTATTGTGGTGACAAAAAATCAAACTACTTTAGGCGTTGGTGCGGGGCAAATGAATCGCGTTGGTTCGGTGAAAATTGCCCTTGAACAAGCAGGGGAAGCGGCTAAAGGTGGCTATTTAGCTAGTGATGGTTTTTTCCCTTTTGATGATTCTGTTCGCACGGCGGCTCAGTTTGGTATCGAGGCAATTGTTCAACCCGGAGGTTCTTTAAAAGATCAGGATTCAATTAATGCCGCTAATGAGTTAGGTTTAATTATGGTCTTAACAGGCATTCGTCATTTCTTGCATTAATATAAAGTTAGGGTGTGTTATTGCTTAAATTAACGCACCACAACCAGTTATTAATTATCGGTTAATTTCCCCTATTCAATGGTCTTAAATTTGCCAAAAGCACGAGGATGTCCAGCTTTTGGGGAACAAAGAAAATAGTGCTATATTTGGCTATTTGTTCAGGTCATTTCCTCAAATGCTTTGGACAAAAATTGACCATACTTGGCGATTGCAGTTTCCCTTCTAACCATTAAGAGTGTCAAAATAATAGTAAAATTTTGTGACAAAGTGCAGTCAGATCTAAGAATCTTTGCTAGAACTCTAGAAGGCTTCTGTGATAAGTCTCCTTAAAAGAGATTGTTTGCAGTAAACTAATCTGGCTAACAGGCTTTTGGGTGTGATAGACGAAAAACTTCTTGCGATTGCGCCTAAAATGCCGAAAGTTAACCTATATCGTTACTCTGGAGAGTTTTATGCGGAAAGTTTTCGTATAATCCCTAGTTATGCCGCTGAACTAAATGTAGGGACATAGTTAAGTGACTGTTTAGGTATATTAATGATTCAGTAGGCGAAAGCTTTTAGCTGATGTGGTTAAATTGTGTAAGTATGAAGTATTTCAAAAGGAGAGTCTTCAACTGGCTATGTCTGAAAATTTCATAGAAAAGTTAATAGAATTGGTCATTGATAAACTGTTACTTGGTGGCATTGTTTTGTTGGCAGGCTATTGGGTAAATAGAAGATTCGAGATATTTAAAAATGAGACCAACGAAAAATATCGTCAGAGGCAATTAATTGCTGAGTTGGAAAATCAGCTTGCTATGTCTCGATACAATGCAGAACTTGAGTTTATAGAAAGACAGATTTCCGAGTTTTACTGGCCTATATATTTAAGACTAGAAAAAGACAATGTGATGTGGAAGCGAATAAAGTCTTTGAGTGCCGAAAAAAATACTTTACCTGAAGCCGCAAGCGAAGCCATAGAGAAAGATTTCATTCTTAAGAATCACCAAGAGATAGTTGAAATCATAGAGTCCAAAATTCATTTCGCAGGTGATTCTGCTAACAGCAAAGAATTGATCAATGAGTTTCTGAAGTATATCAAGCACGTTGAGGTTTATAAAACAATTCGTTCTATAAAAGAACTTCAGAGATTTAATCCAATTGATCTAAATGAGCCGTTTCCCGAAAAAATTTTCCCGTTAGTTGAAAATAACTTTCGAGAGTTGCAAAAGAAATATGAGAAGCTTAAAAAAGCTAAGTTTGGCGAGCTTAATAAATGAACTTAATTGCGCTGTCTAACTAGGGTTTGCTGAATAAATCTAAAAACCTTGTTGTATAAGACTTTTAGACTTTTTTCCCCTCAAAAAGTGCCAGCCATTGGAATGATCGGGGGGAAAATTCAGGTACTTTTTCCCTGAAAATTAGGTAGTGCGATCGCCGATCTTGTAGGGTGCGTTCTCTAATCTGACTCCCACTGCTCCACCGATCGATTTTTGGGAACGCACCATGCCCATAGATTAAAGTTGTGAGTTTAAGTGCGATGCCGAAGGCACTACGCCATTGCCGTATGTAGCTTAAAGCTTGAGAGCCAACTAACAAAGATATGCCCAGAGGTGGGTTAGTCATCTATCGGATTAAAATGTAAAGAGAATAATCACCCATACTTCAATCTAATATCCATCCTATGCAAATTACCCTCAACCTTGATGAATCGCTTCTCAAGGAAGCCTTTCAACTGACTAACCTCACCACCCAAGAGGAACTAATGAATCTTGCTCTACAAGAATTCGTAAGATCCCGCCGTAAGAAAAACCTTCTCGACCTTGCCGGACAAATTCAATTTGCTCCAGATTTTGATTATAAAGCCCTACGTGAAACTCGTCATGTTGCTGATTGACACATCTGTGTGGATCAGCGTCTTCCGCGATCGCAGTGGTCAAGTTCGCCAGCAACTGGAAACGTTAATTGCAAATCGTGAGATTTTACTCACCCGCTTTACCCAGCTTGAACTGCTTCAAGGGAGCTTAAACGAGCAAGAGTGGACAATCCTCTCTACTTACCTCGAAGTGCAGGATTATGTTGAACTCAGGCCTTCTTCCTGGCAAGCGGCTGCACGTATTTACTATGATCTGCGTCGTCAAGGATTGACTGTTCGCAGCCCAATTGATTGCTGTATTGCTCAAGCGGCACTGGAAAATGATCTGCTTCTGATTCACAACGACCGTGATTTTGAAACCATTGCTCAAGTGCGATCTCTTCAAAATCTCCGTTTTCAGCCCTAGGGTGCGTTCCCTAATCTGGCTCCTACTGCTCCACCGATCGATTTTTGGGAACGCACCATGCCCATTGATTGAAGCTGTGAGTTTAGTTGCGATGCCGAAAGCACTGGTTGGTCTATCGGCGCGTTACGAGGGCAAGCCTAATCGTAATCAAATTCAGAATGGTACAGTCACACGAAGGTGGCATTGGAACAGTGGAAGAATGCAAACTAAAACCTGGGCTTGGAGCGCAAATTGGTGAAACTATCTTCATTACAGTCCCATTAAGATTCTCAGTCTGTCTTCAACCAATGCCAGGGTTTCTGAGGATACAGTTCCCCATCGCTTCTCAAGTCGTTCTACTGAGATTGATCTTACGTCCTCGCACTTGATAAAACTTGGCATTTTCACTCCTCCCTCTGGGGGTTCCACTTTTAGGTGAAAAGGGATTCCTTTGTCTTTAGAAGTTACTGGCAAAACAACAACTAAGCCAGATGCACCCTGATTAAACAGGTCTGCTGAAATCACTAAACATGGACGCTTACCAGCCTGTTCATGCCCCCTTACTGGATTAAGATCTGCTAGCCATATTTCTCCTCTGGTAATTTCTGCCACTACCCTTCTACTCCATCAGCGAGAGTTTGCTCCCATGTCTGCCTTTCAGAAATTTCCTCTTGCCATAAAGTCTCATTCTTCCTTAAGGCGGCGAAGGCTTCATTCGCTTGAACTAGAAAAACATATCTGCGATAATTTTCGATGGCTTTGTCTAATACTGTTGGGAGCGTATCCCCAGAGGAGTCAACGAGTGCTAACAGCGTTTTGTGAGCAGCCTCACTAATGCTAATTTTTAATTCAGGCATACTTTTCTCTCGTAGCTTGTCTAGGGCTATTGTAGCCAATTGTGTAAGGACTAACAACCTGGTTGGAACTGATTATTTATTCTCCCTTTTGCCTTTTGCCTCTCCTGATATGTAGCCTATACTCAACGGATTTAGTATTAGATAACACCTGTGAATAACGGAGTCGGAGAAGAATTTTTTTCGCCCAATGTCGAAACACTTTCAACTGATGGCGTTTGCTGGGTAAACGCAAAATATAGACGAATCGACGCATTATATCAGCCAATCTACCACTAATATTAAGTCCAAAACTGGAGACAAGGGCTGATTGTTTACCTAGGGTTAACATATCACCTAAATGGAGATAATAATAGGGTTGGGGCGATTTTTTTCTGATCACTGCCGAGATATTTTTGGCTACTACACTGGCTGCTTGATAGGCTGCCTGTGCCGTGGCAGGAATTACCTGTTTACTCGGATAAATTTCGGCTAGATCCCCGACGGCAAAAACTTCAGGATAGTCGATTAATTGTAAACTGGAACGGGTTAATAATTTGCCTTGTGCTGTTTTCTGACAATCTAAATTATTGATCCAATCCTGTGCTTGGGTTCCTGCTGTCCACAATAATAAATCAATGGGGATAACCTCATTTTTATTATCTTTAAATACGGTTATGGAATTAGCGGTAACTTCCTTTAATCCCGTGTTTAAATAGAGACTAACATTCTTGGCTAAAAGGGAACGATAGGAAGCAATACGCACCGATTTAGGGAAGTTTTGCAGTATTTCCTCGTTCCTTTCCACTAGATGAACTTGGCCTTTTTTTCCTAAGCGATCAGCTACCTTACAGGCTAATTCTACCCCATTGGGACCGCCGCCAATAATTGCTAAATCAATTGAGGATTTTCCTTGAGTTTCTAAGTCATGAATTGCCGTTTGTAATTTTTCCACATCCTCTAAACTCCGAAAAGTTAGCCCATAATCGGCTAACCCCGGTATAGCCGGCCAACGATTCCGCACTCCCACCGCTAAAACGAGGTAATCATAATCTATAACTTCCTCATTTTCTAAATATACTCGATGATTGTTTAAGTCAATATTACTGGCTTTTTGAGGTTTTAAATTAACCTGAGTTCCTGTTAATAATTGACGGTAGGAGGGGGCAATTTCCCAGCGTTGTAATTCTCCTGTAATTAGTTCATAGAGAAGGGGAGTAAAGAGAAAATGGTCTTTTGGTTCGACTAAAGTTATTTGCCATTGACCCGATTTTACTGCTGTTAATCGACTCAGATCGAGCGCCGTGTATAACCCTCCAAAACCACCTCCCAGAATGCAAATCTTAGTTATAGGTTTATTCATGGATTTTTATTCTCAGTTGTGTTTAAGATGGGTTTCAGTTCCGAAACTAATTGTTCTGAACGAATAATTCTCGCCGGGGGCAAAAGATGATAGTGAGTGTCAGCAAAAATAGTAGAATCGGTCTTAATATTCAAGTCTTTTGGGTCATAAATTGTTGGCACAACCCGACTTAATTCTTCGGCAGATTTGCGAATATTAGCAACGGTTTTACCATCATTTTTGGCATAAACCCAGGGCAAAGAAACCACTAAAGTCGCCCCTTTTGCTTCTAAATCTTTCTTGAGTTTTTCAATAGCTTTAATCGAGTGAGGAGAAGCAGCAGTATCAAAGGTCATTTGCCACCATTTCCCCGTTCTTTCCTTAACTATAGTCGGATCACCTGTATTAGTCATTGGATCGGAAAGATAACCCGTCATTCTGCCTTTGGTGAATAAATCAACCGTGGATTTAGTAACTGGACGCATCCCCGGAATACCTAATAACCAAGTATCCTCGATCATGGTTTTTAAAGGTATCCCACCTAACCCCGGTTTGCCAATAGCGACGCTAAAAGGAGCCGATCCCCAAAGTCCTTCGCCGCGATTAAAACCGTCCTCATCCATGAGCATGAGATATTCGGGAATCAGCAGAATTACGTCTCCTTGGCGCGCTTTTTCGAGAATCATAGCGGCAATGACATTTAACCCGATATCCCCCTGTAAACCGAAGTTAACCACGGGCATTCCCAATTCTTTGGCCATTAATTCCGAATTTATGCTATAATGCGCCCCCGATCCCGCCGTGACGATTAAACGCCGCGGTCCTTCGATCTTAGCAGCGATCGCTGATTTTTCCTCGTACATCATCCGCAACCAGCTTAATTCGCCGCCGTAGATGACATTATAAACAAAGCCGAGGGACCAAGCGACTCCCAGAGAGGCTAACCAGGGGAAAGGGTTAAAGGATTTAGTATTCATCAGAATTCAAAGTAAATAAAGTCACCGGTATTAGTGGAAGCTAGGAGAATAGTTAAACCTAGCAATATTTTAGACAGCCAAGGTGATAACAATAGTTCATATTCAAACTTTTTCTGAGCAATAGCCAAATGTTCGAGGATTAAAACAATGATACCAAGAACTAAAGCGACGCTTAAAACTGCTCCTTGATTAAGACTATAGGAACTAAAAATCTCAGCGATATTAGCTAAGGAATAATTGAAAGGATTGGCAATGACCAGCATTTTGCCGATTAATCTTCTGGTGTTCATCTCCATGAAAAAGAGACAACCAAAAATGACCGCCAATTGCGTTAAAGCCCAGGAGACAATTTGCGGCTGAGAAACGTATTTTCCGACGAAAGCATAGAAAGGTCGGCCCAGATAACGCAGTAATAATAATAATGCCCCGTGGTAAGCACCCCAAAAGATGAAATTCCAAGCTGCACCGTGCCAGAAACCTGAAAGAGTAAAGGTAATGAATAGATAAAAAGGCGCCCAATTTTTATTGGAACCCATCAGGGGTAAAAATACATAATCCCGAAACCAAGTGCTAAGGGTAATATGCCAACGTCGCCAAAATTCGTTAATACTTTGGGATGTATAGGGGGCTAAAAAGTTTAATTCTAATCTAACCCCGACAAAATAGGCTAAACCGACAGCAATAAAGCTATAACCACCGAAGTCAAAATAGATTCTCAGGGTGAATAAAAAGGCCTCAAACCAGATATACCAAGCATTGTCGATCATCTTATCTAATTCGATGTAGGGCGCAATGTTATCGGCGAGGACAAATTTCATAAATAAACCGAGGGAAAGCCAACGCAAACCCTTCTCGAAGTTTTCTCCTGTAAATTTGAGGCGAAATCCCTCCATTTGTGGTAATAAATCCCGGCGACGCTCGATCGGACCTGCGACAATTTGCGGGAAAAAGGAGATAAAATTGACATAATCGAGGACGGCTAGGGGTTTCTTTTTCTTTTCCCGTAGGGAGTCCACCACGAAAGCCACCATCTGGAAGGTATAGAAGGATACCCCCGGCGGTATTTGGCTAGGCACGGGAATTGGGGAAAGTTCCTTCCAGTTAGGGGGGAGAGAAACGAACAATCCGATGATTTCCTGCACAAAAAAGCCGAAATACTTGAAGTAGGCGAGGACGAGAATATCGATGACGATAACGATAGTGGCTAGGAGATTCGCTTTCCAGCCGCTCATTTTCAGCACTAGCCAGACCATAATGTAGTTAAAGGCTAGGGAGACGATGAAAACGAGGAAACTGGTGCGACTGGCGTAATAAAACAGGATCAGGGACAGCGCCGCCAATCCGACTCCATCAAAAACACCTCGCCAGAGATTGAAGGACTTCGCCAGGTAGCGCGCCGTTAGGAAAGGAACGCTAAAAAGGATTAATATCCACCAAAATATAAAATCAGAGTAATTCAAGGCGTGTTAACTCCTGATGGTCTGTGTTACCTTGTTTGAGATGGGTTTCCTGACTTCTGATGCTCAGAGACGAGGGATTTTCTTGACAAGCCTATCAAACTTTGTCAGACTTGTCCATAAAATTACCTTCATCCATCCTAAAAAATCGAGGCTAGACAAGCAATGCTTTATCAAAAACTGTTAGATGCACATAAACGCTATCGACAATTTAAGACTTATCCCCATATTGCCGATCAATATTGGTCTAGTCAATTGGCAGAGCATAATATTAATCCTAATTATGTGGAATATGATGCTAAATCTGGTCAACTTTTTTACAAACCCTTAGGGATCAGTTTAAGCAAAAATAAGCAGGATTTCCTCTTGGGTAGTAAAGTTTTTAACAAAGCTAACGCCTTAAAGACTCTGGCTGATTGTAAATTTTATATCGATGGGCAACAGGAATTAATTATCGATATCGATGGAGTTAAGTTAATTATCGAGACGGGACAGGATTTAGATATCGCCCATGAAATTTTCCTTTTAGGTGTATATAATTTCCTCTATGACAAGCCCTGTGTAGCGATCGATATTGGTATGAATACGGGTTTTGCTAGTCTCTTTTTTGCCAATCGAGCTAATGTGAAAGCTGTCTATAGTTACGAACCTTTTAAGGCTACCTACGACCAAGCTTTAAGAAATTTTGCCCTCAATCCTAATCTAGCGGAAAAGATTAAAGCTTTTGATTATGGAGTCGGCGCTCGTGATGAAATTATTCAAGTCGAATACGATTACACCGTGAAAGGTAGTGTTGGTATTTCTGGTATTGACAACCAATTAAAACCTTTTGCCTCGAAACAAACAGCTAGAGCCGATTTAATTCTTAAACCTTTCACCGATGTGTTTAAAGGTATTACCTCTGATTATCCCGACATCGATATAATTGCCAAGATTGATTGTGAAGGTTCCGAATACGAAATCCTCGATTCTTTAGCGGCAACCGGTCAATTAGGACAGATTAAAATTATCATGATGGAATGGCATAAAAAGGGTCCCGATGCTTTAGTCAAACATCTGCAAGACTTCGGTTTTATAATCTTTTCCAGGATGCCTCGCAGTAAAAATGTCGGCACTTTGTACGCAATTAAACCCTAAAGTACAGAAGTGAGGTGATGGGGAGATAGGGAGATGGGGAAATTTCAACTAATACCCCAAAACCCCAACACCTTCTAACTGATAACTGATAACTGATAACTGATAACTGCTTTACTGTGCTTGACAATAGGTATTAAAAGCTTCGCCAGTTTCTTTTTCTAATTGTCCGGCTTTTCTTACCTTTTCCTGTGCTAATTTTGCCCCGTTTTTATTGCGAGTTTCGATAACTTGAATTATTTCACGAGTGGCAGTGGCATAATCTTCGTAAACTTGAGCGAAGGCGATTTTATATTTCTCTAGTTCGGTATCCTTCACTGCTAATTTTTTCATATTTTCTGCGGCCTGTTCGATTTTATCGGCGGCTAATAGCCACCTTTTTTGGTCAATTTCTGTCCCTTGAGCGTTGGTTAAGGATTTGGTTTCTTGGGCCACTTCGTTGGCAATCCGATAGATTTTTTGACATTGAAACTGTTTACTATCAGCACAACTTGCTAAAAAAGTCAAGCCCATAAATATTAAGATTATTTTGTTATTCATAGCATTGTATTCGAGAGGATTCTGGAGAAGCTTATAACAGTAAACTATCAGCCTCTAAGTAGGGAGGCACAATTATTTGTAGGATGGGTTAGCGGTAGCGTAACATGAGCGGGCGTTGGGTTTCATGCTTCAACCCAACCTACGTTCTATCGGCACCCCCCTTATCAAGGGGGGCAGGGGGGATCAAAGACAAAATCTATCTTCAATTTAATTGAAACCACTTACTTAGAACTGTTCAATCTTATAAGATTAAAGTTTAGCACTCGATCGCTGTTAAGCGTGTCTTTTTTGATGCCAATTCCATGCGTGTTCAACTATTACCTTGAGATCGGCATATTGGGGATGCCAACCGAGAACCTGTTTAGCTTTATCACTACTGCCGATTAAAATGGGGGCATCGCCAGCCCTTCTGGGACTTTCGATTACGGGAATATCTAAACCAGTTACCGCTCGCGCTGTTTCAATCACTTCACGCACGGAAAAACCGTTACCATTGCCCAAATTAAACACATTACTTTCGCCACCATTTAAGAGATATTCTAAGCCTAAAACGTGAGCCTGTGCCAAATCATTGACATGGATATAATCGCGAACAGCAGTGCCATCGGGAGTATCATAATCCGTGCCGAAAATTGACAGGGAATCCCGTTTTTTCAGGGCAGTTAATAAAGCCAGGGGAATTAAATGGGTTTCTGGTTGGTGATCTTCCCCTAATAAACCACTGGGGTCGGCTCCTGAAGCATTAAAATAACGGAAAGCCACCGATTTTAAACCGTAGGCCGGATCAAAATCCCGAAGAATTTGTTCCACCATTTCCTTGCTGGCAGCGTAGGGACTGAGGGGATGATGGGGATGATTTTCCGTCATCGGAATTTCTTTCGGCATTCCATAAATAGCACAGGTAGAAGAAAAAACAAATTTCTTCACATCGGCGGCGATCATCGCTTGCAAAAGAGTCAGACTACCACTAACATTATTTTGATAGTAAATAGCCGGTTCTTGGACTGATTCCCCCACGGCAATAAAAGCGGCAAAGTGCATGACGGCGGCAATATGACGACTGGCAAATAAATTATCCAGCAGCGATCGATCCCTAGTATCACCGACAATTAACTCAACTTTTAATATATCCTTAATGATTTCGGCGTGACCGTAGGATAAATTATCGAGTACGATGACGGAATAACCGGCATTTTTGAGCGATAGAACCGCATGGGAACCAATATAACCCGCACCGCCAGTAACGAGAATGGTAGGTTTAACTTGAGACACGCGAAAGACCTATTTGAGATTGACTTGTCTATAACTTTATACCCTAATTTTGCTTTGAGTTGACCATCATGTTAAGTCCCCTCGATCTATCTCTTTCCCTTGACAAAGAAACTTATCAATCACAAATTAAAGATTTAATGGAACAACTGCGATCGCTACAGAAGTCCTGTTGGGAATGTAAATTACCCGTGGTGGTGGTTTTGGAAGGTTGGGCGGCGGCCGGGAAAGGAACTTTAGTCAAAAAAATGGTTAACTATATGGATCCTCGCGGTTTTACCGTCCATCCAATTTTAACCCCTTCCCCCCAAGAGGAAAGTTACCCGTTTTTGTGGCGATTTTGGCAAAAACTGCCAGCAAAAGGCAGTATCGGCATTTTTTATCACAGTTGGTACACCCATCTACTAGAGGATCGACTCTTAAACAAATTGCCCTCCTCCCAGATTCCCCTGGTCATGCGCGATATCAACACCTTTGAGCGACAATTATCTGATGATCGGGTCGCAATCGCTAAATTCTGGATTCACCTCAGTCAAAAGGAATTAAAGTCACGCATCAAAGAATACGCCGAAAATGAGCTAGAATCTTGGCGCGTGCGTCCGGAAGATTGGCAACAGGCCAAACGTTATGATGAGTATGCCAGTTTAGCCGAGGAAATGATTACCTACACTAGCACGGGGGCCGCCCCTTGGACATTGGTGGAGGGCAACTGTCAACGTTGGGCCCGGGTAAAAGTTCTCTCCCAATTAGTCGGTACGATCGCTCAAGCTTTGGATCAGCGCCAATTACCGATCGAACCCCCTGCCAATCTACCACCCCAAGCCCAATTACTGCCCACGGAACCCGATTATCTAGGGAGAGTGGACTTAAGTGCCAAATTGGAAAAAGAAGACTATAAAATCCGTTTGCGTGAGGCACAGGTAGAATTAAGAAAACTGCAATTAGAGATTTTTCAGGCAAATATCCCCGTTTTAGTCCTCTTTGAAGGGTGGGATGCCGCCGGCAAGGGAGGTGCGATCAAACGCTTAACCGATACCCTCGATCCTCGCAGTTATCAAGTGATTGCCTTTGCTGCCCCGACGGAGGAAGAACACCGCTATCATTATCTCTGGCGCTTCTGGCGGAAATTGCCCGCGGCCAAAACTATCGGTATATTCGATCGCAGTTGGTATGGACGGGTTTTAGTGGAGAGAGTGGAAGGATTCGCTAAAGATATGGATTGGCGACGGGCATATCAAGAAATTAACGAATTTGAAGCCCAATTAACCCATTCAGGCTGTGTTTTAGTCAAATTCTGGTTACATATTAGCCCCGAAGAACAGTTAAATCGCTTCAACGAGCGCCAAAATAACCCCTATCGTCAACATAAACTCACCGATGAAGATTGGCGCAATCGGGAAAAACAGCCCCTCTACCATGTGGCAGTTAATCACATGGTAGCTCGTACTAGCACCCCCGTCGCCCCCTGGACGATCGTGGCGGCCAATGATAAGTATTTCGCCCGCGTTAAAGTCATAGAAACAGTAATTGCCGCTATTGAAACCGGTTTGAAACAACGGGGATAGGATCAGTAATCAGTGATCAGTAAACAGTAAACAGTAAACAGTAAACAGTGATCAGTAAATGGGGATCAAGATGAAAATAACTAACTAATTAACTTAAAACTTAAATCTGATAACTTAAATCTGATAACTGATAACTGAATTTATGAGTTTTTCCCCCAGTTTAATTTCTCCCGATCTCAGTTTGGCCGATATTCCCCTAGAGGAAACCCTCTCTTTAGGAGTGATGGCTTCTGGTAGTGGTTCCAATTTTGCTGTTTTGGCGGCAGCGATCGCCAAAAAACAACTCAATGCCCGGATTCCTGTCCTCATCTACAATAATCCCGATGCCAAGGTAAAAGAAAGAGCCGATGACTACAATATCCCTGCGGTTTTCCTCGATCATCGTCAATTTAAACCCAGAGAAGAACTTGATCGGGCAATAGTAGAAACTTTCCAGGAATACGGCGTAAAATGGGTGATTATGGCGGGCTGGATGCGGATTGTCACCCCGGTTTTACTAGATGCTTTTCCCGATCGCGTGATCAATATCCATCCTAGTTTACTACCCAGTTTTAAAGGTGTGCGCGCCGTGGAACAAGCGTTAGCGGCGGGGGTAAAAGTGACCGGATGTACTGTGCATATCGCCCGCGCGGAGGTAGATAGCGGCCCAATTTTAATGCAAGCAGTGGTTCCCATTCTCCCCGATGATACCGCCGCCAGTCTCCACGAACGCATTCAAGTGCAAGAACATCGCATTTTCCCAGTAGCGATCGCTTTAGCGGCGAAATCAGGCCTGTAGAGACAGATTTCCCGACCTCCTTGCCGAGAATACTGGCAAAAAAACGAAAATTCAAAGCAAATCGTTAAATAGGGTTTGCGGCAAAAAGTTTGTTGGTGGGGTTAGGAGTCAGGAGTCAGGAGTCAGGAGTCAGGAGAATTAAGAATGAATAATAATCAGTTAAATGGTCTATTTACAGACTTTATGCTATTTAATCCGGCTCTTCGGGAATTGTTATGCAAATAATTAACTTAAAATAAAATTCGATGAGAGCACCTACGCTCAAAAGTAGCTGAAATCCATATAGGGAAGGACTTAAGGCACAAACAGGT
>VYLF01000236.1_pt1 | contig 20824 bp, 25 predicted proteins | sample 5114371 | NCBI WGS metagenome assembly VYLF01 (sample SAMN12291773, study PRJNA351875) | freshwater metagenome | isolation source: freshwater lake | place: USA: Michigan, Kent Lake | collected 2013-08-15 | reverse complement strand
GTACTTTTTCCCTGAAAATTAGGTAGTTGACCACCTGAAAATCGGTAAAACCCCACACCCCACACCCCACACCCCACACCCTGCCCCTAGGAAAAGCTTTTTCAGCAAACCCTAATTAGTCATCGATTAGCTCTTTGTCAAGGGGAACTGATGAGCAAACGAGGACAATATCACCTTATGTTTACCCGTCAAGCTAATAGTTATCAATAACCTGAGTTCCCGATTTTGCCGAGTAAAAAACCCCCAGTGTTCAACCGAGGTTAAATTGTAGGAGAAATCCAATCATGAGGATTAAACCTCTTGCATAATTAATTTTTGATGGTTCAAAAACGGCAAAAATAAGGATTAAATTGCATAAAATTTGTAAATAGACCATTTAATTGATTATTATTCATTCTTAATTCTCCTGACTACTGACTACTGACTACTGACTCCTAACCCTAACAACAATTTTTGATTTTTACAAGAGGTCTATTTTAGTCCAGTTTCCCTCTCTCGCTCCGGAGTGAGAGAATAGTCATACTTAGTTTTTTTGTCCCGATCGAGAGTATTTTCTGAGATAGATCATTGCCGATCTGGGGATAAAAAACCGTAATTTTGCCCGATATAACCTTTTATTTGCCCCTATGACTGTCAAAATCGCTCTTAACCCCAATCAGATTCAAAATCTGGATCTATCATCTTTAGAGACTATTATTCAAGATTATCAGTCCCGATCAGCGATCGCCGAATTGGAACAAGCTCTACAATTAGAGATAGATTATCCTCGTGCGGAGGGTGATATACGGGAATTATCGGAGATAGCGGAAGTTAGGCTGTGGTTTCTGCGTTTAGATGCGGTTTATCCCTGGTTAATCTTTATTCTTGACCCAAAACAGGGAGAAATCGCCCGCTATGCTGCTATGTTGGTTCCCCATCAATTCCATCGCGGGGAAGGAATTCAATATAATCCCGAAGCTTTAGAGATTTTTGTGATGCAAAAACTCTTTATTTTGTCTGATTGGCTGAAAAGTCAGCAAATTCCTGCTTTATCTCGCTTAAAATTTTTCGCTCAACAGTTTGGTTACGATATCGACGAGGAATTTCTCTCTAGTCTCTAAAAGCCTCCTGCGCTGACTAGATAAGGTATTTTTAATATATGGCAAGCTACTGTCTCGCCCAATTTAGCGCCACCAATACCCCCTATCAGAGAATCATGGATACAAAATCCTTTAAACGCACCCTACAGCAATCGGATAACTATAACCGCAAGGGATTCGGTCACAAAGAGGAAGTAATGGATGCGATGACCAATGAGTATCAAAGCGACCTGATCCAAGAAATTCGTGAAAATAATTATCGTTTACAACGGGGGGACGTGACGATCTATCTCGCTCAAGCTTTTGGTTTTTGTTGGGGGGTAGAACGCGCTGTCGCCATGGCCTACGAAACTCGTCAACATTTTCCCCTGGAACGTATCTGGATTACTAACGAAATTATTCACAATCCCTCGGTTAATCAGCGTCTGCGCTCCATGGCCGTGGGTTTTATTCCGGTCGAAAATGGCCAAAAAGACTTTAGTGTGGTGGAATCGGGGGATGTGGTGATTTTACCTGCTTTTGGGGCCAGTGTCTCGGAAATGCAAATACTTAACGATAAGGGTTGCATGATTGTGGACACCACTTGTCCCTGGGTTTCTAAGGTGTGGAATTCCGTGGAAAAGCACAAAAAAAGCGACCACACTTCGATTATTCACGGGAAATATAATCACGAAGAAACGATCGCCACTAGCTCTTTTGCTGGCACTTATCTGATCGTTTTAAATTTGGCTCAAGCTAATGATGTCGCTAATTATATTCTCCACGGTGGCGATAAAAATGAGTTCTTAGAGAAGTTTAAAAATGCCCATTCCCAGGATTTCGATCCCGATCGCGATCTAGATTATATCGGTATTGCCAATCAAACCACGATGCTGAAAAGTGAAACGGAGGAAATTGGCAAACTCTTCGAGCATACTATGTTGAGAAAGTACGGACCGATCGATTTTAAAGATCATTTCATGAGTTTTAATACCATCTGTGATGCCACTCAAGAGCGTCAAGATGCCATGTTTGAACTGGTGAAAGAACCGCTTTCTTTAATGGTGGTAATTGGCGGTTATAATTCCTCTAATACCACTCACCTACAGGAAATAGCGATCGAGCGTGCCATTCCCTCCTATCATATCGATAGTGCCGAGTGCATTCTCCCCGGCAATCGCATCGAACATAAACCTTTAGGGGACGATTTAATTATCACTGATAACTGGTTAAATGAGGGAAAAATTGTCGTCGGAGTGACTTCTGGCGCTTCCACTCCTGATAAGGTGGTAGAAGAGGTGATCGAGAAAATTTTTGCGTTCAAATCTTCTTTAGTCTCTCCGTAATTAGCCTAGGTGTGTTAGCCTTTAGCAATAGCTGCATCTCATAGCACAAATAGGAGATGCAGCCGATATTTTTCTCAGTGGGATTGCTCAGAAACTAACTACCGCAATCTTGACATTGACGTTAGAACCGTTGGATTCTTCTCGTTGAGTGTATCTCATATTTGCAGAAATACCGACAATCAGCAATTATCAGCTTCTGAAGGCAAGAGGCAAAAGACAGAATCTGACAATTCTCCTACCTAAAAAGAAGGTTAGAAACTAGGCACATCAAAGCTTTTAGCTTAACCAATTAGGTCTTAGATTCGGTCGAGTGACTTTTAAATTATTACAGATATATCAGCAGCTGCGTGTAAGCATCCCACCGAAAAACTAATGCGCGAGGGGTTTGGGGACGGCGCTTGCGTCCCCAACGGGGGGTTTGGGGGGTAGAACCCCCCAAAAGCTTGGATTGAGTGATAAAATCGAAAGTAACGCCCGACTTTAGCCGAGAGTTTCCCCTTAAAAATCCCAACTTAGTAGATTTACAAAAATGAGATGCAGCCTTCTCGTTTCTGTCTGGAAGGAAGAGCCAATATTTTCCTAAAAACGGCGGGTTTTATCGATTCCGTAGATAATTCCCGTCACCACGGAAGAGAGAATTAATAACAAAATTAATCCTCCGGGTAAAAAAGATAATATTCCCATGCCGCGCAATATATAAACTAACACGGTCACTAATAGGAAACCGAAAAAAAGAGACTTTAAATAACTAGAATTTGAGCGCATTTACTTAGATTAACACTTACTCTTGAGTTAAGTTTAACTTTTCGGCAATCATTGCCAGGATTTTTTCTTCCCTTTTTCCGTTACTGATAGATTCCAGTAACCGGCAATTGAGGATAATTTTTTCCCCGTTGGATAAGGTTAAAATAATTCGTCGGTAATTAGAACCCAAAAAGCCTTTGTACTCTTCTACTTTTGCCTCAACAATTCTCTCTAGAAGATAATCACTTTCACTTCTAAAAGTTAAATGTTGTCGCCTACGGGTTAGGGTAGCGGTACCCTGATTAAAGACATAACTCTCCCAATAGCTGACATCATAAAGTAATAACAGACCTGACAATAAGCATAACATACCCCAGAGATAATAGGGATAATTATGGTGGTGTTCTAGCAGTGCTGACAAGGTATCTAGGGGACTTTTGGCAATAATTTCCTGAGCTTGATATCTATTCACAAAACTCTCAAATCGAGTTTTAAAATCACTAGCTGACTGCACATCCCGAAAATTCTCGATGTAGAGATAGTTATTTCTCCCGACCAATAAAACCGTGTTATTAACAGTTTTTTTCTGCTCAACACTGATAAAAACTTCTTGATAGACAGCCGTAGCTTTAATGTGAGTTAAAGAAAAATTTTCCCGACTAGAAACAGGAAAATTATACTCTTGGACATATTGACAATCTATTCTTTTTGTGCCTAACCTCATGCAGTTGAGATAAGCGCGCTGGAAAGAAACCAAATATGCTAAAAACAGCAAAGGAAACCCAGCCAGAAAAAACCCCAGAAAAGGACGATATTTAGGAGCCTTATTCTCTAATAAGAGTGTAGTCAGCGTTTTTTGCTTAACTCGCATAGGAAACCCTACAGGTACTTTGTTCTAATTGTACTACAGCTTTTTTCAGCATCCTTCTCAGGATCGATTTATTTAATCTGCTGACGGGGAAAATTGTAATGATTATTCACGAAAATCTGACATCAGTCTCTAGACTGCCTCTATCTTGACCTTTTTTGTCTGGGTTTGGCACGGTAAAACCCTGTTTATCGAGTTTTTGTAAAGCTTTGGCGATTTTTTGTTTATTGTTTGCATTTAAAGTAAATGTATAAACAAAGCTGTTTTTATAAGTTTTTATGACTTTAAAAAATTTTATAAGCTCTAAAAAATTATCTTTCTAGTTTTTGCGCGTTCAATCTCACTCTAGCTATAGCAGATAAAAATTGAGCCTCTTTCCAAGGGGTGGGGAGATGGTCAATAATTGGGATCAAAGCACTGATAAACAAACTCACCATTCAAGCGCACATTTAGGAGAACTTCCATGCCTTTAACACTCGCAGTCTACGGAAAAGGTGGCATCGGTAAATCGACAACAAGCTGTAATATTTCGGCTGCTTTAGCCAAAAGAGGCAAAAAAGTCCTACAAATAGGCTGTGACCCCAAGCATGATAGCACCTTCACCCTGACAGGCTTTCTGATTCCCACAATCATCGATACCCTGCAAGAAAAAGATTTTCACTACGAAGACATCTGGCCTGAAGACGTTATCTATGACGGTTACGGTGGTGTCAAATGCGTGGAAGCGGGTGGTCCTCCGGCCGGTGCCGGTTGTGGCGGTTACGTCGTCGGAGAAACGGTGAAATTATTAAAAGAATTGAACGCTTTTGATGAATTTGACGTGATTTTGTTCGATGTTTTGGGGGATGTGGTCTGTGGAGGATTTGCCGCACCCTTAAATTACGCCGATTACTGCATAATTGTCACAGATAACGGCTTTGACGCTCTTTTTGCCGCCAATCGCATCGCCGCTTCCGTCCGCGAAAAAGCGCGCACCCATCCCCTGCGACTAGCCGGATTAATTGGCAATCGCACCTCAAAACGCGATTTAATTAATAAATATGTAGATCATGTTCCCATGCCAGTGTTAGAAGTTTTACCCTTAATTGAAGATATTCGCGTCTCCAGAGTTAAAGGTCAAACTCTCTTTGAAATGGCCGACAAGGACCCGATGTTAAGTTATGTTTGTGACTATTATCTCAACATTGCCGATCAGATTTTAGCCAAACCAGAAGGAGTTATTCCCAAAGAATCTGCCGACCGGGAATTATTCACTTTATTATCGGATTTCTATCTTAATGCCGATAAACCCAAAGTTAACGCCGAGGAAGAATTAGACCTGATGATGGTTTAGATTATTTTGTAGGGTGGGTTAGCGACAGCGTAACCCACCAATAACCACCAATAATCACCAATAAACTCTTTTTATGGGTGGGTTACGGCGAATAATTAACTTATTAGTTAATAGCCTAACTTATCGTCACCTAACCCACCCTACCCACGAATTTTATCGAGGACTCGATGATGATAATTTTTCCCTCTCATTGGGAATTCTAATAGAGAGAACATTATTATTCAGTCAAGGGGACAAAATGAGCAACTTTGAGGAATTAAAAGCCAGCTTACCGCGGCGATGGTTAGATTACTACCAAAATAATCAAGCTTGGATTAAGTGTTTAATGAATTCCAGAGGTTCGTGGCGAAAAACTCCCGACGGTGGTAAACGTCCCAGTGCTGACATAATTATAGCGGCAGCAACAGCTTTAGAACCTAAGTTATCAGTGTGGATGTATCCCTTTTGTCAACTTAGTTCCGATGGGGACAAACTGGTAGAAGTCTTAGGACTAAATTTTGATTCTGAAAAAAAGGAGTTGGAAAAATCGGAAAAAGAATTACTGATTTCTAATTCGCACACTGAATATCTCAACGGATTCCGAGAAAAACAATTATCAGTCGAAAAAAACAAAGTAATTATTTTTGAGGAATTGCTAAAAATCTTAGCAGATAAATGGTTAGATTACTACCAAAATAATCAACCGTGGATTAAGTCTTTAACGGATTCTAAAGATTCGTGGCGAAAAACTCCCGACGGTGGTAAACGTCCTAGTGCTGACATCATTATAGGTGCGATTACCGTTTTAGAATCTCAATTATCAGTGTGGATGTATCCCTTTTGTCAACTTAGTTCCGATGGCGACAAACTGCTAGAAGTTTTAGGATTAAATTTTGATCCTGAGAAGAAACAACTAGAAAAGAAAGAAAGAGAATTAAGTAATTCTTTATATCCTAATGAGGATCCTGTACTGCAAAAAATCCGCCAAGAGTTACAACGAGAAAACCTAAATAAACCAAGTTAAAGGAGAACCAAACAAAATGACCGCCACTCAAGAACCGAGCGCTTTACAATTTGATTGTGAAACCGGCAACTATCACACCTTTTGTCCAATTAGCTGTGTTGCTTGGTTATACCAAAAAATCGAAGATAGTTTCTTCCTTGTTATCGGCACAAAAACCTGTGGTTACTTCCTGCAAAATGCCATGGGGGTGATGATTTTTGCTGAACCACGTTATGCCATGGCTGAATTAGAAGAAGGGGATATTTCCGCTCAACTAAAAGACTACGAAGAATTAAAACGCCTCTGCTTACAAATTAAACGAGATAGAAACCCTAGCGTTATCGTTTTTATCGGTACTTGTACCACCGAAATCATCAAAATGGACTTGGAAGGATTAGCACCGAAACTAGAGTCAGAAATCGGTATTCCTATCGTGACAGCACGCGCTAATGGTTTAGATTATGCCTTTACCCAAGGAGAAGATACCGTCCTCGCTTCCATGGTGCATAAATGTCCCGAAAAAGTTAAGCACGAAGATGAAAAAGAAGAACGGAATGCCATCCAGAAACTCCTAACTTTTGGACGTAAAAAAGAAGAAATTAAACAGGAAGAATCGGAATATAAAGACCATCCTCCTTTAGTTTTATTTGGTTCCGTTCCCGACCCAATTGTGACCAATTTAACCCTAGAATTGAAAAAACAAGGAGTTAAAATTGATGGTTGGTTGCCGGCCAAACGGTTTACTGAATTACCAGTAATTGAAGAAGGTTATTATGTCGCTGGTGTCAATCCTTTTCTATCACGAACTGCCACCACTTTAATGCGTCGTCGTAAGTGTAAATTAATTGGCGCACCCTTTCCCATCGGTCCGGATGGAACCCGCGCTTGGATAGAAAAAATCTGTTCTGTTTTGGGAGTACAACCGCAGGGATTAGAAGAAAGAGAGGCAAAAATTTGGGAAAGTTTAGAGGATTATCTGCAACTTGTGCGCGGTAAATCGGTCTTCTTTATGGGGGATAATTTACTAGAAATTTCCCTGGCACGTTTCCTAATTCGTTGCGGGATGACTTGTGATGAAATCGGTATTCCCTACATGGATAAACGCTACCAAGCAGCCGAATTAGCATTACTAGAAAAAACCTGTAATGATATGGGTGTTCCCATCCCGAAAATCATCGAAAAACCTGATAACTACAATCAGATTCAGCGCATTTACGAGTTAAAACCTGATTTAGTGATTACAGGAATGGCCCATGCAAATCCCTTAGAAGCGCGGGGAATTAACACTAAATGGTCGGTAGAATTTACTTTTGCTCAAATCCACGGTTTTACCAATGCGCGAGATATTTTAGAATTAGCTACTCGTCCCCTGCGTCGCAACAATAACCTCAAGGAATTGGGTTGGGATAAGTTAGTTAAAGAGTCAGCAAAAGTGTAAATTTGTTTTCAAAAGGCTACAATCATCAGGTAAGGAAAATTAATTCCTTACCTTTTTTCTGTGATTGTTTGCCGATTCTGAGGACAATTCTTGTTCAAATGCTCAACAAGTGCATAAAATAAAAGTATCGTCTCCTTTGTTCCTTAGAGACTGTTAGGGTTAATATGCAATGCTCATCGGATTTAGTGTCGGCAATTATCGCTCTTTTAAAGATGTAGTCACTCTCAGCATGGTAGCTGCGGAGGATGCCTGTGGTAATGATGAGCTTGATAAAAATAATGTTTTTAAGGTTAATCAACAATTTAGTTTACTTAAAAGTGCCGCTATTTATGGAGCAAATGCCAGTGGTAAGAGTAATTTAATTCTGGCATTCAATTTTGTGCGATGGTTTGTCATGGATTCTGCAAAATTACAAATCACTGACAAAATAGATGTGGAACCCTTTAGATTAAGTACCGAAACTGTTGATAAACCATCCTTTTTTGAAGTAGTTTTTCAGCTAAAAAATAAAACTTATAGATATGGATTTGAAGTAACTCAAAAGCGAGTAGTTTCCGAATGGTTATTTTGTACGCCCAGAAGTCGTGAAACTAAAATTTTTAATCGGCAAGACGATAAAATAGAATATAGCAAAAATATTGAACAAGGTAATATACTAAGAGGATTGACAAAAAAAAATACTCTGTTTTTATCACTAGCGGCTCAATTTAATAATTCTCTAGCGGTGGAAATTGTCTCTTGGTTTAGTCACTTAGGTGTTGTGTCTGGGTTAAATGTGGAATTATTAAAAGAGATTACGCTTGAGTATCTTTCTGATAGACAAGATTTGATTGATGATGTGACTAAGTTAATTAAAAAATTAGATTTAAGTATTGACAATCTCAACCTAGAAACAAAAACGAGAAAATTTTCCTTAGATAGTTTCCCGCAAGATTTACCGGATGTTGTCAGAAATATCATCAGTGACTCTAGCGGTGAAATAAAGTCCGCTACCATAAAAACCTATCATCCAAAGTATGACTCAACAGGTAAAATGATTGAGTTAGAAATTTTTGATATGGACAAACATGAATCTGATGGAACTAAAAAGATTTTGGCTCTGTCAGCACCGATTTTAGACACTTTGCAAAGAGGGGAAGTTTTAGTAATTGATGAATTGGATGCCAGACTTCATCCTTCAATGACTAGAAGTATAATCGAATTATTTAATTCTCAGAAAACTAATCCCAAAAATGCTCAACTTATTTTTACTACTCACGATATTAATTTACTTAGTCATAAATTTTTAAGGAGGGATCAAATTTGGTTTACCGAAAAAAATTATCAAGGAGCAACAGATTTATATTCTTTGGTGGAATTTGCTGATATTAATAATAATACCTTTGACAAAGATTATATTCAAGGTCGTTATGGCGCAATACCTTTTATTGGTGATTTAAGTACAATTATTGGTAATTAGTATGAGTAACAACAGGAATACTTCTGATTATTTGCGTCGCCAAATTAAGACTAGAGAAACAAGAAAAAAATTTTTAATTGTTTGCGAGGGAGAAAAAACTGAAGTTAACTATTTTAAGGCTTTTACTGTTCCTAAGAAAATTGAAGTTACGGTGCGAGGTGAAGGTAAAAATAGCTTGAGTTTAGTCAACAAAGCTATTCAGATTATAGATAATCTAAAACAAGATGACTCATTTGATCAAATCTGGTGTGTTTTTGATAAAGATAACTGTTCTAAAGAGCAATTTAATCAAGCAGAAGGACTGGCTAAAGAACAAAATATCAAGATTGCCTATTCTAATGAAGCTTTTGAAATTTGGTTTATTTTACACTTTCAATATCTGGATATTGCCACATCCCGAAGTGAATACCCAAAAATTTTAAATACTCAGATGAAAAAGTGTCAATTATTAAACGAGAAAGAACAATATGCAAAAAATCGAGAGGATATGTACGAAAAATTAAAGCCATACCAGACAACAGCAATCACTAATGCAGCAAAACTTATTCAAGATAGAGATGAAGCCAAAAAACATCCTTTTGATGCCAATCCCTCAACCACAGTACACGAATTAGTGCAAGAACTTAACATCAATAGTCGTCCTTAAGCTTGATTCTCTTTTGTCAATAATTAAATATTTAATTTTCATTTAAACCTAAAGTTGTTATAATAACTAAAAGCCTATTTAACCAAAGTAACTGCTCTTAATTTGATTTAAATGTCCAATAACTTATCCCACCAAAAACCCTATCATCTCAACTTTAGCAGTGAGGATTTAGGCACGGCAAAACCGACTATCACCCTATTATCGGGGGAACCAGAACGCTCGCACTATATTGCTGAAACTTATTTACAAAATGCACGTTTACTATCGGATTATCGCGGATTAAATAGTTATCTTGGCTATCTAGATAATTCTACCCCAATTCTTCTGGCTACCAGTGGCATGGGTGCGCCATCTTTGAGTATTGTGGTTAATGAATTAATACAGGTGGGAATTAAAACTATTATTCGTATCGGTACTTGTGGCGCAATTCAAAATAGAATAAAAATCGGTGATATTATTATCTCGCAAGCGGCTTTATGTAGGCAAGGTGCAGCTAATGATATTGCTCCTCCGGAATATCCCGCAGTGGCGGATCCTTTTTTGACAGTTGCTCTAGTCAAATCGGCTCAATTTTTGGGAGTAAATTATCATGTAGGTATTACCGCTTCTGTGGATAGTTTTTATGAAGGACAGGAAAGAATCCTGTCTTCTGCTAACCCTTATCTTCAGCGCCATTTAGAGGGAATTACGGAAGAATATCGACGTTTAAATATTCTCAATTATGAAATGGAAGCGGGAACTTTATTTAAAATGGCGGGGGTTTATGGATTTACTGCCGCTTGTATTTGTGCTGTGATTGCCGAAAGAAGTAAAGAGGAAGGGATTAGTTTAGAAAGCAAACAACAAGCCATCGAAAAAGCGATTCAGGTGGCAATATTGACCGTTAGCAACCTCTCCCTATCCTCAATTGATTAATGTTCAGAAATCATTTTCATTAAGACTTCCTCTTTTTCCTGACTTTCGGGATAACAGGAGATAAGTTGAGCGCGTAATTCTTGAATTGATTTAATCACATTATCTGCTAATTCTTGGTCGCCATTGCGCCAGCCAAGGGGTGCTAGATGGGTGCGATTGGCTAAGGGAACTACTGGTTTTAAGAGTTGTTGACTTAGTTCTTTAATGAACCAAGCTACTGTATCTTTAGCCTGTAGATCCTTAGCAAAAGCGATAATTTCCAAGAGTCGAAATAGCTTACTATTGCTAATTAAACAACGGGTTTCCTGCACATTTGGCTGTACGTCTAAACCCAAACTTTGCACTAATTTAGCTAGGGCAGCTATGGGAATTGCGCTATCTATGCCAGCAATTACAGGAGCCAGTAAAAGCGAGGGTTGATTTTTCAGAGATACGGCATGGATATCGGTATTATTCAGCGATTTTTGGATATCTTCGGCTTGATTTTTGCCGACACAACCACTCAAAACCTGTTCTAGTTCTGTGTTTTCCACATCACTTAAAACCTCTAAAAGGGAGATATATTTACACCCTAAACTATGGCCCATCCAAAAATAATTAGGATTACCAGCAGTGGGATCTTCTAAATACAACTCAAGGTTATCTTCATAGCCTAAAAACTTAGCTTCTTCATAAATAGCCTTTCTCAATCCAATCAAATCTTTGACCATTTCTATGGAAACATTCCAATGACGAAAAGTAAAACGATAGGGAATAGCAATAAGGGTATAGCCTCGTTTAAAGACTTGTTTGAGCAGATAACGATAGAACAGATTGGGAAAAGTGCCGAAGAAAGCACCACCGATAAAATAGACAACCCCAATCGGTTTAGGATTGATAGCAACCCAGTGAAATTGCAGGGGAATAAACTTAAATTCTGCTGTCATTGTTTTTCGGTATGTAATTGTTAATTTGGCGATTAGGGAAACAATCTTATAATGATTAAAAATCTCGGCGGCCAAAATAATCGATCGCCTTGTCTAAGCAGGGTACATTAATTTGCTCAAAAAAGTGTATTTTGTTGCGAATATGTAATAATTTTTGACAAAAGTAAATTCTCACCCCCAAAAATTCGCTTCTTCCTAGTCTTCTAAGCTAATCTTGACGGGATTAATTTGCCATCGGTGAAGTCAAGACCGTTAGCGACGAGACGATTATAAAGTCGCGGACAAGCTAAAGCTAAGGATTTTCCTCACGGCATTTGGTGGGATTAGGAGCTAATAAGGTGAGATAATGGGAAAAAATTAGTTTTGGCTTTAAGGATGGTATTATGTCAGACGCAACGCAGTTAACACCGGAAAAAATTGCTCAGTACCGTATTGAATTTGCGGACAATGAGAACGCTTTAATTGCACTTGATTTTATTGAGGAATGGGAGGGAGATTTAGCAGATGCTGCTGAGTCTATTGCCACTCGTAACGGGATTGAAGGGGTAGAAGATAAGGCTGATTTTCGTTGGTTTGTTATTGTTCTTAATAAATGTCGTGATTCTATTTGTCAACCAGAGAATAGAATTGTTGGAGAAAAAATAGTACCCGCAATTATCCCTACTTTAGCAGAGATGATCGCAGCATCTTTTCTTTGTCCTTCAGGAATTGCTACACTTTTATCAACTCCAGTTGCTATTTATATTCAAGAGGAAGGAATGGATAAATTTTGTCAAACTTCTTCCGATTCTTAAATCAAAGTGATCCCCCCCAACGCACCTTAAAAAGGGGGGAGAATACCTCAACTTAATTGTATTCTCAAGGAACAATAGATTAAACTCCTGTTGCGATAAATGCCGTCCAATAATAGGGATTGGCAAAGGGATAGGGTTGACGTTTAACCGCAGCTTCTAATAAGTCTTGGAATTTTCTTCTATCCCGTTTACTCTCAAAGACTCGATCGAGTAATTGCTGGAATTTTTGACTATCTTTAATTCTGGCTAATTTTTTACTATTCAATGTTCTTAACCATGTTTGAGTGTTATTTAAAACAATAGCAATACTTCCTTGATCTTGGATAGAAATTCGTTTAAGATCGTGATAAAATTTAGCCATAAATAAAGTTGTTGCTAGGGGATCTACTGTCCAAAGAGTGCTAACAACACTAGAACTACCTGCAAATAGAAAACCACTGGGTAAACCCACATATTCATCACTAATACTATCAGCTTTACTTTCTATCATACCACTTTCACAGGCAGAAAAAGTGACTAAACGACATTCTCTTAAGTCAAATTTTTCAAAGACTTCTGCTAGAGTAAGGTTAGCTGATTCTCTTAAGTTACCGTCTGGATCTGCTAACATTAAAGCTGAGTCTCTAGGGGATTCATTATTAAATTTACCATGACAGGAAAAATGAATACAATGAGATGCTTGTAATTCTTGACGACGGTTTTCTAGGGTTTGTTCTGATGCTTCTAATTCCCCAATAATAATGGTTTTTTCTGCAGCAAATCCTTGACTAATTCTCTCGATTTCTAGATTTGCACCTAAGAGAGGTTTTAGGTCTTTTCTGGTGGGGTTTTTAATAGCAAAAAGACGAGTAAAGTTCTCACGCTGTAATGATTTTACCAGTTTTAAGAGTTGGCAACTGGGAACGTATCCCACACCATTATAAAAGCGTTGATAGAGAAATTGTCCATTTTTTAGGGGTAAACAATGAAGGGGAATAATATGTAAAAACCAATGGGGAATTAGGATGAGACGATCGCAGGATTTAGGAATCAGTTCTAAAAGTTCATCAATGTGGAGAATTTCTGACAGTTGATTTAAACAAGAATTAAGATTTTTAATCCACTCGGTTTTATTATTTTCGTAAGCATCACGATAATTTTTAATAAAATTAATCAATTTTTCTCGATCTTCTGCTGAAGATTGCCAAACTTTAACCCCTTTCACCTCACTATTCCCCCCTTTTGAAGGGGGGTTAGGGGGGATCAAACCTTTTGAAGGGGGGTTAGGGGGTATCAAACCCTCATTAGTAACAATAAACGCCATAATACTATCCCCTGAAATATACCATTCTAAGATGGCAGTATCTTGATCAATTAAGGATTGAATCTCACTTATAGGAATGCTTTCAACCTTTTGAGTTAAGCTAAAAGTGGGGTCTATGGGGGTTATTTCACGATCAATAAATTGTTTTAATTCTTGTTTTAAATGATTGAGGTGAGTATAGTCATTTAAGATGGGTTGTTTTTGTTGATCTGGGGTTAAAATTACTCCCTGATTACGGGTTTGTTCTTGGATGGCTAACCGTTGTTCTTCCCCAATAATGGCACGACGGAGGCGATCTAATTCGGTAATAATAGTTGGGGGGATATTACCTTTAGGATAGATATCTCGTTCCGTAAGCAATTGGACTAGATAGCGGGTTTTGCTACGTTCAACGTATTCTAAGACGCGATCTGGTTGATTGAGGTTGAGATAGGATTGAACTATGCCATGATAAACATCCATTGCCTCGGAGAGGATTTCTTGTTGTCGTTGGGGGTTTAAGGCTTCGAGTCGGCTATTTTCGACTGCTTCGATGGCTAAGTTGTAGCCTTTGATGGCGGTTTCCCAGTCTTCGATTAGGTTAGCAGTCTTTCCTAAGTTTCGTCCTGTTCCCAAACAGTTTATAGGAAAAGCAGTCGGAGTATATATTTCTAAAGACAGGTTATAAGCTGCAATAGCTAACTCTAGATTATCTGCCCTTTCCCCTCTAATGCGATATAGATAAGCAGACCCCAGATTATTTTGTGATCTTGCCCATTCTTCGGGAAAGGCATCACGGGTATATACTTCTAATGACAGTTTTAAGGCTTTGATCGCTAACTCTAGATTATCTGCCCTTTCCCCAAGAATGCGATATGGATAAGCTAACCCTAGATTATTTTGTGACCTTGCCCATTCATAAGGAAAAGCTTTATGGGTATATACTTCTAGTGATAGGTTATAAGCGGCAATAGCTAACTCTACATTATCTACTCTTTGCCCAAAAATGTGAGCTAAATAAGCTAACCCCAGATTATTTTGTGACCTTGCCCATTCTTCGGGAAAGGCATCACGGGTATATACTTCTAATGACAGTTGTAAGGCTTTGATCGCTAACTCTACATTATCAGCCCTTTCCCCTTTTATGCGATATAGATAAGCTAATCCCAGATTATTTTGAGACATTGCCCAATCTTCAGGAAAATCATCACGGGTATAGACTTTTAACGATAAGTTTAAAGCTTTGATCGCCTTCTCTAGATTTTCTGCTCTTTCCCCTTTTATGCGATTTCTATAAGCTTCTCCCAGATTATTTTGTGTCCCTGCCCATTTTTCAGGAAAGGCATCACGGTTATATACTTCTAATGACAGGTTATAAGCTGTGATCGCTTTCTCTAGATTTTTGGCTCTTTCTCCTTTTATGCGATTTCTATAAGCTTCTCCCAGATTATTTTGTGTTGTTGCCCATTTATCAGGAAATGCTTCACGGGTATAGACTTCTAATGACAGATTACAAGCTGTGATCGCTAACTCTAGATTATCAGCCCTTTCCCCTCTGATGCGATACAGATAAGCTATCCCCAGATTATTTTGTGTCCCTGCCCAAGCTTCAGGAAAGGCTTCACGGGTATATACTTCTAATGACTGGTTTAAATCTTTGATTGCCATCTCTAGATTATCTGCCCTTTCCCCTCTGATGCGATACAGATAAGCTAACCCCAGATTATTTTGTGTCCCTGCCCATTTTTCAGGAAAGGCATCACGGGTATATACTTCTAAAACGGTGTGATAGCCTGTAATAGCTATTTCTAAATTATTTGCACGACTTCCCAGAGGAAACTGTTGAAGTTTATTACATAAATTTTGAATCACTCCTGCCATAAATGCCACCTGTTCTGCCTTCCCTTGAGAAAACTTATTTCTCGCCCATTCCTGCAGCAGTTGGGCAAAAGTATCATCTAACAGATGTTGACGGCGTTTTAGGATAGGATAAACTACCGCAGGATCGCTATTACTCTCATCTTCTGCTTGTAATACTTCTAATAAAAACCCCTGATATTCCTCTATACTTCCCGCTTGAGGGTTGAGAAACTGCCCCAACCATTGCGCTATATCGCGTAACAAAGCAGCAGGATTATTATTTCCTTGTTGTTCTAACCATGTTGCATAGTTTTCCATCACCTGCAAAAATTCGGGATCAATCAATTCCTGATTAGCTCGCAGAATATTATTGAGTTCCTCATCATCAGCACAAGTGAGCAACTGTTCAATTAAATTAACATAAGCTTGGGCGCGTTGTTCATTCATTGTCTGTACTGTGATTGATGTGATTATGTGATGGACTGTGATTTTTTTTGAGAGAGAGCGACCTTATGATATAGTGTGATACAATAAATATTCGTGATTGTCAAGGGGGGTCGCTGCCAAATTTGTTTGATATATTCCAAGTTTCTGCCTTAGAACATATCAAACAAATTACTTTTCTGCACAAATAACTGTCATTACAGCAACTTCTTTGTCCAATTGATCTCCTATTTCATCTTCAACAACGTCCAGATCGTAATCCATTTGTAATCCCAGCCAAAATCGCGGTGACATATCAAAATAACGAGCTAACCGAAGAGCTATATCCGCCGTGATACACCGCTTTCCGTGAACGATTTCGTTAATACATTGTTCAGGAACTCCAAGAGCCAGAGCTATTTGATTCTGACTAAGGTTCATTGGCTTGATAAATTCCTCTAAAAGAACCTCACCGGGATGAATTGGCATTAGTTTATCTTCATTCATTATTTTACCTCAATGATAATCAACGATTTCTACGTCTAGAGCATCACCGTTTTGCCAGACAAAGCAAATTCGCCATTGATCGTTAACCCGAATGCTATATTGACCTTCCCTGTCACCAACCAGACGTTCCAATCGATTTGCTGGTGGGACACGAAGATCTTGCAGGGTTTCCGCACGATTAAGCATCCGCAATTTTCGCAATGCCACTTGTTGGATATCTAATGGCAATTTACGCGAATGTTTACGTTCAAAAACTTTTTGAGCTTCTTTATCTTTAAAGTTTTGGATCACTCTCTAAACAATTTCTTATCCTACTTTTAAGTATATGACGTAAGGATGCTCCAATGGCAGAACTGGTTGGGGAACAGGCCAGACAGTGACTTCTGCGAATGCGTCTGGGGCCAAGATGACGCGACGACAAATGATCGCGGTAGCCTTCATGTTGGATATGCTAACAACACCTTAGCCTATTGTCAATGTCCCCAACAGTTAAAAACACCTCATATTCTTCTATGTTTCTCGCTTGAGGGTTGAGATATTGCCCAAAGTTTTGTGTTAAATCAATCTGCATGGTTATTATTGTATCCTTATTATTCTAACCCTGTTGCATAGTTTTCCATCACCTGCAAAAATTGAGGGTCAATCAATTCCATATTAGCTTGCAGAATATTAGTTCGTTCCTCATCATCAGCACAAATGAGCAACTGTTCAATTAAATTAACATAAGCTTGGGGGCGTTGTTCATTCATTGTCTGAACGGTGATTGTTATAATTATATTTACGATTGAGGAGGAAAAGGAATAATAATGTAGCGAATGACCGTTCCTAGTAAAGCCGTTCCCAAGATTCCGATTAACGTCCAAATCTGGGCCTTTTGAGAGCCTTTCAATTCTTTGGTATCTTCTTTCACCCTCTCAATATCCTTGTCTAAAGCATCGACCTTTTCTTCTAATCTAGCTTGTCCAACCTCTAAATTAGTGAGGCGACTATTAATATTTTCTAGTTTCTGATTAATTTCACCTAAAACTTCTTTAAGATCTTGTTCAATAGTACCTGACATCTGATGATTCTCCTAATAATTATCGGAATATAGGCACGACTATCACTATTTTAAGTAGCTGGTTATAATTAAATTAAAAATGGATTTTAGGTTCGATCCCCCCTGCTCCCCTTGATAAGGGGGGTGCCGATCCCCCCTTAATCCCCCCTTGATAAGGGGGGTGTCTGACAACTTTTAACGCCTCCCTACTTACCTTTGAGAATGATAATACTTTTGGTTCAGGTGTCCTCTTTATTCGCGATCGCTACTAATCCAGCGATCAAACGGCTTGCAACATGAATTCAACCTTGATCGCTTCAAACGGGAACTCTACGCTCCCATCTGCTACACGACTCAGAATACCGACATTTAAAAGTGCCGTAATATCTCCATGTACTGCTTTAACATCCCGATGTACTCGCCTCGCCGCCTCACGGATAGAAATGGGGCCAGCACCGCACATAGCTTTGAGGAGTTCCCACCGCTTGGCAGTCAGAACTTTCCAGAGAAGTTCGGGGGTAGCAAAACTGATACGAACTTCTTTTTCTGCTCGACCAGTTTTCATCGCTTGAACGGCATCGGCAAGGGTGTCAGTCAAGGAGCGAACTTCAAGAACGACCGTGTTCATAATTCCACCTCAAAATGTCAGAGTTGAAGTCGGCCATCAATTGGTCTGGCGAAGAGAAAGCATAAAGAGACTCCACACCATCGAAATGACGGTGATCGCCTTTACCGCGTTCGTTATCATATCGCAACACACATTTGCCGTTGACTATGTAAGCGAGACGATATTTGTAAGGATGCTCCGATGGCAAAACTGGTTGGGGAACAAGCCAGACAGTGACTTCTGCGAATGCGTCTGGGGCCAAGATGACGCGACGACGAATGAGCGCGGTAGCCTTCATGTTGGATATACTAACAACATCTTAGCCTGTTGTCAATGTCCCCAACAGTTAAAAACGCCTCATATTCTTCTATATTTCTGGCTTGAGGGTTGAGATATTGCCCAAAGTGTTGTGTTAAATCAATCTGCATGGTTATTGTATCCTTATTATTCTAACCCTGTTGCATAGTTTTCCATCATCTGCAAGAATTCGGGATCAATCAATTCCTGATTAGCTTGCAGGATATTGGGTTCCTCATCATCAGCACAAGCGAGCAACTGTTCTATTAAATTAACATAAGCTTGGGCGCGTTGTTCATTCATTGTCTGTACTGTGCTTGATCTGATTATGTGATGGACTGTGATTTTTTTTAGAGGCTGATTCGATGATATTTAGATAAGCTTGGGTGCGTTTTTCGTCCATAACCTTAATCCGATGCTTTTACAAAAGTTTTTTAAATTCTTCAATAGACATTCCGGCACCTTTAATAATTGTTCCCATTGTATAAGCATTAATTGGATTAGCTCTGGGAATTGTTAAGATATGCTCTCCATCAGTCATTGTAATATGTTTACCCTGTCCAATTAAATAGACCTCTCCATAATTTAATTAAATCACAATAATAGGATGTAATAAAACAAATAGTAGCTCAAAAAAGCAATGAAAAACTACACTTGGGAATACATTCAAAAATATCCGAAACAAACTAAAAGACTATTAGGGATTGACTACCAACAACTAGAACAACTGATGGCACTTGGAAAACTTATACATCGGAAAAACCAATCAGAAATCGAAAAAACCAAAATTAGGATTAATCAACCAGGAAGCGGAACACCTCCTAAATTATCAGAAGAGGAACAAATTGTTCTAATGTTGGTTTATTTAAGACATCATCTAAGCTTTCAAATCTTAGGACTAATGTTTCAAGTGAGTGAATCAACGGCTCATAATATCTTTACCTATTGGCAAAAACTTTTTGAAGGCGAGTTACCGCCAAGTTTGTTAGAACAAATAAAGAAGTGCCAAGAAGAGGAAATAATAATTGAACAATTAAGGGATTATGAGTTGATTGTCGATAGCGCAGAACAGCCCTTGGAGAGGCCGACCGATTATCAAGAACAAAAAATATATTATTCGGGAAAGCAAAAAAGACATACTTGAAAAAGTCAATTTATTGTCTTGCCAAAAGATGAAGATATTGTTGATGTAGTTATTGGTCAACCTGGTCCGACGAGCGACATAAAAATCTGTCGGCAAACTTTAAGCAAATTCGATTCTCAACAAACTTTTATTGGAGATAAAGCTTACTTAGGAGAAAATCAAATCAGAACTCCTGATAAAAACCCGAAGAATGGAGAATTAACCGAGAATTAAATTAAAGAAAATAAAGTTTTATCATCTCGGCGAATTTTTGTTGAGCATTTAATTCGAGTGGTCAAAGTATTTAAAGTGGTTCAAGAAAGATTTAGATTAAATAAAAGTCGATATAAATCGGTTTTACTTACCGTTTGTGGCTTAGTAAGGTTGAGAATTAGTGCGCTAATTTTAGAAGTAATAGAAGGGGAGCAATCAGGGGAAGTAATTGACGTTATAATTAGCCATAGTTTTCCGTAAAAATTGGATTTTGTCTCTTTAAACCCTGATTAATCGGTTTTGAGAGCTAATTTTGACTCTTGGTCTAATCTGTCTCTCTTCCTTGCTGTGACTGACTTATAAATTTTTGGAGATGTCTAATACCTACGTCAAGGACGAGGAAAAAGAAAGAGTCGAAATGGAGCAAAAAGTAAGCGTGGAGGGATTCCAGGGCGTGTAGATATCAGCGAGCGACCAGCAATTGCTGACCAGAAAACTGAAATCGGTCATTGGGAAAGTGACACAATGATTGGAGTCAATCATCTAGGAGTTCTCGTTACATATATGGACAAAGCCTCGAAATTTTTAGTAGCAGGATTAGCCAAAAACAAAACCGCATCGGAAATCAACCCTTGTCACCGAAAAACTTTTCCAAGAGATTCACCCTGACCAAAGAAAAACCTTTACTTGTGACAAGGTTAAAGAATTTTGTGGACATCAAGAGTTAAGTCAGAAACTAGGAGCAGATTTTTATTTTGCTACTCCTTATCATTCTTGGGAGAGGGGATTAAATGAGCATACCAATGGACTATTAAGACAATTTTTTCCCAAGGGAACGAATTTCAAAATCGTTAAGCCAGAGGAGGTGGAAAGAGCCGTAAACTTGATTAACAATCGTCCTCGAAAATGTCTTGACTATCAGACCCCCAATGAGGTATTCTATAAAGGTAGATCAGATAGTGAT
>VYLF01000235.1_pt1 | contig 20965 bp, 14 predicted proteins | sample 5114371 | NCBI WGS metagenome assembly VYLF01 (sample SAMN12291773, study PRJNA351875) | freshwater metagenome | isolation source: freshwater lake | place: USA: Michigan, Kent Lake | collected 2013-08-15 | reverse complement strand
CCGCCACACCCACCCTCCTCGCCCTCGCCCCCCTCACCTCTCCCGCCACCACCGCCACCGCTCCATCACCCACTCCCCCCGCAACTCCGTCAACTCTTCACTTTGCCACTCCGTCACTCGACCACTCGACCACTTCTTCCCCCGACACCCCGTCACCTGACCACTCCGCCACTTCTTCTCCCACTTCTTCCTCCGACCCCGCCGACATCAACCTCGATCACATCAACCCCAACTCCCCCGAGTACTGGGACATCCTCCTCTGCCTCCAGACCGCGCACCCCGACCTCCGCACCAAACGCCCCGACCTCTTCACCCCCCGCCCCGCCACCTCCGTCGCCTAATGCCCAGTGCCCAGTGCCAAGTGCCCAGTGCCTAGTGCCTAGTGCCTAGTGCCCAACTCTTCCCCCTTCCCCTGTAACCTCCAACCATCTTCCGCGAATTCCCTCCGTCGCGGCATAGCGCCCCGCGCGCACGGAGTCACACCATGTCCCTCTCCCCCCGCTCCCCCTCCCTCGACGCCCTCCGAGGCTTCGCACTCCTCGGCATCCTCCCCATGAACGTCATCGCCTTCGCCCTACCGGCAGATGCCTACATCAACCCCATGGCCCCCGGCATCGCCGCCCACTGCGGCACGTTGTCCGGCATCGACCGCATCGCCTGGATCTTCACCCACTCCCTCTTCGACCTCAAAATGGTGTCCATCTTCGCCATGCTCTTCGGCGCGGGCATCGCACTCCAAACCGGTGCCCACGCCGGCGGCCGCGAAATCCCCGTCGCCCCCGGCACCGCCAAGGCCCACTACCGCCGCATGTTCGTCCTCCTCATCCTCGGCCTCATCCACGCCTACGCCATGTGGTACGGCGACATCCTCACCCTCTACGCCGTCAGCGGCATGCTCCTCTACCCGCTCCGCCGCTTCAAGCCACTCACCCTCTGCATCCTCGCCGCGATCCTCTTCATGCTCCCGATCCTCATCCTGTCAGGCCTTGCCGCGCTGTTGAACTGGGCACAGTCCGATGCTCACGAGGCGCAGGCCATTCTCGACGCGGGTGGCACCCTCACCCCGGAGCAGCAGGAAGCCCTCGAGCATTGGGACGATGGCCTAGGCCTGACCGATTCGCCCGATGAAGTAGCGAACTCGATCGCCGCCATGCGGGAGGGTTTCTGGGCCTCGCTCGGTGAACAAGCGAGGGAGACGCTCGAAACACAACCCTTCTTTTTCGCCGTCTTCATCTGGCGACCCATGGCCATGATGCTCCTGGGAATGGCACTCGTCAAAACCCGCTTCTTCTCCGGCCACTGGTCCGCCGCCAAGATGAACACCCTCGCCACGCTCGGCCTCCTCCTCGGCGCGCCCCTCATCGCCATCGGTGTCTCCCGCCTCCTCGCGCACAACTTCGACTTCGTTCAGCTCTTCCTCATCGACGGCCACTTCAACTACGTCGGCAGCCTCGCACTCTCCCTCGCCTTCTCCGCTCTCGTCATCCGCTTCGCCGCCACCCACCCCGACGCCGCCATCACCCAGCGCCTCGCGGCAGTCGGCCGCATGTCCCTCACCAACTACCTCCTGCACACCGTGCTCGCCATCATCACTTTCCGGACCTTCGGCCTCTTCGGCCAGTTGTGGATGGCCGAACTCTGGCTCTTCACCATCCCCGTCTGGATCCTGCAACTTGTTCTCAGCCCCTTGTGGCAAAGGCATTTCGGCGCAGGCCCCATGGAGCGACTCTGGCGCAAACTCGCCGGCCGCGCACCCGCGCCGGCGTCATTTCCGGACAAGTAGGTGTCTTACCCTTGACGGGCTGGGTACACTGCTCATGCAACGCTCCGCAAAGGGCGGAGCAGACAACCCAGTTCCATCCTCCGAGGAGGTGTCTCATGCCTACGCGTTCTCCCGTCGATATCCGCAACGTGGTCCTTACGGGCGCCGGTGGATCGGGAAAGACCAGCATCGCTGAGCGGCTGCTCTTTGCCACCGGCGCGACCAAGAGACTCGGAACAATCGCAGAAAGCAACACGGTCAGCGACTTCACCGACGAGGAGAAGCTCCACAAGCACAGCCTCGCTCCCTCGGTCCTGCACTTTGACTACGAGGGCCACCTCGTCAACCTCATCGACACCCCCGGCCTCGCCGACTTCCTCGGCCACGCCATCGCCTGCTTCCCCGCGGCCGAAACCGTCGTCGTCACCATCGATGCCGTCAAGGGCATCGACAGCGTGACCCGCCGCCTCATGGCCATCGCCGCCGCGCGTCAGATCCCGCGCATGCTCGTCGTGAACAAGATCGACGAAGTCAACGCGGACATCGAAGGCCTCGTCGCGCAGATCCGCGAGAGCTTCGGCGCCATGTGCCTGCCGATCAACCTCCCCAAGCCCGACAAGTCCGGCGTCATCAACGTCTTCGAGCACGACGGAAACGACGCCGCCGGAGACGAAACACTCTTCTCCTCCGTCCACGAATCCCACAAGCAGATCGTCGAGCAAGTCATCGAGGTCGACGACGACCTCACCATGCAGTACCTCGAAAAGGGCGAAGGCTTCGACCCCGAGAAGCTCCACGCCGCCTTCGAGAAGGCCCTCGGCGACGCGCACCTGGTCCCCATCTGCTTCTGCTCCGCCAAGACCGGCGCGGGCATCGACGACCTCCTCCACGTGCTGGCCAGCCTCTGCCCCAGCCCCCTCGAGGTCAACCCCACCGAGTTCGCCACGCGCGACACCGCCGAGTCCGTCGACAAGGAATGGCACGCGCAGCCCGACCCGAACGCCAAGGTCCTCGCCCACATCTTCCGCGTCACCACCGACCCCTTCGTCGGCAAGCTCGGCATCTTCCGCGTCCACCAGGGCACCGTGAAGACCCGCTCCGAACTCTTCATCGACGACCACAAGAAGCCAATCAAGATCGGCCACCTCTACCAGCTCCAGGGCAAGGAGCACGTCGAAGTCCAGGAGATCGGCCCCGGTGCCATCGGCGCCATCGCCAAGATCGACGAGATCCACTTCAACGCCTGCCTGCACGACAGCCACGAACTCGACTCCGTGCACCTCATCCCTCTTCCGCTCCCCAAGCCGATGTTCGGCCTCGCCGTCGAGCTCAAGAACCACGCCGACGAAGCCAAGTTCTCCACCACCGTGCACCGCCTCATGGCCGAAGACCCGTGCTTCGCCGTCGAGCGCATCGCCGCCACCGGCCAGACCGTCATGAAGGGCCTCGGCGAACTCCACCTCCGCATCATCATCGAGAAGCTCAAGCACCAGTCCAACATCGACCTCATCACCAGCACCCCCAAGGTCGCCTACAAAGAGACCATCTCCCTCCCCGCCGACGGCCACCACCGCCACAAGAAGCAGACCGGCGGCGCAGGTCAGTTCGGCGAAGTCTTCCTCCGCGTCGAACCACTCCCCGCCGATCACCCCGATGGCTTCGAGTTCGTCACCGAAGTCGTCGGCGGCACCGTACCCCGCCAGTACTGGCCCGCCGTCGAAAAGGGCGTCCGCCAGGTCATGGGCGAAGGCGCCGTCGCCGGCTACCCCCTCAGCGGCATCCGCGCCGTGCTCTACGACGGCAAGTACCACGACGTCGACAGCAAGGAAATCGCCTTCATCACCGCCGGCAAACGCGCCTTCATCGACGCCATCAACAAAGCCAAGCCCGTCCTCATGGAACCCTACGTCACCCTCGAGATCACCGCCCCCAGCCGCTACGTCGGCGACATCACCGGCCACATCGCCACCAAACGCGGCCGCGTCCAATCCTCCGACATGATCGGCGCCGACGTCTGCGTCGTCCGCGTCGTCGCCCCCATGAGCGAACTCCAGAACTACGCCAACGAACTCAAGAGCATGACCGGCGGCGCAGGCAACTACGCCATGGAATACAGCCACGACGAACGCACCCCGCCCCACCTCCAAGCCCAAATCATCTCCGCCTACAAACCCAAAGCCGACGCCGACTAACCCACCCACACTCTGAAATCTGAAATCTCAAACCCCAACCTCCAACGCTCTTTGACATCCCGGTCACCCTTCCGCCCCGCGCGCACCCGGTGACCCCCATTGCCCAGTGCCTAGTGCCCATTGCCTTCCGCCTCCTGCCTTTCGCCTAGTGCCCAGTGCCTAGTGCCCATTGCCTTCTTCGTCCAATAACCCCCCCGCACAGGCAGAACCTGCGCGGGGGGTTTTCTTTCACTCCTCATTCTTCTCCCTCGCTCAACCCCGACGCCGATGTACACTCCCCTTGAGCATGGAACTTTCAAACATCCCCGCACCTATCCCCTTCGCCGCCGCTAAGGCCTACGCCGCAAGCATGCCGCGCCCCGCGCCGCGTGTTGACCAGATGGTCGGTCAACCCGCGGCACGGGCGCAGCAGCCCGACCAAGTCTCCCTCCGCGCCCACGACGCCGTCCGCGAACGCCTCCAAGACCTCGTCGCCGCCAAAGTCTCCGTCAAACCCTTCTCCGACTCCCCCCAACCGAAGCAACCCGCCCGCGACCCCAACATCCTCCCCATGTACCGCCACCCCGCCGACAAAAACGCCGCGGCAGTCGCGTACCAAGGCAACCGCCTCGACGTCGAAGCCTGATCCGCCGCACCCCCCGCGCGGGTATTGCATCCGACCTAGTTCCAACTTACCATGGCCCCAACTCCAACCCGGAGGTGGCCATGCTCGCTCGCGCCCTCATCCCATTCACCCCACTCGCCCTCGCCACCGCAGCACTGGCCCAGTGCCCCCAACTCTCCGTCGTCCCCGGCTGCGGCTACAACGGGGTCTACCCCAGCGCAGAACGCATGATCCTCTGGGACCCCGACGGCCCGGGTCCGCGCAGTGAAGTCGTCCTCATCAGCGGCGTCGAGATCGCGGGCGAACGCGCTTGCAACGGCTTCGCCACGTGGGACGGCACCAACCTCGAACCCTTGCCGGGGACGTGGACGGAGAAGAGTCGCGACGTCGTGCTCTGGAACGGCCGGCCGCTCGCGGCCACGGTTGCGCAAGGTACATTTCACACAACATCCCTCGGCGGTCGGTCGGGCATCTTCGTCTACGAAGCAGGTGAATGGCAGCGCGTTGGACCGGAGAGCTTTGATCCAACGGACGCGAGCGTTGCGGTCTTCGAGGGGCAGCCGATCGCGGCTGCGTACTTCGGTGATGGGAGTGTTACAGAAGGAACCTACAGCTTTGCGGACGGGATCTGGACCCGCCTTGCTGGAGCTGCCGGCAACAGCGTGGGAAGACTGGCTGGCGGTCCTGGATTCGTCTACCTCTGGGATTCCTGTTGCGTATCAACCCTCGACGCCGGGAACTGGCGACTGCTGAGGGATTCCTTTCACCCGTTTCAAGGAGCCAGTGTTGGCCCGAACTCGGTCACACTCTTTACCGCGGGAAGCGCAACAGGGCAGAACTCTTCCGCGGTCTTCCAAGGGTCGGGGCAGGATCTCACGTTTGTCACCGGGCTTACGAGTTCAGGGTGGAGAGTGACTGGTGCCACAGACACGCCGCAAGGCATCGTGCTCTCATGGGGCTTCGGCTCGTCAAGGGCTCCATCCGCCGCCAACTGGCCGAGGCTCGGGTTCGCGTGGGACGCCCCTGAAAACTCGGTGCGCGCCGAGGGTGCGGTTCGGTCTTCGCTCGAGTTTCAAGGCCGGACGTTCATCGGTGGAACGCTACGTTCCATCGGCGACCAGTCGATCAGCGGCATCGCGGAGCACTCTGCGGGGGCGTGGCTACCACTGATGCCCGGGCTTAGCGGCAATGTCCTCTCGACCTGCAGGTTCGAAGGCGATCGCATCGCACTCGTCAGTCGCGCCGGGACGAACATCAACGGTACAGAGATCTTTCGGCTGACCAACGGGGTCTGGCACCGCATTGGGGAGCGGCTCGGCGGGGTTCCCGAGTATCCGACAACCCCCGTCCGGAGCGTCTTCGTACACGCCGGTAGCCTCTACGCATCTGGTTCGGAAACGTACCGCTTCGACGGTACCGCGTGGATGCAGGTCAGTGCTACAGGAGCCATCGTCGGTGCGTCGATGGGGACGCTCGGGCAGGAGTCGCTCTTCCAGTGTGGCTCGTCACTGCAAGCGTTCAATGGAACGTCGTTTCGGTACCTCCTGGGTGCTGGCAACTGGCCCTACGACAACTCCCTCGTCAGATTCCAGGATACGTACGCGGGCGCGGCGGGCAACGTGGTCAGCATCTACCGCAATGGTGGTTGGATCCAACTCGGCGGATCGTTCGACGCGAGGGTCTTCGCCGTGGCCGAATCGCATGGCGATCTCTTCGCATTCGGAAGATTCGCAGCGAACGCCGGCGTGCAGATGCCCCGAATCGCTCGCTGGGACGGCACCGCCTGGAATCCTGTCCCGCTGGGCGACATCCCGATCCAGACGATGTACCCGTACAACGCGGCCTCCGTCAATGGTCGCGTCTGCGTGCTGGCCACCTTCGACGAGACTCAAGCGGCTGATCGCCTGGTTCTGTACGAGGTCGATCGCTTCGGCTGCCGTGAAGCGGCGAGAGTATCGAACGCTCCGTCGCTCACAACCCTCTTCGTGGAAGACGACGCAATCTACATCCTCCGCGAAGGCCTCAAAGACGGCCGCGGCGGCGGCGGCTGGCTCCTCCGCTACGGCCCCGGCCCCAACCCGTGCCCCGCGGATCTTGATTGCACCGGCGGCATCGACGGCGACGACATCATCGCGTTCTTCGCGGCATGGGAGAGCGGCGCGACCAGCGCCGATATGAACGGCGACGGCGAGGTTGATGGCGACGATGTGACGGGGTTCTTCGAGCGTTGGGATGTGGGGTGTTGAAAGCAACAAAGATCAAAGTAGCAAAAAAACAAATGATCCGTCATGCAAACTAGTTCTTATGTGCTGCTTTGTTCATTTGAGCTTTGAGCTGTTCGCCTTACCCCGCCATGATCACCGCCGCGCTGCCCGCGGCTACCAGTATCCAGAGCACCGCCGCTTGCACCAGGGCTCGCCAGCCGACTTGTTTGAGGGCCGCCGCTGAGAGGCCGCTGCCGATCAGGAACAGGGCGAGTTGGAAGCCTGCCGATGCGCACTGCTTGATTGTCGCTTCCGCGCTGCCGAGCGCGGGGACGAAGGTGCGGAGCGCACTCGCCGCGAGGAACCAGAGGATGAACCAGGGGAACGCGGGCTTGGCGCCCGTGCCGTCCTTGCCCGCCGCGCGGGCCGCGTGCCAGCCGAACAGCAGCGCGAGCGGGAAGATCCACACCACGCGCGTCAGCTTGACGATGTTCGCCGTGTCCAGTGCCACCGTGCTCGTTGGTGTTGCGGGGTCGTGGTAGCCCGCCGCGGCACCCGCGACGCTCGCCACGTCGTGGAGCGCGACGCCCGCCCACTGGCCGAACTGGGCTTCGCTCATGCCCAGGGCGTGCGCGATCACCGGGAGCGTGTACAGGCCGACCGCGTTCAGCAGGAAGATCGCGCCCGTCGCGACGCTCATCGATGAGCTGCTCGCGCCCATCGCGCCGCCCACCGCGGCGATCGCCGAGCCGCCGCAGATCGCCGTGCCGCTCGTCACCAGCACGCTGGGCTCGCGCCCGGTCTTGAGCAGTTTGCCCAGCAGCAGCCCGATCGCCACCGTCCCCGCGATCGTTCCCACCGCGAGCGCGAGCCCGTCCGTCGCGGCCTGGGCCAGCTTGTGCAGGTCGATCCGCAGCCCGAGCGCGACGACGCAGACCTGGATCAGGTACTTGGAAACCGTCTTGCTCTGCTTCGGCCACGCCGTGAGGTGCGCGAGGGCGAGGATCATCCCCGCGGTGAGCGCGATGGGCGCTCCGACCCACGGGGTCGCGGCACCTATGCCGCAGACGGCGAAGAGGATCTGCTTCCAGAGGGGTGGGCCAGCGGGGTTGGTCGTGGTCGGCGTGGTCAAGGGGCGTAGTTTACGCCCTACGGTTGAGCCATGGAACTCCCCCGCCCATCGTCGTTTGCCCGGTACTGGATGCACGACCCCTCCGTGGTGTTTCTGAACCACGGGAGCTTCGGCGGGTTGCCGCGGGAGGTCCATCACGCGCAGGTCGCGTTGCAGGAGCGGATGGAGGCGGAGCCGGTGCGGTTCTTTGTCGAGGACCTGTGGCCGCTGATGGATGAGGCGCGGGGTGCGCTCGCGGCGTTTGTCCACGCGGACGCCGCGTGCGTGACGCCGGTGACGAACGCGACGCACGGTGTGGCGAGCGTGCTCGATAGTCTCGTGGACGCGGGGTATCTGGACGCGGGCACCGAGGTGCTGACCAACTCGCACGAGTACCCGGCCTGCATGAACAACCTGCGGCGGCAGGCCCGTCGCGGCGGGTTCGATGTTGTGTCGGTGGAGTTGCCGTTCCCGGTGAAGTCCGAGGACGAGATCGTGGACGCGCTGGTGCGGGGGGTGACGCCTCGTACGCGGCTGGCGTTGGTGAGCCACGTGACCAGCCCCACGGGGCTTGTGCTACCGATGAACCGGATCGTGCGGGAACTGGAGTCGCGCGGGGTGCGGGTGCTCGTCGACGGTGCGCACGCTCCGGGTATGGTCGCGGACCTGGACCTGAAGGCGATGCGGCCTTCGTACTACACGGCCAACTGCCACAAGTGGCTCTGCACGCCGAAGGGGTCCGCGTTCTTATACGTACGTGATGACCTTCGTGAGGAGGTCCGGCCGACGGTGCTGAGCAACAATGCGGAGAAGGCCCGGGCGGGGCGTGAGCAGTTCAGGACGGAGTTTGACTACATCGGCACAAGCGACCCGAGCGCGTTTCTCACGATTCCGTTTGGCCTGCGGTTCATGGCGGGGCTCGTGGAGGGCGGGTGGCAGGAGATCATGCGGCGCAACCGCGCGCTCACGCTGGAGGCACGCGACATGCTCTGCCGCGAGATCGGGATGGTGCCGCCCGCGCCGGACTCGATGATCGGCTCGATCTGCACGATGATTCTGCCGCCGCACGACGCGGCGCGGCATGCGCGGCTGATGCAGCGGCCGAGCAAGCAGCACGACGCGCTGTGGGATGCGCTGAACGTGAAGCACCGGATCCAGGTGCCGGTGTGGGGGTTGGCGGGCAAGCCGGCACGCTTTCTGCGGATCGCGTGCCAGTTGTTCAACACGATGGAGCAGTACGAGTATCTCGCACGCGCGGTGAAGGCTGAGTTGGAGGTTGAGCGGGGGCTGTAGTGGGGGGGATCAGCGGCGGCGGCGCGTGAGCGAGAGTGCCCCGGTGAGGCCGAGGGCGAGTGCGCCGGGGGCGGGGACGAAGGTGATGTTGACGTTGTCCATCGCGAGATGGTTCCAGTCGAGGCCGTTGGAATCGAAGGCGAACGCGAAGCCGTCGATGGGGCCGGTGTAGCTTGGGACGAAGGTGGTGTGGGCGCCGGTGAAGCGCTGGCGGCCGTCGTTCTCGATGACGCCGTTGTAGACGGTGGCGCCGTCGTGGTAGAGGACGAAGTAGAAGTCGCCGTTGGCGTCGAGCCCGCGGCGGCTCCAGATGTCGACGCTGTTGAGATTGAAGTCCGCGCCGCCGATGCCACCGACGAAGGTGGAGTTGCCGGAGAGCGCGAGGAAGGTGTCGGAGGGGTTTCCTGCGAGGGTCATGTAGTGCCAGCTGGTGCCGCCGTTGCCCCAGCGGAGGCCGGCGTACTGGCCGGGCATGATGGTGCCGATGGTGCTGGGGCCCAGGGCGTCGAAGGTGATGACGTCGGCGAGGGCGATGGGTGCCGCGGCGAGCAGGGCGGCGAGTGCGAGGGTGCCGGGGCGGGGGTTGGACACGGTTCTCTCCTCAGGACGGTTGGTTGCCGCGGCGGGAACGGATGCCGCGGCTGATGTCTCCGGGGTGCATGCGACGGAAAGGGGGCGGGCATGTCTGGAATCGGTGCAGTTGGTCGAGGTGGTGAATATGGGACGTTTTTGCATCCAGATGTTCTTTGTGGAAAGCTACAGAGCCGCTTGGTGCCGTGGGGAATACTGGTTATTCTGTGCGGCGTCTGGAGTTCGGCACGCGAGAGGCGTCCCGGTGCGGAGCATGCGTCGGGGCGGGGCGAGTGATTGGTGTTGAGTTGCCGCGGTGCGGTGGTGGGTGTGTGTGCGCGGATGCAGAAGGGTGAGGCGATGATGATGCGGGGCATGAGCGCGGCGTTGGTGGTGGGCGTGGTGGCGTGCGGTGCGTGCGCGGAGGTGGTGCACGTGCGGATTACGGGGTCGGTGGAGAGCAACCAGTTCAGGACGGGGTCGCTGGCGGGCGTGCCTGCGGGCGCGGCGGTGGAGATGCGGTTTGATGTGGACTCGGGCGTGTTCGTGAACAGTCCGACGCCGTCGCTGGCGAATCGGGTGCGTGGGTATCGGGTGATCAACTCGACGTTTGTGCTGACGATTGGCGGGCGGAACGTGCCGCTGCTGGGCGCGCCGGTGTGGAACTTTGTGATCCGCAACAACGACCCGGGGGTGGACGGGTTCTTCATTTCGGCGGGGACGGACGTGCCGACGCAGATTCCGGTGGCGATCAACGTGGCGAACTACGGGGTGGAGTACTCGCGGACGTTCGCGGGCGGCGGGACGCTGCCGAGCCTGAACATTCTTGATGCGGTGGGGAGCTGGGCGTTTGACGACATCAGCTCGTACAACTTCAACATCGCGCGCGGGGAGATCAGCGTGCCGTGCGTGATGGTGGCGGAGACGGTGACGATTACGGTTGATGCGCCGGCGTGCGTGGGGGATTTCGATGGTGACGGTGGGGTGGACAGCGACGACGTGATCGCGTTCTTCGGCGCGTGGGACTCGGGGCAGTCATCGGCGGATGTGGATCGGAGTGGGGGCGTGGACAGTGACGATGTGATTGCGTTCTTTGGGGCGTGGGATGCGGGGTGTTAGGAGAAAGCAGCAAAGCTCAAAGCAGCAAAGCGGCAAATAAGAAGGAAGAGAGGGTGGGGTTGGTGCGGCGGAACGCGAGGGCGGAGTGGGGCTTGAACTCGTATACTCCTTGAGATGTCACTCCCCACCCGAAAGCTCGTGGACTTGTGCGTGGGATTGGGAACGGTCCCGGTGGCGTTGTTTACGAACGCGACGACGGCGGTGCTTCAGAAGCTCGCGGAGTCTTCGTCCATTCAAGATGCGTGCGCTCAGGCGCACCTTCCCGGGGGCGCCGCGATCCCCGTCGCGTGCGTGTTGACGGCGCTCGGGGTGTCCGCGGGGGCGATCTCGCTCAAGAACAAGCAGGACGCCGCGAAGGCGGCGGAAGAGTTGAAGGAGTTAGCGAAGGACGTCAAGACCATTGATCAGGTGGTCCGTGCGCTCGCGGCGGTGCTCGAGCCCATTGGTGACCCCAGCAAGCGCCTCGGCGCCGCGGAACTGGAGCAACTCGGCGACGCACTCGCGACGCAGGATGCAACAAAGGTCACGGACGGCACCGCGCAGCGCATGATGGTGGCGTTTGAAGCCGCGGGGCTGGCGAAGGCGGACGTGCTGAACGAGATGGCGGGGTACACGAAGGAGACGTGGCTCACCACGCTGCACATTCGCGAGGATCAGGAGGCGACGAAGCGGTGGGTGAGAGAGGCGGATGAGCGGATCAGGGGTGTGCTGGAGGGGATTTCGCGGGATGCGAAGGTTGCGGCGGAGGAAGCGACCGCGGCGAAGATGCTCCTCGCGGGCGAAACCGACGAAGCGGTTGAGGCTGTGGTAGGGCTTGAGCGGCTCGCGAACGCGTACGCCAATCGTGCTCTGGTCCAGCGGGCCCGGGGCGACCTCGCGGGGGCGAGGTTGAGCATTGAAAGAGCCATCGCGATCGATCTGAAGCACTTGGCTCCGGGCGATCGGAGCGTCGCGGCCAGGTACTCCAAGCTTGCGGTGATCCAGCAAGAGGCGGGTGATTTGTCGACCGCGAGGGCGAGCATCGAACGGGCCCTTGCGATCGGCGAGAAGCACGTTGGCGACGATGATCTTCTGCTCGCGAACTGCTATTCAGACCGCGCGCTGATTCCAAGAGAACATGGCGATCTTCGTGGTGCGAGGGCGAGCATCGAGCGAGCTATCGCGATCCAGCAAAAGCATCTCGCCCCAGAGCACCCGGACTTTGCGAGTAGCTATTCCACCCTTGCTCTCATCCAGTTGGCTCAGGGTGACCAATCGTCAGCGAGGGTGACCATCGAGCGGGCAATGGCGATCGGCGAGAAGCACCTCGGCTCCGAGGATGCGGTGCTCGCGACCTGCTGCGCAAACCGAGCGATTATCCAGAGGGACGAAGGTGATCTTCCGGGAGCGCTGGTGAGCATGAAGCGGGCGATCGCGATCGAACTCGCGAACTTCGCCCCGAACCACATAACCGTCGCGGCCAGTTATTCCACCCTTTCGACTATCCAGCAGCTTCAGGGCGATCCTCGCTCCGCTCGCGCGAGCGCAGACCGGGCTATCGCGATTCTGGAGGAACGCCTTGCCACAGATCATCCGACCGCAGCCATCGCGTACTCCAATCTGGCGTTGATCCTGCAGGACGAGGGCGACCTCGAGGGCGCGAGGGCGACCCTCATGCGAGCCATGGAGATCGATGCGAAGCACCTCGCCCCGGACCACCCGGAGTTCGCGATTCGCTACTCCAACCTTTCGACTATTCAGCAGGAGATGGGCGACATTTCCGGGGCGAGGGCGAGTTGTGAACGCGCCATGGAGATTGAGGAGAAGCACTTCGCGCCTGATCATCCGACTCTTGCGATTCGTTACTCCAACCTCGCGTTGATTCAGAAGGATGAGGGCGACTTCTGCGGTGCGAGGGAGAGCATCGAGCGGGCCATCGCGATCCAGGCCGCGCACTTCGCTCCGGACCATCCGGACCTTGTGACACTGTACAGTAACCGCGCGGAGATTCTGCGCTGCCAGGGCGAGCACCACCGAGAGGACGGTGAGACGGATCAGGCGGAGTGTGCGTACGCGGCCGCGCGGGTCAGTATTGAGCAGGCGATCAAACTTGAGCAAGGGCGAGATCAGCCGGATCAGCGGAGCCACGCGGCCTTCTATTCCTTCCTCGCAAACGTCCAGGCGGAGCTCGGGGATCATTCTGGCGAGCGGACAAGCCGAGAGCAAGCCGTTGCTATCGCCAGCGAGCACCTCGGTACCGACGACCCGATACTCGCGACGTACTTCTTTGACCTCTCGCTTGTCCAGTGGACGCAGGGCGACCTAAAGGGTGCACGGGCAAGCGTGGATCGGACGATCGCGATCGAACTCGCGCACTTTGCTCCAGATGATCCGACCCTGATGTTCAGCTACCATCGACTTGCGAGAGTTCAGCAGGAGCAGGGCGACCTTGTGGGTGCGAGGGCGAGCATCGACCGAGCGATCGCCATCCTACAACGGCACTTCGACCCGGACCATGAGGAGTGTGTGGCGATGTACACCACTCTCGGCCTCATCCAGCGGGAAATGAACGATGTGCCCGGTGCTCGCGCGAGTATGGAGCGCGCGATTGAGGTCGGAAGAGCATACCTTGCCGCGGATGACCCCGAGTTCGGAACCCTCTATTCAAACCTGGCGTTGGTCTTGCACGACGAGGGCGATCTTGTGCGTGCGAGGGACGTGTTGCAGCACGCCATCGCGATCAAACTGGCGCACCTCGGCCCGGATCACCCGGGCCTTGCGAAGACGTACGCCCGCCTTGCGAAGGTACTGAGGAGTCTTGGCGACCTGCCCGGGGCCAAGGCTAGCGCGGCGAGGGAGATCGCGATTCAAGAGAAGCACCTTGCCGCGGATGATCTGGGTCTCGCGGTGTGCTACAACAGAATGCACGAGATTCTTGGTGCGATGGAGGACTACAAGGGGGCGATGGAGTACCTGCTTCGCGCTATAGCGATTCGCGAAGAGTGGTGGGAGCCGAACGAGCTGTCCCTTGGTGTCGACTACGGGAATCTCGCGACGCTTGAGTTTGAGGCGCATTGCGGCGACAGGGGGCACGCTAACTTTCGCCGGGCGCTCGCGATCTTTCGCCAGCATCTGGATGAAGACTCGTTCCAGGTGCAGTGGATTCTTGGCTGGATGGCCGCCGCCGACTGCCCGGAATAGCCCGGACCTCGGCCGCGCGCCTACGCGGTCAAGTGTGCGATACAGACTTGCGTTTTCGCCTCGTCGAACGGATCTGCGTGCGGCGATTGCTCCGCGTCGCCTGCGTCAGGCACCTGCCACCTTCGCTCCCGAAGCGAGCACTCGGACCCGGAGTTCTTTGCACGTGGGGCCGAAGTGGCGTTCGGTGATGCGGACGCGGGTGGGGGTGGTGGGGTGGGGGAAGAGGAGGGTGACGTCGGCGCGGGGAGCGGAGCGTGTGGAGCTGGTGAGGTTGATGGTGAGGTGGGGCGGGGGTCTGGCGGATGACAATCGAAGCGGTTGCGGGGCGATGGTTGAGCGCACTGAAACCGAAGCGGTTTCAGTGGCACCTGTGGGAGGGCGGGGTGGCTGGCCGCCGAGGAGTTCGGGAACGGATCGGTATCCGGCTAATTCAAAGTGGCACTTTGAATTAGCCGAAGCCTATCGAACCACAGATGAGAACTCGAGTTACGGCTGTGTTGGGTCATGGGCCGCGGCTTTCCGGTGGGTGTTCTCGTCGGCTGTCGTCGGTTCACTGCCGATGAACCGCGTGGGTTCCGCGCGTAGTTCTCGGAAGGAGCGGTGCTCGCGGCTGCGATGATGTTCTGTCTGTGTGTGAATCAAGGTGGGAGATCTGCACTCTTCGACGGAGCGTTGTCCGTTCTGCTCTTTGTGCGCATGACAAAAGGGTCCGGCCGTTGTGATGTGGCCGGACCCCTTCGCGTGTTCTGGGGAGGTGATTGATTAGCGGCGGCGGCGGGAGGTGAGGAGGCCGCCCATGCCGAGGAGGGCGAGGGCGCCGGGCGCGGGGGTGGCGCCGAGGGCGAAGTTGTCGAAGTGGATCTGGTTGGTGTTGTAGCCGTAGGTGATGAGGTTCATCGAGACGACGTTTGCGCCGCCGTCGGAGATGATGCCGAAGAAGCGGTTGCCGGGGCCGAGTGTGGCCGCGAGATCGACGATGTCGGAGGTGGTGCCGCCGAGGAAGTTGAGGGAGACTTCGGCGCGGCCGCCGGTGGATTCCCAATCGAAGCCGAAGCCGCCGACGTTGCCGATGCTCGCGCTGGGCTGAACGACGAGCGTGCCGCCGGTGAACTGGGCACCGGTGGAGCCGCCCGCGGTGAGGCGGAGGGATGAGTCGTTCCAGGACCAGTTTTCGCGGTTGTTCGTGATGGCGGAGATGAACTGCATGTCGGGCGCGACGAGGCGGAAGTTCACGCCGTTGCCGAAGTAGCTGGTGATGCCGGGGCCGCTGTACGCGGGCGTGTACGAGGCGAGGCTCGCGCCGTTGTTGAGGTTCTCGGAGCCCACGACGCCACCGGCGGCGGCTTCCCACGCGGCGCGGTCGGTGAAGACCGTGACGCCGGCGAGCGCGGCGGTGTGGGAGGCGGCGATCAGCATCGCGGCGGCGTGGAACATACCTGTGATCTTCGTGCTCATGTCTTGCTCTCCTCGCAGGCCGGGTCTCTCGGGTCCGGGCTGCATGTGAACGGTCACCGGGGGGTGGCTTCTCGCGGACGGTCGCTCGAAGTCATCCCCGGCTGGAGGACAGTTCGAAATTGCGCGGGAAGGCTCGCCACGCGGGTGTGGAAAATTGTCAGGAGCCGCGAGGGCGTGCGCCGGGGGTGTGGCGGGGGTGTGGCGGGGGTGGTTGATTCCTTCGGGATTGCGTGGGTGGGCGCGGGGAAGTGGTTCGCGTGGTCTACGAATCGGATAGGGCTTGACAGGGGGGTGATTCGCTCGGACAATCGGGGTCGGTCTGGTTTGCGCCCGGGGTCGCGGCGGATCGGGGCGGTTGGCCTTGATGTTCTTGCTTGTGGGCGCGTGCCGGTCGTGCGGACCTACCGGAGGGAGTTCACCGTGACCAGGCACGAAGTCGGCGCGAACGAGTGCATCGAGGTCATCGGTGCGAAGTACGGCTTTTATCCGCTGACGATCTGGAACGACGACGCGAACGCGCCGCTTCGGGAGAAGCGTGAGACCCACGAGATGCTCGTGCCGGGCGACATCGTGGAGATCCCCGAGTTGACGCTTCGGGACGAGGACTCGGCCACGGAGTCGAAGCACACGTTTCGGCGCAAGGGAGTGCCGTCGAAGTTCAAGCTTCGGATTCTCGACGACCAGGATCGACCGGTCGCGGGGGCTCCGTACACGACGGTGATCGACAACATGCACGGGCCGGCGGGGACGACGGACGCGGAGGGGTTCATCGAGTTTGGGGTGTCGCCGATGGCTGGGCTTCTGGTGATCAAAGTTGAAACGGACGTCGAGTGGGCGAGGGAGATGACGTTTCAGTTGAGCAATCTGCAACCGATCGACACGGTGATCGGCGTGAAGGCGAGGCTGTCGTCGCTGGGGTACTTTGCTGAAGGGCTGGACGCGAAGGTGACGGCGGACTTCGTGGATGCGGTCGCGGCGTTTGCCCGGGACTACGAGCTGGCGGCGGGGGTTACGCACGAGAGCGAGGCGTTTCGTGCCGCGCTGAAGGACGCGTACGGTGCGTGAGGCATGAGCAACGGCGACGCGGGGAGCGGCGAGGCGTTGGGGTCAACGGTCGCTGATGGCGACGCGCCCGCTGTGGGCGGTGGGGAACCGGGGTCGCTGCTCGCGGGCCGTTACCGGATCGAGCGTTTGCTGGGGGAGGGCTCGCAGGGGCGTGTGTACGCGGCGCGGGATGAACGGCGCGGCGTGCCGGTGGCGATCAAGATTCCACGCTCTGATCGGGTGCTCAAGCGTGTGGAGCGGGAGGTGGTCGCGATGAACACGCTGCGGCACACGAACATCGTTTCGCTGATCGAGTTTCTGGTTGAGCATGATCCGCCGCTGGTGGTGATGGAGCGGCTTTCGTCGACGCTGGCGCGCGGGATCAAGGAGGCGGAGGACCATCGCGTGTCCCCTCGTGAACTCGCCACGCTCGGCCTTGGTGCGTTGGCGGCGCTCGAGTACATGCACGGGTTTGGCTGGGTTCACCGGGATGTGAAGCCGGGCAACATCGCGTGGGTTTCGGAGGGGGAGCGGGGGACCGCGAAGCTGTTGGACCTTGGGCTCTCGAAGACGTGGTGCGGTGCGGATGCGGCGCCGCGGAGGTTTGTGGGCACGGGGCGGTACGCGTCGCTGCGGGTGCTTCGCGGGGGGCTGCCCTCGCCGATCGATGATCTGTGGGGGTTGTTTCATTCGCTGGTGCACGGAGCGACGGGCGGGCTGCCGTGGGAGGGGTTGGATGTGCGGGAGGATATTGCCGCGAGTCATGAGGTGAACGCGGGGGCGTGGGCGGGGGTTCATCCGGTGTTTGGGCGGATGCACGGCGTGCTCGCGGGGGCGGCGGGGGAGGTTCCGTACGGGGCGATGAGGGAGTGTCTGCGAGGGTTGTCGGGCGTGGACGTGGGCGCGGTGAGCCCGAAGGGGCGTCGGGTGGGCGCGGAGGAGGCGCGCGGTCCGGGGGCTGCGTTTGAGGCTGCCGCGGCGTGGCGGACTCAGCGGCGGGGCTGATCGTCGGATTCGTCGTCGGACCAGCCGTGGCTGACGGACTCGTCGGAGTCGGGGAGTTCTTCGATGCTTGAGGCGGGTTCGTCGTCGCTCGAGAGGACACTGCTGGCGGCCGATTCATCTTCGTTGGTGGAGAGGACGCTGCTGGCGGCCGATTCATCTTCGTTGGTGGAGAGGACGCTGCTGCTGGACGATTCGTCCCCGCTGGTGGAGAGGACGCTGCTGCTGGGATCTTGGGGAGAGTTGGGCGTAGTCGCAGCGGGTGCTGCCGGGGGTTGTGGGAGGGGGACTTGGCGCCAGAAGTGGAACCACTGGTCGAGGCCGGTGGCGGCTTCGTGGGGGAAGTAGGCGGGGCCGTCGGGGATGGTGCTGGTGCCTTGGAGCGGAGGGCGGGCCGCGGTGGCGGCTTCTTTCAGCGAGCACGCGACGCCCTGTGCGAAGACCTGGAGGAACATGATGTGCTGTTCGAGTTTCCAGAGCGTTTTGAGCATGTTGAAGAAGTGGTAGGCGAGTTCCGAGGCTTCCTTGCAGTTCTTGAAGGCTGGGGGAGTGCCTGACTCGGCGGCCCGTGAGACGATGTGCTCGTAGAGCTTTGCGAACTTGGCTTTGCGGCGGTCGCCCTTCTTGACGTAGTGGTCGATCTTGGCGCCGACGGCCTTGAGTTCATCCTTGAAGAGATCGGTGTTGAGTTGGTCTGGGAGCTGTGAGATGAAGAAGGCGTCGTTCTGCGCGTCGGCCTTTTCGAGCGTGGAGAGCATGACGCGTGCGCGGAGGGGGACGCCGGAGGTGTCGCCGAGGACACCTTCGGTGAGGACCTGCATCTGCTCGCGGGCGCCGATGTTCTCGCGGTAGTGGGAGAAGAGGAGGGCGGTGAGATCCGCCGCGATCTGGCCGAGGCAGGGGACGACGGGTGCGTTCACTGAAGCGCTGAGGATCTTGGCGGCGCTTGGCGCTTGTCCGGAGGCTATCGCGCTCACGGCTTTCTGTGCGGCGTCCCGGGCTGCCTTACGGGTGACGTCTTCGTCGTCGTTGTTGTCGAACAGAGGGTCGAGCGATCCGCTGGTAGCGGCGTTCACGCCCCGGCCGGCGGCCTTGGAGATCGCTTTTTTGACGGCGAGCTTCGCTACCTTGAGTTTCTTTCCGCTCAGTTGTTTGTGGAAGAGCTTGCCGTGGAGCATGTGTGCGGACCGCGAGACGTTGAGGCCTGCCTGGGCGGGGTCCACTGCTTCGGCGTTGTCGAGGGCTCCGGTTGGCTCCGCGGCGGCGGTGAGGTCTCTGGTGGTTTCGTCGTCGAGGTACTCTTCGAGTCCCTTGGCCTGGGCGAGGGAACGAAGGATGCCGAAGCCGCCGTAGCAGCGAGCATCCTTGCACTCGGCGTGGTTGCCGCACAGGTGGGTCTGCTGCATGACGAGCGAGGTCATGTCGTCCCAGCAGGTTGCCACGGTTTCGTGGAGGCGGGCGTGTTCGGCGCGGAAGTTCTTGCACCAATCGAGGAGGCATGCGTTGTAGTAGGTGAGTTTCTTGATCTTCAGGCGCATGAAGTCGTAGGTTGCGGTCTGACCCTGGACGGTGTTCTGGCGCAGCTTCGTGGCGGCGAAGGGGTGTTTCCACCGCGAGACGTCTTCCTTGTCCTTCTGGTTGCGCTTGAGCCTGTTGTACTTGAACTGCTCGCCGGTCTTCTGCTTTTCGGGCACCTGCCATTCGCGCCAGAGTTCGGTGCGGCCGCCGGCGTTGAAGTAGTTGAGGGCGTCGGTTTGCCGCACGAAGGCACGCTTCTTGACCTCCTTGGGCGTGAAGGACTTGCCGTTGTAGCGTTCGGCGAAGAGGTTGACGTCGAACCAGGCTTTCGAGAGGTTGTCGATGATCTTTGCGACGCCGCCGTGTTCGATCATCACGGGGAGGACTGCGCTCGCGGACTTTGCGTCGGGTGCGTCGGGATCGCCGAGTTTCTTCAGGCGTTTTTCCACGCTCCCGGTCGAGCTCTTGTCGAGGGCTTTGTTGCCTGCCTTCTTGAGGATGAACGCACCGGCACCGACGCCGAGCATGACGGCGAGGGTGCCGCCGGAGAGCACGGTGAGTGTGGTGAACGTGGCGGCGGCGACGCTGTAGGCGAGGACCTTTTTGGCGACTCCGGCCTTGCCGCCGGCGGACCAGCTTTTCTCGAAGTAGCTGCGCAGGCCGCTGCGCATGATCTCCATCTTGGACTGTTCGAGGAAGGCGTGGCGGTACTCGGTCTCGATGAGCATGACGGCGCGGTCTTCGTAGCCGATGTCATCGACGCGGAGGCGGCGGACGCCGCGGTGTGTTTCGAGTGCGACCGAAAAGTGCTCCTCGGGATCGATCTGTGGGAGATCCTCGAGTTTGGCGGTCTTGGTCACGCGGTCTCCGGGCTTGTGTTACGGGGGAGGCGTGGGCATGGTATCAGATGGAGTGTGTCTGGGAAGCGTGTGTTGTCGAGAGCACGTTGGATGGTGTACGCGCCGGGTGTTCTTGCATCGGACATAAAGGTGCGTTCTTCGTGGTGCTCGACCCGGGTGCGCGGCGGTGGTTCCGGTAATGGCGTGGCGGGGAGTGCGGTCGGGTTGGTTGCGGTGGTTCGTGTGATGGAGGCGAAGGGAGGGCGATGGAGCGCGGCGGATTGGGGGTAATAGGGGGTTTCCGGGGGCTGTGGTGTGATGTACACTGAGGGCTTCGAACGGAGCACGAGCATGGCGATGCAGTCCGAGGTTGATGGGTGTACGAGCGCGGCGGATCGGTTTCCGAAGCTGGGGGCGCTGATCGCCTATCTGGATTCGCTGAAGGGCCGCGCGGACCTTGGGACTTTGACGAAGCTGCTGAACGGGGTAGAGGTGTCGCGGTGCGACATTGCGCCGTGCTGCGTGTTTGGGACGCGGGGGTACAAGCGGAACACGATCACGGAGTCGCCGTGGTACGAGTTGCTGGCGCTGTGCTGGCACTCGGGGGATGTGACGCCGATTCATGATCACCAGGGGGTGTCGTGCGCGTTTCGGGTGATCGAGGGGACGGGGACGGAGATCCGGTTCAAGCCGACGGCGTCGGGGCTGATCTGTCCGGCGGCGACGATCGAGATGAATCCGGGGTATGTGTGTGCCGCGGATGATGCGGACATACACCAGGTGGCGAACATGCAGAGCCCGGGGACGGATCTGATTACGTTGCACATCTATTCGCCACCGATCAAGAAGATGAACACGTACGACTTTGCGAACTCGATCGGGAGGGATGTGGCGGAGCGGTACGCGGTGCAGGCGGCGGGGGATCAGCCGTGCTGATGGGGGCGGGGGGGAGTGACAGAGTGGCAAAGCGACTGTGTTCGTTGTCAAGTTGAACGGGGCAGATTCGGACGCTTCTTGTCGCCCCAGAGTGCGTCGTCGCGGACCAGAGCGTTGAGGATCGTGAGGAGCTTGC
>VYLF01000230.1_pt1 | contig 21164 bp, 15 predicted proteins | sample 5114371 | NCBI WGS metagenome assembly VYLF01 (sample SAMN12291773, study PRJNA351875) | freshwater metagenome | isolation source: freshwater lake | place: USA: Michigan, Kent Lake | collected 2013-08-15 | reverse complement strand
GTCAGCGCCGAGGAACTCGCAGAGCGGCGCGAGCGCGTCGACCGCACCCTGCGCGCCGTGCTCGCCGCGCCCGATGCCGGCTTCCGCGCCATCGGCGTGCTCTACCAGGAATTCGTGGTCCGTTGCCGCATCGAGGGCCTCGGCGCGGCGGTGCCTGACCTCGGCGAATTCCGCCGCATGCTGACCCATGCGCGCGCCGGCCTCGGCACCGAGGTCGCCGACGACGAGGGCTGGCAGGAGGTCAGCCTGCGCGCCTCGATCCTGCCCGACGACATGCAGGGCGTGTTCATGATGATCGCGCGCGCGGCCAAGGAAGGCTGGCCCTGCCCCGGCGATGCCGCGATCGCCCGCGCCTATGGCTCGCATTCGCTGCGCCGCGCCCAGCGCCTGCTCGGCTACATGGAGGAGCAGGGCCTGATCGTGGTCCAGCTCGACGGCGGCGGGCGGCGCATCGTGACGCTGGTGGAGCTTGCCTGGGCGACTGCGCCGGGCGATCCCCATGCGGATGATGTGCCGGTGGAGCCGGCAGCGGCGTCGGCCTGACAGGCGCGAAGAGAGGCACGCGCGCATTCTGGCGCCTGGACATGGCTCCTGCAGATGGAGCGCCGGAAGCTCAACGACGTCATGGCGGGCTTGTCCCGGCCATCCACGTCTTGCCGCACGAAGAACGTGGATGCCCGGGACAAGCCCGGGCATGACGAACTCGTATGAAACGGCTGCCAGCCAGCGACAGACTCTAAGCCGCCTCGGAGCCGCCCAGATACGCGTCACGGACCCGCGGATCGTCCTTCAGCGTCCGCGCCGGGCCGGAGAGCACGATCTTCCCGGTCTGCAGCACATAGGCCTCGTGCGCGATCTCGAGCGCCAGGCTCGCATTCTGCTCGACCATGAAGATCGAGACGCCCTCGCCATTGATGGTGCGGATCAGTTCGAGCACGCGGTCGACATAGAGCGGCGACAGGCCCATGGTCGGCTCGTCCATCACGATCAGGCGCGGCCGGCTCATCAGCGCACGCGCCATCGCCACCATCTGCTGCTCGCCGCCGGAGAGCGATCCGGCGCGCTGCGACAGGCGCTGGCCGAGCTTGGGGAACAGCGTCAGCATCCTGTCGAGGTCCTGCGCCACCGCCTCGCGATCGCTGCGGACGAAGGCGCCCATCAGGATGTTCTCGCGGACGCTCATGTCCGAAAACAGCCGCCGCGCCTCCGGCACCGAGCCGATGCCGCGGCGAACGATCTGCGGCGTGGTGAGCCCGAGCAGCGAGGCGCCGTCGAAGACGACGTCGCCCGAGCGCGGCTTCACGAGGCCGAGGATGATCTTCATCGTCGTCGACTTGCCGCTGGCATTGCCGCCGAGCAGGCAGACGATGTGGCCACGGCCGACCGTGATCGACAGGTCGAAATGCACCTGGGCCTGGCCGTAGAAGGTGTTGACGTTCGACAGCGTCAGCAGCGGTTCGGGTGCGTTCGTCGTCATGCCGCGCTCTCCTGCTCGCCTGCGCCGCGCAGGCCGTGGCCGAGATAGGCCTCGATGACCCTGGGATCGACCCGCACCGCCTCGCCCGGGCCTTCGGCGATCTTCCTGCCCTCGTCCATGACGATGACGCGGTCGGACAGCCGCATCACCATTTCGAGCTTGTGTTCGATCAGCAGGATGGTCAGCCCTTCCGCCTTCAGTTCGGCGATCAGGCCCTGCATCTCCGCGGTCTCGCTCGGATTCATGCCGGCGGTCGGCTCGTCGAGCAGCAAGAGGCGCGGCTTCAGCGCCAGCGCGCGCGCGATCTCGACGCGGCGGCGGTTGGCATAAGACAGGCTATAGGCGGGCTGGTCGATGCGCGGCAGCAGCCGCTCGCCGAACCGTGCGAGGATGGCCTTCACCTCCTCGCGCAGCCGCTCCTCCTCGGCCCTGACGCTTGCGGGACGGAGCAGCGCAAGACCGAGTTCGAGCAGCGGGCCGATCACGGCGACCTGCGGCTTCACCGCGCGCAGCCGCGTATGCGCACCGATCAGCACGTTGTCCATCACGCTGAGATTGCCGAACACGCGGCCGAGCTGGAACGTCCGCGCGATGCCGGAAGCCGCCAGCCGCTCCGGCGAGAGGCCGGTGATATCGCCGCCTTCGAAACGGACCGCACCGGCATCGGGCCGGTCGAGGCCGGTGACGAGGTTGAACAGCGTGGTCTTGCCGGCGCCGTTGGGGCCGATGATGCTGATCAATTCGCCTTCGGCGAGGTCGAGATCGATGGCATCGACCGCGGTGAGGCCGCCGAAGCGCCGCGTCAATCCGCGCAGCGACAACATGGACGTCTTCTGCTCCGCCATCAGACCGTCCCCAACAGGCCTTGCGGCCTGAACCGCACCAGCAGCAGCAGCACGATGCCGTAGATCAGGATGCGATATTCGGCCGCGATCCGGAACAGTTCGGGCAGGCCGACCAGCGCCACCGAGCCGACGATCGCGCCGACGACATTGCCGAGGCCGCCGAGGATCACGACGGTCAGCGCGAGGATGGATTGCTGCGTGTTGAAGGTCTCGTGGTTGATGTAGGAATAAAGATGCGCGGCGATGCCGCCGCTGGTTCCGGCCGCGAAGCCGCCGAAGATGAAGGCGAGCGATTTGTAGCGGTTGAGGCTGAGGCCATAGGCGCGCGCGGCGACGTCGTCGTCGCGGATGGCGCGGAAGCTGCGGCCGAGATGCGAGCCGAGCAGCCGGCCCTGCAGCAGCGCCAGCACGAGCATCACGGCGAAGCTGAACCAGTAGACCGACGACAGGCTGATCAGTTCGTGGCCGAACAGCGACAGCGGCGGGATTCCGGAAATGCCGATGGGACCGCGCGTCACGCTCTCCCAGTTCAGGATCACCAGCGAGACGATCTCGCCGATCGCGAGCGTCGCGATCGAGACGTAGTGCCCGCGCAGCCGGAAGGACGGCGAGATCAGCGTGGTGCCGAGCGCCGCGCTCATCAGCCCGCCGGCGATGATGGCGAGCCCGACGGGAACGGACAGGTTCAGCGACAGCAGCGCGGACGTATAGGCGCCGATCGCGAGCAGCGCGGCGTGGCCGAGCGAGACCTGCCCGATCGTTCCCGCCACCAGCGTCAGGCTCAAGGCGAGCATGCCGAGCAGCCAGGCGTTGATCAGGGTCTGGAGGACATAGAAGGACACCGGCAGCAGCGGCAGCACCGCGAACGCAGCGACCGCGACCAATAGCGCCCAGCGCGGCACGCGCAGCGGCCGGCTCGGCGCGATGAACGTCCCGGTGAGCGGCTCCGGCGGCGCCTGCCGCGCACTGGCGAACAGGCCGTTCGGCCGCAGCACGAGCACCAGCACCAGCAACAGGAACGCGAACAGATTGCGATAGGAGGTGCCGAACACGGCGACGCCGTAGCTCTCCACCAGGCCGAGCAAGAGGCTGCCGATCACCGCGCCCGGCACGTTGCCGGCGCCGCCGACGACTTCGGCGACGACGCCCTTGAGCGTCGCCTGCAGGCTCATCGCGGTGTCGATCTGGTTGTAGTACATGCCGACCAGCAGGCCGGAGACGCCGCCGAGTGCGGCGGCGATGCCGAACACAGCCTGATTGACCCGGTTGACGTCGACGCCCATCTGCATGGCCGCGTCGCGGTCCTGCGCGGTGGCGCGCACCGCCCAGCCGAGCTTGCTGAAGCGCAGGAATACGAACAGCAGCAGCGCGCTGGTGAGACCGACGCCGGCGATCAGCAGGTCGAGCGGACCGATCGTCCCGCCGCCGATCTGGAAGCGGACATCCGGCAGCTGGCTCGGCAGCGCGCGCGGATTCGGCGAGAAAGTCAGCATCACCAGCTGGTCGAGCACGAAGCTGATGCCGATCGTCGCGAGCAGCGGCGCGATCCGCACCGAGTTCTGCAGCGGCCGCAGCCCGAACCGCTCGATGATCAGGCCGACGATCGCCGCCACCACCGCCACGACGAGGATGGTGAGCGGCAGCGGCGTGTGCAGCTTCACCACCGCGACCCAGCCGATATAGGCACCGACCAGATAGATCGAGCCCTGCGCGAAGTTGATCAGCCTGGAGACGCCGAAGATCAGCGCGAGGCCGACAGCCACGAGCGCGTAGACATTGCCGACGATCAGCCCGTTGATCGTATAGTCGAACCAGGAAGCCACGCGATGATCCTAAAGAGAGGGGCGGCCGGCCATCAGGGCCACCGTCAGGTCGGCTTGCCGTCCCAGAGCGTGAACTGGCCCTTGCGTACCACGAGTTCGGCGTTCATCGCGCCCTTGACCCGGCGCGTGGCGACGTCGAAGGTCGCGGTGCCGAAGATGACGCTCGGAACGTCCTTCACCTTGGCGAAGGCATCGCGGATCGCCTTGCGATCGGTGCCGCCGATCCTGACCACGGCGGCGGCCATGTTCATCGCATCATAGGCGTAGGCATTGAAGGCGTCGGGCTCCTGCCCGCCATACTTCTTCTTGAAGCCGGCGATGAACTTCTGCACCTCGGGCCGCGGATCTTCCGGGAAATAGCGGGTGCCGACATGGACGTCCTCGACGGCGTCGCCGCCGAGCTCGAGGAATTTCGGCGAATAGACCGAGCTCGCGGCGCAGATGACCTGCTTCAGTCCGACCTGACGCGCCTGCCGCGCGATCAGGGCACCGTCGGAATAATAGGAGATCAGGACCAGCCCGTCCGGATTGGCATCGCGGACGCGCACGAGCGTCGAGCGGAAGTCCCGCTCCTCGGCGATATAGCCCTCGGTCACCGCGATCTCGGCGCCGTATTCCTTTGCGGCGTTGACGAAATAGTCGCGGCTGGTCCGCCCCCAGTCGGTGTTGAGATGCAGCACCGCGAGCTTCTTCAGGCCGAGGCGCTTGACGGCATAGGACGCCAGCAGCGGCTGCTCGTCGGCCTGGCTGACCGAGGTGCTCCACATGAAATCGCCTCCCTTGGTGAAGTCGGGATGCGAATTGGTGAAGCCGAACTGCACGAGACCGGCGCGCTGATAGATCGGCGAGGCCGCCATCGAAGCCGGGCTGGAGAAGTCGCCGAGCTCCATGACGATGGCGGGGTTGGACACGAATTTCTGCGCGATCGCCACCGACTGGCGCGGATCGCTCTGGCTGTCCTCGAACTGATAGGCGAGCTTGCGGCCGTTGACGCCGCCGGCCGCCAGGATCTCGTCCAGCGCAAGATCAAAACCCTGCTTCCACTGCGTGCCGTATTGGGCGTTCGGCCCGGTCAGGGGACCGCTGACGCCGAGCAGGATCGGTTCGGAGGAATCGGCAAAGGCACTGCGCGAGAAGGCGGCTCCCGCCATCATGGCGGCAAGCGAGCCCTTGACCAGGGTACGGCGATCGATGTTGCTCATGCACGGCTCCATCCATTCAGATTTGAAGAACAATCGGCAAATTCTGTGCCAGCGAAGACGGTCACTTGGTCGGCTCGCCGAGCGACAGCATCAGCCGGTTGGCCCAGTTGAAGAACGACGCGCTGTTGATGACGTCGACGATCTCGGCGTCGTCGAGGCCCGCGCGGCGCAATTCCTCGATATTGTCGGGACCGAATGCGATCGGCGTCGCGGCCAGCGCAACGGAAGCCTTGACCACGGCGTTCCAGCGCGCGCCGAGATCGGCGCCGACGCCCTCGTCGAGCAGCCGCTGCACGTCATCGCGGCGCTTCGAATAGGTGCTGGCGAAGCGCGCATGCACGGAGGCGCAATAGATGCAGCCATTGTAGCGCGAGGTCGCCGCCGCCGCGAGCTCCCGCTCGGCGCGCGGCAGGCCGTCGGCGATGTTGTAGAAGATGTCCTTGTCGGTCTTGGTGCGGGCTTCCAGCACCTCGGGATCGCGCACCAGCAGGCGGAAATATTCCGACTTGGCGCGGGAGCGGTCGACCAGGCCGGCGAAATGCCGCTCGGTCAGTTCGGCCTCGGGCATCGGGTCGATCCACGAGACCCAGCCCAGTTCGTCCTGGGTGAACACGACGGGCGGATTGACGGTGCTTGCAGCGCTCATGATGCAGCCTCCTCTTACGTGCCGGCCGCGGCGCTGACGGGACGCGCGAGCGAGGCGCCGAGCACGCGCAGCCCGGCGACGACCCGCACCTGGAACGATAGAAACGCAATGAGCTGGGACAGGGTGACGATGCCGGTGTTCGACCAGCCGGCGGCGAGCAGCGCCTTCATGTCCGACGATGCCGCGTCGCGGGGCCGGAACACCAGCAGATGGGCATGTTCAAGGGCTGCAGCAAGCCGGGAGCCGAGCGCCGCCTTGCGATCAGCGGGCACCCGATAGATCAGGCCGGCCTTGTCCTCGCCCGACAGAGGCCCGGCCGGAAACGCGCCATACGGGCCCGAGGTCTTGCCTTGTGCAATCTCGACCTCGATCGCCTCGGCGAGGCCCGGGACGGCTCCGGCCGCCGCGAGACGGGTGCCATAGAAGGCGGCGATATTGCTCTCGCCATGCAGGCCGGCGACGAAGACCGCAACCGCCGCGCGCTCGACGAGGCTGAAATCGCTGGCATTGATCGGTTCGAACAGCGCCAGATAGCTCTTCTGCGCGTTGTCGCGCGCCTGGACGCGCTTGGCGCGGATGCCGTCCAGGGCCGACCCCGGCTCGATCCCGGCGAGCGTATCGATGATATCCTTCGCACCCATCATTCAGCCTCGTGCAGCCTTCACATTCATATTCATATTCATTTCCATCAGCCGGCCAGCGCCACCTCGGGTGCCTTCCGGGTCCAGCCCAGGGCCGGCGCGACCTTCTCCGCCATCAGTTCGATCGAGCGCAGGACATAGGGATGCGGCGCGTCGACCGAATGCACCTGGAAGACGAGGTCGGTGATGCGCTCCAGCGTGGCGTCGGCGCGGAGCGAGGCGATGACATGGTCGGCGTCGCCGACATGGGTGTCGAACGCCGCAATCATCTCCGCGAGCGTGTCGCCGGGGGGAAGATGTCCTCCCTTCATGAATTGCGGCAGCGCGCGCCGCAGGCCAATGTCTGCAAGCCGCATCGCCTCGGCGTGGTCGTCCGCGACGAAAACACTGCGCGAAGCCATGATGCGCGGCTCGCATCCTGGCGGCAGCGCTTCGAGATAGGCGTCGATCACCGGATTCTGGATCTCGGCGAGCGTCGCCTTCGGCGCATCCTTGCTGCGCGGCTGGGTGCGCGACAGCAGCAGGCCGTCGCCCGCCTTGCCCGCGCGCGCGCCGCCGGCGACCGAGAACGTCGCCTGCCACATCCGCTTCTCCAATTGAGGCAATTGCGGATAGAGCGTATCGCCTCCCGTCAGCGGCTTGCCGGCCAGCGCGGCGCGGACGACCTCCAGGTTGCGCGCGAAGATCTCGTTGCGCTGGGCGCTGTCGAGACCAAAGGCGGCGAAGGCCGCCGGATTGCCGCCGCTGCCGACGCCGAACTCGAACCGGCCGCCGCAGAGGAGATCGAGCACGACGGCGTCCTCTGCCACCCGCACCGGGTTCTCCATCGGCAAGGTGACGATGCCGGTGCCGAGCCGGATACGCGAGGTCCGCGCCGCGGCGTAGCCGAGCAGCGTGAAGGGCGACGGCAGGCCGCCCTCGCGCTCGTGGAAATGATGCTGTGCGATCCAGGCGGAATCCAGCCCCGCCCGCTCGGCGTGCACGATCTGCTCGATCGCGAACCGATAGCGGTCCACAGCCGGCGCGTCATCGAGCAGCCGCGTGAAAAATCCAAGTCTCTTCAGCTTTGGAAGGCGTTTCATAGGACCCCTGTCAGGCGGGATGACCGAGGGCCCGATGATGTCGCCTGAAGCTGACCGACACAAGCGGACATTCGTGCAGGGCTGCCCAACGGGGCGCCTCGCCGCCGCAACCTAATCGGACAGATTGCCTACCAGCTCGGCAGCACCGCGCCCTTGAACTTGGTCAGGATGAACTCCTTGACTTCGGGCGTGCGGTAGCTGTCGACGAGGGTCTTGACCCAGGGCTTGTCCTTGTCGGCGCTGCGCACCGCGATCAGGTTGACGTAGGGGCCCTTCGGATCCTCGCGGAGGATCGGGTCCTTGACCGGATCAAGACCGGCCTGGGTCGCATAATTGGTGTTGATCGCGGCCGCATCGACGTCGTCGAGCGCACGCGGCGCCTGCGCCGCATCGACCTCGATGAACTTCAGCTTCTTCGGGTTCTCGGTGACGTCGAGCACGGTCGGCTTGAAGCCGACGCCGTCCTTGAGCTTGATCACGCCCTTGTCGCGCAACAGCAGCAGCACCCGGCCGCCATTGGTGGGATCGTTGGGGATCGAGACCTTGCCACCCTCGGGAATGTCGGCGAAGGCCTTGTGCTTCTTCGAATAGACGCCGATCGGAAAATTCACTGTGAGCGCGACGGCCTCGATCTTGTAGCCGCGATCGGCCTTCTGGTTGTCCAGATAAGGCTGGTTCTGGAACGAATTGGCCTGGATCTCCCCGGCATCGAGCGCAGCATTGGGCACGACGTAATCGGAGAACTCGACGAGCTGGATGTCCAGACCCTGCTTCGCGGCGACCGGCTTGACGGCCTCGAGGATCTGCGCATGCGGCCCCGGAGTCACGCCGATCTTGATGGTCTCCGCGGTCGCGGCACCCGCCCAGGCGGCAAGCACGGACGACAGGATCACGGCGGAACGAAACGACATTCAGGTCTCCATCGGTCGGTACGAGAATGGAAACCTATTCGCTTCCCCCGGTCGCGAAATCAATGGAATGAAAATCCATATTGGCCATCAACGGCGAACGCCGCGTTCTCCATTGCATTCCAAACGCGAAACGAATTGCCGGCAGCCTTGACGCGCCCGGCACCGGCGCGAAATCCATCGCTCAGATGGACCTCAGCCGGTCTTTTCGAGCGCGCTTCCTTCCGTTGGTGCAGGCGCTGCTTCGGAGCGCGTGAACACACGGATGACGATCACGAAGAAGACCGGCACCCAGAACACCGCAAGCACGGTTGCCGTGATCATGCCGCCCAGCACGCCGGTGCCGAGTGCCTGCTGGCTCGCACCGCTGGCGCCGGTCGCGATCACAAGCGGCACAACGCCAAGAATGAAGGCGAGCGACGTCATGACGATCGGCCGGAAGCGGAGTTCGCAGGCGGTGATGGTGGCCTCGATCAACGGCATCCCGCGCGCCCGCAGATCCTTTGCGAACTCGATGATGAGGATGGCGTTCTTCGCCGACAGACCGATGATGGTGATGACGCCGACCGTGAAATAGACGTCGTTCGGCAGACCGCGCAGCCAGGCCGCGGCGACGGACCCGATGAGCCCGAGCGGCACGGCGAGCATCACGGCGAACGGGATGGCCCAGCTCTCGTACAGCGCGGCAAGGCAGAGGAACACGAAGAGGATCGACAGGCCGAGCAGGAATGCCGCCTGCGATCCGGCAAGCTTCTCCTGCAGCGACTGTCCGGCCCAGGCATAGCCGAATCCCTTGGGCAGGGTCCGCATCAGCCGTTCCATCTCCGCGATGGCATCACCCGAGGTGAAGCCCGGCTTGGGATTTCCGGTGATGCGGACGGCCGGATAGCCGTCGAAGCCGACGACCTGCGTGGGTCCCGTCACCCAGGACAGCCTCGCAAAGGAGGAGAACGGCACCATCTCGCCGGACGAATTGCGCACGCTGTAGGTCAGCAGATCCTCCGGGTTCAAGCGCTTGTCTTCCTTCGCCTGCACGATCACGCGCTGCATGCGGCCGAGATTGAGGAAGTCGTTGATGTAGCTCGACCCGAGGCTCGTCGAGAGCGCGCCGTTGATGGCGGCAAACGTCACGCCGAGAGCAGCCGCCTTGGCGCGGTCGATATCGAGACGGACCTGCGGCGCCGGCGGCAGCCCCTCGACGCTCAGCTTGCCGAGAACGGGAGAGTTTGCGGCCGCGGCGAACAAGGTGTCCTTCGCCGCAATCAGCGCATCATAACCGCGCTGCGAGCGGTCCTGCAGCCGGAAGCTGAAGCCGCTGGTGTTGCCGAGATTGTCGATCGGCGGCGGCGCCAGCACCGACACCTCGGCGTCGCGGATCTTCGCCAGTTCCGGATTCAGCCTGGCGATCAGCGCGTCCGCGCTCTGGGCCTTGTTGCGCTCCGACCAGTCCTTCAGCGTCACGAACGCCTGCGCGGTGTTGGCACCCTGGCCGTAGAAGCTGAATCCGCTGACGAACGACACGGTGTCGATGCCCGGCGTCTCGACCAGCTTCTTGTTGACCTCCTGCACGATGTCCAGCGTCCGATTGGCACTGGCATCGGCGGGCGCCAGCACGTCGACCATCACGAAGCCCTGATCGTCCACCGGCAGGAAGCCGCCCGGCAGCCGCCAGAACGCATAGCCGAGGCCGGCCAGAAGGACGACGTAGATGACCATGAAGCGGCCACCGCGCGCCACGATCCAGCGTGTCGAGCGGCTGTAACGGTTGGTCGCGGCGGCAAAGCCGCGATTGAACCAGCCGAAGAAGCCGCCGGTGGCGTGCCCGTGGCCCTTCTCGATCGGCTTGAGCAGGGTCGCGCAGAGCGCCGGCGTCAGCGACAATGCCAGGAAGGCCGAGAATCCGATCGACACCACCATGGCCGCAGAGAACTGCTGGTACATGATGCCGACCGAACCGGGGAAGAACGCCATCGGCACGAACACCGCCATCAGCACCAGGGTGATGCCGATCACCGCGCCGGTGATCTGCTCCATCGCCTTGTCGGTGGCTTCGCGGGGCGAAAGTCCTTCCTCCGCCATGATGCGTTCGACGTTCTCGACGACCACGATGGCGTCATCGACCAGGATGCCGATCGCGAGCACCATGCCGAACATCGTCAGCACGTTGATGGAGAAGCCGAGCGCGAGCAGCACCGCACATGTGCCGAGCAGCGCGATCGGGACCACGATGGTCGGAATGAGCGTGTAGCGGATGTTCTGGAGAAACAGGAACATCACCATGAAGACCAGAATGACGGCCTCGCCGAGCGTGAGAAGCACCTTCTTGACGGAGGCCGCAATCACCGGCGTCACGTCGTAGGAGATCTCGTACTTCACGCCGGGCGGAAAGAACGCGGCGAGTTCCTCCATCCGCGCCTTGACGGCCTTGGAGGTGGCGAGCGCATTGCCGCTGGGCGCCAGCTGCACGGCCACGGACGCCGCGGGCCGCCCGTTGAGCCAGGACGAGAACGCGTAGGACAATCCGCCGACCTCGATGCGCGCGACATCGGCGAGGCGCACGGTCGATCCGTTCAGATTGGCGCGCAGCACGATATCGCCGAATTCCTGCGGGGACTCGAGCTGCCCCTTCACCAGCACGGTGTTCTGCAGCCGCTGCCGGGTCGGCGAAGGCTGGACGCCGAGCTGGCCGGATGCGACCTGCGCGTTCTGCGCGGCGATCGCCGCATCGACGTCCTGCGGCGTCAGGCCGAGACCGAGCAGCTTGTCGGGATCGAGCCAGATGCGCATCGCGCGCTCGGTCGCGAACAGACGGGCGCGGCCGACGCCCGGCAGCCGGCGCAGTTCCGGCAGCACATAGCGCGTCGCGACGTCGCCGAGCCCGATCTCGTCGAGGCTGCCGTCGGTCGATGTCAGGGTGACGAATTGCAGGATGGCGCTGCTCGCCTCGAGAATCACGACGCCCTGCTGGCGGACGGCTTCCGGCAGACGCGGCTCGATGCGCTTGATGCGGTTCTGGACGTCGACCGACGCCAGATCGATATCGGTGCCGGGCTTGAACGAGGCGATGATCTCCACCTCGCCGGTGGTGTCGCTGGTCGATTCGTAGTTCAGGATGCCTGCCGCACCGTTCAGTTCCTCCTCGATCAGCCGGGTGACGCTGTAATAGAGGTTCTCGGTCGACGCGCCCGGATAGGTGGTCGAGATCGAGATCGATGGCGGGGCGATGATTGGATATTGCGCCACCGGCAGGAACGGAATCGACAGAACGCCGGCGAGACAGATGAAGATCGCAACGACCCACGCAAAGATAGGACGTGCGATGAAAAAACGCGACATGGAAACGATCTCCGGCCGTTGCGGCGTCAGTTCGAAGCGGGCGGCTTGTCGGAGCCGGGAGCCTTCCAGGGCACCGCCGTGACCGCGCTGCCGGGAGAAATCTTCTGGAGGCCGTCGACCACGACCCGCCAGCCGGGCTTGAGGCCGTCCTCGATCAGGATACCTGCGGCGAGCGTGCGCCCGGTCCGCACCGGCTGCAGCATGGCGCGACCGTCGTCATTGACCACGTAGACTGCGCTCGTGCCGGAGGTCGAGCGCTGGACGGCCTGGGCCGGGACGACGATGCCGTCGGTATCGATCGCTTCCTCGATCTGCACCCGCACATACATGCCGGGGAGCAGTTCGCCCTCGGGATTTGGAAACTCGCCGCGCAAGGTGACCTTGGCGGTACCGGGGTCGACGCTGACGTCCGAGAACAGCAGGCGCCCGGGATGCTTGTAGGTCGAACCGTCGTCGAGAACGAGGCGGACGCGCGCGGCGCCGGAGTCGATGCCTTTCAGGCGCCCCTCTGCGAGATCGCGCCGCAGCTGATTCAGTTCGGCGACGGACTGGGTCAGGTCGGCGTAGATCGGATCGAGTTGCTGGATGGTGGCAAGATGAGCCGTATCGGTGGGACCAACCAGCGCGCCTTCGGTGACCAGTGCCCGGCCGATACGGCCGCTGATCGGCGCTCGCACGGTCGCCCAGTCGAGATTGAGCTGGGCCTGCGCGACGGCGGCTTTCTGCGCGGCCACGTCGGCCTCGGCCTGGCGCTCGGAGGCCACCGCAAGCTCGTACTGTGCCTGGGAGGTGGCCTGCCCCGTCAGCAGGGTCTTGAGGCGATCCTCCTGGCGGTCGGCCTGGTAGAGCACGGCCTCCGCCTTGGCCAGTGCCGCACGGGCCTTGTCCAGTTCGACCTGGAACGGAGCGGGGTCGATGCGGTAGAGCACGGCACCCGCATCGACCAGCGCACCCTGCTGAAAGCTGCGTTCGATCACGATGCCGCTGACGCGAGGCCGCACCTCGGCGATGCGCATCGAAGTGATGCGCCCCGGCAGCTCCTTGGTCAGCGTCACGCTCGCCGCCTCGACCTTGACCACCCCGACTTCGGGAGCGTTCACAGCGCCCTGCGCCGAAGCCGCATCGCGGTCCTTGCACGCCGAGAGCATCACGCCGGCAGACGCAATGACCATCAAGCCGGTCCAACGGATTGATCTCACGTTCAACATTCTGTCCACCTGGTTCAGCTGACTGGCATGCGTCGAAAGTCCTGCGATTCATGACCGTCACTGCTTCGGTGGCTCCGGTCAGGGCCTGGAGCATCCGTCACTGCGCGACAGTCGCTTCCCATTCGCATCACACTGTCAAAGGAGCGACGACGTCGCGCCCATGAAGGCAAGTCTGGCCGCAGGACCAGAAAAGCGAATGCCTCTGTCTTGGCGTAATTGATCATTCAAAGCAAGGCGGCCCAACCCGCGCATCCCCGGCAATACAACAACTTCTGGCTGAAACAGATCGTCTCAGCACCCGGACAGATCTTGTTCGGATCATTGCGACAGTTTGACTACAAAATAGGGGCGCGGCGTTTGCGGCAGCATCCGGAAAGGACAATTGCCCGAGCGGGGACCTCGACAGCGCGACGACGATTCATACCGGTCTCATCATGTTTTCACCCACAGGACGGGCCATGCCTGACGGCAAGGACCCGGCCTCGCGCTGCACATAGGAAGCGAGGCTAGCGGCTGCCACTCCTTCGTCATTTCGCCGCAGGCCCCCCTCCCGCGACAACATTGCCGCAGGGGCCGCGATCCAACATGATGGGTCGCCGGTGTCGATTTGGAGGCCATCCGATGAACGAGAACGAAATCCGCAACGCCATCGCGTCCGTGAAGCAGGGCCTGATGTCACGACGCTCGTTCATCCAGGGCATGGCAGCGGCGGGGATCGCGGCACCGCTGGCGAGCCAGATCCTGAGCTGGAACGACGTGGCGATGGCGGATGCCTCGCTGGCCTACAAGCCGACCAGGGCCGGCGGGGGCGGGCCGCTGAAAATCCTGCTCTGGCAGGCGCCGACCCTGCTCAATCCGCATTTCGCCATCGGCACCAAGGACCAGATCGCCTCGCGCGTTTTCTTCGAGCCGCTCGCCGGTTGGGACAAGGAGGGCAATTTGATCCCCTGCCTGGCGGCCGAAGTGCCGACCAAGGCGAATGGCGGCCTTGCCGCCGACGGCACCAGCGTCACCTGGAAGCTGAAGCGCGGTGTCACCTGGCACGACGGCAAGCCCTTCACCGCCGACGACGTCGTCTTCACCTGGCAATATGCCGCCGACCTCGCCACCGCCGCCTACACCACCGGCTCCTACAAGGACATCAAGGTCGAGAAGATCGACGACCATACGGTCAAGGTGCTGTTCAAGGCCCCGACACCGTTCTGGGCCGATCCCTTCGTCGGCTCGGTCGGCCTGATCCTGCCCAAGCATCATTTCGGCGATTATGCCGGCGCCAAGTCGCGCGAGGCGCCCGGCAATCTGAAGCCGGTCGGCACCGGCCCGTACAAATTCGTCGAGTTCAAGCCGGGCGATCTGATCCGGGCCGAACGCAACCCGGACTATCACGTCAAGAACCAGCCGCATTTCGATACGCTCGAGATCAAGGGCGGCGGCGATGCCGTCTCCGCGGCGCGTGCGGTGCTGCAGACCGGCGAGTACGACTATGCCTGGAACATGCAGGTGGAGGAGGAGGTGCTCAAGCGCATGGAAGCGAGCGGCAAGGGCAAGCTCGACATCGTGCCGTCAGGCAATGTCGAGTTCCTGATGCTCAACACCACCGACCCCTGGACGGAGGTCGACGGCGAGCGGTCGAGCGTCAAGACCAGGCACCCTTCCCTGTCAGATCCAGCCGTGCGCCGCGCCATCAACCTGTTGATCGACCGCGACTCGATCCAGAAATTCATCTACGGCCGGGGCGGCGTCGCCACCGCAAGCTTCGTCAACGCGCCGAAGCAGTTCAAATCGCCCAAGCTCACATACGCGTTCGACATCGACAAAGCGAACGCAATCCTCGACGAGGCCGGCTGGAAGAAGGGCGCGGACGGCATCCGCGAAAAGGGTGCCACGAAACTGAAATACGTGTTCCAGACCTCGACCAACGCACCGCGCCAGAAGACGCAGGCCATCATCAAGCAGGCCTGCCAGAAGGCCGGCATCGAGATCGAGATCAAGTCGGTCACCGCCTCGGTGTTCTTCTCCTCCGACGTCGGCAACCCCGACACCTACTCCAAATTCTATGCCGACATGGAGATGTACAATACCACGCAGCCGCAGCCCGATCCGGAGCGCTTCCTGAATCAGTGCGTATCCTGGGAGATCGCCAGCAAGGACAACAAATGGCTCGGCCGCAACATCTCGCGCTGGTCTGATCCCGAAGCCGACAAGGCCTACAAGGCCGCGCAGAACGAACTCGACCCCGTCAAGCGCGCCGCGCTGCTGATCAAGGTCGACGAGACCTTTTGCGAAGCCCATGTGTTTCTGCCGCTGCTTTCCCGCAACGTCGTCAACGCGGGCGTCAACAATCTGATGTCCGATCTTTCCGGCTGGGACGTCACGACGTGGAATCTGGCGGCCTGGTACCGGAGCTGAACCGCTGCGGGGGCGGCCTCGTGATGGCGACGCCGCCGGCCCTGAACGGCTCTACTTCTCCCGCAATCCTTTCTGGATCGGCGTCATGCCCGGCGACCCACGCTCGTCGGCCTGCTGGAGCGCGAGGAATTCGCCGAGCCGCTTGCGCGCGGGCGCGCCAAGCGCGCGTGCGACCTCGGAGATCAGGAGCTCCGTGAGGGCGAAGCCGCCCGCCATCGAATCGAACGGCTCAAGTCCCCTGGTGCTGCTCGTCAGCAGGGTCGTCGCATGCGAAGCCAGGGGCGACAGATATTGATCGGTCACCAGGATCAGATGGGCGCGGCGTCTTTCCGCCTCCAGGCCCCAGTCGAGCGTGCTCTGCTGATAGTGTCGGAAATCGAACAGCACCACGACCGTCTTCGGCTTCAGATCCACCAGAGCCGAGACGCGTCCCGTGCCATCCGAGGCGACGTGGGTGACCTCCTTGCGCAGCATCGAGAGATAGGTCGCCAGCTGTGCCGCCAGGATCGCGCTGATGCGGCCGCCCATGACCAGAACCGGCCGGGAGACATCGGCGAGCGCCGAAACCGCCGCCTTCAACTCCTTGCCATCGAGATGCGAGAAGGTCGAGCGGATGCATTCGACATAGGCGGCCTGGGCACGGGAAGCAGGCGTCTCCGTCCCCTTCTGCCGAGTCGCGTCCGGATAGGCATCCACCGGCGAGAAGATGCGCTGATGGATCTCGGCACGCAGCGTCTCCTGAAAGGCACCATAGCCGTCGAAGCCGAGCTTGCCGACCAGCCGCAGCACGGTCGGCGCGCTCACCTCGGCCGCCGACGCCAGCTGCACGATCGGGACCAGGCCGCCGGTTGGATAATTCTCCAGGATCACCTTGGCGACCGAGAGTTCGGCCGGCGCCAGGTGATTGCGGACCACGCGGATGCGCTCGGCCACGGTGCCATCGTGCGGAAGCGGCGGGCTCACGACGTACGATCCTGCGTGTGGCAAAGCGTCTGGCTCATCATCGCTTGCAGCTAGCATGAAATGCCACGCCGCAAAAGCGAGACGCGTCAGATCAGGAAGGTCATGTTGTGCTGGTTGCGATGGGCGTCGAGCAGCGCCACCAGCTTGCGATCGATCTTGAGCACGCCCTCCTCCTCGCACAAGACATGTCCCATCCAGCCGGTCAGGGTCTGCACGACATGGCCGGCCCGCATTTCATGGACGATGAATTGCGAGCGGATCTTGACCTCGCCGGCGACAACGCTCGCAACACGCACGAAGCCGGAGTTGAGGTGGCTGGTGTAGGAGGGCGGCAGTTGCGAGGACGCCACGCCGGTGCGCAGCCAGACGATGCGGTCGCCCATCCGGCGGCGGTCGTCGAAGGCGATCGTCACCTGCCGCCGCGGGTCGCCGCGCCCGGCATCCGGCATGTCGCCGGCGGCCGGCACCCAGTACAGGCACTGCCGCGTATACAGCTGATACCACTTCTCGAACGCGCGGCGATCGAGCAGCCAGTGCTCATGCAGGATGAGCGCTTCGTAGCGCTGCCGCTCGGCCTCGGTCAGCGGCGCGCCGATCGCGCACCACTCGTCGAGATCGCCGCGGAGCCTCGCATAATAGGCGTCGTCGACATAGGTCGATTCCAGGCTGTCGCGCAGAATGTCCTTCAGCGTGAAGCCATCATCCATGGCAAGATCGGGCGGGGTCATGCGGCGGCCAATCGTGTCGTTGACGTCATCAGGCGTTTCCACTCGCGCCAGAATGCGCGCAGCGGGAGATCGTCACTCACGGGCCCGGTCAGCATGCCCTTTGGCCCGACATATTCCTTGCCGGTGCCCAGATGACGGTTGGTCAGCACCCACTCCATCTCGGGGATCGAGAGGCCGGCCTGACATTCCTCGAAATTGGCGAGATCATCGGGCTCGCCGAAACTCGGAAAATCCTCCTGCAGGCGCATCCGCAGCGCGTTGACCTCGTCGGGCAGATCGGGCGCCTCCAGCGCCGTTGCGTACCAGGTGAGGTGCGTGAGATCGACCTTCTGCGGCTCGATGACCTGGATCTGGTTGCCGATGATCAGCAGGTTCGGAAAGATGTTGAGGTTCATGCCCGACCCCATCACGACGTCGAGCGCGGCATCCGCCCTGTCGCCGAGCCGGGCGCGGATTGCCTGCTCATAGCGGGTCTCGCCGGGCATCGGCGCAGCCTGATCCCAGTAGCGCTTGATCTCCGCACGCTGGTCGATGAAGGTGTGGCCATTGCCGACATCGGCGACCGTCTGCAGACCGTGATCGACATTGCCGATGGTCCACTGCATGTCGACGCCGCCGCCGTAGCGATCCTTGCGCATGCGTAGCAGCGACATGTGCGAGAAACCCGGATGATAGCCGTCCGCGGAATTGTCATAGACCAGCTTCCAGTTGCCGAGGCAGATCATGCGGTGAGTGCCCCGCTGCAGCCTCAAGGTGGCGCCCGGCCAGCGGTCGAGCCATTCGTCGATCAGCTGCGCGGCGGGCCCGAGATGGCTGACGATATCGGGCATCTCCGGGTTGAGGGTCGCGAAGATGAAGCCGCGATAGCTCGCGACCCGCGCCTTGCCGAGACCGAGCGCTGTCTTGTCGAAGCCCGGGGCATAGCCCTCCTCGATCGGCACGCCGACCAGCGCGCCGGCGCTGTCGAAGGACCAATTGTGGTAGGGACAGGTGAAGCGCCGCGCCGTGCCCTCGTCCTGCCGGCAGACGGTGGCGCCGCGATGGGTGCAGCGATTGAGCAGAACATGCAGCGCTCCGTCGCGGTCGCGGCTGACGATGACCGGGCGCAAGCCGAGCTTGCGGCGCACGAAGCTGTGCGGCTCCGGCAGTTCGCTCTCATGGGCAAGGTAGGTCCAGGTCGCGCCGAACACGCGGTTCATCTCGGCGGCAAAGATCGCCTCGTCGGTATAGAGCGAGCGATGCACGCGATGTTCCTGGACCAGCGCCTCGACCGGCAGATCAGGTGGATGGTTCATGCAATCTCCTCGAAGTCGGCCGGAACAGGTTCGCGGCGTGCGCCGGTCTCGTTCCGGCACGACGGTCAGTAGCGCGTGAAATATTCGCGATGCTCCCAGGCGGTGACGTCGTCGGGCGTCGACTGCCAGCCCGGCTCGGCCGCCAGAAAGCGATTCACCTCGCTCTGCTTCATGCCGAGCAGCCAGTCGACGAAGACGTCGCCGAACTGGCTCCGGAAATAGGAACTCGCCTTCAGCGATTCGAGCGCCTCCATGAGATTGGTCGGCAACAGCGGGCGATGGGTGGCCGTATAGGGGCTCGTCTCCAGCGGTCCGGGATCGAGCTTGCGGCGCAGGCCGTCGAGGCCCGCGAGCGCCTGCGAGGCGATGTACAGATAGGGGTTGGCACCGGGCTCGCCGATGCGGTTCTCGATATGCGCGGACTGCTCGCCCGGCATGCCCTGCACCCGGATCATTGCCGCGCGGTTGTCGTAGCCCCAGGTGGCGCGATCCGGCGCCAGCGAATTCGGCTTGCGTCGACGATAGCCATTGACGGTCGGCGTCGTGAACACGGAGGCCGCCGCCGCGTGCTCGAGCAGGCCGCCGACGAAGTGACGACCGACATCGGAGAGCAGTTCGCCCGAGCCGGGCTCGGACGCGAACGCGTTGCGGCCATCGGGGGTTGCGAGGCTCTGATGCAGATGCCAGCCGCTGGCCACGTAGTTCGGCAGGCCGGGGCGCGTCATGAAGGTCGCATGCAGGCCCATGCGGGTCGCAACCTGCTTCACCATCGAGCGGAACAGCGACATCGTGTCGGCGGTCTTGAGGCCGGTCTGGACATCGAAGGTGAACTCGAGCTGGCCGGGGCCCATCTCGTTCTCCATCGTGCGCAGCGGCAGGTCGAGCGCCACGCAATGGTCGGCGAGCGTGCAGATGAAATCGTCCATTCGGTCGAGATTGTCCTCGACCTGGTAGGAGAATCCCCGTGCGGCCGCCTCGACGACGGGCGGCACCGGCGGCACGCCGAGCGTGCCCATGTCCTCCGGCGCGAGTTTCGGATCGATCACTTTGGTGACGTAGAACTCGATCTCGAGTCCGGTGATGAAACTGTATCTCTCGCGGGACAGTTCGGCGAGCGCGGCCTTGAGCCGATGGCGCGCATCGAACGGCACCGGGCGGCCATCGCGGAAATACAGATCGCCGAGCACCCAGCCGGTCCCCGGCGACCATGGCAGCACGCGGAACGTGGTGGGGTCGGGCACCAGGATGACGTTGGCAAAGCCTGCCATCTCGGCCATGCCGAAGCCACCGCCATCGACGAAAGGATTGTAGGCGACACCCTCGGCCGAGTCGAAACCGTATTGCGCGTTGGTGAATTCGATGCCGTTCTTGAGCGCGGCCTGGAACGGACCCGGCATCAGGGTCTTGCTGCGCAACTTCCCTTGCGGATCGGCGACCGACACGCGGATGCAGCGCAGAACCTTGTCCTTGGCCAGGGCGAGCGCCTCGCTCGCCGCACTCTTCTGCTCATCGCTCCAGAGGCCATGCGCCTCGATGAAACCCGATTTGGTCACTTGGCTCCTCCTCGCATGAATGCGCCACAGCGTGGGCATTCGCTCGATGGTCACCGGCGACGGAAATTTGTTTCATTACGCCTGAACTTCAAAGCGTAAAATTTATTACGTATGCCGAAATTATGAGCCGCAACCTGCCCGCGCCCGAACCAGCGCGACGGCGCGGCTCAGAACACCGCGTGGTCGCCGCGTTCGAGGGTGGCGGTGCGCGCGACGAGCCGGGCGTAATAGTCGAACAGAGTCTCGCGTCCGGTCGAGGGCGTGGCGTCGGCGTCGTAGCGGCCTGTCGCGGGATCGAGCACCAGCATGGATTCAGTGGCGTAATAGCGGCCGATGCGCGCGAGCTCGGCCTTCTTCGAAAGCTTCGGCACCACGCGGCCCGCCAACGACAACCCACCGATGATCGCATCCAGCATCTTCACCGGCACACGTTTGAACCGCGGCGGCCTGCCGAACAGCGCGAACAGATGCTCGCCCTGCTGTCGCGGCGTCAACGCCGGGCCCGGCCCGCCGATCGGCAGCACCCGGTTCCAGCGGGTTTCGTCGTCGAGGCAGTCGGCGAGGAAGGCGGCGAGATCGTCGTCGCTGATCGGCTTGCAGGCGGTCAGCGTGCCGTCGCCGAACACGAGGTACGGCTTGCCCTGCCTGACGCGCTCGACCTGTCCCGAGAGTGATTTGAAGAAGGCGGTCGGCCGCACGATCGAATAGGTCATGCCGGAGGAGATCAGCGCCTGCTCGAAGGCCAGCTTGGCGAACTGGAAGGCCAGCTGCGGCTTCTGCACGCAGATCGCCGACAGCAGCACGAACTGCCTGACGCCGCTCTCTTGCGCCGCCGCAAGCGCGGCGAGATTGGCGCCGTGATCGATCGCCCAGGCGTCGTCCTTCAGGCCGGTGCGCGACGCCAGGCACGACACCACCGCATCGAACCGCTCGCCGCGACATCCCTCGCGCATCAGCGCAGCTACATCGCCGAGCTCGCCGAACCGCACCGTCGCGCCCGCGAGCAGCCGGGCGCTGTCGTCCGGCGCGAGGCCGCCGCCGACGCCGG
>VYLF01000706.1_pt1 | contig 21190 bp, 20 predicted proteins | sample 5114371 | NCBI WGS metagenome assembly VYLF01 (sample SAMN12291773, study PRJNA351875) | freshwater metagenome | isolation source: freshwater lake | place: USA: Michigan, Kent Lake | collected 2013-08-15 | reverse complement strand
ACCTGTTTGTGCCTTAAGTCCTTCCCTATATGGATTTCAGCTACTTTTGAGCGTAGGTGCTCTCATCGAATTTTATTTTAAGTTAATTATTTGCATAACAATTCCCGAAGAGCCAAATCAACAAACGGGGAAAGTTCAGTTCTGACCGCACTTTTCCAGAAAAATTTACAATTATTCGACGCGATTAATGGACTGTCTATAGAGCTATCGAGGCATTGGGACTTTCTCCGGCGGGTTCGATCCCCCCGCCTATCGACACCCCCTTATTAAGGGAGCAGGGGGGATCAAAGGCCAAATCTATCTTTAATTTAATTATGGCATAGAACGAGTTAGTTAGGACAGATGCCTGAAGGCTTTACTCACAGCATCCACAAGGTTTTCACTATCATTGATAATCTGACTAACATAGTTTTTCAATCTAGCCCAGAACTTTTCAATTTTGTTGAGATCTGGAGAATAGGCGGGTAAAAATAGCACTTCACATCCCGCTTTAGCTAACAATTTTTTGATTCTCTCTTTGGGATGAAAACTGGCGTTATCAATGATGATAATTTGACCGGGTAGTAGTTCGGGTAATAGCAATTGTTCTATCCACTCACACACCAACTCTGTATTACAGTACCCCTCAAACACCATTAGCGCGATAGTGGAACCACGCCACCAACCGCTGATCACACTAACTCGTTCGCTACAGTGACCTAACTTTAAAGCCTCAAATCTTTCTGATTTGTGACAATATCCATAAGGGTAATCGATGGTGTTATCTATTCCAGCTTCATCAATATAGACAAATCTTTCCGGGGCATAACCTCTGATTTTTTGGAGAAACTCTTTTCGGGCTTCTTCATCTCTTTCTCTGTAGCCATAAGTTTTTTTTTCTAGTAAATCCAATTCTTTTGAGGGCTTGACCAATTCTCATCCTACTGACTGGGTTAGCCCATTTTTGCGCCATTTTTTCTTGGGTCAAATGCCCATATTGTTCGGCAAACTTTTGAAAGGCTTCTAAATCGTCAATTTGGGGCTTCGGCCCTCGACGATAGTTAGTTTTAGCGGCCACCGTCCCAGTTTGTTTCTTCCGTTTCAGCCATAGGTCTAATGTATTACGACTAATATTGAGGGTGCGACAGACATGGCTTTTTTTCTCCCCTCGCTCTACGGCACTCACTGCTTTCTGTCTTAAATCATCACTATAGGGTGCTGCCATGAAAGCTTCTCCTCATTTCTTTTTCTCTATTATGTCCTAACTATCCCGCTCTTTGCTATATAACTACTTACTTAGGGCTTGCTGAATAAATCTAAAAACCTTGTTGGATAAGAATTTTAGACTTTTTTCGCACTTTTTCCCTGAAAATTAGGTAATTGACCCCCTGAAAATCGCTAAAACCCTACACCCTACACCCTGCACCCCACACCCTGCCCCCACGAAAAACTTTTTCAGCAAACCCTACTTATAGTTTAAGTTAAAGCTTTTAAGAGAGCTTGAAATTTAAGCTGAATTTCTGCTAGTTCTTTTTCCGGATCGGAACCGGCAACAATACCCGCACCGGCGTATAATCGCGCTCGATCGCCTTCAATTAAGGCCGAACGAATACCAACAATAAACTCACTATTATTTTGACAATCGATCCAACCCAAAGGAGCGGCATAAAGAGAGCGATCGAAGGTTTCATAATGACGAATTTGTGCTAAAGCGATCTCGGTGGGAACCCCAGCAACAGCAGGAGTGGGGTGTAGTTGGGCAACAATTTCGAGGGGATGGATAGAGGGTTTTAGTTTGGCATGGATAGGAGTCCAGAGATGTTGAATATTGGAGAGTTTTAACAATCTAGAGGGAGAATTTTGCGGATTTAAGCCAATTTGTCGCAGTTTTTGGTTAATAAAGTCACTAACAGCCCGATGTTCCCGTTGTTCTTTTTCACTAGCGAGGAGTTTATTGGCTAAAAGAGCATCTTCGATCGCATTTTCTCCCCGGGGAGCGGATCCCGCTAAAGCATCGGTGATTAATTGCCCCTGATGGACAGTTAACAAGCGTTCGGGACTAGCGCCGATAAAATGATCTCCCCGTCCATTGCCGAGGGAAAAAGTGTAGCAATCGGGATGACGCTGACGCAAATTATCGAGACAGTTTACCAGATGAAAAGGACGGGGAGAAATCACGTCAAGAGCGTGAGCGAGGACAATTTTGCTAAATTTTTGGGCGTGGATAGATTGGAGTGCATCGGCAACAGCCGCTTGAAAATTATAGGTAGGATGAATATAATAACTACAGGGAGCCTGATGGGGATTTTGTCGGCAATTGCTCGAGTTATTTTGGATAATTTTGAGGTTGTTGATAGTTTCTTCGAGGGAGTTTTCTATTTCTTTTTCGCCGGTGATTAGGAGATTGATAAGGAAAAAATATTCCGACTGTTTTTTGATAATTTGAAACTTAGGCAGGGTTAGGGTAGCTGAGGGAAAGGGGGTAGCTCTTTCCGAGTCGAAAAAAGTGAAACTACAAAAGATGCGGGGAGTAATCTCGCTATAGTTATCAATTTTGATAATTCTTTGTTGACAGTTTTCAATAAATTTTTGAGCTTTTAAAAAACGTTGTTTGCCGTGGAAAGTGGCAGCAAAGGCGATGCCGTAGCCGAGAAAAGCGGTTTCTCGTTCGGGATTTTCCCAATAACAATGGGTGGCATAGCTAGAGGCAATCCGAGAGAGAATTTCTAGGGGATCAACGGGGGAAATTTTTTGACAAAAACTAACGATCGACGGATTTCCCTTTTCTGCGGCTAACAGTTGCGGGTTGAGGATAAAGTTATAGAGGCCGCGAAGATCAGCAATCGGACTATCAGGATAGGAAAGGCGAGGAACGGCAGAAGTCATGTCAAGTTTTTTGTATTTTTTGCAAAAAAACCATGATTAATGGTATGTAATCCCCACAGATGTGGCCAGAGTCAGCAATCTCTTTTTAACTATGGTATCGGAGAAAGGGTCTTTAGGCAGAAAGGGAACGGGATATTTGTGACGATTAACCGGGTTGGAGACAAATGAAGGCTTAAAATCTCCAGAGACGGCTATTATTTAAATGGGCAAAAAAATTAATTTAATAACTTCTACTTTACAAGTTTGTGGAAATTGCCGCCACGGGACAAGTGGGGATACATTGTTCACAAACCACACAACGGGAACGCAAAAACTTAAGACGAAAACTTTCGGGATCAAGGGTTAAAGCTTCCGTGGGACAAACTCCCGTACATAACCCACAATCGACACATTTTTCTTCATCGATGACGATTTCGCGACTAACTTGGGAAACGCCAATATTTTGTAATTGTAACCATTCGATCGCCGCTTCTAACTCATCGATATCTCCCGATAATTCTAATACTAATGTTCCCACTTGATTGGGGGCAACTTGGGCGCGGATAATATTAGCGGCGACGTTAAAATCCTTCGCCAGTCGATAGGTAACGGGCATATGGACGGCTTTTTTGGGAAAAGTGAGAGTAACGCGTTTTTTCATGAGGATAGGATAGGATAGGAATAATTTTTGAGAGACTATCCATGACAGCCACCACACCCACCAATAAAATCAGAAATCTGCTGCTGGCAGTAACGGCAGTTATTCTTAGTGTAGCGATTTTCTTGGGGTTTCAAACCACCGCTAGTTCTGTATCTTTGGAAGCGCAAGCGGAAAAAGCGACACCTTTCGATCTTGCCCTCAGCAATGGTAAACCCACCCTGACAGAATTTTATGCTAATTGGTGTACCAGTTGTCAGGCGATGGCCGCTGAAATTGCCGAAATTAAAAAACAATACGGTAATGCCATTAATTTTGTCATGCTCAACGTTGATAATAATAAATGGTTGCCCGAAATTCTCCGTTATCGTGTGGATGGTATTCCCCATTTTGTCTTTTTAAATAATCAAGGACAACCGATTGCCCAAGCGATCGGAGAACAACCAAAATCAATTTTAACTGCTAATTTAGAAGCACTTTTAACCAATTCTACCCTACCCTATGCCACCACTACGGGACAGGCTTCTGATTTTAATAAGCTAAACGGCGCTTAACCTGCATGATCCAACAGCTATAACCCTTTTGGAGTCTATATCGGTGATCCGAAGTAAAAGCCGTTTAGCTTATCCTTGCGGGCGCTAGTCAAACCGATCCTCGCAGTCACGGCAGTCAAGTTAAGCAGTAATCAGTTATCAGTAATCAGTAATCAGTTATCAGTGGAAAGCTCATGGCTGAAAGCTATCATTCAAGAGTCAACAGCTTATCAATAAGTACATTTCATTGACTGAATTTTTTAACTATGGCGATTATTGTCCAACATTTGACCACAGGTAACGAATATATATTCTTAGGAGTTAGTGGGGGTGAAAGTAAGAATATTTTACCCACCAAAATGTTAGGAGATTTCTTCGCAACCGAGACTCCAGATAAATCTCGATCGCTGACGGTTTGTGACGATCAAGGCCGCATACTTTGGTTTCCCGTCACAGAAATGATTGTGGTGGAGGTAGATGGTCAAAAACCCGAAGAATTATTACCAGAAATTATCCCTCCTGAACCAGTTCCTTTACAATTAGATAAAGAGAATCAACCTCAGTCCCCAGAAAATCAAGGAAACATCGATGAATTTGCCGAAGATGACGATTGGATCTAGAATTAAATATCTAATTTTAGCGGTAATAATTGCCCTATTTACTATTGGCTTTAATTCCCTCTATTCTGTTTCTCAAAACTCGATCGCTTCCTTCCCTGTTGCCGAAGTTAAACCCCAATATCTTAACGATTGGACACCGGAATTAGAGGCAGAATTTCAACAAAGGGTCAAGCAAGTTATTAACCATTTTGCTAAGGCAGAAAGTTATGGCAATTTGTGGGGAGAAAACGAGAAAAGATCCTATCCTATGGCCATGTTTGATTTCTTGGCAGGAAACCGGCAAAAAGCCCTAGATTTCCTGCAGCAGGATGACCCACAAAAACGGGAACAGGCCCACACCGATTATATAGATTATTATTTTTCTTTTACCCTGAAAGGACAAATTAGAAAATATTTTCTGCTCGGAAAATATCTCGATCCTGTTTATCGTCAGAGAATGTATAATGCGGCGAAAATTTGGACAGAAACCGACCCTTTACAACGGCCCCATCCTATCCACGGTACGGGCCAAGGAACGGGTAATGATTGGAGTATAACAAGACGGGGTTTATGGGTAGATAGTCGCAATACTGATAACCTGCGAGCTATGCGCGAAACATCGGTTTATCTGATGGCCGAAGAAACAGGAAATGAAGCAACTCGTCAAATTTATAAAAGTAAAATTAAGCGTTACGTTTCAGCTTTATATAACATCGGTATGGGAGAATGGGATTCAGAAGTTTATCACGGTCATACCTTTGCTCCCTATCTCAATCTCTACGATTTTGCTCAAGATACGGAAGTTAAACAATGGGCAAAAATGGCCTTAGATTGGTTATCCATGGCCGCTAGTGTTAAATATTATCGCGGTGGTTGGGGTGGCCCTGTAAAACGCGATTATGGTGGTAGTAATGGGGCAATGCGATCGGGTGCAGCCCGCACTTTTTGGTTATACTTTGGTGATACTCCTGTCCCCAATAATCGCCCAGAATTGGACTCTCTTTATCTAATTACCAGTGGTTATCGTCCTCCTTTGGCAGTGATGGAATTAGCCCGAAAAAACTTTAATAAACCGGTAGAAATTCTCGCCAGTAAACCCCTGTATGAAAACTGGAAACCGGGCAATAATCAAAGTCCGGGTTATTGGGAAACTCAATTTATCGGGGCTAGTTATCAAATGGGTAGTCTGGTGGGAACTTTCCCCGATGGCGATGTGGCCCCGTTTAAATTAATGGCCTTTAATCAACACAAAGGTGTGGATTTTTTTGTGGCTAACACTGGCAAAAATGGCGTAAAACCGGGCAAAAATCCCGGGGATGAAATCGGACAATATCGTAATCTTTTAATCTGGTTACGTCCAGCAGACCAAGCTTTTTTCTGGCAATTACCGAAAACTGCCAAGGTAGAAAAAGATGATAATATCTGGTTTATTCAATTAGAAAAAACTTGGTTAGCCCTGAGATTAATAAATCTTTCTTCTCCTGAAATGATCGAGATTCCTAATACCCCTTATTCCGATGATAATACCTACCAAGCTTTACCCACAGGTAACAATTATGCGGGTTTTGCTCTGGAAGTGGGGGAAGCGGCAACCCAGGGTAGTTATGAGAATTTCAAGAGCATATTTAAGCAAAAAAGTCAAGTAAATTTAACTCAAATTAAGCAAGGCAGGGTTTTATTTAAAGGCAGTCAAGGGCAGAGTTTACAATTTACCTATAATCAAATCAATCTACTGCCGATTTTAATTCGTAACGGTCAAAAGCACGATTGGTCAAAAAATTTCGCCCTTTATAACAGTTTAAGTCGAGATAACTCTCCCGTTTCTTTGCCATGGAAAAAGGGCAAATTAACCGTCAAAGCAGGGAAATATCAATTTTCTAATGCTTTGATCCTGTCTTCTCCTTAAGTTAGATATTCTCGATTATTTATTCAGCAAACCCTAGTTATGAGGAGAGGCAAAAGGCAAAAGGCAAAAGGCAGCTTTGTTCTCCCCACTTCCCCACTTCCCTACACCCCACACCCCACACCCTGTCCCCACGAAAAACTTTTTCAGCAGACCCTATTTATGGGGATTGATCAGACCATTTGCGCTTGATTTAAGAATTCTTGCAATTCTTCTCCTTCGATTACTTCGGTGGTCAAAAGATTAGCAGTAATGGACTCTAATAAATTGCGGTTGTGACTGAGAATTGCTAGGGCTTTTTGGTAACTAGCGTCGATAATTTGTTTAACTTCTTCATCGATCGCTTTGGCCGTATTTTCCCCGATCGAACGGCGGGGACTACCCTGATTATTACCTAAAAAATTAGCCTGTCCTGTTTTATCGTAGGCTAGGGGTCCCAGGGATTTACTCATACCATACATTGTCACCATTCTTTCAGCAATATCCGTCGCCCTTTGTAAATCATCGGAAGCGCCATTAGTGACACTGCCAAAGATTAATTCTTCGGCTGCCCGACCGCCCAATAACATAGTAATTTGTTCCTTAAATTCGGTTTCTGTCATCAAAAAACGGTCTTCCGTGGGAATTTTCAGGGTATAACCCAAAGCGGATAAACCCCGGGGAACGATGGAAATTTTCTCCACCCGACCACCTCCCGGCATGACAGCACCGACTAAAGCATGGCCAACTTCGTGATAAGCGACGATTTTCTTTTCTTTTTCCGATAAAACGCGACTTTTCTTTTCTAAGCCAGCGATAACTCTTTCTATCGCCTCTTTAAAGTCAATTTGACTGACTTTTTCCCGATTATTGCGGGCAGCCAAGAGAGCAGCCTCATTGACGAGGTTGGCTAAATCGGCACCAGCAAAACCGGGGGTTTGGGTGGCGATCGCTTTGAGGTTAACATCTTCACCCATCTGGACTCGTTGGGCGTATATTTCCAAAATTGCCAATCTTCCCGCTAAATCGGGACGATCCACCAAAACTTGGCGATCAAAGCGCCCCGGACGCAATAAAGCGGCATCAAGAGTCTCTGGGCGATTGGTGGCGGCTAAAACGATGACGACGGCTTCTTTGGGGCTAAAACCGTCCATTTCTGTCAAAAGTTGGTTTAAAGTCTGCTCGCGCTCATCATTGCTGCCGCTAGTTCCCGATCCCGAACTTCTCGATTTACCGATCGCGTCCAATTCATCAATAAAAATGATGCTAGGGGCATTTTTCTTCGCTTGGGCAAATAGATCCCGCACCCGGGCTGCCCCGGTCCCGACAAATAATTCCACGAATTCCGAGGCCGAAATGCTAAAAAACGTCACTCCCGCTTCTCCCGCGACCGCTTTTGCTAAGAGGGTTTTTCCCGTCCCCGGCGGTCCGACCAAGAGAACACCTTTAGGAATACGCGCCCCAATTTTATTAAAGCGCTCGGCATCCTTGAGAAATTCGACAATTTCCTTTAACTCGGTTTTTGCTTCCTCGGCCCCGGCCACATCACTGAAGGTAATCGGATATTTTTCGCCGTCTCCGTAAACTTTAGCGAGATTTTTATTAAAAAGCAGCGATTTACGCGTGTCATCGTTGCGATAGAACAGAAACTGCATGGCGGCGACTAAAATTAAGGGAGGAACCACCCAAGCGAGGAGAGTGGTGATCCAACTGTTTTCGGCCACAGGAATCGCCTCGAAGATTACGCCTTTTTGCTGTAATAGTTGGGGTAATTGGGGGTTATCGACTGGAATCGTGGCCAAGACTCGTCTGGAGACTAGATTACTGCTTGGTTTGCTGTCCAGAGAACTAGAATCACCGTAAAAGGGATGACTTGATTCTGGGGGATTAACGGGGGGATTACCCGGAATAGGCAGGGATTCTAAAGGATTTTTTAATTGATAATAGATGACTTGATTGCCAATTTTGACATTACTGATGTCGCCCCGTTCCACTCTACTGATAAATTCGCTGTAGGGTTCGAGGGGAATATTGGATAATTCTGAGGGACGAGGGATAAGAAAATAGCCTAAAGCGGCAACACCAGAACAAATGATCAGGATTTTGCCTAACAGAGGCAAACGCGACCAGGAAAATTGATTATCTTCTTGATTAGCCATAATTTTTAGGGTGGGTCAGAGTGAAAATGCAAAGTTCATACTAACAATTTCCTATCTCGATCGCCTTACCGATGGGATAGGATAGAGGATGGAATACTTGGTAGCGAGCGAGCGACAAACGAGAGAAATCCCATGAATTTAGTTAGCTTAGAGAACTTTCTCGATAACACTTCTTTTTTAGTCCTGTTTTTAACCATGCTGGTTTATTGGGCCGGGGCAGCCTTTCCTAGCATACCTTTGTTGCCCGGCCTGGGCAGCACGGGAGTGGCCATCGCTAACCTCTGTATCGCCGCTTTATTGGGGGCGCGCTGGTTAGAAGCGGGTTATTTCCCCATTAGCAATCTTTACGAATCTTTATTCTTTCTCGCTTGGGGTGTAACTGCCGTTCATTTAATTGCTGAGTACAATAGCCGCAGTCGCCTGGTGGGGGTGGTGACGACTCCTGTAGCCATGGGGATTACCGCTTTTGCCACTTTGTCCTTACCCGGGGAAATGCAAACTTCGGCACCCTTGGTTCCGGCTTTAAAATCGAATTGGTTGATGATGCACGTTAGCGTCATGATGTTAAGTTATGCTGCTTTGATGGTGGGTTCCCTGATGGCGATCGCTTTTTTGATCGTCACTAGAGGTCAAAATATTGAGTTAAAAGGCAGTTCCGTGGGTACGGGGGCATATCGTCTGCAAAATAAGTTATCTACCACTCTTTCCGCCCCAATTTTCCTGGAAACGGCTAACAGTGGCACAACCGCCCTTTTAACTCCCACCTTAACAGCGATGACGACCCTTTCGCCCCAACGTCTTAGCTTGGCGGAAACCCTCGATAATATCAGTTATCGGGTCATTGGTCTCGGTTTTCCTCTTCTCACTATCGGTATCATCGCCGGGGCGGTTTGGGCGAATGAAGCTTGGGGTTCCTATTGGAGTTGGGATCCGAAAGAAACTTGGGCTCTAATTACTTGGTTAGTGTTTGCCGCTTATCTCCATGCGCGCATTACCCGGGGATGGCAGGGAAGAAAACCAGCTATTCTAGCGGCCAGTGGTTTTGTTGTGGTTTGGGTATGTTATTTAGGGGTGAATCTTTTAGGTAAAGGTCTTCATTCCTACGGTTGGTTTTTCTAAATCAGTTATAGGGGTGGGGTGTGGGGTGTGGGGTGTGGGAAGAATAAATAAAAATAATCTTCTGACGACCGACGACCGACTCCTAACCCCACCAACAAACTTTTTGCCGCAAACCAGCACAATTATTTGTAGGATGGGTTAGCGGTAGCGTAACATAATCGGGCGTTGGGTTTCATGCTTCAACCCAACCTACGTTCATCTTATATTTAATTCCACCCACCCACTTAACTTCTCAAAAATTATAAAAAATGATCGAGCAGAAAACTACTATTAAAAATCTGGCTTTAATTGCCGGTGTGCATGGCAATGAACTAACTCCCGCTTATTTGGTTAAATACCTGCAAAAGTCACCTAATCTTATTGCTCGCAGCAGTTTTCAATCCCACAGTCTCATCGCTAATCCCTTAGCCCTAAAGCAACGGTTTAGATATATCGATACGGATTTAAATCGTTGTTTTAACCAAAAAGATTTAGTTAATCCCGATTGTCAGCAATACGAACAAAAACGAGCCAAAAAAATAGTCAAAGAAATCCGAGAAAAATCCATTGATTTATTAATCGATATTCACAGCACCACATCTAACATGATGCTGGCAATTATTTATTCTAATCCCCATCCTTGGCTATTAAAACTCTTTACCTATCTGACTAAAATTAATCCTGATGTGCGCTTAATTTATCATCCCGTCAGCGAGGAAGAAAATCATTTTCTGAAAGGAATTTGTCCCCTAGCTTTTACCCTCGAAATCGGTCCGGTTAACCATGGTGTCATCTGTCCCTATCTTTTTCGTCAAACCGAAACACTCATCTATCAAATCCTAGACTACATCGAACAGGAAAATTATCTGGCTGCCCATCTCGATACTTTCAGCGAATCCCTAACAGTTTACCAACGTTTAGGCTCGATCGATTATCCTAGGAATGAACAGGGTGAAATTAAAGCCATGTTACATCCTCAGATTCTTCAACGAGATTATCAGGCAATTCAACCCAATCAACCGATTTTTCTAGGATTTGATGGTCAGGAAATTATCTATCGTGGGGAATCTGAATTATATCCTATCTTTGTCGGAGAATCTTCCTATAAAGAAAAAGGAATTGCCCTTTGTTGGACAGCAAAAAAACAAATCGATATTAATTAGTACCAGACAGCAGTTTTCCTGAAAAAAAACAGGTCTAAATAAGGGAAAAGCCACTATGACCTTTACTTCTGATTCTCTTTTAGCTGAACGTTACCAACTGCAACAACGCCTAGGCAATACCGCTATCGGTCGTCAAACTTGGTTAGCTATCGATGTATTATCCCAGGAATCGGTAATTATTAAACTCCTCGCTTTTAGTCCCCAGATGGAGTGGGAAGAATTAAAATTATTTGAACGAGAGGCCGCCGTTTTAGCTTCTCTCTATCATCCCCGTATTCCCCGCTATCGCGATTATTTTTCCCTCGATAAAAATCAAGGTGACGGGATTCCTTGGTTTGTGCTTGTACAAGATTATATACCCGGAGAATCTCTAAGCGATCGCTTAGAAAGGGGGCAACGTTTCACCGCTACGGTAATTCGGACTATTGCCCAAGAAGTTCTCGAAATTCTCATCTATTTGCATGAATTATCGCCCCCAGTATTACATCGAGATATTAAACCTAGTAATTTAATTATTAACTCGGAAAATAACGTTTATTTAGTAGATTTTGGGGCAGTCCAGTCCCGCGGTGCAGTGACGGGAGTTACTTTTACCGTGGTGGGGACGAGTGGTTATGCACCCCTAGAACAATTTTGGGGCCGGGCGGTTCCCAGTTCTGATTTATATGCCTTGGGTATGACTTTAATTCATTTATTGACGGGAATTGTCCCGATAGAATTGCCCCACCGCGACTCTAAAATTCAATTTCGCCAACTGGTGACAATTGATGATGATTTAATCGATTGGTTAGAAACTATGACCGATATAGCGGTAGAAAAGCGGTTTAAAAGTGCCAGAGAAGCTCTGAAATTTCTCCAACATCCCTACTATCGCCAAGCCTCAAGTTTAATCGATCCTAAGAAATTACCAAAACCTCCCCACAGTTCCATCCGTATCGCTAAACACCGGGATAATTTAGAGATTAATTTACCCCCTAAAATTAAGCTACCTTCCGATGCACCTACCCTCTGGTCTTTGGCGATTGTCCTTACTGTCAGTATCTTTATCTCCCCGATTCTTACCTTTATTTTAGCTCTAATTGGTTTTATTTGTTTGCGTGAGATGCAATTAATTCTTACCCCTCAAGAAGTTTTAATTAAATATAAAATCTTCAATTTTATCTACAAAAAATTTGCTTTTAAAACTCAAAATTTATGGGGTATTTTTCTCCATAGCAATGGCACAGAAGGTAACTATCAGATTCGTCTGCGGACGGCTAAAAATTATTATCTTATCGGTCAGAATCTCCGCGAGGATGAATGTCTCTGGTTAGGACAGGAAATCCAAGATTGGTTAAATTTTATTAAATACAGTGTTTCTCATCAAGAGGAAGTGTAACCTGACAGGGTATCATCAACCGTCTCCCCAAAACGAAAACTTTGCACCTCACCATGAAGATAACTGAGAATCAATTCAAGAAATCCAGGGAATTAGTCGCTACGCATTTTCCCTTTTTTAATCTTAATCTTGCAGAGATTACCCTATCTTGATAGAATAATAACTGATTGGCATTCCCTCGGCTACAGGACGGCAATTATTAAATCGGATTAGGAATTACCAAAAGGCGGCAGTGAAATATTAGTTATTAGTGGAGAATAAAAAATGATCTCTGAAATTTACCAAAAAGTCAGCTTGTTAGTTTTGTATCAAGGGGTTTTTGATCATGCTATTGGCAAGGCATTTATTACCCTATTATCTACGGATAATATCGCCGATTTTCTCAAAGCTTATGGTCAATGGTTTCAAGCTTTAGCATCTAAAAATATCAGTTGGAATGATTTTCTAGTCGAACAAATTTTATTAGATGATAATCCCTTTAGTCAACAGGTACAGAAAAAAAGTGTTGGGGAGTTACCCGAATCTTTAATTAATGGCGTAAAACAGGATTTATCTATCCTCCAATCTCTCTATAACTCTAGCATTTATAGCTTAAGTAATTCGACAGTTTTTGAACAAATTAAATTTCTAAATTTCCCCGCTTGGGAAGTGGACAATAAATTAGAAAGTTTCCTGCATTCTGGTTTAAATTGGACGGAATTAGTCGAAGATATAGCCGATTATTATCGTGAGTGTGGTACAGGAATTTTTGCCCGTTATCAAGCTTTAAGGTGGCAAGAATGCAGATTACAAGGAATTACTCATCCCGATCCCGTGCAGATTCAAGACATAGTCGGTTATGAAATGCCCAAGGAAACCTTGATTAAAAACACTGAGTTTTTATTGGCAGGTTATCCCGCTTTAAATGTCTTACTCTATGGCAGCCGTGGTTCGGGAAAATCCTCTCTGGTTAAGGGATTATTGCAAAAATACCATAGCCAAGGATTGCGCTTAATTGAAGTGGCAAAATCGCAATTAAAAGACCTACCATTAATTATTGAAATCCTGCGAGATTTGCCCCAAAAATTTATTATCTTTGTCGATGATTTATCCTTTGAAGAAGACGATGAAGCTTTTAAAGCTTTAAAGGTTGTTTTAGAGGGAAGCGTCACCGCTAGACCGAAAAATGTCGTAGTTTATGCCACTTCTAATCGCCGACATTTAGTCAGAGAATTTTTTGCGGATCGACCACAACCAAAAGATAGTGATGAAGTGCATAATTGGGACACAGTACAAGAAAAATTATCCTTTAGTGATCGCTTTGGTTTAACCCTCACTTTTGAACCGGCTAATCAAGAAAAATATTTGGAAATAGTGCGTCATTTAGCCAGTTTAGCTAAATTAAAAATTAGCTTAGAAGAATTAGAATTTCGTGCCAAACAATGGGCAACCCAACATAATGGGCGATCGGGAAGAACTGCTAGACAATTTATTGATTTTCTCCAAGGGGAATTAGAATTAAATGGGTAGCATTAATTGTGTTATGATTAAATAAAAGAATCTCTAATCTGGAAAAATGTTGACTTCATCTCCTCCCAAAACCCTCAGCTTAGAAGAATATCGTAATTTAGAAACCATAGCCGAGGTTAAACACGAATATCACGACGGGGAAATTATCGAGATGACAGGGGGAAGCATCAATCATAATAGTATTCTCATTAATCTTATTGTCCTGCTAAAATTAGCTTTAAGAGGAACTAATTATCGTCTTCAATCGAGCGATCTGCGTCTATGGATACCCCAGTATAATCGCGGTTTATACCCAGATTTAATGCTCATTGCCGGGGAACCATTATTTAGTGATAATCGCAACGATGAAATTTTAAATCCCTGCCTAATTATCGATCAGAGAATAATTGGTTACTGCAAGAATACACCCCAGCCAGGGGAATTATATCCCTAGATTCTTTAGGAATTAGCTTAAATCTTGCCGATATTTACGAAGGAATTGATTTTAATTGAGGAATAATTTATGAATGATAACCTTTTTTTCTGTGATCTAGGTTATAATCAGGAGGATTAAAAATTCTGTGACAGAGAAAATGCTAACTCGATCTCCTACCAAAACCCGCAGCTTAGAAGAATATCGTAATTTAGAAACCATAGCCGAGGTTAAACACGAATATCACGACGGAGAAATTATCGAGATGACAGGGGGAAGCATCAATCATAATCGACTGGTACGCAATTTAATTCGCTTGTTAGACAATGCTTTAAGGAAAACTATTTATGAAGTCTTTCCCAGTGATTTGCGACTATGGATACCCCAATATAATCGCGGTTTATACCCAGATTTAATGCTCATTGCCGGGGAACCATTATTTAGTGATAATCGCAACGATGAAATTCAGAGAATAATTGGTTACTGCAAGAATACACCCCAGCCAGGGGAATTATATCCCTAGATTCTTTAGGAATTAGCTTAAATCTTGCCGATATTTACGAAGGAATTGATTTTAATCTCAACTCCTAACTTTAGCTATCTTTTAAGAGGACGTACTAAAAACAATTTTACCATCTTTTACCGCCACTAAACGCAAAGTTAAGGGACCAGCCGTATTAGTTTTACTAGCGGCAATTGCCTCAAGTGTCTCGATAGAATTACCCGACTTTTTGACTTGACCAATAAAGTTAACTACCGTAGTTAATAAACCATCTTCCACCTGAATTGACCCTAAAACTCCCGCACTTCTAGCGCGAAATTGAGCCGAAGCTAAGAGTAAATCTAAGCGCTTTTGTAGGTCTTCTTCTGTCATATTTTCGGGATCAATGGAAACGGCAGCGATTACCTGTTTCTCCTCAAAAACTCTTTGATTGGGAACCACATCAGCAAAGACACGAATCTCGGTTTCTCCTAAGACATAATTACCTGCTGAAAGGATTCTCACCACATATTCTTTACCGTCCTGTAATTGTTGACTTAACTGTTCTACCTGTGCTTTTGTGATCTTAACTAAACGCTGGTCAAAATTAGGCTGATTCGGTTGGGTGGCACGGATAGCATTTATATTCGCTTCCCGCAATAACTTATCGATAACTGTGACAATAGCTTGGGGATCAACAATACGAAAAGCTCCAAAAGATAACACCTGTCCCCGGAAAATAGCGATTTGTTTTTCCCGCAATTCTTGATAGGTTTGATAGTATTGTTCTAAAACTTCCACTTCCCGCTTAAGAAAAGCCATTTGGGTTTCTAAATCTTTTAATTTTCCCTCGCGCTGTTCCAAAGCTAAATTTTTATCGACGATCGAGCGATCGAGTTCTCCAATGCGTTGATCCCGGCGATCAATTTCTAGCTGTAGGGTTTTTTGCTGGGTTTCCAACTGTTGAAGTCGCGCTTGTCTGGCCGTTAATAACTTTTGTTGATTAGCCAACTCTTTATCTCTAACTTGAACGGTGGTTTGTAGTTGATTGATCTGACTAGAAAGAATTGATTTTTGTTGGGACAATTGATCTCGTTGACTGATTAACTGTGCCTTTTGATTAGTTAAAATAACTCGTTCATTGTTTAAATTAGCCACTTCCTTCCGAAACTTTTCCAACTGTCCCGAAACTAATCGCAAACGTTGACGAGAAGCTTGATAATTTTTGTTAAGAACCTCTAGACGTTTCTGCACAGCTATCTGTTCACTTTTAGCCGTTTTTAAAGCCTTTTCCACCTGATTTTTTTGCTCGGTGGTTTTTCTCACCTGTCTTTCCAAATCCTTAATAGCGGCACGACGTTCATTTAAAAGACGATCCAGTTCAAAAACCCCTTGACGCAGGGATTTACTAGAAGCAAACAAGACAATTAAAGTGGAGCCGGCGATCAAAATTCCCGTTACAATCGTCATTAAAGTTGCGGTTTGTTTCGGACGCAGATTAAATAAACGCATCCTTTTCTTACCGATACGGCTCCCTATGCGATCGCCAACCGCCGCTATCAGACCACCTAAAACCACGATGGCCAAAACCAAAATATAAGCGCTAGTCATCCAGAATTTAAGTAAATTGTTGACTGAGAGCGACGGGATTATGGACGGTAATTTTCTTCTTGTAAATTGAGACCATTTCTTGATCCCGCAGCTCTCCCAATAAACGGGTGACAGTGACGCGGGTAGAACCGATCGCTTCTGCGATCGCTTGGTGAGACAATTTTAGATCCACCCGGATGCCATCGGTGGTGGGAACCCCAAAATCACGACAGAGAATCAATAAAAAACTGACCAAACGGGAACCCATATCCCGGTGAGCTAAGGTTTCGATCATCATTTCCGTTTGCAGAATCCGCGAGGACAACCCCTGCAGCATCAACATTGATAAATCGGGATTATTGCGGAGGGATCTTTCTACCTGATCGATCGGGGCCGAGAGTAATTCTACCGGAGTAAAAGCCACGGCATGATAAAAACGATCCGATCGCTGGCCGGTGAGTAAGGATAGCACACCAAAGACGCTATTTTCCCGCAGTAGAGCCACGGTAATTTCTTCTCCCGCTTCATAGACTCGCGACAACTTAACGGCTCCTTTCAGCAAAAAATAGACTCTTTCGGCGGGATCTCCAGGGAAAAAGATCGTTTTGCCACGCTCGAACAATTCCACCACCGGGGGGAAATTGCCGCTGCCGATTCGACGGAACACATCTGCTAGGGGTTTATCTTGTATTAGGGATAAGTCCATCTCACATCCAAAAAAGGGGAAAATTGTTTTTATTATGCAACGAGTGTCACCTCTATTAAACATAACCGCTCCCTAAACTGGGAAAAGTTTTGGGCGCTTTTTGCCAGACAATGGGGGAGGGGTGATCATTGCTGCCCCGTTATCTGTATCCCTATTATACCGAATCTCGCTGGGGTCGGCTATTGGGGAGATTTTTGTAAGAGAAACGAGAACTATGTTAGATTTAACGGGAAAAAACGCCCTAGTGACGGGAATTGCCAATAATCGCTCGATCGCTTGGGGAATTGCCCAACAACTCCATCAAGCTGGTGCAAATATCGGTGTCACCTATCTCCCCGACGAAAAAGGCCGTTTTGAGAAAAAAGTGCGAGAATTGGCCGATGAACTTAATCCCGCTTTTTATGTCCCCTGCGATGTCCAAAATGACCAACAGGTAGAAGATACTTTCGCTACAGTGGCGGAAAAATGGGGCAAACTGGATATTTTGATTCACTGTCTCGCTTTTGCCGATAAAGAGGGTTTAACGGGCGATTTTACCGCCATCCCTCGGGAAGCTTTCACTAAATCCCTAGATATTAGCACTTTTTCCCTAACCCGTCTAGCGAGATCGGCTAAACCCTTGATGACGGAAGGGGGAAGTATTATCACTCTTACCTATCTCGGCGGTGTCAAGGTAATTCCTAACTATAATTTAATGGGGGTGGCAAAAGCCGGTTTAGAAATGAGTGTTCGCTATTTAGCCGCGGAATTAGGTGGCCAAAAGATCCGAGTTAATGGTATTTCCGCCGGTCCAATTCGCACCTTAGCATCTTCGGCCGTGGGTGGAATTCTTGATATGATCCATCATGTGGAAGAAATCGCTCCTTTACATCGCACGGTGACACAAATTGAGGTGGGAAATACGGCCGCTTTTTTAGCCAGTGATCTTGCTAGTGGTATTACCGGTCAGATTATTTATGTAGATTCCGGTTACGAAATTATGGGAATGTAGTTTTAAGTAGGTAGGTGTTAAAAACCATCAGCGCCCCCCTTATTAAGGGTAGTAGGGTTGATTCATGAATCAACCCTACTATGAATCAACCCTAGGATCAAGGGGGTATCAAAGGCGAAATCTATCTTCAATTTAATTGAAACGACTATCATAAAAGACTATGATCGTGTTTGTTGCGAAGTTGCTGAAGAGTCTTGCGATCGCTGTCTAGATCGACTTCATCGTAATGTAAATCGGCATCGTGGTTTTTCAAAAAAGCATCCACCACCCAACGAGAAGATAGACCTAAAATACTTCCGACCTCGGCACTGGTGATTTTTTCCGCTCGGTAGGCCTGCACCACCAAAGCCTCTAAAATTTCACGGGTAAGATTATTGTAGTTGTAATGTTGAAGCAATTCATCGGGAATATCGATAGTAATTTTCATGATTTAGCTTCCTTTTTTTTGGGTTTACCGATAATTTTTATAGAACTTAGGTTGAGTTGAAGCATGAAACCTAACACCTTAGTAATCGTCCAATTTCTTTGAGCGATCGCTGTAGATATTCTGGCAAGGGTTCAGTCTGCTGTGCGAGGGCAATTAGCAGCGCTTCAAGATCGATAATTGTTTTGGGAATTTCCATAAGTTAGTCCTGTCCAGTCAGGGTATAGGCTGCCCAATGGTAAGGATCGCTGTATTCTGTTAGTTGATCTAGCCCTATTTTACCCAGAGAACAAATCGCCCACCCTCGGTCAGACTAAGCTTGATGGTCATCGGATTTAATGGCTACCGCTTGGTAGTAAGAGGCGATCGCTTCTGCCCATCTGCCTAAATTACCTAACGCAATCCCTCGGTTGTACCAAGCTTGATGGAAATCGGGTTTAATTTCTAAAGCTTTGTCGTAAGATGCGATCGCTTGTTCAAATCTGCGTAAATTAGCTAACGCAATCCCTCGGTTGTTCCAAGCTTCATGCAAATCGGGTTTAATTTCTAAAGCTTTGTCGTAAGATGCGAGCGCTTGTTCAAATCTGCGTAAATTATCTAAGGCAATCCCTCGGTTGTTCCAAGCTTGATGCTTATCGGGTTTAATTTCTAAAGCTCGATCGTAGGATGCGAGCGCTTGTTCAAATCTGCGTAAATTAGCTAACGCAATCCCTCGGTTGTTCCAAGCTTGATGGTCATCGGGTTTAATTTCTAAAGCTCGATCGTAAGATGCGATCGCTTTTGCCCATCTGCCTAAATTACCTAACGCAAACCCTCGGCCGGACAAAGCTTGATGGAAATCGGGTTTAATTTCTAAAGCTTTGTCGTAAGAGGCGATCGCTTCTGCAAATCTGCCTAAATTACCTAACGCAATCCCTCGGTTAGTCCAAGCTTGATGGAAATCGGGTTGAATTTCTAAAGCTTTGTCGTAAGATGCGATCGCTTCTGCCCATCTGCCTAAATTACCTAACGCATTCCCTCGGTTGTACCAAGCTTCATGCTTATCGGGTTTAATTTCTAAAGCTTTGTCGTAAGAGGCGATCGCTTCTGCAAATCTGCCTAAATCATCTAACGCAACCCCTCGGCCGTACCAAGCTTCATGGTAATCGGGTTTAATTTCTAAAGCTTGATCGTAAGAGGCGATCGCTTCTTCTAATCTGCCTAAATTACCTAACGCAACCCCTCGGCCGTACCAAGCTTGATGGTCATCGGGTTTAATTTCTAAAGCTTTGTCGTAAGATGCGATCGCTTCTGCAAATCTGCCTAAATCATCTAACGCAAACCCTCGGCCGTACCAAGCTTGATGGTCATCGGGTTTAATTTCTAAAGCTTTGTCGTAAGAGGCGAGCGCTTCTGCCCATCTGCCTAAATTACCTAACGCATTCCCTCGGTTGTACCAAGCTTGATGGAAATCGGGTTGAATTTCTAAAGCTTTGTCGTAGGATGCGATCGCTTCTGCCCATCTGCCTAAATTACCTAACGCAATCCCTCGGTTGTACCAAGCTTGATGGTAATCGGGTTTAATTTCTAAAGCTTTGTCGTAAGATGCGATCGCTTCTGCCCATCTGCCTAAATTACCTAACGCAATCCCTCGGTTGTACCAAGCTTCATGGTAATCGGGTTTAAATTCTAAAGCTTTATCGTAGGATGCGATCGCTTCTGCCAATCTGCCTAAATCAGCTAACGCAACCCCTCGGTTGTGCCAAGCTTCATGCTTATCGGGTTTAATTTCTAAAGCTTTATCGTAGGATGCGATCGCGCCGATAAAATCCCCATTGATTAGTTTCTGGTATCCTTGCTCAAACCAGAATTCGGCATCCTGAACCACTTCCGTTAAATCCGTCTCCTTTGAGTCTAGATTTTCCTCCTCCACACCAGAAACATCCCTCACCGCGTCGCGCAACTGGAGGCTAATCCGTTGGGATAAGCTAAACGGCTTTTACTTCGGATCACCGATATAGACTCCAAAAGGGTTATAGCTGTTGGATCATGCAGGTTAAGCGCCGTTTAGCTTACTTCCCCCAGATTTCCCGTCATCACCTTGCCTAAAGCCGCCAGATCCTGCCCTAAAGTTTGATAATCTTCTGGATACCGTAGCCATTCCTCGCTTTTGACCTCTAACCACCGCGCCAGCTTTTTATCGTCACAATGGCGACTGTATAGCCATTCCCGTAACCCGTCGGTAGTGGTTCCCGCTGCCACCTGCTCGAATAACCCCATCAATATCCCTTCATATTCCCCATCGCTGGGTTCTGGAGGAGTATTTTCGACTTTTTTGAGGTTAATTGCCTTCGGACTGGCAATAAAGAGCGATTTTAGCCAATTCCAGAGCTTTTTTAGTAAGGATAGCATCGAAGAAAAGCGGAAAGGAAGATAAGGAAATTATATCTTTACTGCCGAAATCTGAAAATACCCTAGCGCTCGCTCTCTCCCGGCGAACGCTTCGCGCACGCTTCGCGTGACCGAGCCAATTCTAAGACCTGTTCGAGAGATAATCCCAGAGAAGCGGCGATTTCTTGGGGATTAACCCCCGCTCGCAATAATAAGGGAACAGAAGCCAATTTTCCGATGATTTCCCCTTCTTGGCGACCTTCTTGGCGACCTTCTTGGCGACCTTCTTGGCGACCTTCTTGGCGACCTTCTTGGCGACCTTCTTGGCGACCTTCTTGGCGACCTTCTTGACGACCTTCCTCTAGGGCCTCCTGAAACACACGCGTCTGTCTT
>VYLF01000226.1_pt1 | contig 21256 bp, 17 predicted proteins | sample 5114371 | NCBI WGS metagenome assembly VYLF01 (sample SAMN12291773, study PRJNA351875) | freshwater metagenome | isolation source: freshwater lake | place: USA: Michigan, Kent Lake | collected 2013-08-15 | reverse complement strand
ACCCCCTCCTCATCCCCTCTTCACGCTCTCTTCGCTCGCTCCCCGCCTCCTCGGTCGCCCTCCCCAATGATCCGCCCATGATCCTCTACCTCGCCGCCGACCTCATCTGGGCCTCCCGCATCAAAGCCACCGCCGACGCCCTCGGCCTCCCCGCTCGCCCGGTTCGCTCCCTCGAGATGCTCGAAGCTCGCCTCGCCGATACGGAGCCCGTCGCGTTGCTCGCCGATCTCGACAAGCCCGAAACCGCCCTCGCCCTCATCGACCGCCTCCGCGCCCCCTCCGCCTCCGACCGCGACCGCGCGATCCGGATCGTCGCCTGGGGTCCGCACGTCGCCAAGGAACTCCTCCAATCCGCCCGCGACCACGGTGCCGACGAAGTCCTGACCCGCGGTGCCTTCGACCACAACCTCCAGGACATCCTCCTCAAGCTCTCCTCGCGGGCCTGACCACCGCCAACCCCCGCAACCCCGGTACGCTCACCACACATGGCCCACCAGACCCCCTCCAACGCCGAGATCGCCGCCCTCCTCGCCGACATGTCCGCCATGATGGACATCCTCGGCGAAGACTCCTTCCGATCCGCGGCACACGCCCGCGCCAGCCGCACGATCGGCGACCTTGCCGATGCCGCGGGCTCGCTCACGCGGGATCAGTTGCTCAAGCTCGACGGCGTGGGCGCGAAGATGGCGGACAAGATCATCGAACTCGCCAAGACCGGCCGGGTCGCCGAGTACGACGAACTCGCCGCACGCCTTCCCAAGGGGCTGCTCGAGCTGACCACGATTCCCGGGGTCGGCCCCAAGACCGTCCGCGTGATGTGGCAGCAGGGGGGCATCACCGACCTCGCATCGCTGAAGGCCGCGATCGCCGACGGTTCGATCCTGAACCTCCCGCGGATGGGCGAAAAGGCCGTCGCCAAGATCCGGGACAACATCGCGCTCATCGCGGACGCCAACATGCGCACCTGGCTCGGCAAGGCCGACGCGATCGCCCGCGCGTTCGTCGAGCTCCTCTCCGCGCTCCCCCGCGTGACCCGCGTCGTGCCCGCGGGCTCGCTGCGTCGCGGCAAGGAAACCGTCGGCGACATCGACATTCTCGTCGCCCTCGAGTGCCCCGCGGACCAACTCGCGGCTGCCCAGAAGCACGTCGCCGAGACCTTCCGCGCCGCGCCCGGCGTTCACAGCGTGATCATCGCCGGGGACAACAAGTCGTCTGTCCGCGTCGCGCTCGAGAACTCGATGGGTCGTTGGAAGCCCGACCCCGATGCGCCGCAGTCCACGATCCAGGTCGATCTGCGCGTCCTTCCGGCCCAGGTCTTCGGTGCCGCGCTCAGCTACTTCACCGGCAGCAAGGAGCACAACGTCCGCCTCCGCGAGCGTGCGCTCAAGATGGGCATGACGCTCAACGAGTGGGGCCTCTTTCCGAACGACTCCGAGCCCACGCCGCCGCAGTCGCGGGGCATCGCGCCCGTCGCCGCCGCGACCGAGGAGTCCATCTACGCCGCGCTCAAGCTTCCGTACATCCCTCCGGAGCTGCGCGAAGACCGGGGCGAGCTGGACCTCACGGCAACGCCGCGCCTCGTCGAACTCGCGGATATCAAGGCCGAGCTGCACTCGCACACCACGGCCTCGGACGGCACGATGAGCATCGAGGAACTCGCGCGACGGGCCAAGGCCCGCGGGTTCCACACGATCGCCGTCACCGACCACTCGCGCAGCAGCGCGATCGCCAACGGCCTCTCCATCGAGCGGCTCCTCGAGCACATCCGGGCGGTGCACGCCGCGAGGAAGAACGTCGAGGGCATCACCATTCTCGCGGGATCGGAGGTCGACATCCTCGCCGACGGCGAGCTCGACTACCCGGACGAGATTCTCGCGCAGCTCGATGTCGTCGTGGCCTCGCCGCACACCGCGCTCTCGCAAGACCCCGCGGCCGCCACAGCACGTCTGCTCCGCGCTATCGAGCACCCGTGCGTCAACATCCTCGGCCACCCCACCGGTCGCCTGATCAACAAGCGCGCCGGGCTCTCGCCCGATATGTCCGCGCTGATCGCGGCGGCGAAGAAGAACAACGTCGCCCTCGAGATCAACGCCCACTGGCTCCGCTTGGATCTGCGCGACGCCCACGTCCGTGCCGCGGTCGAGGCCAGGTGCCTGATCGCCATCGACTGCGACGTCCACGAACCCGACGACTTCGACAACCTGAAGTACGGCGTCGCCACGGGTCGCAGAGGCTGGCTCACCCCAGAACTCTGCGTCAACACCTGGTCGCAGCCCGCGCTCGCGTCGTGGCTCGCCAAGTCCGGCCGCCGCTAGCCCACGTCGCCAAGCCCCAGGTCCTCGCCGTGGGCCTTGATGAGCCGCCGACGCAACAACGCCTCCTCCGGCCTGTTGAGCGCGGGGCTCGCGCGGATCCACGCCGCGGCATCGCGACGCGCCATGGACAGCAGCTCGCGGTCCGCGACAAGGTCGGCGACTTTGAAAGGGGCAAGACCCGACTGGCGCGAGCCGAAGACCTCGCCTGGTCCGCGAATATTGAGGTCTTCCTCGGCGAGCCGGAATCCGTCCGACACGGTCTCCATCACGCGCAGCCGCTGCACGCCCTCGGCGGTCACCGGATCGGCGACCAGCGTGCAGGCGGATAACTTGTCGGATCGCCCGACGCGCCCGCGGAGCTGGTGCAGCTGCGCGAGCCCGAAGCGATCGGCCTGCTCGATGATGATCGCGGTGGCATTGGGAACGTCGACGCCGACCTCGATCACCGTCGTCGCCACCAGCACGTCGAGCTCGCGGTCGCGGAACTTCCGCATCGTCTCCTCACGCGTTTCCTTGTCGAGCTGGGCGTGCAGCACGCCGACCCGCGCGCCCTTCAATGCAGAGGCCGCCAGATCCTCCAGCACCGCCGGGATGCTCCGGATGACCAGCCCGTTCTCCGCGGGCTCGGGCGAAACCGCCGGCACCACGATGTACACCTGCTCGCCCCGCGATACCCGCTCCGCGGCATCGGCGTAGGCCTCGAATCGCTTGTCAAACGGCATCACCGTCGTCGTCACGGGCTTGCGTCCCGGCGGCAGCCCGCGGATCGTCGAGACATCAAGGTCGCCGAAGAGTGTGATCGCCAGAGTCCGCGGGATGGGCGTGGCCGTCATGACCAGCACGTGCGGCGTCGAGGCCTGATCGCTCGCCTTCGCCCGCAGGGTCGCCCGCTGCTGCACGCCGAAGCGGTGTTGCTCGTCGATCACGGCGACGCCGAGCGACTTGAACGCCACCGACTCCGTGAGGAGTGCGTGCGTCCCGACGACGATGTCCACCTCGCCCGCGCCGATCAGCGCGAGCAGGCCATCACGGGCCGAACGCGTGAGCGAGCCGGTGAGCAGCGCGACGCGTACGCGCGAGCCCTCCAGCGTCTTTGAGATCGAGGCGAAGTGCTGCTCGGCGAGGATCTCCGTCGGAGCCATGAGCGTCGCCTGGTGCCCGCCCGCGACCGCCAGCAGCATCGCGTACAGCGCGACCACCGTCTTGCCCGCGCCCACGTCGCCCTGGATCAGCCGGTTCGCCGGGCGGGCCTGCGTGACGTCGCGGACGATCTCCGTGATGACCTCTTCCTGGAACGGAGTCAGCGCGAACTTCAGCCGCGAGCGGATCGCGCCGTCGATCGATTCGTTGTGGGCCAGCGCGGGAGCCTTCAGCGCCGACCGCAGGTGAAACCGCTTCAGGTGCACGCCCAGTTGCAGCATGAACAGCTCGTCGTACGCCAGTCGCCTGCGCGACGCGCTGATCTCCTCCGCGCTGGTCGGTGTGTGCTGCATCCGGTAGCAGTCTCCCAAGGGCGGAAACTCCCGCGCCACGCGGTACTCCTCCGCGAAGTGATCCTCGATCAACCCCACCGCGCGCGGCACCACCTTCTGCATCACCCGCTCGATCGTCGCGGTCGTGATCTCCGCCACCGCCGGATACACCGGCCGCAGCCGCGCGTCGGTCGCGGGCGCGGGCGTTTCCTCGTCCAACTTCTCCACCTTCGGGTTCACAATCTGCAGCGCCTGCTGGTACCGATCCAGCTTCCCCACCACCCGCACCTGCAATCCCGGTTTCAGCTTGTCCGCCATGTACGCCTGGTTGAAGAACACCAGGTCCACGCGCCCCGTCGAATCCAGCAGCGCGGCAACAAACCGGCTCTTGGGGCCCTTGCGGAAGATCCGCGTCGCGGCGATCTCCCCACGCGTCGCCACCATCTGCCCGACCACCAGGTCGGCGATCGCCGTCTCCGCTTCGATCTTCTCATGCCGCATCGGCAGGTGCGCGATCAGCCGCCCCACGTTCGTCAGCCCCATCCCCCCCAGCGCGTCCGCCTGCCGACGCGTGATCCCCTCGACCTGCGTCAGAGGCGTCGTCAGCGTGAATGGAGGGGCTTCAGGCATTCCAAACAATACCCTTCCGGCGACCGCGAATCTACCCTACAGCCTGAGGGACCCACCAGGGACGCTCGCCCCGATCCCCAGCCCCTCGATCAACGCCCCGAGTGCCGCGGCGTCTGCCTCGTCAAAGCCCGCGACCGCGTAGCTGTCGGCATCGAGGACCCCCCAGCAGGAGCCGTCGGCGTTGAGCACGGGGACGACGACCTCGCTCTGGTCCTTGGGATCGCAGGCGATGTAGTTCTCGCCGAGGGTCCGGACGTCCTGGATCACGATGCTCCGCCGCTCCTGCCACCCGCGCCCGCACATCCCGTGAAGTCCGATCGGGCTGCACGCCGGCTTGGGCTCGCGGCAGACGAGCACCATTTCGTCCGCGCCCTCGACCTTCGCGTAGAACCCGATCCATGAGAGATGCTGGTCCTTGAAGGCTTCCCACAGCTCCGTGATGAGCTTCGACATGGCGGCTTCACGCGCGACGGCGTCCGTCAGCACCGCGCGCGGGCCGTGGACGGCCAGGCGTGCGAGGAGCGGCGCGTAGTCCCTTCGAACGATGGCGGGTCGGGTCATCATGCGCTGATCCTAGGAAAAACGAAGCGGCCCCGGTTCGCCCGGGGCCGCCGATTGATCCGTGTCGACTCGCGATTACAGGGTCGCGGAGGTGTAGGGCAGCAGGGCCATGAAGCGGGCCCGCTTGATCGCCTGCGAGAGGCGACGCTGCTCGGAAGCCGAGGTCCCGAGCCGCTTGCGGCCGAGGATCTTGCCGTTCGGGCTCATCGAGCGGCGGAGAAGCTCCACATCCTTCCAATCGATGAACGTGGTGCCGTTGCCGCTCACGTGAGCGAAACGCTGCTTCTGAACCGTCCCGAACTTGCTGAACTTGCTCATGGTCTCTTCCGCCGCGGTCCGCGGCACCCTCGCCTTGGGCTTGTCCATCCCGCCGGAACACCCGGCAGCAAACGGACGACGTAGGGCCAGAACGATAGGTCCCACCCCTCGCCCCGGTCAACGGCCCGGGGTCTCAATCCGCATCTTTGGTCGGATGATGTTCGGTCAGCGGACTTCGCGACGGTCGAACGTCAGCGGGCCCGGCCCCAGGAACACAACCACCAGACCCATGGCCATGAGGATCAGGTTCCGCACGACGTGGCAGTAGCCCACGGCACCCTGGCACATGAGTTCAAGGCTCCCGAAGCACGAGCACTTGGTGTCGAGGCCACGGACGATCACGCCGACGATGCCGACGAGGAACCCGCCGAGCAGGAGGGTGATCATCAGGGCCGATGCCCGCGTCCAGATCCCCAGCAGGAGCAGCACCCCCGCGACGATCTCCAGCCACGGGATGAAGTACGCCAGGAACTTCGTGAGATGCCCCGCGTGATCGGGGATGATCTGGAAGGCCTGAATCGCGAGCGCGAACTCGGGGATCTTTTGCAGCTTCAGCACCGCCGCGAAAATGAACAGGCCCGCGATGACGACGCGGCAGAGCAGCACCAACCAGCCGAGGGGCTTGGGGTTCTTGTTCACTGGTCGTTCCCGATCTGGGGATCACCGGTCTCGCCGGGATGCCCCGCGGCCTTCCACGCGGGCCAACCCTCGTGCATGATGCGGCACCGGGTGAACCCGAAGGAGGCGGTGAGGTAGTTGTACAGGTTGTGGGACGCGTCGCACGCGCCGCCGCCGCAGTAGATCACCACGGTGTCGTTCTTGTCGAGGGCGTTGAGCCAGACGAGGCCCTTGCCCGCGAGCAACTCGTCCACGGAGAGCTGAAAGGCGTTCTGCACGTGGCCCTCGCGGAACTCGTCGATGTGGCGAGAGTCGATGAAGGGCTTGCCCTGCTGAAAGAGCGCGAAGGCGTCGGCGATCGAGATGTTCAGGCCGTCAGCGGCCGTCGCGGGTGCGGCGGGTGTCGGCGAAGCGGTTCCGGGAGTCCCGGTCGCCTGGTTCGCGTCGGGCGTCGGCGTCACGGTGCCGGGGGTGGTCTGCGCAGGAGTGGGGGGGACGACCGGTGGGGGTTGCGTCACCGCGGCCAGCGCCGGGGTATCACCCTTGAGCAGGATGGGGAACTTCAGCTTGACCAACGAGTGAGCCCCCGCCAAGCAGCCAGCGAGGGTCACGATGACGGCGAGTTGTGGAACCATGTTCGACATCGAAACCCCGGGGCCCGCTCTCGCGAGCTCCGGAGGGTTGATTCAGATTACTGCGGGATCAGGGTGCTGGGGTTCTGCTGCCACGCGCTGCCGGGGGTGCCGGCGGGGTTCGCGCCCTGCAGCACCGGCTTGGCGGGAGTGGCCCCGCGGACGAAGCCGAAGTACGGGATCTTGATCACCTTGTCATCCTCAGAGTCGGTCGTGATGACCAGTTCCCCGCGGATGCTGCCCGAACCCGCGGCGGCGGCCGAGAGGTTCAGGAAGTAGGCCGGCGGGTTCACGGAGTTGTCCTCCTGAATCGCGGGCTCCTTGGTGAAGAACTTCTGGCCCGTCGCCGGGACGTCCTCAACCGAGAGGATCTTGAACGCCTTGCCGTTGCGGCTGGCGAGACGCACCTGCGAGTTCACCGGCTGGTTCTCGCTCAGGCCGCCCAACTGCACGCGGGCGGGCGTCGCGGCGATCGTGCCGACCACTTCGCCCATCGCCGAAACCGTCAGCACCCGCTTCGTGTCCGTGGTCGTGATCGAGATCAGCGACTGGAGCTGGCCCGCCGCGACATTCTGCGCGACCTTCAGCTCGATCGGGTACTGCATCACCGCGGAGCCGTCCAGCGTGCCGGGCTTGGCTTCGCCGAGCGTCGCGATCACGCTCGGGGTGTTGGAGGAAACCGCGGTGACCTTCAGGTCGGGGTTGCGGCTGGAGACCATGATGGTCTGAACCGCGGCCTGGCCGCGATCGACCGTGCCGAAGTTGGCGAGGGGCGGATCCATCTGGATCTGCGGGATCACGTTGGAGTTGATGTCCAGCTTGAGCTGCGGGTTCTTGGCGTCGTTCGAGGTGACCGTCACGTTCGTGTGCTGCTTGCCACGACGGTTGTGCGGGTTGTACTCCACGCGAATCTGGCCGCTCTCCCCGGGGGCGTACTCGCGCTTCTGGAGGGCGGGCACCGTGCAGCCGCAGGAGCCCTGGACCGACTGGATCGTGAGCGGACCGGTGCCCACGTTGGTGAACTTGAACTCGTGCACCGCGGCCTTGTCGTCGTTGATGTTGCCGAAGTCGATGGCGAGGCTGTCGAACTTCAGCTCACCGCCGGCGGACGCCACCGGGGCCGCCGGTGCACCCTTGCTCTGTGCTTCCGCCTGGGCCTTCATGGCCTCTTCCTTCAGCTGCTGGAGCTTCTTGAGCTCCTCGGGCGACTGACCCTGGGCAACGGCCAACCCCGCGCTGAGGGCGAGAACGGCGGCGAACGCGATCGAATGAACCTTCTGCATCACTGGATACTCCGTATTCTGAACTCTCTACTGCTGGGCCCTTTAGATCGGCTCGCAGGCGACCGGACATTCTCGCAGCCCGACCGTATGTGCGGCCCGTATTCTCGGACGCCCAGACCCATCTTTCCACACCCGACGGCCAACAACCGCCGGACCCCCCGTTGTTCGCGCCCGCGCCCCCCGCGCTCGCCCAAAACAACCCCCTACCCCTCCCCCGCCCCGATCCGAGGGTCGATCCAGCGGTACACCACGTCCACCGCCAGGTTCAGCATCACCAGCATCGTTGAAAACACCAGGACCACTCCGATGATCAGGAACAGGTCCTTGTTCTGGACCGCGTTCACGAAATGCTGCCCCATCCCCCCAGGAATCGCGTAAACCCGCTCCACCACGAACGATCCGGTCATCGCCGCCGCGCTCGCCGGCCCCAGGTAGCTCACCACCGGCAGAATCGCGTTCGGCAGGGCATGACGCACCAGCACCCCCGTCCGGGATACCCCCTTGGCCAGGGCCGTCCGGGCGTAGTCGCTCGATAACTGCTCCGCGAGGCCCAGGCGCGTCAGCCGCGCGATGTACGCCGCATACGGCAGCCCCAGGGTCACCGACGGAAGAACCAGGTCCCTCGCACGTCCCCACTCCGCGACCGGGAACCACCCGAGCCAGAGCGAGAAGACCATCTGCAGGCCCGATCCCACCACAAACGCCGGTAAGCTGATCCCCACCATCGCGAGCGCGAGCGACCCGCTGTCGAGCCACGTCCGCGGGAACGCGGCACCGATCAGCCCCGCCGTCAGCCCCATCGCCAGCCCAACCACGATCGCCAGCGCGCCGATCGTCGCCGATATCGGCAGGCTCGCCGCGATGATCTCGTTCACGCTCCGATCCGGGTACTGCAGCGACGGCCCGAGATCGAAGACCGGGCCCCCCTTCGACTCACCCTTCACCCACGTCAACCCCGTCGCGTCCTCGAGGTACGACACGTAGAACCCGCCGAAGCTCTCCATGTTGTACCGGGCCAGCATCGCCTTCGCGACCTCCGGGTCCGGCCGCCTTCCCTCGGGCCGGTCCAGCGGATTGCCCGGCACCGCCCACGCCAGCGCGAGCGTGATCGTGTACACCGCCAGCAGAATCAGCGGGAGCTGCAGCAGCCGTGATGAAATCATCCGTCCCACCGCGCTACCGCTCCATCTCCGGCGCTCGATCCGCGCCCTTGCCGTCACCCAGGACATCCAGCCGCGTCAGGTCTTGAACCTGCCGCGCGTGCGTCGTCGCTCCCGCGATCTTGCTCGCATCAAACAGGTTCAGCTCCACGTAGTGAAACAGCGGCAGCAGCGGCAGATCCTCCTCCACCAGCATCGTCTCCGCTCGCGTCAACACCCCCATCCGCGCCGCCGGGTCCGCGTGCAGGTCCGCGGCAGTCGCCAGCAGTCCGTCAAACCGCTCGCTCGTGTACTTCCGATCGTTGTTGTTGTCATCCGATCGGTTCACATCCAGAAACGTCGTCGGATCCCCGTAATCCCCGAACCAACTCGCGCGGCTCACCATGTACCGACCCAGCCGCAGGTCGTCCTTGAAGACCCGCGTCTCCTTCATCACCAGCCGCACCGAGATCCCAAGCTCCCGCTCCCAGTCCTTCGCCACCGCCTGCGCGATCAGGTCGTGCCCGCCGTCCTTGTTGAACAGCACCTCCAGCGTCACAAACCCCGCGCCCCCCGGGTACCCCGCCTCCGCCAGAAGCCGCCTCGCCTCCTCCGCATCGCGTCCAAGCCCTCGCGGCGACTCGTACCCACCGATCGAGCCCGGCGGGATGAGCGTGCTCGCCGCCCGCTCTCCGCACCGCCGGATGTTCCGGACGATCGACTCCTTGTCCACCGTCAGCGCCAGGGCCCGACGCACCCGCGCATCCGCCAGCGGATTCACCCGCCCGTCCGGCAGCCTCGGGGCACAGTTCAGATTGTAAAAATACGTGCCGAACGCCGGAAAGACGTGCAAAAAGCCGTCCGGCTCTCCGGGCAACGCCCGCGCGATCTCCAGATCGTCCGCGCCCTGCGCCCGCATCCGCGCGACCGTCTCCGCGTGCCGCTCCCAGAACCGATCACGCCTCGCCAGCATCTCCGCCCGATACGGCGCCGACACATCAAACACCCAGTCCGCCGCGCCCGTCGTGAACGCCATCACCTGCGCCGACGGGTCCTCGATCGTCGGGCATTCGATCGAATCCACGTTGATCGCCGCGTTGTTCCAGTACCCCTCGAACCGCTCGAGCCTCATCCCCCGCTTGAACCGCCACTCCGTGAGCACGAACGGCCCGTTGGTCACGAACGACGGCGGCCGCGTCCACTTCGGGTCCGTACGCATCTCGCCCGTCACGTCATCGAGCGTCGTGAACCGTTCGATTGTCCCGCGATGCACCGGGAAGAACGCCGGAAACGCGAGCACATCCAGGATGTACGGCGTCGGCCGTTCCAACCTCACGAGCAACTCGCCTTCCGACACCGCCTTCACCCCGACCCGCGCCTCAAACTCCCGCTCCGCAATCGCCCACGCCTCCGCCGCGCGCTCGAGTGTCCCCGGTGACTCCCGGTAGGTCTTCAGTTGCTCTCTGCGAAACTCGTAGAACGCCTCGCCCCCTTCGAACAGCTTGAACAACCCCGCGTAGTCCGCCCCCGTCTCCGGCAACAAGTTCCGTCGCCACGAGTACACGAAGTCCGCCGCCGTCACCCGCGTTCCATCCGACCACACCGCCCCCGATCGCAGAAAGAACCGCAGTTCCTTCCCCCCGTCCGTGATCTCCCATCGCTCCGCAACCCCCGGCAACGGCCGCATCGCCCGCGTGAAGACGTCCTGCCTCACCAACCCCTCGCCCAGCAGCCGCGCCATCCGAAAGTCCTGCGCCCACGACATCGTCGCCGGATCCAGCGTCGCGATCTCGCTCCGGTTGATCAACGTGACATCCGCCCGCGGCCTCGGAGGATCCGAAACCACGAACGCGGCAACACACGCGATCAACAACAGGATCGGCGCAGCAAACTTCAGCACGCGAAACCGTAGGCTTACTTCGTCACAAACCGGGTCGCGCCGAACTCGAACGGCTTCTGCAGCAGCACGCCCTTGGACCCGACGATGTCCTGCGAGCCCAGCAGGAACCGCGCGTCGCCCTCGACGGTCCCCTCACGCAGTGCCTTGCCCGCTTCCTTCGCCGTCGCCTGGAAGGCCGGATCCAGCTTCTTCCCCACGAGCAGCACGAGGGTTTCGCCCGCCAGTGCCGCCTGCGCGTACACCTCGCGAGTCGAATCCCCCTTGTCGAGAGCGATCTTCTTCCGTGTCACCTGAACCACCGCCGCGCTCACCAGATCCCCGCCCAGCCCCGCCGCGGCCATCGCCGCCTCCCGGGCCACAATCACGTTCGGGAGCGCGATGATCGTCCGCACGCCCGTGCACGCGGCCAGGCAGCTCTCCATCACCGGCTGCGAGAGGCCGTCCTTGCTGGCCCCGCCCGCCACCAGCTTCTGAACCCCGCGCGAAACCGTCGTGATCGCCTGATTCCGCAGATCGTTCACCTTCGCGGCCTCAAGTCCGGCCCGCAGCAGCGCGTCGATCACCAGCGGGTCCGTTTCCGAACTCAGCCGCGTCTCGATCACCGTCAGCAACTCCGCCGCCTTCGCGGACGTGAGCGCGGGATTCCCGTTCGCCACCGTCTCAAACGACCGCCGAGCCGCGTACGCCGCCTGGTACCGCACCGCCGACGCCGTCGCGTCCGCGTGCTGCTTCACCACGTCCGCCGCGCCGTCGGTCGCGAGATCGCCGGCCAGAATGAGCGCGTTGCACGCCACGATGTCGTTGTTGCTGCCAGCGAGCGGCGCGATCACCGGGAGCAGGGCCTTCGCGTACTTCACGCGGAACGACGCCGACACGTCCTTGTTCGCCAGGGGCTCTTGCAGCGCCACCCGGTCCGCACGCACCTGCTCGGGCTTCGTGCTCGCCAGGTTCGCCGAGTGTGCCGCTACGCAGTCCGCGATGGTCTTCTCGTCGTCGGCCGTAACCGAGATCCGCTGAACCACCTCCGCGGGAATGCACTGACCCCACGCGAGACCCGACGTCGCCATGAGCGACGCACAGGTCAAAAGCCAAACGTTCCAGAGCTTGGAGGGAGACCGCAACGCTGCTTCCTTCCGCATGATGGTCCGATCCGCAATCCCCGCTGCCGCTCGGCCCAGCGCCGACGACCGCGGGAGGGTCAAAGTATCAGTAGCCCACCGAGAGGTCAAATATACGACCCTACGCCCCCGCCCGCTCCCTGTTCTCAAAAGCTTCCTCCCCCAACCGACATCATCTCCCGGTGCGGAGCGTGTTCGGGTCAACCTCCACCGACATCTCCACCGCCGTCACCCGGAACCCCGCCTCCGCAAACACCCGCCGCGCACCCTCATTCCCCGCCGCCGTCTCCAGCCGTACCTGCTTCACCCCCATCCCCCCAAACCGCGCCACCGCCTCCCGCACCAACGCCCCCGCCACCCCGCGGCATCTCCACTCCGGCTCCACCCACATGTCGTGAATAAATCCGAACTCCACGGTCTCGTAGATCGGAATGTTCCCCTCCACCCCCGCCACCAGAAACCCCACAACCCCCTCCATCACCCCCTCCACAACCCCCTCCCCGACCGACGCCACCAGAAAGACCGACCTCGCATCGCCAGCCCGCTCCGGCAGCCAAGACCGGTACCGCTCCACCACATCACCCAACGCACGGTACCGCGCCGCGTCCCACTCCTCGTGCAACGCCACCACCCGCGCCACCATCGGCAGCACCGACTCCACATCCGCGACCGTCGCGGCACGGATCGTCACGCCCGCGGTCACGCCTTCTTCGCCCAGCCGTCCTTCAGCGTCACCGTCCGGTTGAACACCAGATTCGTCGGCGTCGTGTCCTTGTCCACGCAGAAGTACCCCAGCCGTTCAAACTGGAACGTCGTCCCCACCTTCGACCCCATGATCGCCGGATCAACCAGCGCCGTCACCGTCTCAAGCGAGTTCGGGTTCAAGTCGTCGAAGTAGTTCCCCGTCTTCTCTCCCGGCGTCTCCACGCTGAACAAGCGGTCAAACAGCCGCACCTGCGCCTTCGCCGCCGTCGCCGCGTTCACCCAGTGAATCGTCCCCTTCACCTTCTTCGTCGGCTTCCCGTCCGGCCCCACCGGCGCATCCCCGCCCCGCGTCGCCGGGTCGTACGTCGCGCGGACCTCAACCACGTTCCCCGCGGCATCTTTCACAACGCCCGTGCACGTGATGAAGTACGCCCACCGCAGCCGCACCTCCTGCCCCGGTGCAAGCCTGAAGAAGCCCTTCATCGGGGTCTCCATGAAGTCGTCGGCCTCGATGAAGATCTCGCGGCCGAACACAACCTTCCGCTTCCCGGCCGCCTCATCCTCCGGGTTCACCACAAAGTCGAGTTCGTCGGTCTTCCCCTCCGGCCAGTTCTCGATCACGACCTTCACCGGCTTGAGAACGCTCATTGTGCGCGGCGCAACCTTGTTCAGGTGGTCCCGCAGCGCGTTCTCCAGGCGCCCCACGTCGATCACGCTCTCCTGCGTCGTCACGCCGACGTCCTCGCAGAAGTTCCGGATCGACTCCGGCGTGTACCCGCGCCGACGCAGCCCCGCGATCGTGGGCATACGCGGGTCGTCCCACCCGTGCACCCGCTTCTCCTCCACGAGCTTCAGCAGGAATCGCTTGCTCATCACCGTGTACGTCAGGTTCAGCCGCGCAAACTCGATCTGCTGCGGGTGGTGAATCCGCTCGCCCCACTTCGAGCCCGGCCCACGCCCCTCGTTGATCGAATCGATGAACCAGTCGTACAGCGGCCGGTTGTTCCGGAACTCCAGCGTGCAGATCGAGTGCGTGATCCCTTCGATCGAGTCCTCCAGGCAGTGCGCCCAGTCGTACATCGGGTAGATGCACCACGTGTCGCCCGTGTTGTGGTGGTGCTCGTGCACGATGCGGTACATCACCGGATCACGCATCACAAAGTTCGGGCTCGCGAGGTCGATCTTCGCGCGCAGCGTCTTCGCGCCGTTGGGGTGCTTGCCCGCCCGCATCTCGCGGAACAGCCGCAGGCTCTCCTCGATCGGCCGGTCCCGGTGCGGGCTCTGCGCCGGCGCCGTCGTCGACCCACGCATCGCGCTCATCTGATCCGCCGTCAGCTCGCAGACGTACGCCTTGCCCTTCTGGATCAACTCCTCCGCCCACGCGTACATCCGCTCGAAGTAGTCCGAGGCCCAGAACACGCCCCCGGCGATCGGGCCCGCCTCGTAGTCCGCGCCAAGCCACTTCACGTCGGACTTGATCGCGTCCACGTACTCCTGCTCCTCTTTCGAGGGGTTCGTGTCGTCGAACCGCAGGTTGAACTTCCCGCCGTAGTCCCGCGCCAGCCCGCTGTTCAGGCAGATGCTCTTGCTGTGCCCGATGTGCAGGTACCCGTTGGGCTCCGGCGGAAACCGCGTCTGCACCTTCGCGCGCCCGTCGGGCCACGTTCCCCACTTCCCCGCCGCGTTATCGGCGTCGATGATCTGCCGCAGAAAGTTCGTCGGCGTGGGGCGGGCTTCGGCGTTGTCTGGGTTCGTCGTCATGGACCCCAAGCATAGAAGCCCACCCGCCTCCCACACCGCCCACGCGTCCGCAAACACGCACGCCCCCCCTCCACTCCGCCCCATACCCACTCAAAACGCCCGCCCTCCCCCAAGTTGCCCCCCGGTCGCGACGAAGATCCACCCGTGCGGGGCCACGCCCCCATTCCCGGAGGGGCCCCATGGTTGGTGATCCGATCGACGTCGAAGAACTCCTCAAACGCACGATGAACAACGCCAAGATCGCCGAGCGCGTGCTCAAGGCCTTCGAGTCCGATGTCATCACCACCGCCGACCGCCTCTCCCAGGGCATCCAGGAACAACGCCGCGAAGAAGTCATCCGCCTCTCCCACGGCCTCAAAGGCGCCGCCGCCAACATCGGGGCCGCCTCCCTCCGCGCCCTCGCCGGAGAACTCGAAGAGTTCGCCCGCGACCGCGAGCTCGCCGACGCCACCCGCCTCGCCAATGAACTCCGCCAGGAAGTCGACCGCTGCCTCGAGCAGTGCCCCCGTCTCTTCGCCCGGCTCCGCGGCACAAAGGCCTGAAAAAGCTCAACTTGCGACTATTCTACAAACACCCCCTGTGGGTGTTCTTGTCTTTTTGGATTCAGTTCGGTATGCTGGTTCCCCGGGCCTCACAAAGCCCGTTCACCATCCCCGTTCCAAAGGACCCAGCATCATGAAGACCACCCCCCGCCTCCTCCTGCTCTCCCTCGCCTGCGCCGGCCTCGCCGCCTGCTCCTCCCCCAAAGCCGCGGAGCAGTCGCCCCCCGACATGCAGGCCATGATGGAGAACTGGACCAAGGCCATGACCCCCGGCCCCCAGCACGCCCACCTCGCCCAGTCGGTCGGCACCTGGGAAGGCACCGTCACCATGTGGATGGACCCCTCCATGCCCCCCTCGGTGAGCAAGTGCACCACCGTCATCACCAGCGTCATGGGCGGCCGCTACCTGCAGGGCACCACCAACGGCCTCATGAACATGGGCGAGGCCTCCGCCCCCTTCGAAGGCATGGGCCTCTACGGCTTCGACAACGTCCAGAAGAAGTTCCAGTCCGTCTGGATCGACAACATGGGCACCGGCATGATGACCGGCGTCGGTGACCTCTCCGCCGACGGCAAAGTCCTCACCTGGACCATGACCATGGCCGACCCCATGACCGGCAAGATCACCACCAGCCGCGAAGTCGATACCCAGATCGACGCCAACACCCAGGTCATGGAAATGTTCACCGTCGGCCCCGACGGCAAAGAGTTCCGCACCATGGAAATCCGGTACGCCCGCAAGAAGTAACCCCGCCCACCGTCCCATCCCAAGAAAAAACGCGTGGCCTTCGCCACGCGTTTTTCATTCAAGCGATTCACCCCTCCACGCCCCTCACTTCGGATCCTTCGCCTTCGTCGAATCCTTGCTCTTCTGCGAATCGGTGCTCTTCTGTGAGTCCTTGCTCTTCTGCGAATCGGTGCTCTTCTGCGAATCCTTGCTCTTCTGCGAATCCTTGCTCTTCTGCGAGTCCTTGCTCTTCTGCGAGTCCTCGCTCTTCTGCGAATCGCTCGCCTTCTCCGACGCATCATCCGTGTCGCTCGACGAATCCTCGTCCTTCATCGAATCCGCGTCATCATCCGTCTTCTTCTTCCCCTTCGACCGCTTCTCCGCCGCGGCCTTCTTCGCCGCCGCCGCCACTTCCTTCACCTTCGTCTCAAACTCCGCGTTCGCCGGATGCCCGATGAACGCGATCTTCCCCTCCGTGTCCACCACAAACGCGCACGGAATCCCGTTCTGCCCCGCCGCCTGCATCCACTTCGTCCGCATCTCGCCCGGCTCGTCGTACGCCACCGTGTAGTTCATCTTCGGGCCCTGCGACCGCACGAAGTTCTGCACGCCCTTCAGCCGATCGTCCTTGCCCCCCTGCGCCGAGGGACGCTCGCTCGACGCCATCCCGATGATCGTCACGTCCTTGTACTTCTTCTGCAACGACGTCAGGTGCGGGATGTTCTTGATGCACGGCCCGCACCACGTCGCCCAGAACTCCACCACGTACGCCTTCCCCTCCTCCAACTCCGTCACCTTCTTCCCCTTCACAAACGACGTCGCCGAAAACGCCGGTGCCTTGTCCCCAACCTTCAGCCCCGCGCTCGACTCCACCTTCGCCGGCGCTTCCTTCGCCGGAGTCTCACCCTTCTCAGGCTTCTTCGTCTGCCCCATCGCCCCACCAGCCAACGCCGCCACCAACGCAATCGTCACCATCGTCTTCATGTGTGTCCCTTTCAGATTCCCCCAGTATACAGCACGCCCCCCAAAAACGTTCCCCCAAAACCCCCGCCCACCCCTACACCCCCGTCCGCCCCACGATCAGCACGCTCCAGTCCTCCCCCAGCCGCCCCGCATCCTCCACCGGCCGCGCACGCTCCCCCGGCGCCAGATTCACATCCACGTGAACCTCCGTCGACGCAAACCCCGCCTCCTCCATCGCCTCACGCAACTCCGCGATCGTCCACAGCCTCCACCGATACCGAAACGCGTCCGCCATCTCCCCCACAACCTCCCCGTCCCGCTCCACCCGAAACGAAATGCTGTTCTCCACCGTCGCCGTCATCGGGTCCGCCGCGTCGTGCCTCCACAGATAGTGCACCACCTCCCCCCGCGGCCCCGTGTGCCTCCGCTGAATCGCCCCCAGCCGATACGCCCCCGCGCCGCCGTACGTGTCGCACACGAAGATCCCCCCGCCAAACCCGCAGTTCCCCCGCGCCAGCCTCCCCAGCGACGCCCGCAGATACCCCATCAACTCCCGCCGCCGCGAGATGTACCCCAGCGAAAAGTTCCCCACAAAGATCACGTCCGCCCCCTCATCCCCGCACGGCACGCCCCCCTTGAAGCAGTCCCCCCGCGCCAGCCTCAACCGGTGCTCGTCCACGCCCACCGCCATCTCCCGCGCCCGCGCCAACGCCCCCTCATCCAGATCCACACCGAGCGCCCGCGCGTCATCCCCACGCTTCTGCCCATCCGCCGCCCACCGCCGCGACACCGCCGCCGTCCCGCAGAAGTCCTCCCGCAAAACCAGCGGCTCCTCCCCGTGCGCCGCACGCAGAAAGTTCACCACATGCCGCGGCGACTGCACACAACACTCATAAAGCTCGAAGCGATCCATGACCCGACGCGGTCTCCGTCTTCACCCAACCCTCACCCATTCACCGCCAAACACCGCTCCACACGCTTCATCACGCCTTCACGCCCCAGCGCCGCAAGCGTCTCCCCCAACGGTGGAGTCACCCCGCTCCCCGAGACCGCCACCCGCACCGGCGCCGCCACCGGCCCCACATTCACCGCACCCTTGTCGTTCACCAAACCCCGCTCCTTCGCCATCAACTCCAACGCGCCGTGAATCGCACCAGGCGTCCACTCCGCCAACCCCTCCAACCGCGCCCGCACCTCCCGCAACATCTCCATCCCCTTCCCACCATCCGCCTTCAAGTTCTTCTCCACCGCCCCCGCGTCAAACTCCACCGCCTCATCCGCCATCATGAACAGCCCCGCCGGCTTGATCCCGTCCCGCAGCGTCTTCGCCCGCGGCTTGATCGCCTTCGCCAGCCACAGCCACCGCTGCCCCTCCGGCACCCGCTCCACCAGCCGTGGCTCCGCGTGCGAACAAAACTCCCGCCACACCCGCGCAAACTCCTCGTCGCTCATCCCGTTGATCGCGTCCCCGTTGAAACTCAGCAGCTTCACCCGGTCAAACTTCGCGCTCGTCTTCCCGATCCGATCAATCGAGAAATGCTCCGCCAGGAACTTCGTGTCAAACTTCTCTAGGTCCTTCCCGTCCGCCAGCTTCATCCCCGGATTCCACCCGAGCAGCGCCAGGAAGTTGTTGATCGCCCCCGGCAGATACCCGTTCTCCCGGAAGTCACACACCTCGATCTCCGGCAACGCAATCTTGAAGTACGCGCCCAGCTTCTGCGCCGTGTCCAGCGAGTCGTTCTCCGCCGCGATGAAATCCTCCAGCTCCTTCGCCGCCACCCCGATCGCCGCGCCCACCCCCGCCGCGCTCAACGCCTTGTCCTTCGCCATCGCCTCCTTCAACGTCTTCCGCGCCACCTTCGCCTTGTCCCGCTTGCTCATCTTCGACGCGTCCATGTTGCAGATCAGCGGCATGTGCGCATACACCGGAGTCCGAAACCCCAACGCCTTCTGCAACGCCACATGCCGCGGCGTGTTGTTCAAATGCTCCTGCGCACGCATCACGTGCGTCACCCCCATCGTCTCGTCATCCACCACCACCGCGAAGTGATACGTCGGAAAACCATCCGCCTTCCGGATCACAAAGTCGTCCATCTCCCCCGCGGCATACTTCACATTCCCCAGCACCTCGTCCTGCACCACAACCTCTTCCGCCGGCGCATAAAACCGAATCGGATACGTCTCCCCCTTCGCGTCCGCTTCCTTCATGCGCGCCAGCCGCGCCTCCGGCGTCGGATACGCGTGGTAGCTCGCGCGGTCATACCGATACGTCTGCTTCGCGGCAACCGCGGCCTTCCGCTTCACCTCGAGCTCCTCGCTCGACTCGAACGCCGGATACGCCCGCCCCTGCTCGATCAGTTGCATCAGGTACTTGTTGTACAGCGCAACCCGCCGCGCCTGGAAAAACGGCCCCACGCCCTGCGGATCCCCGCCGATCTTCTTCCCCTCGTACACAAACTCCGGCCCCTCGTCCCAGTCAATCCCAAGCCACGCCAGATCCTCCATGATCCCCCGCGCCGACTCGTCGCTGCTCCGCGCCTGATCCGTGTCCTCGATCCGCAGCGTGAAATGCCCCCCATGCTTCCGCGCAAAGGCCCAGCAGAAAAGCGCAGACCGCGCCCCGCCCACGTGCAGGTGGCCGGTCGGTGAAGGAGCAAATCGAGTCACAACAGCAGGCTTCGTCGTCATGGTGGGCAATCCCTTTCAGCCCAACAATAGCAACGCGCCCAACGTCGCCTTCTTCCCTCCGAATTTGCTGCTTTGCTGTTTTGAGCTTTGAGCTTCGAGCTCTCCCGCCCGACTCATCCCCCCGTGGCCGGCGCGATCTGAGGCTGCGGCACCGCCCCATCCGGCGCAACCGGCTCCACCACCCGCCGCGCCGGCGCCCGCACCGGTGCCGCCGGCGCAACCCGCGCGGGTTCCGCCTTCCGCTCCGGCTCCTTCGGACTCCCCACCGGCACGCGCACGTTGATCGCCTCCGCCGCGCCCTTCCCGTACAGCTCCGGCGCGTAGTACTTCCCGCGCAGCGCCTCCGGCTTGTCCATCTCCACCACCGGCGGATGCTGCCGGCAGTGCTCGTCGTACCGCTCCGCCGTCACCACCCAGCACACCTTCTTCCCCGGCGCACCCCCCGCGACAACAAACGTCCTCCCGCCATTGTCCTCAACGCCCGATTCCACGTGCAACAGCGGCATCGCCGCGCCCATCGCCGTGAGCTGGTACTGCGCGTTCCGCGCGATCGCGTCGAAGTAGTGGGGGAGTTCAACCTCCGCACGCCCGCGGCTATCAAACTCCGCCGTCCCGCGATACATCAGCACCGGCTCCGGCCCCTCCGCGCAGTAGTGCATCAGCACCTTGTCCGCCGGCGCAAGCGGGTGATCAATCACAAACGCCTTCGTCCCCGTCGCCCCCGTGTTCCCCTCCGCAAACAACGCCATCCGCCCCGGCGGCGCAATGCCAAGCACGCCGTACGCCGTGTCGTCGTTCCACAGGCTCCACCCGATCACCCCGCGCCCGTTGGCCGAGTTCGTCACGCCCACAACCGCCAGCGGAGCCTCGCCACGCACGCCCGGAATGTTGGGGCTCAGCGCCGTCCCGTACACGCCGCCCGCCGTCGTCCCCACCGTTTCCGCAAAGGTCGAGTCACCGCGAACGCCCGCACCCGCCTCGTGGGGCGCACGGCCTCGCACGCCATAGGACGCCCCGGTGAAAGACGATCCGACGCTGGTCTCGCCCCAGATCGCGACCGCGTCCGTACCCACCGCCGAGAACCGCCCGGCCGAACCCCCTTGTGCGACGTTCTGGGCGACGACCGTCGTCGACAATGCCGTCTGTGAGTACGCCAGAATCGCCGCGCCATCCGACAACGAGTAGTTGGCCACCGACATGACCGATCCGGCGCCCGTGCTCACTTTCTCGAAGCTCGCCGCGTGACCAAAGGTCGTGCCCGACACCACCTGGACGCTCCCCGCCCCCATGAGGCTGTAGCCCTGGTTCACATCCGTCGACTGCACCCTCACCGAAGGCGTGGCGCCAAGAGTCGGCGGTGCACCACCAACTGTGACGTGGTTCGTCGCATGCACCCGCCCCTTGAACCAACCCGCGAACCCCGTCGACTCGTCCGGCACCTCCCCCCACACCCCATACAACCCGCCCTTGAAAATCCCCCCCCACCCGTTCGGGCTCGACGTCCGCCCGTACACCCCCACCGTGTTCCCCGTCGTCGCCGTCGGCCACCCGTACACGCCAAACTGCCCACCCTTGAAAAGCCCCCCGTACCCGCTCGGGCTATCCGATTGCCCGTACACCCCCACCGTCTGCCCGCTCGTGTTCGTCGCCCACCCCAGCGCCCCATACCCCTGCGTCGAGTGCGACTGCCCGTACGTCCCGTGCGTCACCCCGCTCGCCGCGCGAGACCACCCGAGCACCGCCGCACCGTTCCCCGTGTTCTCCCCCCGAATCGTCCCCAGCCCCGTCGCCCCCACCACGTGCAACTGCCCGCTCGGCGTCGCCGTCCCAATCCCCACCCGCCCCGAGTTGTAATACACGATCGACCCCGCCGTCACCCACTGC
>VYLF01000222.1_pt1:20000-21487 | contig 21487 bp, 20 predicted proteins | sample 5114371 | NCBI WGS metagenome assembly VYLF01 (sample SAMN12291773, study PRJNA351875) | freshwater metagenome | isolation source: freshwater lake | place: USA: Michigan, Kent Lake | collected 2013-08-15 | reverse complement strand
GTTGCCGTTGAGATCGCGGGTGCTGGGATCATAGGGGCGGTTTTGGTCGCCAGGATTGGTGCCATAGGGACGGCTGAATTCATTGGCATAGCCAGCACGGCTTTGCGCATGGGCAGGCATAGCAGCAAGCAACGCCGCAACGCTCAAGGTTGCAGCCGACAATCCAAAAGCGGCACGGGCAAAGCGAGAGCGATCAAGCTTCACGTCAAGCTTCACTGGGCTAGTTGGATGAGCTTCCTTCATATTCTTCGCTCCTCTAAGACGAACACTGCAATCAGGTCTGCAATGGACGTGCCATTTCGTTCGGACAATAACTTATGGGTACGGCGATATTCTCGTGATTGGCGAACCGTTTCGCGTCTTAAGCACTTTGCCCTTTTGACGTGCAGCCCAAACTATTGTTTCAATTTGGGCCAGTCTTGAGGGGGATGACTCGTGAAAATTGGCTTAGAATTTTTCTTTGATTGCTCTAGTCCGTGGACTTATTTGGCTTTTGTTCGACTGTTAGAGCGTGCGCCTCACTTACCTATCGAGCTCATTTGGAAGCCCATCTTAGTGGGTGGAGTTTTCAACAAGGTAAACGGTGATGTTTATTCCCAGCGCGCTAATCCAAATCCAATTAAGGCCGCTTATTATCGCAAGGATCTGGCGGACTGGGCGCGTTTGACTGGAGTAAAGCTCATTTCGCCAACGGTTTTCCCCGTGCGCTCTGTGACAGCTATGCGCGGTTGCTTTTATGCGATGTCGCAAGATCGCTTGGTCCCATATGCCAGGGCCTTGTTTAAAGCCTATTGGGAGCAAGATCTCGACATTGGGCAAAATGAGGTAATAGCTGCCTGCGCGGAGCAAGCTGGGCTTGATGGAATTGCCTGTCTTGAAGCAGCGGCGAGCCCAGAAGCAAAGGCGGGCTTAATTGCAAACACCGAGGAGTTGATTTCACGCGGCGGTTTCGGCTCGCCAACTTATTTTGTTAATTATGATGATATGTTTTTCGGCAATGATAGGCTGGAATTAGTCGAAGCAGCGATTCGACGCCTTTTGCATGAAGGATAGTTAGTGGCTCAAGACATTAGTCTCTATCGGGAAGATGCCCTGTCTGGCGGACAGCCTGAGTCGGTGCCACCAAGCCAAGAGCCGAAAATGTCGCCACAAAAGCCGCGCGAACCGATCTTCAACCAGAAGCCCATGGGTGTCGCAACGCTGATCGGGATCATAATAATCGCCCACCTCGCTTTTTCTATACAGAACCCAGCGACCCAAGCTACGACATTAGCAACATTTGCTTTAAGCCCTTCGCAATTCTCCTACGACATCTCAACTGGTAATTGGATATCCGCTTCGGCGATGTTGTTTGGCTATCAGTTCCTGCATGGCGGCACGCTTCACTTAGTGATGAATTTGGCAATGCTATTGCAAGCGGGCCCAATCGCTGAAGCGGGACTGCGTCGCAATCAGGACAGCACAATCCGCTTTGTCGTCTTCTTTCT
>VYLF01000222.1_pt1:0-15000 | contig 21487 bp, 20 predicted proteins | sample 5114371 | NCBI WGS metagenome assembly VYLF01 (sample SAMN12291773, study PRJNA351875) | freshwater metagenome | isolation source: freshwater lake | place: USA: Michigan, Kent Lake | collected 2013-08-15 | reverse complement strand
GTTGGCATGAGTAGCGATAAAGAGGGTGAGAGACCCTCTCGCCGAAAGACCAAGGGTTCCTGCGTAAAGCTAATCTGCGCAGGGTTAGCCGACCCCTAAGGCGAGGCCGAAAGGCGTAGTCGATGGGAACCACGTTAATATTCGTGGGCCAGCTGGTGGTGACGAACGCCGAAAGTTGTCAACTCTTATCGGATTGAGTTGGCAGCCTGGGAGTTCCAGGAAATAGCCCCAGCATTAGATCGTACCCGAAACCGACACAGGTGGTCAGGTAGAGCATACCAAGGCGCTTGAGAGAACTATGGTGAAGGAACTCGGCAAATTACTCCCGTAACTTCGGAAGAAGGGAGACTCTTTCTTGGGCAACCAAGGGAGAGTGGCACAGACCAGGGGGTTGCGACTGTTTATCAAAAACACAGGGCACTGCGAAGTCGCAAGACGACGTATAGTGTCTGACGCCTGCCCAGTGCCTGAAGGTTAAGAGGAGGGGTGCAAGCTCTGAATTGAAGCCCAGGTGAACGGCGGCCGTAACTATAACGGTCCTAAGGTAGCGAAATTCCTTGTCGGGTAAGTTCCGACCTGCACGAATGGCGTAACGACTTCCCCACTGTCTCCACCATAGACTCAGCGAAATTGAAATCTCCGTGAAGATGCGGAGTTCCCGCGGCCAGACGGAAAGACCCTGTGAACCTTTACTGCAGTTTTACAGTGGCGCTATCGAACGTATGTGTAGGATAGGTCGGAGGCTTTGAAGCCGGGGCGCCAGCCCTGGTGGAGCCACCCTTGAAATACGACCCTTATTTTCGGTGGCGTCTAACCGCGGTCCCTTATCGGGATCCGGGACCCTGTATGACGGGCAGTTTGACTGGGGCGGTCGCCTCCCAAAGTGTAACGGAGGCGCGCGATGGTAGGCTCAGACCGGTCGGAAATCGGTCGTTGAGTGCAATGGCATAAGCCTGCCTGACTGCGAGACTGACGAGTCGAGCAGAGACGAAAGTCGGCCATAGTGATCCGGTGATCCTGCGTGGTAGGGTCATCGCTCAACGGATAAAAGGTACTCCGGGGATAACAGGCTGATACCGCCCAAGAGTCCATATCGACGGCGGTGTTTGGCACCTCGATGTCGGCTCATCACATCCTGGGGCTGGAGCAGGTCCCAAGGGTATGGCTGTTCGCCATTTAAAGTGGTACGTGAGCTGGGTTCAGAACGTCGTGAGACAGTTTGGTCCCTATCTACCGTGGGTGTCGAGACTTGATAGGATTTGTCCCTAGTACGAGAGGACCGGGATGAACATACCTCTGGTGGACCAGTTGTCGTGCCAACGGCACAGCTGGGTAGCTAAGTATGGACTAGATAACCGCTGAAGGCATCTAAGCGGGAAACTAACCTAAAAACGAGGTCTCATTGAGAGCCGTGATAGACCATCACGTTGATAGGCCAGGTGTGGAAGACCCGCGAGGGTTGAAGCTGACTGGTACTAATCGCTCAATCGCTTGATCCTACGATCTCATACGCAGTGAAGACTGCGCCGTTCATAAGCACATAAATGTGCCGATCCAGACGATGTCAGACAATAAGATACGAGTGCATTCCGCCGACCTGGCGGCTATGCCGGGGGGTCCCCACCCGATCCCATCCCGAACTCGGTCGTTAAGTCCCCCAGGGCCGATGGTACTGCGTCTTAAGGCGCGGGAGAGTAGGTCGCTGCCGGGTCTGCCGAATGCACTTGGTATCTTATTCAAAACACCTTCCTTTCCAGACGATGTCAGATCAGACCTTCCTTTGCATGTTATATCTGTATACATGCGAACACCTTTGACGCGGGGTGGAGCAGCCCGGTAGCTCGTCAGGCTCATAACCTGAAGGTCGTAGGTTCAAATCCTGCCCCCGCACCCAAAATCTTCGAACCAGCCTCGCACATGCGGGGCTTTTTTGTGTTTTGAACGAACTGATGGTTGGATCTGGTGGCTGATTGTACTCGGTCTTTGGCTCTTTGTTGTCGTTCGAAATTTACAATATCATTTTCCACTGCGTCGATTAGTGTTTCGAAAATAGATTTTTATATTTTTGTTATCTTAGGTATATGTGTCTGAGAATTTGAGGAGCATATCGAATGTCGCAGACATTTACAGTCGGTGAATTGAGGGCTTGTCTTTCTGTTTACAACGATGATTTTGAGCTCAAGTTTGATGGCGGCCTGAGTTTTTATCGGATTAAGACGCGCGGCCAAAACATTGCTGTGCTCGAATTCAATGAGGTCCAAGCAAGCCTTTCATCTCGCTTCAAGAAGAAGTTTCCTGAAGTAAAAGTCGCCTTTTGTGCGTTCGAGAGCGACGGTTCCTTCTTGCAAACTGTTAATGTTCCAGAATTGTAGTAATGCGCTGCGCGCGGTAGAGGATATTCCCCACTAGGGATGCACCGTCTTGAGCTTGTCAGCCAAGCCTTGGCTTGCGGTTGCAGATTGGCGCATCCGACGATGGATGTGCCCTCAGATTCCGCGCTTGTACCCACCGCCGCCACGAACGCCTCAGATCGGTTTTGGTGACCTTTATGTTCACCCAAAACCTTGTTTCAATTGTCTTTACTGATTCAGTTAAGTCAAGGGTCGCTTGGGCCGCCGGCCTTCGGGCTATGGCCCACACAAGTCGCTTCTGTCCTTGACATCATTGAATGAGCAGCGCGCTGTTACCAGATGAGCATGTGTGGTCGATTGGAAACTATTGGGGCCAGCCGCATTCGGTATAGCGCGCCCGCTCGGCAGCATTACGGAAAGCGCGCGCCGAAGGGTTCATTCGGCAAGTGGGCCGCGTTCGCGACGAAGCTGATCGTATGGTAGGTTCCACAGAGCGCGAATATTTCCAATTGCTGCTCCTTGCTCCAGTCGCTTTCAAATTGCTCGCTGATATTGACGTCCATCTTGCCAAAAGTGCAGAGGCCATCCACAGCCTTTAAAAGGCACGCCTCTTCGGGCGACCAAATCGCGTCGTCGACCTGATCGCTGCGGGTCGCGGCAATTTGTGCCTCGGTGAGCTTAGCATGGGCACCAAATGCGCTGACATGAACGCCCCATTCGTATTCGCAATTCTTGTTGGCGGTCACGCGTAGAATGACAATTTCTCGAATGCGCAGAGGTAGCGGGCTTTCTTTGTCGAGCAGATTGGGAACCCCTTTCTTCAAGAATCTCATGCTGTTAGCAAAGACACGGAAGAGAGCCAGTATGTATCCGCCTTGTTGTGGATAGGAGGCTAGGACTTTGGCCACGTCTTCAGGATAGGGTTCGGTAATTGGCGTTAATCTGGTGGTCATTGCGGGCTCGCTTTGCTAGAGGTTTGCAAGCCGAAGGTATGCTACTAAATATGTAGCGTCAATATAGGGGCGAAATTTGCAAAAGCTTCCTGGAACGCCAGTTCGTGGCTCGCAGACAGGCCGTCCTATCATGGTTCTGCTGGATGTCCTTGGACAGCGCTGGACTCTGCGGCTCATCTGGGAACTCAGCCATGAGCGCGCAACATTTCGCACGTTACGGTCCAGATGTGATGACGTTTCGCCGACCGTTCTGAATCAACGCCTTAAGGAACTGAGAGCTCTGGGCTTGGTTGATCTTAGTGATAGCGGGTACGAGTTGACGAGCATGGGAAAGGATCTGGCAGGGAAGTTTGCCTCACTGGATGGTTGGGCAAATGACTGGGCAGAACTTCTTGAAAAGCGCGCTCTTTCAGAAGATTAGCCCACGCAACACCCCAACCTCACCCCTCCAACGCCGTAATCATATCCACCCGCGTCCCATGCCTGCCGCCTTCGAACTCGGCGGACAAGAACGTGTCAACGATATCGAGCGCGAGACCAAGGCCAATTACGCGGGCACCAAGCGAGAGCATATTGGCGTCATTATGCTGGCGGATCATGCGGGCGGAGAAGGTGTCCATACACACGCCACAGCGCACGCCTTTGACCTTGTTGGCCGCCATCATGATACCCTGGCCGGTGCCGCACAGAAGAATGCCAAACCGATATTGGCCCGCGGCAACAAGGCGGGCGGCCTCAGCGCCGCGTTCGGGATAGGGCGTGCTTTCAGCCGTCATGGGGCCGATGTCATCCACTTCCCAGCCTTGCGCGGTCACATGGTCATAGATTGCACGCCGCAACTCAATCGCGGCGTGATCACTGGTGAGGACGAGGCGTTTGCTTGCCGGCATGAAGCGCGCCTATTTGCCGTGATGATTGCTAATGCTGGCCCTGATGCGCTCCAGCGTTGCACCCCGAATGGCGAGCTTATTGCCGTGATAGGCGTGGCCGGGCAATTGGGCGAGCTGGCTCGCTAAGGCAATCGCTTCAGCTTCGACTTTGTCCAAGCTGGTCAGTTGATCGAGATAGCCGGCTTCTACCGCACCTTCAGAATCATAGATGAAGGCTTGAACCACCGCTTTGGTCATGTGCAACGGGTTCAAACGGTCTTTGGAAAGTTCCAGCGCGAAGATCGGCAAGACCATGCCATTGATCGTCTCGTTCGCGCCAATCTTATAGGGCCCTGCCGCGCCAATACGGGTATCGCAGGCATGCAGGATAAATACGCCCATCGCAATCGCATGGCCAGTACAAGCGGCAACCACGGGCAGGGGGTTGCCATAGAGGCGCACTAAAAGGCCAGCCCCGGCATCGAGCAGCGCAATCGCGGCCTCTGGCCCAGAACCTGTGAGGGCCTGCAGATCAAAGCCGCCTGAGAACCGACCTTCACGACCGGCCAGCACGATTGCCTTTGCCTTGGCTTCGGCTTGATCCAAAGCCGCATGCAGGGAAGCAACCATGGCTTGATTGATCACATTGGCCTTGCCGTCATCCATGCGGATGACTGCCACATCGCCACTGAATTCCACGCTCGCACTCATGCTCTCACTCCCTGTTTTGTTGTTGGTGTATTCTGTCCAGACTAGAGGAGATATCGCTTTGGCGGTCAATTGGAAAGCTGCCGGTGCTGGCTTTGCGGAGGCTATTTTCCTCTAGCCACCTATAAAAATGACGCTATAGTCATCTTTCGGAAAACAACGGGGATGATTATGGAACTCATCACGAAATTCGCTTGGGCACTCTTGGCCCTTATTCATCTATCGCCTGCCGCAGTGTTTTTTCTGCCCCATTTGACGAAAAAGCTCTATGGCATTGACGCCAATGGGGACTTAGGTGTGTTGATCACCCATCGCGGCGCGCTTTTCCTAGCCATTTTTGCCGCTTGTGTTGCTGGCGCGCTCGACCCCGCTGCCCGTCGGGCGTTGAGTGTGGTGGTTGCGATCAGTGTGGTTAGCTTCCTTTGGCTCTATTTCCGCGCTGGCATGCCATCTGGCCCATTAAGGACAATTGCGTTGGTCGACTTGGTTGGCCTTGCACCCCTTTTGCTCGTTGTTTGGTCGGCCTGGCGCTTTGGTGCAAACCAAGCAGTCTGATCGCGACATCCGTGATTTGACCTTGATCGCCACCCTCTCTAATCCATGCGGCATTGGGGTAGGATAGAAAGAGGCGTGAAATGATGGATGTGGCGACACGAGGCGATGATGTGCAAGGTGGTTTGACCCGTCTTACAATCCGTCGGCCTGATGATTGGCATGTGCATTTGCGCGATGGGGCGATGTTGGCCGATGTTGTCAATTACACAGCGCGCCAATTTGCTCGCGCGATTGTCATGCCAAACCTTGCGCCACCAGTTACTACGACAGCGCTTGGCGCGGCCTACCGCGACCGCATTGTTGCTGCGGCGGACCCAAGCCTAAAATTTACGCCTTTGATGACTTGTTATTTGACCGATCACAGCGATCCGGTTGATATTTCCAACGGCTTTCAAACCGGCGTCTTCACCGCCTGCAAGCTCTATCCTGCCCACGCCACCACCAATTCCAGCCATGGCGTGACAGACTTTAAGAAACTGTACCCGGTGTTTGCGGCGATGGAGAAGATCGGCATGCCGCTCTTGCTTCATGGCGAAGTGACCGAGTCCCACATCGATATTTTTGACCGTGAGGCCGTCTTTATCGAGCGCATCTTAAGCCAGATCGTCAAAGACTTCCCCGGTCTGAAGATCGTGTTTGAGCACATTACGACAGCCGATGCGGTTGCTTTTGTGGAAGCATCTAGCCACCCGATTGCCGCCACCATCACACCCCATCACCTTGATTTTAATCGCAATGCGATGTTCGAGGGTGGCATTCGCCCACACTTCTATTGCTTGCCAGTCGCCAAACGCGAGACCCACCGTTTGGCCCTGCGTAAGGCAGCGGTTTCAGGCTCGCCCAAGTTTTTCCTCGGTACCGATTCTGCGCCTCATGCGATCGGCGACAAGGAATCGGCGTGTGGCTGTGCCGGCATTTTCAATGCACCATTTGCCATCGAAAGCTATGCAAAGACCTTTGAAGAAGAAGGCGCGCTCGACAAACTCGAAGGCTTCGCCAGCCTCTTTGGGCCCCGCTTTTATGGCCTGCCTGTAAACGAGGAGAGCGTTGTACTAGAGAAGGTGACCGTCGACGTTCCAGCCATCGTGTCAGCTGCCGGAACCCAAGTCGTTCCGTTCCACGCGGGGCAGACTTTGGCTTGGAAGTTTATGGGGTGAGGGGTCGCCCGCAAGGGGCCTGTTCAAAACGACAGTTCCAAACGACTGGTGCCACAGGGGAGGATTGAACTCCCGACCTCATCATTACCAATGATGCGCTCTACCACTGAGCTACTGCGGCATTGGACGCGGAAAAACCTACGTCTGTCGTTGAAGGCGCGCTGATACCCCGCTTACCCCTTTCTGAAAAGGGGTCTGACGCATATCATCTTCACATGAACGAATCGCCACCCCCAAAAATCGCAGTTAATGCGCTGACTAAGTCACCAGTTGCGAAGAAACCCTCGAAAGAAGAGCGGTTGAAGGCCGCTCTGCGTGATAATCTAAAGCGGCGCAAAGAGGCAGCCCGCAAGACTGATCCGGCCTAACGCTCACAGAGAGCCCATGCGCAAGCTGGCAACATCAATGCTTTGGCTCAACGCGACTTGGCCTTGCTCACCGCGAATATCGACCTTGAGCTTTGGCCCACCCATTTTGTTCCAAGAAATATCGAGGAGGCCAAAGTTGCGGGCACGATAGGCTTCCCCAACCCGCAAGGCATTTGGCGGCAGGACATGCCAGACTTCGGTGAGACCCGAAGACGTGAAATCCCACAAGGGATAGGGGACATTGGCGTCTAGACGCGAGATTTCACCATAATGGGTGTCTCCCGACAAACAGATAAGGCCATTCGCTTTGGTCTTGCGGATCGTCTCAATCAGGCGCTGGTGGTCTTGCGCGTAATTGATCCAAGCCTCCCAGCCTGGAAAATCCGCAATTACTTGGAGTGAACTGGCCAGGATGCGGATGTCGGCCGGCAGGCGCAATTGGGCCTCCAGCCAGCGCCATTGCTCTTCACCCAGCATAGAAGCCTTAAGTTCTGGATTGCGGGCATAGGGGCCGGGCACGGGCTTGCCTGCGGCGGCAAGCTCTTTTTCCCAAACGGCATAGCTTTTGCCACCAAGATCAAGAGGCAAGATCTCAGACCGATTAAAGCGTAGATCTGGCAAGATGATCTGAATGCGCTTGTCCGCGGGTCCAAACAGATAGGCACTATAAATCCCATCCCGGCTGCGCCGTGGGCTGGCAGCGGCCTCGCCCCAGAAGTCGCAGAAGATTTTGCGAGCCTCTTCTTTTATTGGATATTCGCTGCCCGCATCGTTTTCACCATAATCATGATCGTCCCAAACGGCCAGAATAGGGGTGGTTGCACGAAGCTTTTGAAAGCCGGGCTTTGCAGCCAATTGAGCATATTTAGCGCGCATCTCATTAGGGTCGCGGGTATCGAGATAGACATTGTCGCCGAGGAAGATGAAGAGGTCCGGCTTGGCTGCCAAAACGGCTTCCCAGATCGGTTGATCCTTGGATTCCTTCGCGCAAGAGCCAAAGGCAATACGGGTTAGAGCTTTACCTGCGATTGCTTGCGCACCGCTGGGCAACACGTCTGGCGCTGCGGCTGCAAGGCTGGGCGCTGCGGCTAAGCCTGCAGCAAGGGTTAGGGCATCACGTCTGCTGGTTGTCATAGTAAAGCTCCTTAGAAAAAGGGGCCCAAAGCCTGTGCTTTGAGCCCCTCAAGTACCCGGGGGGGATTGGTGATTAGAATGCCTTCTTCAAGGTGAAGACCACTTGTTGAGGCGCACCAGCCAACAGCGTTTGGTTGTCACCCGTGTTGCCAAAGCCGTTCGAGCCGATGGTCGAGACATATTGCTCGTCGCTCGCATTGGTGACGTTCAGCTGTGCTTCAAGACCTTCCAGCAAGTCATTGCCACTGAAACGATAGCCCAATGTGATTTCGGCCAAGGTGTACGCATCAACTTTGCCATTCACATCGTCATTCAGATAGGTGAAGTAGCGTTCGCCGGTGTAAGACGCGCCCAATTTTGCGAACAAGTTGCCATTGTCATAGGAGAGCTCGCCCTTGAACAACACTTCTGGCGTGTTGACCACTTGCTTGCCCTTTGTAGCCGTAACCACAACACCCGCACGATTGACAACATTGTCGGCATATTCGGACTTGTTATAGGTCAAAGAGCCAAACACGTTAAACTCATCCGTCAGCTTATAGATGCCGACAAGCTCAGTCCCGTAAGAATTGACCGCGCCAACGTTGGACAGGATAGGCGCATTGCCCACGATGCCAGCGCCCTGCGAGATACCCAGCAAACGGTTTTCGAAGCGGACGACATAGCCTGCGACAGATGCTTCGAAACGATCGCCGCGAACCCGCCAGCCCAATTCGCCAGTGGTCGACTTTTCTGGGTCCAGTGTCCGGGTCGTTTCGTCCACATTGGCTTGGTTGCGTGACGCAAATGGGCCAGCTGTTGCCGCAGACACATAGGCTGCCACATTGCGCGAGAAGGTGCCGAACACATTGCTGGTTGGGCTCAACTCATATTTGAAGCCGACTTGCGGCAAGAAGGCTTCGCTGGTGCGCAGTTTGCCGCTGATGCCGTTGGCTGCAGTTGGAACACCATTGTTGATGGTGGTGGTTGTCACTTCATTGGTCACACGAACCGACTTGAAACCGAGATTGACGGTCAAAGCGTCGCTCACGCTCCAATTGTCCTGCACCCAGAATTGTAGGGTCGAGGTGTCAAAGCGGTAAGCCCATTGGGTGAAGAAGGGGTTCGCCATGAAGTTCAGAGACGAACGATTGTTGGCTGCACGTGCCAAGCCGTAGAAGCGACGGGCTTGGTCAAATTGGTTGTTCTCGATCCACAAGCCAGTTGAGACCTGGTGGGCACCTGCATCAATGGTCAGCGAGCCAAAAGCGCCAGTACGAGCAATCTCATATTCGGTCGTGCGAACAGAGATCGGCGATGGGGCTGTAATTGGGCTGCCGCTTTGGTCAGGCGCGCCAACTGGGGTGGCGACATAAGGGGTAAACCAGGTGCCTTGGCCTTCATTGTTGTGGTTATAGACGGTGGCAGTCAGCGCAACTTTGTTATTCACTGGCAAATCTAATGTCACATAAGCCAATTTGTCTTTGCGCAAGCCAGACGCATCAAAATAGGCGTCGTCAACAGATGTGATTGGGCTTGGGTAAACGCGACCGGCTGCTGCGTTGGAAACAGCTGCACCAGTATCGCCGCGGTTGTTGGCAATGTCGGCCAATAGGTTGGCCAAGGCGTAGTTTCCGGAGATATTGTCCCACTTATAGCCCAGACGACGGATCATCTCGAGGCTCAAATCCTGATAGTCGTTCTCAGCCCGGTCAGACCAATTGTAAACAGCAGTCACGGTCGCAGCGCCAACCGGCTGGACGTATTTGACATTGATTTGGTCGTGGTTCTGTTCGCCCACGCCCTTCCACTTGTCCTGCTTGGTGCTGGCGACGGACACATAGCCTTTGCCACCGCCCAAAGCGTCAAGGGTGCCGGTTTCAACGCGGGCAAAGATGCGCTGCAGGGAGTCGCTGCCAGTTGAGAGGTTCAATTGACCCCCAAAATCATCGCTTGGTTTGCGCGAGATAAATTGCAGCGTGCCGCCCAAATTGGAAGAAGAAGCAGTGCCCAATGCACCTGCGCCTTGGCTCAATTCAACGCGAGCAAGGTTTTCTGAAATCGTGGCGCGCGAAATGTGCAAACCATTGTGGTTGCCATAGCTCATGTCGCCCAAAGGAACGCCGTCTAGCGTAAAGCCCATTTGGTTCTGATTGAAGCCACGCACAGAGATACGGGTCGACCACTCATAATTGCCCAGCGCATCGGCGGACTGGAAGTTCACGCCTGGCAGACGCTCAATCGCTTTCAATGGGCTAACGCCTGGCGCTGAAAGGGAGATGGCAGAAGCGGTGACAGCTTGGGTTTGACGTGAGCTTGCCGCGCCATAAACCACGATGGTTTCGACTTCTTGGTCGGCTGCTGGTTCGGTGGTTGCTGGCGCTGTTTGTGCGAAGGCCACAGGTGCGGCGCACAGAACGGCCAAGCTGACCGATGCGAACATCATAGATTTAAGTTTCATGTTTTTCCCCTTGAGAATCGAACAGGCCGATCAGTGGGTGGGGCTTAGGAGCGCAACGTGACGAATGCGCAACGCATTAGTTACAATTCAAAAAATCTTCGGTAACAGCCCTGTCACAAAGAGACAGGCTTTTTGATCCCTCCGTTACCCTCAGTATTTCGTGAGTTTTGCGGTGTTGGATTTGTGCGATACACCCCATTGCCTTGAAAAAAGCCGTGAGCTTGTCATAAGCGGATGTCACTCTTTCACGTGTCAGAAAAGAAGTATTATGGACCGTATCGCCCTTGTCGGCGGGACACAGCTGAAAGGCTCTATCCCCATCTCCGGCGCTAAGAACTCTGCCCTGAAGTTGCAGGCCGCCAGCCTTTTGACCCGTGAGCCGCTGGTTTTGAACAACATGCCAGAGCTGGCCGATACGCGCTTTATGATCGAGCTGCTGGAGCAATTGGGCGTGACCTGCTTTTGGCCGAAGGGCAGCGGTCGGTTGTCCATGCATGCCGAAGATCTGACCAGCACCATCGCACCCTATGATTTGGTGCGGAAAATGCGGGCGACCTTTAATGTGTTGGGTCCACTTTTGGCACGGGTCGGCCATGCGACCGTGTCTTTGCCGGGTGGCTGCGCCATCGGGGCTCGACCGGTCGACCTCCATCTTAAGGCGTTTGAGGCCATGGGGGCCGATATCGTGATCGAAGGTGGCTATGTGAAAGCCGCTGCCTTGCGCGGTCTCAAAGGTGCCAAGATTGTATTTCCGTTCGTGTCTGTTGGGGCGACCGAACATGCGATGCTGGCCGCCACCTTGGCCAAGGGCGAGACCGTCCTTGAGAATGCCGCGCGTGAGCCTGAAATTGGCGATATCGCCCATTGCTTGGTTGCCATGGGTGCCAAGATCGAAGGGATCGGTACCTCCACCTTGCGCATTCAAGGTGTGGATGAGCTGAAGGGCACGACCTGGAGTGTGATCCCAGACCGGATTGAAGCAGGCTCTTATGCTTGTTGTGTTGCGGCCGCTGGTGGCGAAGTAACCTTGACCCATGTGGTACCCGAGACGATTTCGTCTCTGATCGATGTGCTTCAGCGCGCCGGTATTCAAGTCGATGTTGGGCCGGATTGGGTGAAGATCACGCGTGATCCATCGACCCCCATCAAGCCAGTTGATATTGATACTCAGCCTTATCCGGGCTTCCCAACCGATACCCAAGCCCAAGTGATGGCCTTGATGACACGGGCTAATGGTGCCTCGATCTTCCGTGAGAACATTTTTGAAAATCGCTACATGCATGCGCCGGAATTGCGCCGCTTGGGCGCAGATATCTCGGTACGCGGGTCTGAAGCGGTTGTCCGCGGGGTTGAGACCTTGCGCGGTGCGCCTGTCATGGCGACCGATCTGCGTGCCTCGGTTTCCTTGATCATTGCAGGCCTCATGGCTGAAGGCGAAACTGTCATCTCGCGCGTTTATCATTTGGACCGTGGCTTTGAGCGGTTAGAGGCAAAATTGTCAGGCTGTGGTGCAGACATTCGTCGTTTGTCCGGTTCGGAGGAATAAGTGGCTCATTCGTCGCTGCGGTTGCTTGCTGAAGATGAGGCTGATTTGTCGATCATCTCGGCTGCCGTTCAAGATGCGATCTTTAAGGTTTCTGACGCCGTTTGGTCGCCCGCCAAGCGCCGCTTTACCTTACGCCTTCAGCGGTTTGTCTGGGAAGCCGGCGTGGAGAAGGGGGCGGGCCAACGTGTTTGGGCTGCCGTGGCGTTTGATAGCGTCCTAAGCGTCCAATCCAAAAAAGTTGCGCAATCGCGTCGCGATGCTTTTGCAAGCCTGTTAGCCATTACCTTCGAGCCTGAGGAAGCCCCGGGTGGTAAGGTGCGCTTGGGTCTGGCTGATGGCGGCGAAATCTTGCTGCAAGTCGAATGTATCGACGCGACTTTGGCGGACTTAAGTGAGCCGCGCGAAGCGGTGGCAAGGCCCAAGCACGACATCTGAACTGAGGCTTTCAGTCGAGGTCTGCACGCTTACCCTCCCCAAAGGTCTCCGTGCGCGCTAAATACCGATCATGACCCGTCTCCTTTCAGCCAGCGCACCTGATTTCCAATCCCAGTACCAAGCCCTCCTGCAAACCCGTGGCGATGCGGTGGACGGCGTGGAAGGCCGCGTGGCGGCGATCTTGGCAGATGTGAAGGCGCGGGGCTTTGCTGCTCTGGCAGAACTTAGCCAAAAGTTTGATGATTTTGCTTTGACCCCAGAGACCGTCCGCGTGACTGCCACTCAAGTCGATGCAGCAATTAAGGCTTGCGATCCGGCCGTGGTGAAGGCGCTTGAGCTCGCCGCCCAGCGCATCACTGATTACCATGTGCGCTCTAAGCCTGAAGATGCGCGCTGGGTTGACCCGCAAGGTGTTACATTGGGCTGGCGCTGGACACCGGTGGATGCGGCTGGCCTATATGCGCCAGGCGGTCTTGCTGCTTACCCCTCTTCCGTCCTGATGAATGCGCTGCCCGCCAAGGCTGCTGGTGTGCCGCGTCTTGTTATGATGACGCCCCCGACACGCCTTGCCGAGAACCCAGCTATTCTAGCAGCAGCCAAGATAGCGGGGATAGATGAGATTTATGGCCTCGGCGGCGCGCAAGCGATTGCCGCCATGGCCTATGGCGCAGACCCGATTGCTAAGGTGGATGTGATTGCCGGGCCGGGCAATGCGTGGGTGTCCACCGCCAAGAAATTGGTCTTTGGCACCGTTGGGATAGATTCCGTCGCGGGCCCTTCTGAAGTCTTCATCATTGCCGATGGTGCCAATGATCCAGACATTATTGCCGCTGATTTATTGGCACAGGCAGAGCATGACGCGGTGGCCCAATCCATTCTGTTTACCGATGACGCGGCCTTTGGTCAGCGCGTGCTGGATGCGGTTGCGGGTATGATTGCGCGCGGTGAGGCAGGGCCGGAAGCTGCGGTGTCTTGGCCGGCCTATGGCGCAGTCATCGTGGTAGAGCGCCTGGAAGATGCGGTGGCCTTAAGCGATCAGGGCGCGCCGGAGCATTTGCAAATTGCAACCGATGATCCCGATGCGCTGGCCAACCTCGTGCGCCATGCAGGCGCGATCTTCCTGGGTCGGCATGCCCCAGAAGCCTTAGGTGATTATTTGGCGGGTCCTAACCATGTGCTCCCAACCGGTGGTCGCGCCCGCTGGGCGTCCGGGCTGTCCACCCACATGTTCATGAAGCGCACAACATTGATGGGCACAGGCCTTGAAGGGCTTGCCGCGATTGGCCCGGCAGGGGTTAGCCTTGCGACCGCCGAAGGCCTGCCCGCCCATGCTGCCAGCATCGCCCTTCGGCTAAAGGCAGCAAATCAGGCTTGAGGGCTTGAACCCTTGGGCTGCCTCTTGCAAGGATAGGCCATGTCCAACAACCGCCGTATCGCCGATGTCCGCCTTGACGAGGAATCGCTGGCTGCCCAAACCGCAGATGGGGAGCATGAGCGCCGCGTCGCTATCTTTGACTTGCTTGAAGCCAACCACTTTGATGTGATTGATGGCCCCGATGGGCCCTATGCACTGACCTTGTCGGTGGTAGATCAGAAACTGGTGTTTGACGTCAAACTGCTCGACGGCGGTGATGTGAGGATTTTTGTCCTCTCGCTCTCGCCCTTTAAAAGGGTGGTCCGCGACTATTTCATGATCTGCGAGAGCTATCATCAGGCAATCCGTCAAGCGACTCCCACCCAGATTGAAGCGATCGATATGGGCCGACGCGGTCTGCATAATGAAGGCTCCCGCCTGCTGGAAACGCGGCTTGAGGGTAAAGTCGCGCTTGATTTTGATACCGCACGGCGGCTGTTTACGCTGATCTGCGCATTGCATGTTAGGCTCTGACACCATTGGATCTGGTGCGCCCGCCTCAATCTGTTTTGTTTTGCTGCACCATGAATGCCATTCGCTCCCCCATGGCAGAAGGCTTGATGAAGCGCAGGTTTGGCACCCGCGTCTTTGTTGATTCCTGTGGCCTCCGCAAAGCCGATCAGGTCGACCCCATGGCGGTGATGGTCATGGATGAATTGGGCGTCGATATCATCAAGCATCGGCCCAAGACCTTTGCTGATCTGGAAGATGATAGCTTCGACCTCATCATCTCACTCGCCCCCCAAGCTCACCACCGCGCCTTGGAATATACCCGGCATTTAGCGGTCGAAGTCGAATATTGGCCGACCATGGACCCCTCGGCCGTGGAAGGCAGCCGCGATAGCCGCATGGACACCTACCGCGATGTCCGCGACGCCTTGGATCGGCAAATTGCTAAACGCTTTGCGATGCTGAAGATTTAACGGGGGCATTGCAGGTAAACGCGCCAACACCTTTAGCCCCGCGTGGAAAACCACCGGGGGTGCACCTTGTTGCCCGAAGGCAGAGGGGCCGGGGCGCGTGGTGTGCGCCAGATGAGGTGGGCCAGATTAACGGACTGGCCCGGAATA
>VYLF01000345.1_pt1 | contig 21489 bp, 16 predicted proteins | sample 5114371 | NCBI WGS metagenome assembly VYLF01 (sample SAMN12291773, study PRJNA351875) | freshwater metagenome | isolation source: freshwater lake | place: USA: Michigan, Kent Lake | collected 2013-08-15 | reverse complement strand
ACTAATAAAACGGAGAGGCTATGGCTTTAGAAACTTTCGGAATTTTTGGGTTAGAAGTATGTTATCTTGGCATCTTGTATGTTGATTTAGCATAAAGGGTAACGAAGAGCCGTTGATTTTTTATTGTATGGGAGAAGTCCAGGTAAAAATCAACAGGCTTAGTCGTAGCCTTCTCGATCGTCCTCCAGAGCCTTATCTATGCAGGCCTTTAATTTTTCAGCCAGTATCTGTACCTCTGGTTCTTTAAACGCAGTACAGATAGCAGTGGGGAGAACATAATGCTCCACTCCATCAGCAGCGATTTCGCCCCAGCCGTATTGGGAGTCGTAGTCCCATCCTTCAGAGGTTAACTTCCTACTGAACTCGAAAAGGGTTATCTGGCCTTGGTACCTCTCTGGGACATAGGTTCTTAATGCCTGCCGGTTGGACTCTTTGACCCTAGTATATCGGATAGTATAAGAAGAGGAACTGTTGTTTTCTTGGTAAAAATTGACAGCGATTTTTTTCCTAGCCTCCTTGAGCCTATTCTTGAGCCATCTGCTCTTTCCCTTCACTTTCTCCAAAGCATAAATAGGTCCGAGTCGTAAGAGGTGTCTTAGATGACGATAGAGCCGACTAGGAAACGGCAGACGTTTGGCATAACCGGGAGCGTGGGTATCAAACAAGACTAGCAAAGCGACCTCCTGACCTTGAGCGTGAAGTTGCTGAGCCATCTCGAAGGCCACCATGCCTCCAAATCTACAGCCTCCCAGAAAATAGGGACCATTAGGCTGGACGGTTTGCATTTCTTTGATGAAGTGAGCAGCCATCTCCTCAATTTTGGTCTGAGGGGTCTGTATTTCATCCATCCCCTGGTATTGGAACCCATAAAAGGGTTGCTCCCAACCCAAGTGACGGGCTAACTGTCGGTAGTAGAGAGCCGTAGCACTCTCAAAAGGTATGCAGAAAAGGGGAGGGCGGGAGCCACGGGGCTGAATCGGTACGAGGGAGTCCCAAGAGGATGACCCTCTTTGAGAATGCAGAATGTTAGCCAATTGCTCAATAGTCGGAGCTTGGAAAAGGCTGGCTAAGGGCAGGTTGGCCTTGAAAACTTTTTCGATTTGGGCGAATAACTTGACTGCTAGTAGAGAGTGTCCTCCCAGGTCAAAAAAATTATCCTTCACACCAATGGGTTCAATGCCCAGAACCTTTTCCCAAATCTTGGTCAATTGCCCTTCTAATTCATCCCCGGGAGCGACAAAAGTTTCTTCTGGTTCTTGTCTGGTTTGGTCCGGTGCTGGTAGGGCGCGGCGGTCTATTTTGCCATTGGGGGTTAGAGGGAAAGTTTCTAAGAAGACAAAAGCGGAGGGAATCATGTAGTTAGGCAGTTTCTCTTCAAGAAAACGGCGTATTTCATCCACAGTCAGCGCCTGGTCTTGGCTGAGAACTAGGTAGGCAACAAGGCGTTTATCCCCTGAAATATCATCTCTAGCTATGACCACCGTTTGCCCGATAGCAGGGTGTTGGCTTAGCGTTGCCTCGACTTCCCCTAATTCGATGCGGAATCCCCTGATTTTTACTTGATTATCAATGCGTCCCAAGAATTCAATATTGCCGTCAGAAAGATAGCGGGCTAAATCCCCAGTTTTATATAATTTTGACTTTTGACTTTTGACTTTTGACTTATCAAAAGGGTTGGAAATGAACTTCTCTTCAGTTAATTCATGACGATTGAGATAGCCTCTAGCTAAGCCGTCCCCGCCGATATAAAGTTCACCTGGTACGCCAATGGGAACGGGATTGAGATGGCTATCTAAGATATAAATTTGGGTATTAGAGATTGGACGACCAATAGGAACAGAGTTGTCAAGCTTTGATGTCTCTAGTATTCGATAACAGCAGGTAAATGTCGTATTTTCTGTGGGTCCATAACCGTTAATGAGTTGACAGTCCCCTTGTGCTTGGAGAAACTTTTGGACATGAGAGACAGAGAGAACATCGCCCCCCGCCAACAGTTGACGCAAGGGCTTTAAATCCTCAAGCCGCTCATCTACCATCAGGTGAAATAGTCCCGCAGTAAGCCACAGAGTCGTGACTTGGTAGCGTCGGATAGCCTGACCCAACTGCTCTAAAGAAGGAGTGTGGTTAGGAAAGAGCGCCAGCCGCGCCCCGTTGAGCAGGCTCCCCCAAATCTCAAAGGTAGAGGCATCGAAGGAGATGGGGGCAAGCTGGAGTAAGGTTTCTGCTGAACTTAGGTTAACGTAGTCAATGCCTTTGACTAACCGCACCACTCCCCGATGGATGGCGCAAACCCCTTTAGGTTTTCCTGTTGACCCCGAAGTGTAGGTGACATAAGCCAGATTGTCGGCTGTCGCGTTACAAGTGGGGTTATCCTCGTTCTGGCAGTTAATTTTATCCCAATCCGTGTCTAAGCAAAGGCTCTGACCTTGGTTGGTGGGCAGTTTTTCCACTAGGGACTGTTGGGTTAGCAGGACTGGTACTTGGGTGTCCTCTAACATGAAAGTGAGGCGCTCTTGGGGATAGTCGGGGTCGAGGGGGACGTAAGCACCACCTGCTTTGAGGATGGCTAGAAGGGCTACAAGCATTAAAGGCGATCGCTCTAGACAAATACCCACCAGCACCTCTGGTTTGACTCCCAACTTTTGCAAGTAATGAGCTAGTTGATTGGCACGGCAATTTAACTCTCGGTAGGTAAGTTTTTCCTCTTCAAAGACTACTGCAATAGCGTTAGGAGTTCGTGCTACTTGCTCTTCAAATAATTGATGAATACAGGTATTTTTGAGGTAGTCGGTTTGGGTGTTATTCCACTCCACCAGTAACTGATGCTGTTCGGCTAGTGTTAGGAGAGGTAAGTCTGAGAGTCGCTGTTCTGGGTTAGAGACGATGCCTTCTAACAGCACTTGGAAATGCCCAAGCATTCGAGCGATAGTTTCAGCTTTAAATAGGTCGGTGTTGTATTCAATCCCACCCTTAATACCCTCTGAAGTTTCTCTTAAATCGAGGGTAAGATCAAACTTAGATGTGCCGCTATGGACTTCTAGGGGGGTAATGGTCACTCCTGGAAGCTCCCAGGGTTGGCTGAGGGTATTCTGGAGGGCGAACATCACTTGGAATAGAGGCGAGCGGCTGCGGTCTCGTTCTGGCTGTAGTTCCTCTACCAGCTTCTCAAAAGGCAAATCTTGGTGAGCATAAGCCCCTAGAGCCACTTCGCGTACACGATTGAGTAATTCTCGAAAACTAGGATTGCCTGATAGGTCAGTTCTCAGAACTAAGGAATTGACAAAGAAGCCAATCAGTCCTTCTGTTTCAAGCTGGTTGCGCCCAGCAATGGGAGTGCCGACAATAATATCTTCTTGTCCTGAATAGCGAGAAAGTAATGTTTGAAAGGCTGCTAGTAGGGTCATAAAGAGAGTGACTCCTGCTTCCTGGCCGAGGGATTTAAGGGCATCCATCAGGTTGTTGGATAATACCAGAGATTGGTAAGCGCCTCGATAGGTCTGGATTGAAGGACGGGGATAGTCTATAGGTAGCTCTAGGACAGGAAGGCTGCCACTCAGTTTTTGTTTCCAGTAGTCAAGCTGGGACTCTAGGACTTCACCCTGTAGCCATTGGCGCTGCCAGACAGCAAAGTCGGCATATTGAATTGATAATTCAGGTAGTGGGGGGGATTGGCCCTTAGAGAAGGCTCTGTAGAGTGCTGTCAGTTCCTGAAAGAATACATTGAATGACCAGCCATCGGAGACGATGTGGTGCATATTGAGGAGTAGCACATCGTCTGCTTCAGCTAGGTGTAGGAGTTGGGCGCGAAACAAAGGACCGGTTGCCAAATTGAAGAGTTTTTGGGCTTCAGCGGTAGCTATTTGTTGGGCGAGGGCTTCTCTGTCTGGTCGAGGATGTTCTCGAAGGTCTGTTATTGGTAGGGTTAGGGCTATATTTGGGGCGAACGCTTGGCTCGGTTGCCCATCCACTGACGGAAAAATGGTTCTCAGGACTTCGTGGCGTTGGACGATTTCCTTGAGGCTCCGCTCTAGGGCGACTATATTGAGTACACCCGTTAAGCGATAGGCTACGGGAATATTATAAGTGGAATTGCCCTGTTCCAACTGGTCGAGAAACCAAAGTCGCTGTTGAGCAAAAGACAGGGGGAGGTTTTCATTACTGGTTCGGGGTAAAATCGGTGGAGCTTGTAAACCCAGCCCTTCCCGACGCGCTGCCTCAATTCTCTCACCCAAGCTACTTATCGTAGGAGCTTCAAACAGACTGTAAAGAGACAAATCCACAGCAAAAACATCCCGCACCCGAGAAATAACTTGGGTCGCCAGTAGGGAGTGACCCCCCAACTCAAAGAAATTGTCTTGAACACCAACCCTGTCCACCCCCAGCACTTCCGCCCAAATTCCCGCCAGCACCTCCTCAACAGGAGTCTGAGGTGCGACAAACGTTTCCTCTAGCTCCGGTCTAGCATTATCGGGCACTGGCAAAGCGCGGCGATTCACCTTACCATTGGGAGTCCGGGGCAACTTATCCAGCAGCACAAAGGCAGAAGGCATCATGTAATCCGGTAGCTTGTCCTTGAGGAAGTGGCGCAATTCCCTGGAGGCAATGCTTTGTTCCTGGTTGGGAACGACATAAGCCAATAACCGCTTATCACCAGGTATATCTTCTCTTGCCACAACCACAACTTCCCGAACATTGGGGTATTGTCCCAAAACCGACTCAATTTCTCCCAGTTCAATGCGGTTGCCCCGCACCTTAACCTGATGGTCTATGCGCCCTAAAAATTCAATATTGCCATTCGGTAAGTAGCGAACTAAATCTCCAGTCTTGTATAATTTTCGATTTTGGATTTTGGATTTTGGATTGTTAAAGGGATTAGGGATGAATTTTTCTTCAGTCAACTCAGGACGGTTGAGATAACCCCGCGCTAAACCCGCCCCACCAAGATGTAGCTCACCCGGTACGCCGATGGGAACAGGCTGCTGATAGGCATCTAATATATAAGTTTGCGTATTAGCAATCGGACGACCAATCGGTGGAGCCTTTTGACTATCCCGCTTTACCAAAGCATAAGTTGAATAAACCGTATCTTCAGAAGGACCGTAAAGATTGAGTACCTCCTGAATCGTTTCCTGTTGATAGAGAAGTTCCACCACCCGTTGAGGCAAAGCTTCACCTGCCAAATTAACCGTGCGGACTCCATCAGGAATACCCTTCGCTCTCACTAACTCAGCGATCGCAGAAGGAACTGTATTGATTAAAGTAACCCCCCGCGCAGCAGGCAAAGTAGCTAGATGCAAAGCATTCTCGGCTAGAATCACTTTGCCGCCACAGCTTAAGGGAACAAACAACTCGAAAACCGAAATATCGAAGCAGAAAGAAGTTGAAGCTAGAACCCCTGCCAACTGTTCCCTCGTAAACACCCCGGTTGCCCAATCCAGAAGCGCAATTGTACTGTGATGTTCAATGGCTACTCCCTTCGGTGTACCTGTAGAACCGGAAGTGTAGAGAACATAAGCCAAGTTGTTAGCTTGAGCTTTGTTAGTGGGATTGTTAACACCTGCCTTTGGGGCAAATTCGTCAGCATCCAGATAGACTACTTGCGCCGAACACTTCGGAAGAATCTCAACTAGCGTCCTCTGAGTCAGCAGTACCGATACCTGAGCATCTTCCAGCATGAAAGCTAGACGCTCCTTGGGATATTCTGGGTCTAAGGGAACATAAGCACCACCAGCCTTGAGGATACCAAGAAGTCCTATCACCATCAAGGGCGATCGCTCCACACAAATCCCCACCAGCACCTCTGGTCCCACCCCCAGCTTCTGCAAGTAATGCGCCAACTGATTTGCTCTGGCATTCAAATCCCGATAAGTCAACTTCTCATTTTCGAACACCACCGCCACATTATCAGGAGTCCGCTCCACCTGTTCCTCAAATAACTGGTGGATGCACTTATCCAGAGGATAATCTGCCTTGGTATCATTCCACTCCACCAGGATTTTGTGACGCTCCTCCTCAGATAACAGGGGTAGGTAGGCAAGGTGTTGACTAGAATCCGTGACAATACCTTGCAGAAAAATAGTAAACTGCTCCACCATCCTGGCAACGCTGTCACCGTCCAACGCCCCGGCGTTATAAAACCAACCGCATTCCTTTCCATCTTCCGAGATGATGAAGGTAAGCTCATTACCAGGGCTGGCTTGGTGGTCATCTAATTTTTCTACCCGTTCTATAACCACCGGAAAGATATGTACGCTACCTAGATCCGGTACTGAACGAAGCTCTGGATACCTAACTACAGCATCCCGCGCATAAGTCTTGTGCTGCTTAGTTAACGCTACTTGCTCTCGTACCGTTTCAAAAAATTCCTCAAAACTTTGCTCAAGATTTATTTCTAAATGACAAGGCACATAGGCGGCAAAAAAGCCTGTGCTTCCATTTAGTTCTCGGGCTAATCCAACATCTCTAAAACCAATATCAAAACAAGCCGTGTCGCCAATCCGAGCCAAATAACCCACAAAAGCCGCCAAGAGAAAGTCCCCCGAATTCCAGGTTGGATGACGCTCCTCCAGAAATGTTATGACCTCATCCAGTACGGGCATCTTTACACTTGCGTACCGCTTCTGTTTCGATGGAGACAGCGATCGTTCTGCATAGGGAATCGCCAACGGCTGTAAACTTGCCAGTCTCTCTACCCAAAAAGCTTCGTGTTTAGCAATTAAGCTATCAAACTTCTCAATACGCTTTGCCAGTTCTAGGTCGATATCCTGAAACCGATATCCAACCTGTAGTCCAAATCTTTTAACTAAATCGGGAATTGATAGAGGTTTACTCTCTAGAGTCTGTAATTCGCGCAACACAATCTCGTAACTGCTGGTAGAAACCTTCAGAAAGTCTGTCTCAATGCCCGTTATTGTTCCAGGAGACGCTTGGGAAAATTCATCTAAAACTTCAAGCTGAGAAACGACAATAAAATCACGCTCAATCGCCAACTTAGCCAGTCCCAGGGGATTGGGGTAGGGACCAAAATCCAAAGCCCGAACCAAAGCATCTAGCTCGTAGGCGCAACGGTTGAACGATAACAAGCCTCCTGAACTTGGTCTTTTAGAAGGAGGGAAATAGGTTCGCTCATTTAGGTTTTGTTTAACTGTTACAGCTTTACCCGAAGAAAGCTCGTCAATTAACTGAGCAAATGAATGGATGGCAGCCTCATAACACTTCCCATTGAGAGTAAAAGCCGTCTCGCCCTTAGCAATGTTCAGGGAAACCTGCTTCAGAATGTCACCCCCATCAATTACCTCGCTCATCCTATGCCAACTAACACCGTGAGTCTTTTCCTGTTGCATTAAAGCCCAAGAAGTGACATTAACTCCCGCGTACTTCGGGAAAGGGGCATCATTGTAGTTGATAGCACCCTGGCGCGGTAGTTCTAGGATTTTTTGGGGTAAGACGGTTCCATTAACAATGCTGAACAAGTAATCAAAGGGCTGCTGGCTGAAAAATGCTTTTATGTCATCTTTTGGCGAGATGTGAGAGATTTCTTTTTCCTTCGCCCAGTCACTTATCGATTGGTCAGGGGAGACAATGCCCAACACTTGATGCCCCCGCTCTAAAAGGAGTTCGGCACATTGAATGGGCAGGGTTCCTGCTCCAATAAGAAAGCATCTAAATTGTTTCTTTAGCATCATGATTTGGTTACGAAAGGCTTGAAATCGTGTTTCCAAATAACTCTTGCCTCACCCTACAGGTTAAATAGTCAAAATGTTGATTCCGTACATAAAACTTTACATACAAGCAGATAAGAACAGGCGTTCGCTTAGAGAGATTAAATTTCTCTGTTGGGATAAAATTAAGTTGACGTAGCGCAGTTGATCACAGCAGTTTCCGAGACGGATCATCCCGTGCAATCTGCAAGTGCTGTAAAGAAAACCACGTTTTGCTCTTAGCTTTGCAGATTAATGATTGTCCCTTGTTCGGGTCAACTAATAATTTCACAAGGTCGAATAATTCCGGTTTAATCATGGTCTTTTTCTCATACTCTCTAGAAATCCCTAGTAAACAGTGAAAACTGAGGCTAAACTTGTCCCTCTTCTACTGCGTCAAAGGGCATTGCATCCTTCCAAAAACTCCAATAACTTTTCTTCCCAAGGGTTCAGGTAGGGACGTTTCAAAGAACCCAACGTTTCTAGAATATTCCTCACCGTCTCCTCTTCCCTTAAGGACCGGAGTTCAACTAGACGATCGCTCAGTCGTTGCATATTTTGCTGGTGGTCGGGGGAATACTGCAAATCCCTTAAATTCTCCTCTCTAACCGTATATTCACCGTTCCAAGCCCCTACCAGACAGGAAAATTCCTTTTCTTGTCAAAAATATTATCTATAATTTTTCATTTTTTCTAGTTAAATTGGGTTGGCGATAATTGATTAACTATTAAGGGGATTATTTTGATTTTTATATTTTCTTGCGCCTAAATACACTAATATTGACATTCTCTAATCCGTACTACAAAAAGTATTGCCTAAAAAATACGGGCTCTCCCGGGTTTGGTGGGTAAAATGTATTCTAAGATACAGTCTTGCGGGCGAGGGAGTGGAACGAACCACAGAGACACAAAGGACACAGAGATCGATCACTACTATATAAGTTAAACTTATCACACAAAGTCGAGAAGAGCCAAATAGGGATGCTTATTGCCAGAGTGAGTACCCTTGACTATAAATTTACATACTACTACTATGCTACTTAGTGAAGTGCGGAATGTGGGTAGTATTATTACTAATAATACTACCCATAAAGAGTGTCTTTTTCCTTTATATTTCCGAAAGTCATTGACTTGTTTCAGTTTTTCTATTAAACTCAACATATATTTTAAAGGTTGGCGGTAACTTCTTATTTTACAAAGACAGTGATCGCTTTTACTTTTGATATTCTGATGGGAGAATAAAACAGCCCTACCTTATTAAGGGGGGATCAGACAATTTTTAACACCTACCTACTTAGCTTTTTACCGAACTAATAACTTAAATAAGTCTAATTTACCCTTAAAAGGCGGATATTTTAAAGCGGGATTGAACCAAAGAGGTGTTTTCATAATCGCTTTTTGGTGACTAAAATTCTCAAAGGAAAAACGACCATGATAGCTACCAATACCGCTATTTCCTCGACCACCAAAGGGTAAATTAGGATTAGTAAAATGAAAACTATTGTTGTTAATACAACCTCCCCCAAACTGGACTGATTCTAACCATTTCTTTTCGGTCTTTGCCTTCGTAGTAAACAGATAAAAAGCTAGAGGGTTAGGGTTTTTAGCAATAATTGCTAAAGCTTCCTCAAAAGTGCTAAAAGCAATGATCGGTAAAATCGGACCGAATATTTCCCCTTGCATAATAGGAGCATCGAGGGAAACATTAGTTAATAAAGTTGGTTGAATATATAAATTTTCTCGATCGGTTTTGCCGCCAAAAACAATCTCACCATCTTTGAGCAAGTCAATTAAGCGATCAAATTGTTTTTCATTAATTATCTTACCATAATCAGCACTTAATCTGGCATCTTCACCGAAAAAATTAACAATAGTATTAGCTAATTCTCTGATCAAATTCTCCTGCTGGGATTGATGTACCAAAATATAATCAGCCGCGATACACATTTGACCACAATTAGAGAATTTTGTCACGGCAATGCGACGGGTTGCCACGGAAATATTAGCATCAGCTTCGATAACACAGGGACTTTTTCCCCCCAATTCTAGAGTAACGGGAATTAACTTTGCTGCCGCTAGTTGATAAATAATTTTTCCTACCCTGGTACTGCCAGTAAAAAATATATGATCAAAGGTAAAACTGTCTAACATATTCGGAATTACTTCCGCACCATCTCCCGAGACAATTAACACATATTCTTCTGGGAATATTTCTTGAATTATTTTAATTACTAATTTTTCCGTCGCTGAGGCAAATTCACTCGGTTTTAATACCGCACAGTTACCGGCAGCAATGGCACCGACTAAAGGCACTAATAACAATTGGAGGGGATAATTCCAAGCAGCAATAATTAAAACCACTCCTAAAGGTTCCCGAATAATCTGACTGGAGGATGGAAAATTTAAGAGATTAGTTTTAACAGTTTTGGGTTGCATCCATGAGCGCAAATTTTTTAAAGCGGTATTAATTTCCACCAAAAGGAAGCCATTTTCAGTAATCCAACAATCTTCGGGACTTTTCTTTAAATCGCTATATAAAGCTCGATATATCTCTGCTTCATATTTAATGATTGCCTGTTTTAACTTCTCTAACTGCTGACGACGGAATTGATAGGAACGAGTGGCACCACTGGCAAAATACTGACGCAATTTGGCTAATTTTTCTGAGTTTGACAGCATCGAAATAATTCCTAACTTAATGATGAAATTCTACGGCATCCACTGGGGACGAATTCCCGCTAGAGGTAATTCAATTAAATCAGATTTACTTGCTTTTACTCCATCTTGTAGGGGAGGAATTAACATCCACAAACGACCACCGATAATTGTTTCTCCCGAATCGGTAGTCAAGGGATTAGTAGGATTAGTATCATAACTGGTGCGAAGTTGATCAAAAATAATTGCTAAACTATCGGGAGATAAACTAATGTGAATATCACGATAATCAGCTAATTCCAGTAGGGGAGTCACTTGACCGGTCTTCACATCTATTTTAGCAAAATAGGGTTTTTCTTTGTACTCTTGACTGTTAGTAACTAACTCGGTTAACAAACAATACAAATCACTACCGGTGGCATTAAATTGACAATCTATAATCGAACCTTGTAGATTGAGTAAGCGTTTTTGTAATCCTTGATTATTGACATAAAAAAGCGATCGAATATAACGCATTTTGGCATTATCAGTATTAAAATTCACCATTGCTGCGGCCGTACCATCGGCAGAAAAATTCAAAATTCGCCCAAATTTTGGTAAAAAATCCAGGGGTTTTGTTTCTGATTTTAAGGGCAAAAGCGCAATTCCTTCCCCCTGGGTGACAGCCAAAGTTTTACTATCAGGTGCAATCAAAAATTCTCCGCCTTGGATGTTTAATTGTTGGGGTTTTTCCCCCGATTTAACTGCCCATAAATCGAAGTTAATCGGATTGCGGCGCTCAATTCTCTGCACGACAATAGTTTCCCCATCTTTAGCTAAATCAAAGTGATTATTTTGATAATCTTTATTGTCTAGCACTAACTCAATTTTTGCAGGGGATTGACTGCTATCAACTTGATAAAGCTGCAGTTCACGAATTCCCTCTATCCCCCGATTTTTCGCCACGGCCGAAAAGAGGATTTTTTTACCATCAGGATAGAATTCAAAAGCCATAACGGTCAAATTTGCGGGGGTTAAGAGGGTTTTCTTCTCCTCGGTCAAGTTATAAAAAATTAATCTTCCCTGTTCTTCCCCATTAGTGCCAATATAGGCAAAAGCACGATCGCGACTTTTAAATTCTCTTTCAAAGATTGCTAGGGTTTGTCCTAATCGATTACCGCTGCGAAATTGTTCCCGCGCACCTTCAATTTGCAGATGATATTTTTCTCCATAGGGAATGGGAGAAGTGAGAGTATAAGCTAATCGTCTTCCGGCCCAACTAAACTTACCCGGCAGCGGAGGATCGATAACTAGATTTTTTTCTACACTAGCATGATCCATGGGGCGATCAAAAGTGATAATAAATGCTTGATCTTCCGAGCCAATTTCTCGATTTTCCCAGCTAAATTCCTTGACCCTTGGACCGGTTTGTAAAAGACATTGATTACCACAGCTATTACCTAACCAAATTAAGCCACCAATTACTAAGGTTAGCGATACAATTAATGTTATCGCTAATTTATCAATCGGTTGTAGTTGTAAGGTTTTCAGCATTATAGTAGATAGTTAAGCTGTTAAGTATTTAAATTGCTTGTTGAGATGAGGCACTCTTGCCTTCCGAAGCTGATAACTGATAACTGATAACTGATAACTGATAACTGTTAATATCCATAGGGATCCACAGGAGTGGGTATAGATTTCACGGATTTAGCCTTAATTACTAATTGTCTTCTGGTGGTTGATTTTCCCACCTCTACGGGTAAAGATTCCGTGGCCATTTCTCCGGTGATTTCTAACCAAGTGTCATTGGGATATTGACCGCGACTTCCTGATAGTTTCACCGGCAAACCCACGGGATAAGCATCCACGGCACAACAGGTAAGAATAAAGCGACTCATTAATAAATAATTATCGGGTAATTGGGGCAATTGTACCACAAAACCTGTGACTTTTACCGGTTGTCCCGTGTAAGCATCAGGTTCGGGGTAAGCATTCAAAGTTCTTACCCATTCAATTAAACTTTTTTCCTCCGGTTTAACGGTAGTGCCAAAGGATTGAGTTTGCACGCGAGTTAGGGGTAAAGATTCACTAATTCCCCTCTGTAATGCGATTTGACTGCTGAGGGGCTGCGGGGCGATAAATAGGCCTAAAAGGGCAGTGATTACTAATAAACCTGAGCCAAAATGTTGGGGAAGAATGGTAATATGCGATCGATTATCGTTACTATCTAAATTAATCTTTTTTTGCCACTGTTTTAATAATGTCCAAAGCTTGACTATTCCCAGAACAAATAAAGCAATACTGGTGATGAGAACCAGAATAAAATAATTAGGATGGATCAGTAAATTTAACTGTCCAGTTATCCAGTATTTAAATAGTAACGAACCCCAACCGATTAGGGCAATAATATCGATAAATTGGGGGGCGATTATTTTTAGACGTGATGAATTCATGGGAAAAACTATCAAGGAACTGACCTAAAATAAATAACTGTGAGCCAAGGTGAGTAAAAAAGTCATTTGCGCTGCTAAAGCAAAGAGATAAATTAACATTCTCGGTTTAAAAATAGACAACATTAAACCAATCCCTTTCAGGTCAATCATTGGACCAAACACTAGAAAAGCCAGCAGGGAACTACTGGTAAAACTAGAGGCAAAGGAGAGGGCAAAAAAAGAATCAACCGTGGAACAAATCGAAACAATTACCGCTAACAGCATCATGGCCAAGATCGAAGTAATCGGATCCTGACCCAAATTAAGAACAAATTCCCGGGGAACAAACACCTGTAAACCGGCCGCTATAGCACTTCCTAAGATTAACACTCCTCCTAATTCCCGTAATTCCATCACCACGTTTTCCAGAAAAGTTAACCAGCGCCTTTTCATCGGGATAGCTTGCACTGCTGGTAGGACAGCAGTAGCGGCAAAACTTTCATCTAAGCGCAAAGTTTGCCCAGAATTACCGATCAGAAAAGAACCAGATTGTAGTAGTAGTGGGATAGATTCTTTTTCCGGTGTTTGTGGTTGCCAATTGAGACTTTTTGCCAAAGAGGTTTGTAGGAGCGGTCGGGGATCTTTTTGGATACTAAAGATAATACCGATAACCGTAGCGATGAACAAGGAAAAGATAACTCGATAGAAAACAATTTCCGGTTGATCGCGAAAAGCTACCCAAGTGGACCAGATAACAATCGGGTTAATTGTCGGCGCTGCTAAGAGAAAACTAACCGCTACTGCATTCGGCATTCCTTGCACAAGTAAACGTCGCGCCACCGGTACATTGCCACACTCGCAGACGGGAAACAAAAAACCAATACATCCCCCCACAAATGCTCCTAAAACAGCATTTCGAGGCATCAAGGCAACTAGGCGACGTTCATCGACAAATATTAAAAGAATACTAGAGAGAATCACCCCTAGCAGCAAGAAAGGCATCGCTTCCACCAACAGGCTCAGGAATAGGGTAAAGGCATTTTGTAGTTGACTCATCTATCCTCGCCTTGGCAATTAGAGGTTTAGGGGTAAAGACTTAGGAACCCCAGAAAAAGGTTCATCAGTCCGCTCCCCGGCTTTTTAACATTTTTTTAATATATACGATCAAGTGACCAGTTATCAGTTATCAGTGACCAGTTATCAGGAGACGGGAGACGGGAGCCAGTATTCAGGAGTCAGGAGATTATTTTGATTTATTCCCCGCACTTCCCAATTCATAATTCATAATTCATAATTCCCACTCCCCCATCACCTGACCCCTAGAGGACTCGATTAAGCTTGCCGCTTTGATAACCTTCTAGATCGAGGGTGACATAGATAAAGCCTAATTTTTGCAGATCAGCGACTAATTGGCTTAAATTTGTCCGATTAATAAAGTCGGGAATTTCTGCTGCCGGTAATTCAATCCGTGCCGTATCGCCGCTCGATCGCACCCGTAATTGACGATAACCTAATTTTCGCAGATAAATCTCCGCCCGTCCGACTCTTTGCAATTTCTCCAGGCTAATTTCCTCCCCGTAGGGAAAACGGGAACTTAAACAGGGTTGCGCCGGTTTATCCCACCAAGGTAAATTTAAGTAACGAGATAGTTGACGAACTTCGCTTTTTGTGATAGCAATTTCCGCCAAGGGTGAACGAGCGCCGCGTTCCCTAGCTGCTTGAATCCCGGGACGATAATCCCTTAAATCATCAGCATTAACGCCATCGATGACGTAGGAATAACCACGAGCGAGAGCAAGGGGTTTAAGGGTGTCGTGTAGCTCACTTTTGCAGAAATAACAGCGATTAACGGGATTACTGGTGTAATTGGGGTTATTCATTTCCTCGGTTTCCACCAATTCGTGCAGAATACCGATATAATCAGCCTGAGCGATCGCTTCTTGCAATTCTTCCGGCAGTAGGGAAGGGGAAACCGCCGTAATTGCCAATGCTTGACTCCCTAGCAGATCATAAGCCACTTTGGCCACTAGGGTACTATCTACGCCCCCAGAATAGGCAATCAGAGCCTTTTCGCTGGTTTTTAAGAGGTTTTGTAATTGTCCGAGCTTATCAAGTAATTGACTGTCCATGGCGGCGATTTTGGCAACTGGTTTAGGGAGACCATTTTTTATTATATGCCGTGCCGTAATTAATCAGGGCTACCGATCGATTTATACTGCCATAATTTTGTCAACAATTGGGCTGTCTTTGGCAATTTTTACTAGAAAATAATCTCGCTATTCTAAGGATAGGCGTTTAAAATGCGTCTTAGCTTATTGCTGATCCCAATTATTTTAGTAAGTATTTAGTCATAAACTTCACTTCTAAAACCTACTCTAATAATTATCCTAAATGAGGTAGTATAATTTAAATGTGTCTTAGCTTAACCCTCTCTACATGACAACAAATCTCACAGACTATAAACATATTTCAATTGATCATCGGGGAGTACCAATAATTGCGGGTTCTACCCTGAAAGTGATTGATCTAGTTATGGCACAAATAGCCTACGGTTGGACTCCAGAAGAAATTCACATTAACCATCGTGATTTAAGTATGAGTCAAATTCATTCAGCATTAGCTTACTATTGGGGTTCTTCGGTTTGTGTTAGGTAATAGACGGGGTTATAAGAGATGAAACCCTTATAGAGAAAGACATTTGGCGATTTTTGTCAATTGTTTGCGCTCTAGAACCAACTAATCAATTAAGTTTCTTGCCAGATAAGGATTTAGTCTATTCATGCCACCCGATCGAACCATACCAAGTAACGAAGAACCATCCTGGGCACAATTATTTGTAGGATGGGTTAGCGGTAGCGTAACATGAGCGGGCGTTGGGTTTCATGCTTCAACCCAACCTACGTTCATCTTATATTTAATTCCACCCACCTACTTAAGACTATTTATTCTTCTTCTTCTTCTATAGCATAATTATCTGGATCGATAATATCGTCTAGTTCTTCTAAAATTTGCGAATCGGGATGAGCATCAGATTGACGTAATTTTAATCTTCCTGTCCGTTCTAACCAATGGAGAAGGGTTTCTTTGGAAGTTATCTGCATAACAGGAATTGCCTGATAGCGAGGTTCTTGACTAATAGAAGGATTAAATTTCATACCTGTTGAATTTCCTTTGAGAAGTTATCTCTATTGGTTGTTCTATTGTTGATCACGAAGAAACCCACAAAAAACTGAAAAAAATTGTCAAGTTTAGCAAAGTAAAAAAGTTCAGCTGTCAGATTTACTATTTGGACAGATAGATAGAGTCGGTTCCAATATACGCTCCCGATACTTGGGATGCAGACTCTATGGTGTAAATTAAAGTTTTCCTGTCTCGCTCAACTTAAATGTCAATCCTACGGTTTTTATCTAGCTAACGGAAAAGGTGATTAATAACACCAAAGCAACCAACAAAACCGCCCCTAATCCTTGCAAAATATACCATTTTTGCTGTTCTAAAGATGGGTATTTTGATAGATAAATCTTGGGTTCGCTACCATAGTTATTGATGATTCCTTCATCATCTACTGTATAGCCCTCTGGGAGAGGTATATTAAGTGATTGATAGTTTTGCCCGTTTATATCTAGTTTAACCTCAGCAGGAATTAATTCACTTCCATCGCTTGGGGAATAGACTGTCGCACCTGTCTCTTGATTAGATTTAGTAGAGTAGTGCATGATCATCTCTCTTCAAAATCTGAGTATAACACAGAATAAGGCGAAATGGTTTTTAGGCTAATTTTTTCCTGGGGCTTTAATCAGCAAATTTGGCTAATGTCGGCAAATTAAAGCAAAAAATATGATTTTATAACTTGACAAAGCTAGATAAAAACATTTAGTCATCTCGCTATTCACTTTTTAGCATACCAGCGCCATAAAACTCGCGCTAAACGTTGGGGATCGTGACGAACTTTGGCAGTAACTTCATCTTCTGCCATTACATTCGCTAAAACAATGCGATAACCCATTTTTCCCACCTCCTCGCGGTCTAAAAACACAGGATGACTATGCTCTTGGGCGTATAATTGCAGAGATTGGGGCGATGGTGCAGTTCTTTGAGCTAAAACCGCATCAAAGATGCGTTCCTCGCAGACTTTTTCGATCGCCCGAATATGATCAGCCACCGAATAATTATCCGTTTCCCCGGGCTGGGTCATAATATTACAAACATAGACACGGGGGACTGTCACCTGTGCTAGGGCCTGACGAATTGCGGGAACCAACAAATTAGGGATAATACTGGTATAAAGACTACCCGGCCCGATGATAATATAATCTGCCTCCTTGATTGCCGCTAAAGCAGCCGGTAAAGCTACCGGATCGGCAGGATGACAGCCAATCTGACGAATTTGCCCCATAGCTTCGGTTATCTTCGATTCTCCCTCAATAATGCGCCCATCGGCTAACTTAGCCCAGAGACTAACATCGGTAAGGGTAGCAGGTAGCACTTTGCCGCGAATGGCCAAAACTTTGGCACTAGCATCGATCGCCTGTTCCAGATCGCCGGTAATCTCGGTCATAGCGCTGATAAATAAATTACCAAAACTGTGGCCCGATAAACCATCCCCGGCATGAAAGCGATATTGAAACAATTCCGTTAATAACTTTTCCTCATCGGCTAAAGCGGCGATACAATTGCGAATATCCCCCGGGGGTAAAATGCCCATTTCCCGACGTAATCGGCCCGAAGAACCGCCATCATCAGCTACGGTGACAATAGCGGTGATATTGGAACTATACTGTTTTAAACCCCGTAAAAGCGTCGATAAACCTGTACCGCCACCAATTGCTACAATTTTCGGGCCGCGATGGAGACGACGATGGGTGCGTAGGAGATCGACTAATTCCTCTGATGCGTCCGGTTGTAGTGCTTCTGTAATCGTTTCGACGGTGCGACTCTGACCCCAGAATAACAAAAAGACACCCAGCAAAACCGCCAGCGGCCCGGAAACAGAATTAGGGACCAAACGGGCGATCGTTTCTAATGCTTGGGAAACAAACTCTAAAAAGCGATTAACCGGGGTTAATTTTACCCAAATAGCCAAACCGAAGGAGGTGAGAAAAACGCCGGTTAAACTAATTAAAAGCCAGCGTTTGACAAAAAGACCGGGAGAAAGCCATTTAAACCAACGATTAACCCGTTTAGGCGTTTTTCTGCCCACAGAAGCGGCTATTTTCCCCTTCTGAGCGTTGAGTTCCCGTAGCGTCTGTTTAAATGGACTCATAGATGTGGCCTGGCAGCGAACGCATTGATTCTGGAGAGACTGTAGCCGAAAAAGGGGACAAACTCAAGCTGACCTAACCTCCCACTTGGGAATAGGCTGCCTCAGAAATTGTGGGAATATCGGCGTATTTGCCGATAAACGACTGTATAATACTGTAAACACAGGCGGCAAATGCTCCCAAAAAGACGACATTAAAAAGAGTTTCTACGACTAAATTCGCCCCTAAACCCCTAGCGACGAAATCTAAGGCCAATCCCAATAAATACACCAAAATCTCGATTAAAATCGCCTGCATGGTGTTAAACCGGATAAAATGACTGATGCGGGGATTGCGTACCACGGCGAAAAAGAGGACGAAAAAGATAATTAAACTGCCAAAGCTTCCCAGAGAACTATAGAGAAAAGCTAAGGGAGCTAAAACTATTGCTAAGGCCGCTCCTAAAAAAGGAATTTGCTGAAAGATAAAGATACCGAAGGCAAAAGCGGAATATAAGGGTAAAAGATATACTAAAGCTGCAAAAATGCGATCTTTTGTATCGGTTGAGCCGCGCCAAGTCATAATCTATTGTCTCCTGAGACTACTGCTAACTCTCTCCAAGATAACCCGGCAGCCCACCAGACTTCGCGTAACCGAAAAAATTGCTCGAGGCCGAACATTGTTGGGCCTCGAGCGAGTTATTCTCAAACAGAGACGGGGTGCTTGATTTGCTGTAACAGAGCCAGATATTCCTCCTTAAAATACTGTAGGGTACTTAAAATCGGATTGGGAGCGCTTTGACCAAGACCGCAAAGACTAGTTTCTTTAACCATTTGACAGAGGTGTTCTAGGTTTTCGAGGTCGTGAATATCGGCCTTTCGAGCGATAATTTTGGCCAATAATTCAAACATTTGTACTGTTCCCGTGCGACAGGGGATACATTTACCACAGGACTCCTCGCGACAGAACTCCATATAGAATTTCGCCACTTCCACCATACTGGTAGTATCATCCATAACCACCATCCCCCCAGATCCCATCATCGAACCGAGTTTGGCTAAGGATTCGTAATCTACGGGAGTATCGAGTAAATTAGCGGGAATACAACCCCCAGAGGGGCCGCCGGTTTGTACCGCTTTCACTTGACCATCGGGAACACCACCCCCCATCTCCTCGACAATTTCCCGGAGAGTAATGCCCATCGGCACTTCAATCAGCCCATTATTGCGGATTTTTCCCGTCAAAGCGAAGATTTTTGTGCCTTTACTGCTGGCAGTACCGATATTGGCGTACCAAGCAGCCCCCTCGCGGATAATAGCGGCGATATTAGCGTAGGACTCCACGTTATTAATCAGGGTGGGACAACCATCGAGACCCGATTGGGCCGGATAGGGGGGACGGGTGCGGGGAGTGCCGCGGCCGCCTTCGATGGAATGGATGAGAGCGGTTTCCTCTCCACAGACAAAAGCTCCCGCCCCGATGCGGATATCCACCTTAAAATCGAAAGTGGACTCGAATACTTGGGAACCCATTAAACCAAATTTTTTGGCCTGATTAATCGCTTTTTGCAGACGATCGATCGCCAGAGGGTATTCGGCTCTAACATAGATATAACCATGATCCGCACCCACGGCATAGGCAGCGATCGCCATTCCTTCCAGGACTAAATGGGGGTCACTTTCCAAAACACTACGGTCCATAAACGCCCCGGGGTCGCCTTCATCGGCATTACAGATAACGTATTTTTGTTTACCCGGTTGTTTAGCCACCGTCGCCCATTTTAAACCGGTGGGATAACCCGCACCTCCCCGGCCGCGCAAACCGCTTTGGGTGATTTCCTCCACCACCTGGGCCGGAGTCATCTCGTAGAGGGCCTTGTAGAGAGATTGATAGCCACCGACGGCGATATATTCCTCAATGCGATCGGGATCGATTTTACCGCTATTTTCCCGGACAATTTTGACTTGATGGGAGAAAAAGGGATGTTTTGAGTCCCCTAATTGCACCTCGGTTTTGCCGCCGTTTAAGGCCGCAACAATGCTGGCAGCACTTTCCGGGGTGACTTCTTCGTATAAGAGATCCTGGGGATCCACTTCCACCAACGGACCGCGACCACAAAAACCCATACAACCGACCCCGACCACTTCGACTGTATCCTCTAGGTCTGCTTCTTTGACGGCAGTGGCGAGGTTTTTTTTGATTTGGAGGGAGTTAGCGGCTTGGCAACCGGTGGAAGTGCAACAATGCACCCGGATGCTTTTTTGTCTAGTTTTTTCCTTCTCGGCCACTGCCAATAATTCTTGTAAGTCCATATTCTTCTCAATCCACTAGAGTGAAAAATTACCGAGAGAAACTCTGTAGTTTCGCTAAGACAGTTTCCGAATCTTGTTTAGGGGCCACGACTCCATCGAAGACCACGGCCGGCGCAATCCCACAGGCCCCGATACAACGGGCCGACACTAGGGAAATTTCTCCATCGGCGGTGGTTTCTCCCACTTTGACATCAAAGGCGTTTTCGATGTCTTCGAGGATTTTGCCACTGCCTTTGACATAACAAGCAGTCCCCATACAGATGATACAGGTGTGTTTTCCCGCCGGTTTCAGGGAAAAGAGATGATAGAAGGTTGCTACCCCATAGACGCGACTGAGGGGCAGTTTTAGCGCCCGGGCAACGTAGAGGAGAACATCTTCTTCTAGGAATCCGAAAGCTTCTTGGGCCTTGTGCAGGACTTCAATCAGGGCTGATTGATTATATCCTGCCCGCTTCATGGTAATGTCGAGGACTTTGAAGCGTTTATCGCCACTGGGATGCTCTTTTTTCTCCGTTTGACGAGGATTGGCAGTTTGCATAAATCTGAACCAAATAAATTTTAGGGGCGATGACGGGAAAAAGATGGAGAGTTGTCGGTTTTCCTTGGTCATCTCCCTGCTTTTATTCTGACACTGGCTCCGGAGGGCGATCGATAACTTTATCTTTCCTTTAGTTATTGGGGGATATTCAGTTATCAGTGACCAGTAATCAGTTTCCCTAAGCTGTGGAAGATGAATTTAAGCCATTTTTCAAGAATCTGGACTGAGATATAAGGCAATGCTGCATTACACTGCATTAATACCAACGATAAGAAAGGCAATCGCACTCGATAAGATTGAACCCCACAGAAAACGGGTTTCTTGAAGAAACCCGTTTTCTGAAAGCATCCCCCTTTTCTCCTAGGTTAAAGGGGTAAGGTCATAACAATCTGTTGCCACAACCGACTTTTCAGAATACAATAGAGAAGAGTAGAACTCTTGCAAATTAATTATATGTTATAATGATGGGTTAACTAATTTTCCCCAAAAAATTAGTTAATCAGTACATTTGTCCTGAATAAAAACTTGAAGTTTAACTTTTAACTCAAAACTCTTTAGAGCTGCTTTAATTTGGTTATCAAAACCTCTTTATTTAAGCGGCACAAACTATCTCAATTATAAAAATTGAGAATAA
>VYLF01000541.1_pt1 | contig 21970 bp, 21 predicted proteins | sample 5114371 | NCBI WGS metagenome assembly VYLF01 (sample SAMN12291773, study PRJNA351875) | freshwater metagenome | isolation source: freshwater lake | place: USA: Michigan, Kent Lake | collected 2013-08-15 | reverse complement strand
AGCCGTAAACTTGATTAACAATCGTCCTCGAAAATGTCTTGACTATCAGACCCCCAATGAGGTATTCTATAAAGGTAGATCAGATAGTGATGCAATTCAGACTTGAATCGGCCAATGCTGATTTTAAAATTCTTCAGTTTTTCTTCAGCTATTCAGGAGAAAAGCCCCATTGCTTTCCAGAGTTTAGCAGTTATCTGAAAACTCGAAAAATTTCCCTCAGTAGACTAAAAATGATTAAGTATCTAATCATCAACCTACTATTTCAAGGCGGATACAATAAGACCAGTTTAGTTTTTATTCAAATTTTAGATGGCTTTTTCGAGCCTAATCATGAAAATATTAACTATTAGTCTGTTAATTTGATTGAGAGAAATTAATTATGAAAATTTCAGTTTGCATGGCTACCTACAATGGCTCTAGATTTATAGAGAAGCAAATACAATCTATTCTTCCCCAGCTATCATATAATGATGAACTGGTAATAGTTGATGATTGTTCATCTGATCAAACGGTCAACTTGATTCAGAAATTTATTGATTCTCGGATAAAATTATGGGAAAATACCAGAAACCTAGGAGCAATTAAAAACTTTGAAAAAGCTATATTAAGTGCTGAGGGTGATATAATTTTTATAAGCGATCAAGATGATATTTGGATGTCGCATAAAGTTCAAGAAATTACTCAGGTATTTTTCAATCAGAAAGATGTGACATTAGTTGTTACTGACGCACAGGTAATTGATGAACAAGATAATGTGATTTCAGATTCATTTTTGAGTTTAATAGGAAATTTTGTACCAGGTATTATTCCTAATCTCATAAGACCTAGATTTCAGGGATGTACCTTAGCTTTTAGAAGAGAAATGCTGAATTATTTTCTACCTTTTCCAGAAGATATCCCAATGTACGATATGTGGATAGGACTGAGCAATGAAATTTACGGAAAAACCTTTTATCTTGAGCAACCTTTAATTAAATATCGAAGACATAGTAATAATGTTACTTCTGAAAATAAAACATCGCTTTTACAAATAGTCAGATGGAGAATTGCTTTGATTAAAAATTTGCTTATTTTTATGTTTAAAAAAACCAGGCTCTTCTGACTTTGGTATGCTTCTCGGCGGTTTATCAGGAGCTTAAGGGCTTGAAACACCTTCTAGATAAGTATTTCATGTTTTTTTCCAGCTTTAAATTGAATTAATAATAAATCTGGTTATTAAAAACTGATTATTTATTCCCCCTTTGCCTTTTTCCTCTTGCCTTTTGCCTCTCCTCATAACTGGCCCCTACTCAACGGATTTAGTATAATCCATTGCCGGATAGGATTTCCAGCTAAGTGGAACATCGATTTGCATTGCGAAACTCAGATGAACCGAAAACCATAGATATTAAGAGTTTTTAAATTCTTAGTTACCTGAATTTATCAAACTATCTTAATGTTTTTTTTCCAGAGATTCTAAGATGTTAATAAGCTTTGGTAGGCAAGCTTTGCCAGAGAAATTCTTTTGGGTATAGTAGCGTGCGCTCTCCCCCATTTGCTTTAGCTTTTCTGGTACTTGCATTAAATGACGTATTTGACTGGCGATAGCCATTGGCTCTTCTGGCGGAACAAAGACTCCACATTCAGCTTGTTGAATAATTCTGGCGGTATCAGAATTTTCAGCGACTGCTGCTAATACAGGTCGTCCTGATAGCATATAAGCAATCAGCTTAGAAGGAACAGACGTTAAGGCTCCTGACCCTCGTGTTGGCAGTATCATTAAGTCGGCTGATCCTTGCACATCTGAAAATAGTTCTTTAGGCAAAGGAGAAAAGAATTGAACATTAGATAAATTATATTGTTTGACTAATTCTTCACACTGGTTTTTACAAGTGCCACTACCAGCAATCACAAAAATAACTTTTTCCAAATCTTTTAATTGATTAGCAACTTCAATAATAATTTCTACTCCTGCATTAACCCCAATATTACCAGCATACATCACAACAAAAGTATCTTCTGAAATTCCTTGCATGGTTCTAAAAGCTCCTAGACGGGGGAAGGGCTTTATTTCTTCCTCATCTAACCAATTGTAAACAATATGTATTTTATCAGCGGGAACTTGGCGAATGGTGCGGTAAAAATCGGCAAAATTCTCGGAAGGTGTTATCAAGACCTTTGCTTGATGAGCTATCCAACGATCTAGATCTTTTAGTAGTTGAGGAATAATCCCTGTCTCTGGAGATTTTTTAAGCGCAATCGCTGATTCAGGATAAATGTCTTGGATGTTAATAACTAGAGGCACTTTTCTTAGAGAACAAAGTGCAGTTACCATCCCCAAAGCAAAAAGAGGCCATGTATTTACATAAACTAAATCTGGTTTTATCCACAGACTTTCAATAACTGCTCTGAGTCCAAAAGATAAGTTTTCTAACAATCGGCTAGTTGCAGTCGAAGTTGTCGAAAAAAATGAAAAAACGCGAATCAGTTGGTATCCGTTGGGATGTTCTTGCACTTTTCGCCAAGTTCTGGTATAACCAGAGTAGAGTTTCCCTCCTGGTCGATTGGGAAAAGCTGTTATGACTGTCACCTTATGACCTCGTTCCACTAAGCCCATCGCAATTTGTTCGCTGGTGATAGCCGATGTTACCGGTTCCGGTGGGAACACACAGCTAATTATAAGAATGTTCATCATAGATGTTATTGTTTAAAACATGACGGTTAATTGTAACATGATAATGAATAGTAATCAAGTCAAGTTAGATAGTCAATTGGCACAGTTAGAAGATTTGGAAGCTATAGCTTACCTTCATATGAAAGCTTTCCCAAACTTTTTTCTGACAGCTATGGGATTGTCTTTTGTTAGAGAATACTATAGGGCAGTTTTAGAGTTTCCTGATAGTATTGCTATGGTTATTCAGAGAGAAAATAAACTCCTTGGGTTCATCGTTGGATTTGGTAATCCCGAGGCCTTCTATGATTTTTATAGAAAGCGTCGGTTACGGTTAGTTGGTTTGACTTTTTGGGCGATTATTCGTAAACCCTATTTAATAAAAAGAATCTTGTTGAATTTTAGAAGAGTTTCTGATATTAAAACACCAGAATCAGATATTGAACTTTCCTCTTTGGCAGTTACACCTGATGAGCAAGGCAGGGGGATAGGCACAAAACTTATTCAGTCTTTTCTGCAAATAGCTACTGAAAGAAAATATCAAAATGTCTATTTAACGACAGATAGTCAATCTAATGATTCAGTCAATTATTTTTATAGCAAACTGGGCTTTATCCTAGAAGAATCTTTTTTGTCTGGGAGCCGTCAAATGAATCGTTATCGCAAAACATTAAAAATAACTAACTAAACTAAACCATGCTTCAAAAAGATAATTATTTTCTCCCTTTTGCCTTACCAGATATCGGTGAAGAAGAAATCGCTGAAGTAGTGGATTCCCTTCGTTCTGGTTGGCTGACCACTGGACTAAAAACCAAACAATTTGAACGAGAATTCGCTGAATTTATCGGCACAGACGTGGTGGCACTTGCGATTAACTCGGCAACATCAGGGTTACACTTAGCTTTGGAAGCAGTAGGCATTTCCCCTGGAGATGAGGTGATCACAACACCTTATACCTTTACCGCTACTGCTGAAGTCATCCGTTATTTGGGGGCTAATCCAGTTTTTGTGGATATCGATGAGACTACTTTCAATATCGATCCGACAAAAATTGAAGCAGCGATTACACAAAAAACTAAGGCAATTATTCCCGTTCATTTTGGGGGTTTAGCCTGTGAAATGCAGCCAATACTAGAGATTGCCCGAAAATATAATTTAAGAGTAATCGAAGATGCCGCTCATGCCCTACCAACAACTTATCAAGAAAAATTGATCGGGAGTTTAGAATCTGATGCCACTGTCTATAGTTTTTATGCCACCAAACCTATTGCCACAGGTGAAGGTGGAATGATCGTCACCCGTAATCCAGAAATTGCTAAACGTTGTAGTGTTATGCGACTGCACGGGATTAACCGAGATGCCTTTGATCGCTACACTTCAACCAAACCCTCATGGTATTACGAAGTTGTCGCCCCTGGCTTCAAATACAACATGACGGATATAGCGGCTTCTTTAGGCATTCACCAACTGAAAAAAGCTTGGCAACTCCAGCAAAAACGAGCTAACATAGCACAGCGTTACGATGAAGCTTTTGCCGATTTGCCCTTGCTGCTTCCTCCCAAAGCTAATGCCGGTGATACTCACTCTTGGCATCTCTATGTCATCCGCTTGACTGAAAAAGCACCGATTAACCGGGATGTATTTATCAAACAGATGATAGAAAAAGGAATAGGGTGCAGCGTTCATTACATTCCCTTACACTTACACCCCTATTGGCGAGATACTTATCATCTCCAACCAACAGATTTCCCCCGCACACTCTCAACCTATCAAGGGGCAGTCAGCCTACCCATTTATACTAAAATGACTGAAACAGATCAAGAGTGGGTGATTAAAGCAGTTAGGGAAATTTTAACATGATGGTCGCTAAACGAATTTTCGATCTCCTCTTCTCCCTAATGGGGATTCTGGTTCTTGCCCCCATTTTTCTGGCGATCGCAGTCTGGATCAAAGTTGATTCTCCCGGTTCAGTTTTTTTTCGACAGGTACGAGTTGGACAATTTGGAAAGGAATTTAGAATCTACAAATTTCGGACAATGGTAACAAATGCAGAGGCATTAGGTAAACAAATTACAGTTGGCGAAGATCCCCGAATAACTGATTGTGGGAGGTTTCTCAGAAAGTATAAACTAGATGAATTACCCCAGTTATTCAACGTTTTGAAAGGGGACATGAGTCTAGTGGGTTCCCGTCCAGAAGTTCCCAAATACGTCGCATTATATACCCCAGAACAGCTTAAAGTATTGGAGCTGCCCCCAGGAATCACTGACTTAGCCTCGATTCGATTTCGAAATGAAAGTGAATTGCTCGCCCAAGCTGAGAACCCAGAAGAGTTTTATGTGAAAGAAATTATGCCTCAAAAATTAGAGCTAAATAAGCAGTATCTTGCCCAAGCTAACTTGATTTTTGACTTGTATATTATCCTTCAAACGCTTTGGCGTTTGGGATTTGAGTAAATGTAATTAGGGTTTGCTGAATAAATCTAAAAACCTTGTTGGGTAAAACTTTTAGGCTTTTTGTCAATCAAAAAGTGCCAGCCATTGGAGTGATCGGGGGTAAAATTCAGGTACTTTTTCCCTGAAAATTAGGTAACTGTAGTTTAGACTAAATGAGAAACCTAAAAAGAAAAAAGAGGAAGAATCAAGCAAAATAGAGAGAAAATAAAAGATGTTAAAGAATTTATCCTCTCTCTATGACCAAATATAACAGATATACCAGATTTCGCCAAGATACCTACCAACTGTTAGGTAATGCCAAAGATGCGACCTTTGACTTAATGGATAGCATCATGACTACCAGAAATGCCTATTGCTTGGGAGACTTGTCACTGTCCCCTTTCTTCAGAAGGAAATGGCATAGTACATACGAAGCTCTTGAAGATTGTCGGCTCTTCTAGGTTCTGTGTGAGCATGGTATAATAGTAACACAATATCTCTTGCAAAAGTAATCAAGATATATCCTTTTGTCGGTAACGAAGTTCGTAATTGTAGATACCAGCAATCAAATTCAATCTCAGACCAAATCGCCGTCTGCGATTTCTGTATCTTGATGAAAGTATCCGAAATATTTTGAGACGACGATGAATATGTTCTATAACTATGCGCCGTTGTGATAACTGACGATTGGCTTTTTTTTGCTCTTTACTTAGTTTTTCTTTTTTCTTTTTTTTATGAGGAATTTGACTGTTTTGATGGATTTTCTGAATTCCTTGATAGCCTTTATCCCCTAATATTTCTATTTCCTTATTTAACCTTATTTTGCTCTCTTTCCACAGTCGAAAATCATGGACTCTTCCTTTCTCACAACGGACACAGATTACCTGCTCGCTTTTTTGATCGGCAACGACTTGCGACTTTAATGTGTGGTACCCCTGCTTGCCACTATAGCATGATTTCTGTTTTTTTTTGGGTCTTTCTATCTCCTGTTCTGACACATCCACCACTATTACTTCTATTTCACTATTACTTTCTAATAGGGCTTTTTTTCCGGGTAGATTAAACAGACCTGATTTGATGAGAATATTCTCTACTTTCCTAACAATTCTATACGCCGTTGATTCGTTAACACCCCAACTATTTCCCAGATGAAAATAGGTGCGATATTCTCGCCAATATTCTAATGTTATTAGTAGTTGGTCTTCCGTACTCAATTTGCTAGGTCTACCTGTCTTTTTTTGCCAAACTTTTTCTGCCTTTAGGACCGTTACCATATCCTTAAATGTATCTGGATACACGCCACACAAGCGTTTGAACTCTGTTGGCTTTAAAGTTTTTACTTGTTCGTAATTCATCTTTCAATCTTAACTCTTGGACTATTTTATCCTATTTTGTCTAGACTTATGCAAGAGATCTGTTGTCTTTCCTTTGCTGTTTGGAATTTGTTTTAAATCTAATCTTTCTTTTTTTTATTTTGATAGAGGTAAAGATATCAACAAGATTAGATACAAGATAGATTTGACAGGGTCGTTCAGTAGTTAATTCAGGGTGAGCGCATCTCAAACGCTATTGACAATTGGCCAATTTTGTGATCCACTTGACATGAGTTTTCAAATGCCCTATAAGATTAAGGTATATTTGAAATAGCGAAGAAGTTAACCATTATGCTATCGACTCACAAGCAAGTACCTATTTTCACCATTATTGTGGCTGTTTTTAATGGAAGAGAAACTCTCAAACGTTGTCTTGAGAGTTTCATCCATCAAACCTATCCTGAAAAAGAGTTAATTGTTATTGATGGGGGTTCTGATGACGGTTCTGTAGAAATTATTCAAGCTTATCAAGACCAAATAACATACTGGGAGTCTCAACCAGATAGAGGACTAGCTCACGCTTGGAATAAGGCTCTTGACAAAGCGGCTGGAGATTGGATATATTTTCTGGGCTGCGATGATTATCTTTGGAGTAATGATACATTAGAACTGGTAGCAAACTTCATACAAGAAATTTCTGAGCCAGTTAAGCTCATTCATGGTAAAGTTGTTAGATTCCTGCCCAATGGGGAATTGCTGGATACTCAAGGTCAACCTTGGCAGGAAATGCAGAAAAAATTTATGAATCTAATGGCTATTCATCATCAGTCTGTCTTCCAACATAAAAGTTTATTTGAAGACTATAGCTATTTTGATGAATCATTTCGTTTAACTTGTGATTATGAATTATTACTAAGGTCTTTAAAACAAGAAAATCCCGTCTTTATAAATGAAGTCATCGCAGGAGTATTTTTGGGAGGAATGGCCAACCGAGCAATGAACAGGTTGAAATTTTTTCGGGAAATTTCAAGAGCGATTAAAAAGCTAGATGCTCCAGTCAGTCGATGGCTTTTAGTATTCTGTTATATAAGGATATACATAAGAATGACATTAACTATAATTCTCGGAGAGGAAACAACTGATAAATTTTCGTTTTTTATACTGAAATTGGGAAACCATTTACCTAGATAAAAATTCGGAAAATATATTTTTAGTTTGATAGTTCAAGGATTTTTTCAGCTTGTGATTTTCTGAAACAGGCAAATTCATAGGATATCATTATTTGCTATATCATGGGAAAATTTTTAAATGAAAATATCAGTTTGCATGGCAACCTATAATGGAGCCAAGTTTCTAGAAAAACAAATCAACTCTATTCTTCCCCAGCTATCATATAATGATGAACTGGTAATAGTTGATGATTGTTCATCTGATCAAACGGTCAACTTGATTCAGAAATTTACTGATTCTCGGATAAAATTATGGGAAAATACCAGAAACTTAGGAGCAATTAAAAACTTTGAAAAATCGATAACCAATGCTGAAGGGGATATCATTTTTCTCTGCGATCAAGATGATATTTGGTGTCCTGATAAAATCTCAGAATTTGTCAACATATTCACTCAAAAAAAAGAAGTAACATTGGTTATTAGTAATTTACAGGTGATTGATGAAGATGATAATTTAATTGACGATTCACAGTTAATAAGCGAATTTACTGCTGGAATGGTTCCTAATTTAATCAAACCGAGATTTCGTGGATGTGCCTTAGCTTTTAGGAGAGAAATGCTGAATTATTTTCTACCTTTTCCAAAAGATATACCAATGCACGATATGTGGATAGGATTGGTCAATGAAATTTACGGTAAAACCTTTTATCTTAAGCAACCTTTAGTTCAATATCGAAGACATAGTAACAATGTTACTTGTGAACATCGGTCATCAATTTTACAGATAATCAAATGGAGATACGCATTATTCAAAAATTTACTATTTTTATTGCTCAAAAAAAAATAAGTTCTAGATAGCAAGTTTACAATCTAAACTGAAAAATGGTCAAACCACATCGCTCTTTTATGGTTGCTACAAATTGTCGTTACTCACCCTCAGTGTCGTGGGGATAAAATTGTTAAAATATAAACCTAATAGATAAAAGGGGTCTTAAACTCTACTATGAGCAGAATCATCATACTGACAGAACTATACTTTCCTGAACAAACCTCCACGGGATACCTACTGACGAAAACTGCTGAAGGACTAGCGAAAGAATATAAAGTTAAGGTCATCACTGGTCCAGCAACAAACTTCTTTTTAGCAGAGAAATCGCCTCCACAGGAAACTATTAACAATGTTGATGTTATTCGCTGTGCAGGAACAACTTTTAATAAGGATTATTTTTTGGGCAGGATATTAAATATCCTAACTCGAACCATAGCAATTTTTTTGAAATGTTTGATTTTGTGCCAGCGAGAAGATTGCTTATTAGTAGTTACCAACCCTCCACTTTTACCCCTTGTTGCTTTACTAATCAAATGGTTAAAGAATTGCCTTTATGTTTTGCTAGTTCATGATGTTTACCCAGAGGCACTAATAGCAACCCAACTGGTGTCGTCCTCATCTTGGCTAGTTAAATTACTGAATATTGTTAACAAAATAGTTTATGAAAATTCTATAAAAATCATCTCTCTGGGCAGGGATATGAATCAATTAATTGCTAGTAAGTTGTCAGAAAAAAAATAGAAAAAATTGCTCTTATTCCTAACTGGTCTGACGATGAGATAGAACCTACGTACAGGCTGAATAATTCTCTCTTAGAAAAACTAAATATTGGTGATCGATTTATAGTTCTTTATTCTGGTAATATAGGTAGAACTCATGGTATAGAATACCTGGCTCAAGCAGCGGAAAAGCTAATAAATAATCAAAATATTCACTTTATAGTTATCGGCTAGGGCGCTAAAAAAGATTGGTTAGTTGAATATAAAGAAACTAAAAATCTAGAAAATATCAGCCTTATGTCTTTTCTACCTCGCTCCGAGCTAATCACCTCCCTTAATGCTTGTGACATCGCTTTTATTGGATTTGTACCAGGAATGACTGGTGTATCGGTTCCTTGTCGGATGTATAATCAAATGGCTGCTGGTAAACCGATTATTGCAATGACCGATGATTCGTCTGAACTAGCTCAGGTTGTTCAAGAAGAAAATATTGGCTGGGTAGTTGCACCAGGAAATCTTGATAAATTAGTGGAAACTATTGAATTTGCGGCATCTCATCCTGATATATGTAAACAAATGGGCGACAGAGCTGCTGTAATATCTAAAACTAAATATAATTTTGATCTTACTGATCAGAAATATAAACAACTTTTCCGAGATATTTTTGCTCAAACAACTTAATAAAGATTAAAACAAACCATGTTAACTGTATTGATTTTTTATGCAAAAACTTCTCATTACTGGAGCAACAGGTTTTATCGGTAGCTATCTTCTACCAATTTTATCTCAGCAGAAATTCCAGATTACTGCAGCGGTACGAAATAATTTATCTCAGTCCTTATCTGGCTGACAGGGGGACAAGCTGGCTGAACTCCTTACAGCACAAGCTTTTTCAAATCCCTGATTCTCTCGTTAGCTTTTTGGCTGAAAGCGATGTATCTGTTTGTAACTGAGGAGCCTCAAAACCTTTGTGGACAATGCTTTGAGAGGTCTTGTCCCCCTGTCAGCTTATCTGGACCAATAAGAATAGTTAAAGTTGGCCCTATCGATGAAAAAACTGATTGGCAAGAGGCACTACAGGGAATTGATATAGTCATCCATCTAGCAGCCCGCGCTCATATTATCAACGAAACTATTCCCAATCCAGAAGCGGAATTTATTAAGGTTAATACTCAAGGTACAGCTAACTTAGTTGAACAATCAATTCAAGCAGGAGTTAAGCACTTTATTTTTGTCAGTTCTATTCATGCTATGGCTGCCGAAAGTGATAATATTCTTAACGAAAACTCTCCCTGTCATCCTGATAGTCCCTATGGTCGTAGTAAACTGCAAGCAGAACAAGCTTTAATTAACCTTGCCAAAGATAGTAACATGACTTGGACGATCCTTCGTCCTACTCTCGTTTACGGACTAGGCAATCGCGCTAATATGGACCGCTTGATGAAACTAATTAAACGGGGATTACCTTTACCTTTTGCTGCCATAAAAAATCGTCGTAGTTTTGTTTTTGTGGGTAACTTAGTTGCTGCCATTATTACCTGTTTAGATCATCCTAATGCCGCTAATCAGATTTTTTTAATTAGCGATAACCAAGCTGTTTCTACTCCCCAATTAATTCGACTTATTGCTCAACAAATTCAACAACCCTGTCAATTGCTGCCCGTCCCCACTACCTTACTTAGATTCTTAGGTTATCTGGGTGATAGAGTAGAATCCATAACAGGGAAAAATCTCCCTTTTAACACCTATAATATCGATCGCTTGCTTGGTTCTCTTGCCGTTGACTCTAGCTATATTCAAAAAACCCTAAATTGGCAACCTCCCTTTACTTTAGAGCAAGGATTAGCCCAAACAATTCAGCCAGAAAATTAGTGATCAGCTTATCAAAAAAAGACTTCATAATTCAAGTTCCGCTTTGACAAAATCGGCAGTTTTATGGAGAGAAAACCCCACTTTAGCGGCTATCATCTGCATAGCGCGATTATCCCTTAAAATTTCCCCTTCAATTCCGTCTAATCCTTCCTTTTTGCCAATAGTGACCAAACGCTGTAGTAATTCAGTACCAATACCCTGACCTTGATAGTCATCCCTAACTAATAGGTCAAATTCCGCCACATTAACGCCGTGCAGTTTATTTAAGCGTCCTATAGCGATAATTTCTGGCTCTTCCGTCTGATCGTTATTAATCTCTACCACTAAGCTCATTACTCGATCGTAGTCGATAAAACAAATGCGCGTAAGACGATCATAAGCGGTTTGGCGATCGAGATTGACAAGATGAAAATAACGATAATAAATGGTTTCTTCCGAGAGATAATGGTGAAATTGTCGCACTAAAGGCTCATCCGCTGCCCGAATCGGACGAATTAGCACCTTTAAGCCTCTTTTCGTCGTCCAAGGCCCTATATAATGTTCGGGATAGGGACGAATCGCCGGATGAGATAACTTTTCTGGGGGAGTAGTTGGAGGATGAAGAAGGATAGAAGCGGAAAGGGCGATTAATTGCTCTGAATCGGCAAAAAAGGGATTAATATCGATAGTTTTAATGCGAGGTTGTTCACTAACTAGATGACTAAATCTCACGATTATTTGCTCTAAATTCGCTAAATTAAGCGATTTAAGCCCATTTGTCCCGTGAAAAGCCCGATAAATCTTGGTTTTTTCTAAAAGTCGGCGAGCGAGATTAGTATTTAAAGGAGGTAGAGCGGTGGCGTAATCTTGAAAAATATCGACTAAACGGCCACCAGTACCGAAAATTATCACCGGTCCGCACTGATCATCGTAATTAGAGCCGATAATTAACTCATATCCTCGATCGATTTCTAACATCGGTTGAATACTCACCCCGAGAAAATGCTCCCGACCCACTTGTGCGGTAATATTAGCTTCGATCGCTTGATACGCTTGCACCACTGCCATAGAGGAAAAAAGCGGCAATTGTACCCCACCCACCGCGCTTTTATGGATAATCGTCTGGGAATGCAGTTTCATCACCACGGGATAACCGAGAGATTCAGCGAGATTAACTGCTTCTGCGGCACTTTCAGCAATTTTAGTGACAATAACAGGGATTCCATAAGCTTTGAGTATATCTAAAGACTCTGGCTCACTGAGAATTGTTCTATCCCCTACTTGCTCGATAATCTGGCTCACTAAAACTCGATCGGAGCCATTTTCCTGAGAATTGGTTAAAATTGGCGTTTGATAAAGACCGCGCAGATTCTCCTCATATTTCCAGAGCAAATTAAACACCCGAGCCGCCGAATCGGGATAGCGATGGGTGGGGATACCCTGCTGATTTAATAACGCTACTCCCTCTGCAATGCCCTCCCCTCCCATCAAACTTGCTAAAATGGGTTTTTTGCTATTTTGAGCGATTGAGGCGATGCTACGGGCAATTTCTCGCAGATCGGTGTTAAAGCGGGGCGAGAGAATCATCAACACCGCGTCGGTATGTGCATCCGCTAAAGCGATCTCTAGGGAGCGAGCGTAGCTATCGGGATCGCTGCTGCGACGCAGATCGATGGGATTTTGGGGGACAATATCCGCGGGAAAAAGAGGCGCTAGTTTTTCGATCGTTGCGGGGGTAAGGGTTGCCAGTTGTCCATCTTCCGCCAGTAAAGCCGAGGCCGCTAAAAGAGCGGGAGCAACACCATTGCTGATGATTGTCAAGCGTTTTCCCCGGGGAAATCGGGGAATTTTCGCTAAAACTTGCGTGATATTCAAGAGATCCGCCAGTCTTTGTACTTCCACAATGCCACAGCGAGCAAAGGCAGCGGAGAGAGTTAGCTGATCGCTGGTCAATTTGCCAGCATGGGAAAGAGCGGTGGGGTCAAAGTCGGTACTGTGGCGACTAATGGCGATAATTGGTTTATTTAGGGCAACTTCTCGGGCCGAGGACAGAAAAGAGCGGGCATTATTCAGGGATTCCAGGTAGATAACGATGCTTTTGGTTTGGGGATCGTCTCCCAAATAATAGAGTAATTCGCCCCAATCCACATCTAAAAGGACTCCGAGGGAGATAAAGTGACTAAAACCGACATTTTCGCTTAAACTCCAATCAAGCACGGCAGCAGCGATCGCCCCACTTTGACTAATCAGGGCAATTGAACCGGTTTTCGGCAGGATGGGGGAAAAGGTGGCGTTAAGATTTTGGCTGAGATTGCTGATTCCTGAGCTATGGGGACCGATGATGCGTAATTTTTGACCAGCGATCGCTTTAATTTCCCTAAGTAAATTTTCCCCCATCTGTCCAGTTTCCCGAAAACCCGTGGAGAGAATCAGGGCGCATTTAACCTTTTTTTCGACGGATTGGGCGATAATAGCGGGAATTTCGGGAGCGGGGGCGGTGATAATTACCAGATCGATCGCCGCCTGGATATCTGGTAAACTGCTATAGGTGGGAAGATCGAGCCGGTTTTCGGGGTGAGGATTAACTAGATAAAGACGGTGCTGACCGGGATTATGATGGAGATTATTTAAAAGAGTGCGATCGAGTTGGGGATTTTGGCGATTAAATCCCACCACAGCGATGGTTTTTGGCTCAAAAAAGGCTCTTATAGTTTGATGTTCGCCACCGCGAGGATCTAAGATGGAATTTAACATAAGTGGGTGGGTGGAATTAAATATAAGATGAACGTAGGTTGGGTTGAAGCATGAAACCCAACGCCCGATTATGTTACGCTACCGCTAACCCATCCTACTGGATTGTTTCAGCTAATTTGGTGTATTAGAAAAATGCTATAAATTCTATAATCTAAGACTTTAAGCCGAAATCTATTGCCCTATTTTAGCTGAAACAGTCCACTACAAGTAATTGTGCCTCCCTACTTAAGTAGGCTAGGAGGTATTTAAACCGGTTGTTGTTCCAGTGTTCCGGTGTTCCCCGATCGACCTAGACCAATTTTAGCTGTTTAATCAGGGTTCGATCGGCGTAATTAATTTTGTCTAGGTAGGGTTGGCAATAAAACATCCCCACCCGATGAACATTTTCCCCAAGAGATCTAGTAAACTATCTGATGCTGTAAATATTTAGAGACAGACGATGGAACTGGAATATCCCGAGGATTTGAGATACCTAGAAACCCACGAATACGTCAGACTCGAAGGTGAAATCGCTACCTTGGGAATTAGTGCTTTTGCCGTCGATCAATTGGGTGATATCGTGTTTCTAGAATTGCCCGAATTGGGAGAGGCTCTGGAAGTAGGTAGTAGTTTCGGCACGATTGAATCGGTAAAAGCGGTAGAAGATCTTTATCCTCCCGTCTCGGGAACCGTAGTCGATCGCAATCAAGCGATGATTGACTCCCCCGAATTAATTGCCGATGATCCCCACGGGGAGGGTTGGTTATTAAAAGTGCGGGTAGAAAATCCCGATACTGCCTTGGCTGATACCCTCTCCGCTAGTGAATATCGCACCCAAGTGGCAGGGGAAAGTTAACTAATATTAACAACACGGAGCCAGACCCTCACACTATCATAAGCATAGAAAGAATTGAAAATCCAGGAAGCGATCGAGTCTTCCTGATTTTTGTCTCTAAACCGTGCTGAGACGAAATTCTAGCCCGAATCGAGTCAGGTTTCACTATTTACCCAATCTATGCTAAATCCTAATCTCGCGGCGATCAAACTTTCCAAAGAGGAGGTTCAACGCTACTCTCGACACATTATTCTGCCCGAAGTGGGCTTAGAAGGTCAAAAAAAACTAAAAGCCGCCAGTGTTCTCTGCATCGGCACTGGGGGACTCGGTTCCCCGCTTTTACTCTATCTAGCGGCGGCTGGCATCGGTAGAATCGGTATTGTTGACTTTGATATCGTCGATAGTTCCAATCTGCAACGTCAAATTATTCACGGCACTTCTTGGGTAGGTAAACCGAAAATTGTTTCCGCTAAGGACAGAATTCTAGAAATTAACCCCTATTGTCAGGTGGATTTGTACGAAACCCGCATAAGTTCCGAAAATGCCCTTGACATTTTAGCCCCATATGATGTAGTCATCGACGGGACGGATAATTTCCCCACCCGTTATCTGACTAATGATGCTTGTGTTCTTCTCGACAAACCCAACGTTTATGGCTCAATTTTCCGCTTTGAAGGACAAGCAACCGTTTTTAACTACCAAGGCGGTCCCAACTACCGCGATCTCTATCCCGAACCGCCACCACCGGGGATGGTTCCCTCCTGTGCGGAAGGCGGTGTTTTAGGAGTTTTACCCGGGGTAATCGGCACAATTCAAGCCACAGAAGCCATTAAAATTATCCTCGGCGCACCGGATACCCTCAGTGGTCGTTTACTGCTTTACAATGCTTGGGAAATGAAATTCCGTGAGTTAAAATTGCGCCCGAATCCCATCCGTCCCGTCATTGAAAAATTAATTGATTACGAACAATTCTGCGGTATCCCGCAAGCGAAAGCACAAGAAGCGGCAGAACAGCAAAAAATGACAGAAATGACCGTAGTAGAGTTAAAAGCACTACTTGACAGCAATGCCAATGATTACATTATCATCGATGTGCGTAATCCCAACGAGTACCAAATCGCTAAGATCCCCAACTCGGTGTTAATTCCCTTACCCGATATCGAAAATGGTGCGGCAATTCCCAAAATTAAGGAATTAGTCAACGGTTATCGTCTCATCGCCCATTGTAAGATGGGGGGACGTTCCGCTAAAGCCCTCGCTATCCTCAAAGAGGCAGGTATCGAAGGAATTAACGTCAAAGGTGGTATCAGCGCCTGGAGTCGCGAAGTCGATTCCACTGTACCAGAATACTAATTTTGGCCCTTGGGTTTTGGGGTTTTGGGGTATTAGTTGCATTCCCCCATTCCCCCATTCCCCCATTCCCCCATTCCCCCATTCCCCCATCTCCCCATTCCCCCATTGCCCGTGAATCTGTTAAAATCAAGGCCAGTTAGCCTTAAAATCTTCGGTGTGAGCGAACGATGAAAAACCATATTAAAAAAATTGCTAGTTGGAGCGCGATCGCTACTATTTCCCTTGGCTTAGTAGAAATGAACCGAACAGCGATCGCATTCGGCAACAATAATCAATTTAGTGCCTGTATCAGTCAGATTGTCGGCACGGGAGTCAGTCCCGAAGATGCCGCCAGCGCTTGTTCAGAAGCATTAATTCCTAAAGAATTATCCCGCTGTGTGGCGATGATTAAATCCAAAACCCCGATCGATGGTAATCTGGCTCTGCAAGCTTGTTTTCAAGTGCGTCGTCCCATCGACCTAGGTCACTGTGTGGTCGATATCCATCGCGCTGCCCCCTTGTTTGCCACTAATTCCCTCAAACAAACAGAAACAGCCAAGGAACCCGATAAATTAGGGATTTCTAAACAGGTTTTAGATTCCTGTCGTCAAAGTTTATTACCCGGTCGCTTTTCCCAATGCGTTATCGCTGTCAGTCGTGGTGTGGACAAAAATAACCCCTCCCAAGCTTTACAAACCTGTTTAAGTGCCGAGGATTTCCCTAGAGATCTATTCCCCAGTTATCCCCAAAATCAAGACCAGAGACCTTAATCAAGATTATTTGGCTCTCTTATTTTGGGAATATACGGAAGAACCAGAAAACGTTAAATATTGAACCATCAATCAGACGAGTTCGGCGGCTTAGGAAAGGTACACTTGACCGTAATATTTAAATTACTTTTAGCGGTTCCTTTAGTAATATAAGGGATTCCTACCTCGCCGCCGATTTCCACACCAAATTGTAAAGTGACTTCCTCAATGTTAGCAATGGCTAAATTGCGAAAAGCGTTTAAAGTGTAAGTAGTGTAAGTACGAATTGTATCTTCAATTGTCTGAAAATTCTGCAAAATTTGCTGTTTATCTGGTACAGTAATTACCCCTTTAGCAACTCTTCCCTCGGTTTTTACTGTCTCGGTCGGAATTTCCAGGTCATCGGTGGACTCTATATAAATTAGAGTGTTTTCGTCAATTTGGATCGGAGTTAGTCGAGTCATAAATAATGCAAAAATTGAAAATTGACTTTTTTCTTAACTATTTCTTGGCTCTCCCGTACTTGTGATGATAAGAAAAGATTATCTAAGGGAGGGCGTATGCTTTCCTTGCAGTTTACCAAAAAATAACCTAACATAAAAAACATTTCTATCCCTTGCTGACTGCTTATGGCTCGCTACGCCCTTGTCATCGGCATTAACCATTACGATAACCCCAATTTCCTGCCATCTTTGAGCAAACCCGCCAAAGATGCAGAAGCTGTTGCTCAATTCTTGGAGAAGACCGGGACATTTGCCAATGTAGAACGCCTACCCAATCGCTGGATTCCCGCAGAAAAACGCTACGAAGTTGTTCCAGGAAAGGTGACGGGGAATGAAGTCTTGCAGGCCTTAAAGCAAATTTTATCGGGAGAGCAGACCGAAAATCAAGAAGTCTTGATCTACTTTTCAGGACACGGGTTTCGCCTGATCAATCGCATCGGTGACGGGGAAGCCTATCTCGCCACCTCCGATAGCCAACCCGAAGGCAAAAATGCCATTTCTTTAGACCGAGAACTCAATCCTTTATTACGGCGTTCTAGTTTGAGTAATCTGGTGGTAATGCTAGACTGTTGCCATGCGGGGTCGTTATTGCCCGAAAATCGGGAATTAAATCGCACTTTGCTAGAACCTAGCCTCTCAGCATTTAATGAGAAGCAAGATTACTTCCTAATCACCGCCTGTCGGTCAGAACAGGTGGCTTGGGAAGATGAGGAATACAGCCTATTCACCGCCGCTTTACTGAAGGGATTGTCTCAAAAACAGGCGGACCCAAAAACGGGAGAAATTAGTTGCGATCGCCTGTTTGATTTTGTTTCGCGGGAATTGCGAGGGAAGGGTCAAGAACCGATTCGCATGGGAGTTGGGCGATCGCTAATTCTGGTCAAATATGGGGCGCAACCTCAAGTTAAAGAAGTGGAACCGTTACTAGATGAGAAGGGAGAATTGCGCTGTCCCTATCAAGGATTGCTGGCGTTTACTAAGAAGGAACGCCCATTTTTCTTCGGACGCAAGCGAGTGGTGGACGACATCAAATCTAAGCTAGATCGGCTAAATTTTGTCCCTCTGATTGGTGCTTCTGGAAGTGGTAAATCTTCGGTAGTTCTGGCAGGATTGATTCCTTGGTTGGAAGAGTTGGGATGGCAAATTGAACATATCAAGCCTGGAAGAGATCCATTAAAAGAATTAGAGTTTGGGCTTCGTACATTACTATCTCAGGAAAAAGACCTAATTGAGAATTGTATTTATCACTCTCAATCTGGCAAAGGTTTACAACCGCTATTAAAACGCTTTCCTAACGGACAAAAGTTTTTGCTGGTGGTAGATCAGTTCGAGGAATTATTTACTTTTGCTTTAGCAGAACAGCGCGATCGCTTTATTGAATTGATTACCCAAGTTGCCACAATTCCAGACTCTCCTTTGGCAGTTATTGCTACCATGAGGGCGGATTTTATTGAACCTTGTTTGCGTTATAATGTGCTGCGACAAATAATTCAAAATAACGCCGAATACCTGCCAACCCTAGCGGGATTGGATTTGCTAGAAGCTATCACGGAACCAGCCAAACTACAAGGCTATGAAGTTACGAAAGAATTGCTCAGTAAAATCCTTGAAGATATTAAACAAGAACCAGGATTTTTACCCTTATTAGAGTTTGCTTTAACCCAGCTTTGGCAGAAACGAGATGAGGCAAAACATCGGCTGACTTTAGAAGCTTATGAGGCGATAGGTGGGATAGTAGGAGCGTTAAATTGTCAAGCTGATAAAGTTTACGAATACAAAGATTATGAAAAAGACTTACCACAGCAGAAGCGAACGGAAGCAGAGAAAGCTTTAATTAAGCGAATTTTCTTGAATCTTCTGCAAATAGGAGACGGGGAAAAAGATACCAGATTGCGTCAATCAAAAGCCTTTATCTTGTCTCTAGCTGGAGATAATCAAGAAGGACAAAAAGTCTTAACAGAACTAATTGACGGTAAACAAGGATTAGTAAAAGGTCGCCTTTTAGTGACGGGAAAAACTGAGCGAGAAGAAGAAGCTTGGGTAGATTTGGCCCATGAAGCTTTAATTGAAAAATGGGATAAATTGAATCTGTGGCGAAACGAAACTCGCAAGGGAAGAGAATTATCCAAACAGGTAGATAAAGATGCCAAAGACTGGCAGAAAAATAACAAATCTCAGGATTATTTGTGGTCAGGTGACAAGTTAGCAGATGCGGAGAAAATTCTGCAAGAATATCAAGACACGGTGGAGACTACGAAATTGGCTAAAGAGTTTCTGCAAGCTAGTAGCCAGCAAGAATTATATAATTACCTCCGCAGTCCAGACATTGATAATTTAGAGCGAGAGACATTAGAAAAAGAGGCAGTCCGTAAATCATTCCTCACGAAAGAGAGATTATGGCATTTACTGAGAGATGAGAAGGAAAACGCACAGATAAGGTTGTCAGCTTCCTGGTTGCTGAAGCAGTGGGGAGAGGAGGTTCCTATCTGGACAGCAGAGGTTGATAAGCAAGGAAATATTGCCCTCTCAATCATCGCAGAAAACGATCTACCAGCCACAGTAATCGAAGAGTTAGAAAGTGGAATAAACCTAGAAATGTTGGAAATTCCCGGTGGTGAATTTTGGATGGGTTCGCCGGAGCGAGAAGACGGATCATATCCAGATGAGCGCCCGCCACACAGGGTCACGATTTCTCCCTTTCTGATGGGCAAATATCCGATAACGCAGGCGCAGTGGCGAGCAGTAGCTTCTTTGCCTAAAGTTGAACGGGATCTTAACCCAGACCCCTCAACCTATAAAGGGGATAATCGCCGACCAGTGGAATGTATTAGTTGGTACGAGGCAGTGGAATTCTGTAAGAGACTATCACTCTGGTCACGGGAAAAAGGAAAAGGCTATCAATACCGTTTACCCAGTGAGGCAGAGTGGGAATACGCCTGTCGTGCAGTTATCAGTTATCAGTCATCAGTTATCAGTGAAGAATCAATTCAAAATCCGATTTATCTGCCCTATCATTTTGGGTGCAACATTGACCCGGCTTTGGCAAATTACGGTCAAACCGCTCGTGCAAGGACGACGGCCGTAGGCAGGTTTCAAATCGTGAATGCCTTTGGACTTTATGATATGCACGGGAACGTTTGGGAATGGTGTCTAGATACTTGGCACGATAACTATAAAGACGCGCCCAATGATGGTCGGGCATGGAAAGAAGAATTGTGTCCTGATGTATGGAAAGAAGAATTGTGTCCTGATGTGTTGTTAAAAAGGAAATATGTAGTACGTGGCGGCTCTTGGGGCGACGGTCCCAGGAGTTGTCGTTCTGCGTATCGCGGCGACTGCGATTACCTCAGCGACTTCGACGGGTTTCGGGTAGTTGCGTCGTCGAGGAAGGTGATTCAGTGAACAGTTAACAGTTATTGCTTGTGCCAATGCTCTGGCTTAGTATATAACATCTAGCGAGCAGACTACTTGAATAATTAGCGAGCAGGATGCTCGCATTCCCTTAAATCTAAGGCACTAAATTAGCTGTTTCAATCCAGTAGTATGCTATACTTATTACAGGTATAAACTCGTAAATTGGAGGAAAAAGCCATCAATAATGATACCAACTCCCGAACAGATGCTTACTTGCATTAGAATGTGTCAAACCCTGTCTAACTTCTATACCGATATTCATCTATTTCGGTATGATGAAAAAAGAAATCCCATCGAGAAGATGATGAAGCCCTAAGAATTTATATGGATAGAATGCGAACTGAATCAGGTGTAACTAGATTTACCCTTACTCCTAGTCAAGAAGACATGAAGAAATTAGAAGAATTTCTCAAGGCAAAAATGGATAAATAAAATCAATTTAACTTGCTTGTATCAAGGTTCTGCCTTAATGTATGCTTCAGGTAGAACCTGGGAACGAGATGAAAAAGACGAATCACCGATTCTTCAACAGTACCAAAATCGCTGCATCTCTAATAATCATCAGTTATAATAAAAATGCCAGCAAAAGATATTTATCATGATACCGTGAGAACTGCCTTAGACAAAGATGGCTGGACAATTACCCATGACCCCCTAATTATTCGCTGGGGAAAAAGAGATTTATATATTGACTTGGGAGCAGAAAAAATTATTGCCGCCGAAAAAGACAATCAAAAAATTGCCATTGAAATTAAAAGTTTTGTTGGCAAATCATCTATCGATGACTTAGAAAAAGCATTAGGACAATATATTTTATACTATGATTTATTGACAAAACTAAAATCTGAAAGAACTTTATATTTAGCAATTCATCAACAAGCTTTTGCCGATATTTTTGAAGATACTATTGGTCAAGTTTTATTAGACAACAAACGATTAAAATTATTAATTTTTGACGAAATTGAGGAGGTTATTTTAAGATGGATAGGTTAGAAAAAATGAGAAAAATTATTATTGAATCTCTCCGTTATTATGCAAACTTGCGCTATGCTACTGGAGAGGTAAACCGCCTCCTCATTATTGACAAAGACTCTGATAACTATCTAATTCTCTTAGAAGGTTGGGATAACCGAGAAAGAGTACATGGCTGTTTACTGCATTTACAAATTATTAATGGTAAAATATGGATACAACGAGACGGAACCGAAGACGGTATTGCCACTGATTTATTAGCCGCCGGTATTCCTAAAGAGCAAATTGTCCTTGCCTTTAAACCCGAACATATTCGACCCTATACTGAATTTGCTGTAAAATAAGCTATAGATTGACATCCTCGCCGCCGTAAAACGGACGGCGATTCCCAAACCTCACGATTTAGGTTTCTGCTTCTTTCCCTTGCGGGGTTCCGCACCTGCCTTAACAGATTTACTCTGTTCTG
>VYLF01000375.1_pt1 | contig 22029 bp, 18 predicted proteins | sample 5114371 | NCBI WGS metagenome assembly VYLF01 (sample SAMN12291773, study PRJNA351875) | freshwater metagenome | isolation source: freshwater lake | place: USA: Michigan, Kent Lake | collected 2013-08-15 | reverse complement strand
GATTAACCGTATCTGTGGAAAAATAATGGTGGAAAGATCATAAATTTAGAAGTTCAAAGACGAAATAGATAAACCCTCCATTATACCATAAAAAATTTTTGCAAGAGGTCTATTCAATCATTCCAATCACAGTTGAGACTAATTATGTGATGGACTGTGAAGGTACAAATCAGCTTGCCTTCAGAAGCTGATCACTGTTTACTGTTTACTGATCACTGATTACTGATTACTGATCACTGATAATAACCCTTGACCGCCAAAACGGACAACATCGGTACAAAATAACCCCGTTTCCTCCTGCACAGCTTCTATAGCTTTAACTGCCGCCTCCGGACTAAGATGAAAAGTATTTAAACTAATCCCTTTTACCTTCACTTCCCCGAAACTTCCGCCGGCGCTGGCAGTCATTTCGTAGAGTTTAATCACTTCTGTTAGGGGAGGGATGAGAATATCGGGTAAATCCTTGATATGAATTTGTCCAGCGCGATGGACGAGAATTAACCCCGTTGGTTGACTGCCACGCATTAAGGGCAAGGTAGCAGTCGAACCGGGGTGTAATAGCGAGCCTTGACCCTCAATAAACAAAATATCGTTATTTTCCGCCGATTCTAACACCAAAGCCTCGATCGCACCAGCAGCATAATCGACGCGCACTGCATCCAAGGGTACACCTTTCCCCGCGATCATAATTCCCCCCTGTCCAGTGGCTAAAAATTGCGATTTTAGCCCTTTTTCTGGGGCAACCCGATGTAATTCGATGCTAGTGGACATTTTGCCCACACTCATATCCGTGCCTACGGTTAAAATACGCTGACAGGTTAAATTTTTCGCCCGCGCTTGCCCAATTTTTAGGTCTTGGGGTTCCAGACGGATATCCCAAATCCATTGATCCGGTTTAAGCTGAGGAAAAAGGGGTTTTAGGGGTGTATGGAGACCATTAACGAGGGATAACCCTACATTTACCCCCTCTTTGATTTCTTCTAGCCAATGGGGGGGTAAAATACCTCCTGAGGGTGCGATGCCAATTAACAGGGTATCGGGATGATAGGTTAAAGCTTCCCTAACACTAGCAACAATCGGCAAGGGGCGATCGATTCCGGCCACTTCTTTTAAGGCGCTGCCGGCGCTTTCTGCGTCAATAATCGCCACTACCTGCGCTTTTCCGTAACGCAGATAACTTAACCCGGTTTTGCCGCGAGTTCCTTTGATTCCTTCGTGGAGAAGAATCGCTACTTTCTTGTCAGGAGTCAAATAATTAGTCATCTTTTAAGCTGTTCGTAATTTAAATTGCTTGTTGAGACGAGGCAAGAGGCAACAGGCAAAAGGCAACAGTAAAGGGATTGGGGGAGATTCGGCTAATCTAAGAATAAGCGGTTTAAATACGTCTTAGCTTATCCGTAAACTAACACCCAAACCGGGTGAATTATTTGGTTGTAAACGTCCCTTTTCTAAGCTTAATCCCGTGAAGGGATCATCGCGTAAATTTAAATGACTATCTAGGTCGAGATAGTTGACAAGCGGGCCAAGATGTGCTAGGGCAGTATTGGCTAAACTGCTATCAGAGTAACATCCGAACATAATTTGCAGTCGGCAAGCTTGGGCAACATGAATCATTCTTTGCACTTCCGCTAATCCACCAGCTTTCATTAGTTTAATATTAATGCCGTGGACTCGATCGGCCAGTTTCGGGATATCTTGACTAGAAAAACAGCTTTCATCGACGAAGATAGGTAGGGGCGATTTTTGGTATAAATCAATTAAATCTCGTTCTTGTCCCGCGGATAGGGGTTGTTCCACATAAATAACGCCTTTTTCCTCTAACCATTGGCACATTTTCACCGCATCGCTCAATCTCCAACCACCATTAGCATCGACAGTTAGGGGCAAATGGGGGACAATTTCTTTAATAGCCAGAATTATAGCTCGATCGGCTTCTATACCTTCCGGTGAGCCTAATTTGACTTTTAATAAGCTAAAATCGCCGATTTCTAGCCAATCTAACAGCCTTTTCTGCACATTTTCTGGAGAATTTAAACCGATAGTAACAGAAACCGGCGGAATTAAAGAGCGATCGAGTCCAAAAATTTGCCAGAGAGGTAAATTAGCTTTTTTGCCTAACCAGTCGTGCAGTGCCGTATCAATAGCGGCACGAGTAGCCGAAGATATCTGATTTTGCCATAAAATTTTCTCAATTTCTTGGCGTTGACAGGGATGAAAAGATTGTAAAATAGGAGCGATCGAGTTTAATTCTTGCAGGATTTTATCGGGTTTTTTCTCCTCGCTGGTAATATCAAAAGGGGATGCCTCTCCCCAACCTTCGATATTTTCCTCGCTAATTTTCAGCCAGATATTAGTATTTTCGCTGGTAGTGCCGCGACTAATCCTTAAAGGTACTCGTTTATGAATAGTAAAAGTTTGCCAGTTTAGAAGCATAATTCACCTCGGGATGATCGGGGAATAGGAACAGAAAAATTATCTACACTTACCCAAATCCTTACTTCTGTCCACTCTCCCCGCAATCATACAACTTCCGGCGGTGTTTTTCGTCAAAGACAAAATATGATAGGCTAACCGAAGGTGTAAGCAAGACGGCTGCGGGTTAGGAAATGGGATGAAATAGGAGTGAGTTAACCAAAATCAATGATTAAGAAAAAGATTTCTTACTGGGTAAATGGAGGTATTGCCCTCATTGATCGCTATCTGATCAGCCAACTACTACCCCCATTTTTATTTAGTGTTGGTTTATTTGCCTCTTTGGGAGTAGCGATCGGGAATCTTTCCGATTTAGCTAATCAGGTAGTTGATGCCAATCTACCCCTCGCTTCGGCCCTAGAAATTCTCCTGTTAAAAGTGCCAGAATTTGTCACTTATTCCCTGCCGGTTTCTCTTTTGCTGGCCACTTTAATCACCTACGGTCGTTTAAGTAGTGATAGTGAAACCGTTGCCCTGCAAAGCTGTGGAGTCACTCTTTATCGTCTTTTTATACCCACTTTTTGCCTGAGTTTAATAGTTACAGTTGTGACATTTTTATTAAATGAATATGTGGTTCCCAATGCTAATTATCGAGCCACAGAAATTTTAGTGCAGAAAATTAATAAAGAAGCAAGTTTTTGGAAAAATAAAGATTTTTATTATCCAGATTATGAAATAAAAACCCTAGAAAATGGTACGATTAATCGCAATTTAATAAGTTTATTTTATGCTGAACAATTCGACGGTGAAAAGATGAAAACAGTCACCGTTATCCGTTGGCTAAAACAAGAATTAAATCAAATTATTATCGCCGATTCGGCCCGTTGGAATGCCGTCGATAACGTCTGGGACTTTTTTAACGGCATTATCTATGAATTAACCCCCCCTAACGCCTCCTATAGCCAAGTTATCCCCTTTAAAGCCGAAAAAATCGCTTTATCTCGCTCCGCTTTCGATTTTGCTCGTCAAAGCCGCGATCCCTACGAGATGAACATACCACAGGCGATCGAATATGTGCAACTGCTCAAACTCAGTGGCGATGATAAGAGAGTCAGGTTTTTTCAAGTGCGAATCCAGCAAAAAATCGCCTTTCCCTTTGTCTGTATCGTCTTTGCTACCATAGGTTGTGCCTTGGGTTCTCTACCGCAAAGAATCGGTCGGGGAACCAGTTTCGGTCTCAGTGTCGCCATTGTTTTCCTCTACTATCTTTTAAACTTCTTAGTGGGCAGCTTGGGACTAACCGCCACCCTCTCCCCCTTCCTAGCTGCCTGGCTGCCTAATTTTTTCGGTTTTGGTTTAGGTCTGTGGTTATTATGGCGACTTAACGGTTAGACTTTTTTGAAAATTTTCGTCAAGATAGGAGACGTAGAGTTATAGCAGGCCTCTTAGTCTATGTTTCCCTTCTTCTTTAACACTTGTGGCAGCACTTCCCGCCAAGAATGTCAAGAGCGTAAATTAACATTCCTCAAATGGATGCGCGATGACCTCGAAACCCGTCTAGCGGGATTAAATGCCGCTATCGAAACTATCGAGCGTCAAATCAGTCGGGAAGGTCAATAAACCCTGAAAATAGGCGAGTTTTACCCTCGCCTTCTCCCCACAATTAGCTAAGAGAGATAACTTGACAGTTGTATTCGCCAAGAGGGATAATAGTAGTTTGTGTGAACTTTAGCTAGACTAAAATACCTTGGCTAACGTTATTGTGATCGGCGCTCAGTGGGGCGACGAAGGAAAAGGAAAAATCACGGATCTGCTGAGTCGATCGGCGGATGTGGTGGTGCGTTCTCAAGGTGGCGTAAATGCGGGTCATACCGTCGTCGTCGATGATCAAACGTTCAAACTCCATCTAATTCCCTCTGGGATTCTCTACCCAGATACGGAATGTATAATCGGCTCAGGAACAGTCATAGATCCCTCGGTGTTACTCAAAGAGATGGCGCAATTACACGCCCTCAATGTCACCACCGACAATCTCTATATCTCGCAAACGGCTCATGTCACTATGCCCTATCATCGGCTGCTCGATCAAGCATCCGAGGAAAAACGGGGTAAATATAAAATCGGCACCACGGGAAGGGGTATCGGCCCCACCTATGCCGACAAATCCGAGCGCATCGGCATTCGAGTCATCGACTTGATGAATACCGAGAATCTGCGGCAAAAACTAGAATGGACGATCAATTATAAAAACGTCATTTTAGAAAAGTTATATAACTTACCGCCTTTAGATGCGAAGACGGTGATCGAGGAATATCTAGAATATGCGGAGATACTGCGTCCCCATGTGGTCGATAGTTCCCTAAAAATCTACGAGGCAATCCGCAAGCGTAAGAATATTCTTTTTGAAGGGGCCCAAGGCACCTTACTCGACCTCGATCACGGAACCTATCCCTACGTTACCTCCTCCAATCCGATCGCCGGCGGTGCTTGTGTGGGTTCTGGCATCGGTCCGACGGTAATCGATCGAGTGATCGGTGTGGCCAAAGCTTACACCACTAGGGTAGGGGAAGGTCCATTTCCCACGGAATTAGAGGGGGAGATCGAGCAGTTATTATGCGATCGTGGGGCGGAATTCGGGACTACCACCGGCCGTCGTCGTCGCTGTGGTTGGTTTGATGCGGTGATCGGTCGTTACGCGGTGCGAATCAATGGTTTAGACTGTCTAGCGATCACCAAGTTAGATGTTCTCGATACCCTAGAGGAAATCAAAGTCTGTGTGGCCTACCAATTGGACGGCCAAACCTGTCGCCATTTACCCAGCAGTGCCGGGGAATTCGCCCGTTGTCAACCGATTTACCGAACGATGCCGGGGTGGCAACAACCCACCAGTGATTGTCGCAGTCTGGAAGACCTACCCAAACAGGCCCTCGATTATCTAAAATTCCTGGGGGCGATCATGGAAGTACCGATCGCTATTATCTCCCTAGGAGCTAGTCGCGACCAAACTATCATCGTTGAAGACCCCATTCACGGGCCAAAACGCGCTCTTTTGGACGAAAATGGCTCACCTTGGGATAATCACGAATTTTAAATCATTGCTAAAGAGGATTAGTCAACTATGCAAGTTAGCGTTGAATGTCAAAAAAGACCCGAAAATATTAACCCCAGGGCCCTACGTCGTCAGGGTTTGATCCCGGCGGTTCTCTACGGCCACAACGGCACGGAATCGGTTTCCCTCGTGGTGGGAGAAAAAGCGGCCTTAACCCTGCTCAAAAAGGCCTCGGTAAATAATACCTTGGTGGATGTGAATGTTCCCGAAATGCCTTGGACGGGAAAAGCTTTGATCCAAGAGGTACAATCTCATCCTTGGAAAAGAAATCTCTATCACCTCAGTTTCTTCTCAGTATCTGCCCACGGTAAGCTCGATATCGTTGTTCCGATTAAAGCCATGGGAGAAGCGATCGGAACCAAACAGGGCGGTTTAATCGAACAGTTCGTCAACGAAGTTAATGTCTCCTGTATTGCCGATAATATCCCAGAAGTGATCGAATTTGATGTTTCGGAGATCGGTGTGGGGCAATCCCTGCTCGTGGGTGATTTAAAAATGCCGGAAGGGGTAACTTTAAAAGACGATCCCCATACCACCGTTTTTGCCATTGTTGCCGCTAAACGGTAAATTCAGTGATCGGTGGTCGGGTGATCGGGTTTTGGGGTGATAGGGTGATGAGACAGCTTCCCCCTCCCCAACCCCCACTCTGCCATAACTGCTACTGCATACTTTGTGCTTTTTGTCAAAAAAACTTTTTCTTTGCAATAAAACTACACAAAAAAAAGAGCATCGTTGTGGGTGAAATTGACTAATTTACCTGTCTTAATTAGGATCACCCTGTAGGTGTAGCAAGGGTTTCAAGCATTGCTGTCCAAAAAAGCACAGAATAACCGACTATGAAATTCTATCAAATCGCTGTAACCATTACAACATCGTTGTTAAATAAAAATCTTTCTCAATTAATTCTTAAGAATTTGTAAATATTGCGAAATGTTAATTTAAATATTCTCAAGTTTTTGGAGTCAATAGATAATTTTTGTTTATCTTTGGCGCACATTGGGTTAGAAGTCGGGAGTTAGGAGACAGGAGACAGGAGACAGGAGACAGGAGATTATTTCTATTTATTCTCCCCACACTCCACACCCCACACCCAACACCCCACACCCCACTTCCCCACTGCCCTCTCCGGTACTCCGGTGCGCCCCTCTCCCTGCTGCCATCTACTGGAGGGTTATAGCGTGAAAACGCTCAAATAGCTCCTCGCGGGCGGATTCGATTGATAATAGCCGTGCGCTGCAAAGGAGGCAAGAAATAGACCCCTTCGGGCCAATTCGGGTCTAAGGCCGCCCCAAAACCGTTTAATATAGTCTCACTAACCAGAGGCGCAAGAATCCATAAACGGGGCAAATTTTCCTGATTGTAGGGGCTATTTTCTCGTTTGGCCTGTCGCTGTAGTTCAGCAAAAACGGCGGTTAATTTCGAGAGACAATTACGCACATCGGCACGAGTGGGAGAATTACGATCGGGTTCTAGGAGAGGGCTCTTTAGGGCAATTTGACCTAATAATCCTAGATTATCGACAGTTATCTGCCGATCTGGATCTTTTGGGCGAACGCAGTTCGCCCCTACATTGTGGACAAAATCCGTTACTGTAGGGGCGCAAAGCTTGCGCCCTCCGATCGATTGGGATATTATTCCCACGCAAGTCCCTAATTTCTTTGCTAATTTCTACTTGGCCTAGGGGCGTTAACGAAGGCGGTCGGCAGATGGCAGCGGGCAGGAGGTTTCATCAATCGAGGCGAAGAAAAAAACGGTAAGATTAGTTAAAGAAAATGATACAAATATACATTGATTAGACAAAAAAAAGCTATAAGTAAAAGAAAAGTCAATCTTCCTCAGCCCCATGACGAGAAAAGAACGGCCCCACTCGTGGTTCTCAAGAAAACCCTTGACCTGGCAACAATCGCGGGCTATGTGGCGCGATTTATGGGCAGAAGCGTCCCTCGATTTTCCCTATCTAGCTTTGATTGTTAGTTCTTGTGCGATCGCTACCTTTGGCTTAGTCGCCAATAGTGCAGCCGTGATTATTGGGGCGATGATTATTGCCCCTTTGATGTTGCCGATTCGTAGTCTGGCTTTTGGTGGTTTAATTGGCAGTTGGCGATTAATTCGTAAGTCGGCCTTGGCGATTTTAGTTGGTACGATCATCGCTTTAGCGATAGCTTGGTTGCTAGGATTATTGATCGGAATTTCCGAATTTGGTAGTGAAATTCAAGCCCGTTCTCAACCGAATCTTTTAGATTTAGGAGTAGCAATTACCGCGGGGGCAATCAGTGGTTATGCCAAAATAGAACCGAAAATTTCAGGTACTTTAGCGGGAACAGCGATCGCCGTGGCTTTAATGCCACCAGTTTGCACGATTGGTTTAGGATTATCCCAAGGCGATTGGGTGCTAAGTTTGGGGGCAACTCTGTTATATATTACCAATTTATTAGGCATTGCTCTCTCCTGTTTGTTGGTCTTTTTGCTGGCAGGTTATTCTAATTTTCATCGGGCGCGTAACGCTCTAATTTTGACTTCTATCCTGACAGCAGTTTTGCTAATTCCGTTAGGAATAAGTTTTGCAACTCTGGCCAATCAAGCTCGCTTAGAAAGGTTGCTCAAAAAAGCTTTATTACAACGAACGATTACTTTTCAACGGGCAGAATTATTGGAATCTTCGATTAATTGGCTCAAGCAACCTCCCCGGGTGAGATTAGTAGTAAGAACTGCGGAAAGTATTACCCCCAGACAGGTAGAATTGTTGGAAGAATTCATTACTAAGGAAATGGGGCGACCTTTTCAATTAAATGTCTTGGTTTCTAAGGTTAATGAAGTCACTGCCCCAGAATAAAGTCGAGAAAATTAGCTCAAGTAATGACAAACAAGGATTAATTCGCTATCTTAATGTTTGATATTTAATCTATAGGTAGGGTTCAGGTGAGCAGCGGCAATCGACCAGAAAGCACGGCGTATGTGCGGATAATTAAGCAATCTTGGCAAACGGGGAAATTAGAGGGAGAAGTGCAGACGGAACAATATCAATGGCGGTTTCAATGGCATTTTATTCAAGGCAAGTTATTAGTACAACCTTCCCTAGGTAGGGCTTTGATTTTTGAACCCTTGAATCGGTTTTTAGAACGCTACGATTATCAATTAGAACCGGGAGGAGATTATGAATTTACAGTGCGCTCAAAATTGTAAATATGAGGGATTGAATTACAGCTTTTCTCCGGAGGATGAAGTTTAACCTAATTTGGCATCATCTCCCGATGACAGATTCCCTCAAACGAAAAATTTGTACCTCATCATACGGTTTATGGACAACCCGGCCGAGATACTAGATTTTTACAGGAAGTTTTTTGATTTAAATCCTGCCGGTTAGGCTAAAATTCGGCCATAGCAAAGCGTTATATTAACGATAAGAATTTTTAGGAACAAGGGAAATGACGCAAGGACAGAAGGTTTCAGTGGGTATTGTCGGCGCTTCGGGATATGGTGGCGTACAGTTGGTACGTTTGCTCAAAGAACATCCCTTAGTAGAATTAGTCTATCTGGGGGGCGATAGTAGTGCGGGGAAACCCTACAGTGATTTATATCCCCATCTCGGTCATAGTATTAATCTTAATGTGGAGGCGATCGATTTAGAGACAATTGCCTCCCGTTGTCAAGTGGTTTTCTTGGGTTTACCCAATGGTTTAGCCTGTGATTTAGCCCCTCCTTTGATCGCTAAAGGGTGTAAAGTGTTGGATCTGTCGGCAGATTATCGTTTTACTAGCCTGGAAACCTATAGTAAATGGTATGGCAAGGAACGTCAGGATCAAGCGATCGCATCTAAGGCTGTGTACGGTTTACCGGAACTTTATCGGGAAGATATTAAAAATGCCTCTTTGATCGGTTGCCCCGGATGTTATCCTACTGCTAGTTTAATGGCGATTTCTCCCCTGTTAAAACAGGGTTTGATTGTCCCGGAAACCACGATTATTGATGCCAAATCGGGAACTTCGGGAGGGGGAAGACAAGCTAAGATTAATATGTTATTGGCAGAAGCAGATAGTTCGGTCGGGGCCTATAATGTAGCGGGAAAACACCGTCATACTCCCGAAATCGAGCAGATTTGCAGTGATTTAGCCGGTCATGAGGTGCGCGTTCAGTTTACTCCCCATTTAATGCCCATGGTCCGAGGTATCCTGTCCACAGTTTACGCAACTTTACGGGATCCTAATCTAGTGCGGGATGATTTAATCACTATCTACAATGCTTTTTATCGCGCTTCTCCCTTTGTCAAAATCCTACCGGGGGGAGTCTATCCACAAACTAAATGGGCCTGTGGTACTAATTTATGTTATCTCGGTATTGAAGTAGATCCGAGAACCGATCGAGTGATAGTGATGTCAGCGATCGATAATTTAGTTAAGGGACAATCGGGACAAGCGGTACAATGTCTCAATCTCATGATGGGTTGGGAAGAATCCCTTGCTTTGCCGCAAATGTGTTTTTATCCTTAAAAATTCGGCTCTCTTGGATATTGGGTAAAAAATGTTCAAAATGTTACATTATGGGCGCAAGCGTTGCGCCCCTACATTGCAGCCGGTGTGATTGGTAGGGGCGTATAGCGTACGCCCTCCCTTCGATCAGATTCGCTCATCACCATAACCTCTTAGCCAATCAATTCTAGAAACCCTGACTTACCCGACTGGGATCACCTAGAAAAGCTCTTTCAGGAATCGATCCCTTAGTAGCTTCCGGGAGAATTTGCCAGTGTTGATCTAAAGCTTGTAACACCCGATCCTGCTGATTTCTGAATCCCTCGATATTGCCACTACCAGCATTCATAATTACAAACCAAACTTTACCCCTTTCTTGGGTGGGAATTTCTCCGGCTAAAGCGCTAACTTGGGCTAAAGTTCCAGTTTTAATCACCACTCCTTTAGGAATGGCCCGCCACTGCATAGTTCCTTTGGTATCGCGTCCCCCCACCGGAAATAAATCAGCTACTTTGATCGGTTGATTGGCTAACTTGCGATCCAAGGCCTTGAGAATCTCAATAACTGCCCGGGGAGACAAGCGATTTTCTACACCCAATCCCGAACCATTAATTAATTGAATTTCCTCCTCTCCTACCCGGGTAATTTTAGTATTAATTGCGTCCACTGCCGCGGGGCCACCGAGCAACTCCGCTAACATTTCTGACATGACGTTATTACTATAAATATTCATCTGACGCAACAGTTCCGTTAAAGTTAAGGACTGATGACCCAACAATAATCGGGCATTTTCGGGGCGAATTTGACCGGCTCGAACCCTGCCCAAAATCTTCACCTGTGGGGCTTTTGTGCCGCTAGGAAGGCTCTGAAAAGCTTTTTGGGTTTCTTTTGACCATTTCGATTGATCAAGCCCAATTTTTAGCAATTCTCCCGCTTTGAGGGGATCGGTTTGAAAATTCATGGCGAATTGACCCGTAATGATCAGATCGCCTTTAACCTGACGGATGCCTAATTGATCGAGGCCATTGCCCACTGCGATCGCTTCTTCCCAGACAAAAAGCGGATCCCCTTCCCCTTCAATAATTAAATCCCCCTCTAGCACCCCGTTTTTGACCTCTCCCGTTGTGTAAAAACGAGTAGCAAAACGATGATCGAGAGGCCAGGTTTCCACGGCGGCGAGAGTAGTGGCGATTTTAGTCAATGAAGCCCCCGAAGCGGGTAGATTACCCTGATGATCGGCTAAATCAGCCCATTCCGTCTCAATTAAGACCCGTTGTTGACGAGAGTTTAAACCTTTTTTGGTCAAGTCTTGCAGATAATCGGCCACGATCGCCGCTACCTGGGGATCGGGAGCGGTGGGAAGGTGGAAAATAGGTTGATTTTGCCAAGAAATTAGGGGAATATTGGCGATCGGTTGGGATTGTCCCCCCCACCAACCCAAGAGAAAGCCGAAAACTGCCAAATTAAAAACTGAGAACATCTTTTCCTTAATCGCAATGATGCCTTATTGTATAGAGATGATTGGTAATTTTTAACAATTGCTCGATCAGAAAACACTAATCCTCGATCGGCCAGCTTTTGTCAAGAGCTGCCGCTCAACTTATTAAAGATTTCTATCCCACTGACTCAATGGCAGAAACGGCATTAAATCGGGCAAGAATCGCGGTAGATGCGATGGGAGGTGACTACGCTCCCAACGAGATTATCGCGGGATCGATGCGAGCTTCCGAAGAATTAGATGTAGAAGTATTATTAGTCGGCGATTCTGAACGGATTGAGGCTTATTTCCAGCATCATCCCCGTCCCAAGAATCTCACCATCGTCCACGCAGAGGAAGTGGTGGCCATGGACGAAGAACCGATCACCGCTATCCGTCGCAAACCAGCGGCCTCGATTAATGTGGCCATGGATTTAGTCAAACAAAATCGCGCCGATGCGGTGGTGTCCGCCGGTCACTCCGGGGCAGCCATGGCGGCAGCGTTACTGCGTTTAGGTCGTTTAAAAGGAATCGATCGCCCGGCGATCGGTGCGGTGCTGCCGACGATGTTGGCGGGTAAATCAGTTATTATCCTCGATGTCGGGGCGAATGTGGACTGTAAACCCAAATATTTAGAGCAGTTTGCTCTAATGGGAACAATTTACAGTAAATACGTTATGGGGGTTGAAGCTCCGAAAGTCGGTTTACTCAATATCGGCGAAGAACCCAGCAAAGGTAACGATCTCGCCCTAAAAACCTACGAATTATTAGAAAATAACCAGCAAATTCCCTTTATCGGCAATGCTGAGGGCCGGGATGTGCTATCGGGACAATTCGATGTGATTGTCTGCGATGGTTTTGTCGGTAATGTCCTGTTAAAATTTGCCGAAGCGGTGGGAGGGGTTATCCTACAAATTCTCAAAGAGGAATTACCTAGGGGGATACAGGGTAAAGTCGGGACGGCTTTAATTAAACCCAATCTTAAACAGATCAAACAACGCATGGATCACGCAGAACACGGTGGCGCGCTGTTATTTGGAGTCGATGGGGTCTGTGTGATCAGTCACGGCAGTTCCCAAGCGCCTTCAATTTTTAACGCTATCCGACAGGCAAAAAATGCCGTTGATAATCGCGTTTCTGAGCGCATTCAAGCCTACAATGACCACCATCATCAATTAAAAGAGTTGTCGGTGAACGGTGAAGATTAAGCTGTTAGCCATCTTGAAGCGGTCAGGAGACAGGAGACAGAAGACAGGAGACAGGAGACGGGAGACAGGAGACAGGAGACGGGAGACTATTTTTATTTATTCTTCCCACTTCCCCACTTCCCACTTCCCACTGATAACTGACCCACTTCCCACTGATAACTGACCCACTGATAACTGATAACTGAAAAAGGGGGGATATTTTGAACGGATTCGGGGCAGCAGTCGTTATGACCGGTTGTGGATCGGCCACACCAGGGCAATTCCTCAGTAATGAAGAACTCAGCCAAATTGTCGAGACTTCCGATGAGTGGATTAAAAGTCGTACAGGCATCGGTAAACGCCATTTAGCGGATCAATCGGTGTCTTTGAGCCAATTAGCGTCCCAAGCGGCGATTAAGGCTCTAGAAATGGCTCAGGTGTCACCTAGGGACATCGATCTGATTCTCTTGGCTACTTCTACCCCCGATGATCTGTTCGGTAGTGCCGCCCAAGTTCAAAGTCAGATCGGGGCCAATCGGGCGATCGCTTTTGATCTCACCGCCGCCTGTTCGGGTTTTCTGGTGGGGTTAGTCACCGCCACCCAGTTTATCCGTACTGGTACTTACCGCAATGTCTTGGTTATCGGGGCTGATGTTCTCTCCCGTTGGGTGGATTGGAACGATCGCGCTACCTGTGTCCTCTTTGGTGATGGGGCAGGGGCGGTGGTTTGTCAAGCGAATGATACAAAAGATAACATTCTCGGTTTTGAACTCCATAGCGACGGCAGCCAGAATGGTTCTCTCAATCTCGCATATCAGGGGGAAGAATTGCCCCTTAAGCAGGGGGTAAGGGTTCAAAAAGGAACCTATAAGCCCCTAAGGATGAACGGACGGGAAGTCTATCGTTTTGCCGTGGCGAAAGTGCCAGAGGTCATCGAAAAAGCTCTCTATCGGGCTAATTTAACCACCAGTGACATCGATTGGCTAGTTTTGCACCAAGCTAATCAAAGAATTATGGACGCGGTGAGCGAGCGCCTGAAACTGCCTCCGGAAAAAGTGATCAGCAATCTCAGCGAGTATGGCAACACCTCCGCGGCCTCGATTCCTCTAGCCCTCGATGAAGCTGTCAGGAGTGGTAAGGTCAAAAAAGGTGATATTATTGCTTCTTCCGGCTTTGGTGCCGGTTTAACTTGGGGTGGGATTATCTTCCGTTGGGGAGATTAATTCAGTGATCAGTAAACAGTAAACAGTAAACAGTAACCTAAAAACTCACATCTGATAACTGATAACTGATAACTGATAACTGATAACTGAGCCAAACACATCTATTTATCTATTTTAAGAACTTATGAAAACAGCGTGGATATTCCCGGGACAAGGATCGCAAGCGTTAGGAATGATTGGAGATTTAGCGGAAAGTGCGCTTGGCCAAGAGAGATTAGAAATAGCAGAAAGAATCCTCGGTTGGTCGGTCTGGGAAAAATGTCAAGGGGATGAAGAAACCCTATCTCGTACTCTTTATACCCAACCTTGTTTATTTGTGGTGGAGAGTATTTTAGCGGATTTGTTGCAAGAAAAAGGTCATTTTCCCGATCTAGTTGCCGGTCATAGTCTCGGTGAATATTCCGCTTTGTATGCAGCCAGGGTGTTTAATTTTGAGACAGGATTAAATCTAGTTCAAAACCGTTCCCGTTTGATGGATGCGGCCGAAGGTGGTAAAATGGCCGCCTTAATGAAATTTGATCGCACCAGTCTAGAGACAGTGATTAATCAGACGGAAAATGTAGTTATTGCTAATGATAATAGTGCCGAACAAGTGGTGATTTCTGGGACTCCTGAAGCGGTGGATTTGGTATTAGGTCAAGTGAAAGTTAAGCGGGTTATGCCGTTAAAAGTATCCGGTGCTTTTCACTCTCCCTTGATGGAAAATGCCGCTATTCAGTTTCAGCAGATTTTAGAATTGGTTAATTTTAGGTCTGCAAAAGTTCCCGTTATTTCTAATGTTAATCCTAGCCAACCGATCACCGATGCGGAGGAATTAAAAATATATCTGATCCAGCAGATGACTAGCTCGGTTCGCTGGCGAGAAATTATGTTAAAATTGCCAAATGTGGGTGTGGAAAAAGCGATCGAAGTCGGTCCGGGTAAAGTTTTAACTGGTTTAATTAAACGAACTACTCCCGCAATTGAGTTAGAAAATATTAGTCAATTAGCTGATATATACAATGGTAGCGAAGATGTTAAATTGCAGGGTTCATTAATTGGTGTTGGTTAAATTATCTGGCAATATTTTCGATGAAGTAAATTGATGGATACCTAAGTAGTTAGGTGTTAAAAACCATCAGACACCCCCCTTATCAAGGGGGGATTAAGGGGGGATCGACACCCAAAATCTATCTTCAATTTAATTATAACCAGCTACCTAGCCAAAAATTGGGTTAGGTATTTTTTTAGGAAACTATCATAACTTCTACTGTTTCTCCCGCTTGTATAGTAGTTTTACCCTGGGTAATTATGGCTAAAGCATTAGTACCCGCTAAATTAATTAAATTAGCCGAATTGTGTTGTCCGGGAGCAAGTTGAAATTGATAAACTCCCTCGATAATTTCTATTTTTCCCCAGAGATAAACTTCTCTTTGTCCCTTAGATTGGAGAGTATCGCGGGTGACAACTCGCAGAAATTTGTTCTGATAATCTGTCAATCCCGATAATTTTTTAATGGCCATTTGCACGAAGCGCCAACAGGAAACTAAAGCAGAGACGGGATTACCGGGGATACCAAAGTAAATACAACCGTTAGGAAAAGTAGCAAAGGTTAGGGGTTTACCCGGTTGAATAGCAACGCTGCCAATCAGAATTTTTCCCCCTAATTCCCCTAAAATTCCCTCGATATAATCGTAATCTCCTACGGAAACACCGCCGGTGGAAAGGACGATAGCACTAGAATTAATTGCTTTTCTGATAGTTTCTCTGAGAAGATCGGGATTATCTTTGATTATACCTAAAGGTCTGGGAATTGCCCCTAAACTGGCGACAAATGCGGTTAAAGCGTAGCGATTCGAGTCAATAATTTGACCTTTTTGGAGGGTTTCATCGGGATTAATTAATTCATCTCCCGTGGAGAAAATTGCCACTTGGGGACGGGAAAACACTGTTAATTCGGTAGCTTGTGCCGTGGCTAAAACCGCCATTTCTGGGGAATTAAGGGCAATCCCAGCTTTTAATAAGGTATTTCCCGCTCGATAGAATGTGCCGCGTTGACGCACGAAAAGACCTATTTTTTCGGGAGGGATAAGAATCGCCACTCGCTCGCCTTTTTTTTGAGTATTTTCCTGCATAATAATCGTATCACTGCCGGCGGGTAACATCGCTCCCGTAAATATTCGCGCTGTTTCTCCTGGTTGAATAATTTTTTCGGGGACTTTGCCGGCGGGAATTTCGGCGATAATCTTTAAAGTAACGGGATTTTCTGGATTAGTGTCTTTGACATCTTCGTAGCGGACAGCATAGCCATCCATAGCAGAATTATCCCAATAGGGAAAGTCTAAATCACTGCTGATATCTTCGGCTAAAATGCGCCCAAAAGCTGCCTCTAGAGAAACTTTTTCTGTTTCTTGTCGGGGTTGAATTTGAGTTAAAATTATAGATTCTGCTTCTTTGACTGAGTACATGGATTAAACAAATGAACCGATTAGCTAGATTAAGGGTGGAAGATATACAAGCTTGGGTCGGGGAAGTGCATTTATCGGATAGGAAGGGTCAGACTGCCTATTATATACCGGTTTTGAACCAAGTTAATCCCGAGGTTTTCGCTCTCCAGATTCACTGTCTTGAGGGGGAGATTTTGTCTTGGGGAGATGAAACTTTAACTTTTCCTTTGATGAGTGTGATTAAACCCTTTTTGTTATTATATCTTTTAAGTCATTTAGGGGAAGATGTTGTTTTTCGGCGCGTGGGAAAACAAGCTTCTAGTTATCCTTTTAATTCTTTAACTCAACTGCAAGAGGATCGCTGTTTTCCCCGTAATCCTATGATTAACAGTGGTGCGATCGCCTTGACAGACTTATTAGCAGGAGAAACGCCAGAATCTCGCTGTGAAAATTTGCTTTTATGGTTAAATGAAATGGGTAATTGTCAATTATTTCTCGATCACTCTGTGCTTGATTCTGTTCACTCCTATCCTAATGCACACAATCAAGCTTTAAGCTTAGAATTAGAAAAAAATGGTTATATTAGTCATCGTTATTTAGCCCTAGAAACCTACAATCAAATCTGTTGTTTATCTGGAAAAATTGCCGATCTTGCTAATTTAGGTAAGTTGATTTTAGCTGCTCCTTTTGGTGAAATTATTCTAGAAATTATGACTAATTGTGGACTCTATGAAGCTTCCCAACAATTCGCCCTTGAGGTGGGTTTTCCCACTAAATCGGGAGTCAGTGGGGCCCTATTATCAATTGTACCGAAACAGGGAGCGATCGCTTGTTATAGTCCTCTGTTAAATGAGCAAGGTAATTCAATTTTAGGACTTAATTTACTAACACATATCAGTCATTTTGTCAAGTAAATTTAATCTATGAAAATAAGCTTTAATTCCTCAAAAAAATGCCGATACTTTTTCTGATTTTTCTGGCCAAGTACCGTGAAAACTGGGAGGGATAAAGTTGATTTTGTCAAGGATTGTTAAGATGCGCTTACCCTGATAATTCCAGTGATCAATTGGCTATCCTGATCATCTCTGGTGATTTTCCCGCAGCATAAATATCCCACATTGTCCGATAAGCTTTTTCTAAATTGCGGGTAAAACGAAGGGTATCAAATAACGGATAAGTCAGACGATTTTGGGCTAGTTTCTGTTTAATTTCCTGCAATTTATCAGGAGATTTTGCTAAATTAATCGCTAAATTTTTATACTCCTCTAAATTCTTAGTAATTAATTCAGGTAGGCCAATAGCTGTCAGTAAACTAGCACCAACACGGGAAGGAAAAGTTGTACCTGGACAAGTTATAATCGGTAAACCTGCCCATAAAGCATCACTCCCAGTCGTATGAGCATTATAGTATAAAGTATCAAGAAATAAATCAGCTAGTTGATGTCGCGCCAAATGTTCCGGCTTAGGTTCGAGATGGGCAAAAATTAAGCGATCACCCTCAATTCCTCGCGCTTGTGCTTCCCGACGTAGATTTGCTTCCGCTTCAGCTACTCTCGAAAATAACCATAACACACTACCTGGAACATTAGCCAAAATTTGCATCCATACAGTGAATATTTGCGGCTCAATTTTATAGGTATGGTTGAAACAACAAAAGACAAAACCCGATTCAGGAAGACCATAATGGGAACGAGTAACAGGTTTAGATGATATAATTTGTTGATAATCATTAGCCTGATAACTATCCGGTAAAATTACCAATTTTTCAGTAAAATTATCAGCAGACTCTGGTGGGGTAACTATGGCATCACTAATAATATAGTCGATAAAATCTGCTCCCATTGTCCCCGGATAAACCAAATAATTAACTTGAATCGGTGCAGGTTTTAAAGCCAATATTTGTGTCCGCGCCTTATCAATATATCCCATCAAATCAACTAAAATATGCACCCCATCATCAAAAACCCGTTGTGCAGATTCCGTAATTGATAAAGTAGCAATATCATAAAAGCGATCGCAATCATTAGCAATGCGACGACGATACTCACTACCATCATCAGGACCATAGGAATAGGCAATTATTTCAAAGTTATTGCGATCATGTAAACCAAAGACACTTTGCATCAAATGACTGGTGGGATGATTACGAAAATCATGGCATAAATAACCTATTTTTAATCGTCCAGATCGGGTGCGGGAATGGTTAAAGTTGAGGGGTTTAGTCCCTAAGGCTAATTGTCTTTTAACCTCTTGAGCATAGTTACAAGCTACTTTTAACTGTTGACTAGCAGACCAAGGTTTATATAAGGTATCAAAGGGAGTTACTGCGGTAGATTTTCCCTCTTGTAACTGGTTTTCGGTTAATTGCCAAAGTTGGATTAAATCAGCTTCTCTTGTCTCCCAATTACAAGTCATTTCCTTCATAGAAAATAAGCAAGCAAAAGCCTCTGGTGAATTAGTTTGAATGGCTAAAGCTTGCTTAAATACGCTCATAGCTGCTTCTACTTTGTCCTGTCTTCCTAAAGCTAAAGCCAAACTATTATAAGCTTTAATGTATTTAGGATTAAGCTTAATTGCTACTTGAAAATAAGCGATCGCTTCTTCAATTTTTCCCTGTAGTTGTAACACATTGCCTAAATTAAAGTGTGCTTCTGGATAATTAGGGTTTTTCCTGATTGCTTCTTGAAAATTGACCACAGCATCCCCTAACTTATCCTGCATTTGTAAGACTAAACCTAAATTATTCTCAGCAAAAGCATAGTTTTGATTGCTACGAATAGCTTGGTTAAAGCAAATAATCGCCTCGTCTAAATCTCCCTTGCTAACTGCTATTATTCCCAAATTATTGTGGCTTTCTGCATAATTAGGATTAATCAATAAAGCTTGCTTGTAAGCCAAAATAGCTTGATCAATTTGTCCTAAACTATCCATGATTACCCCCAACTGATGCCAAGCAGCTGCATATTGAGGATGTTGATTAATTAATTGTTGATAGAGAGCGATCGCTTCTTCAAGCTTAACCTGTTTTTGCAAGGTGTATGCTTGCTGATAAAGGGTATCTGCTGGGGAAGTATCAGGCTGATTATTTGCTATATTTCCTCCAACTAAAGGAGAAATAGGATCAAGAGTAATAATTTTACTGATGTCATCATTTTGAAATCCTAAAGCTTGGGGACGTTTAACTCCTTCTAAGACTTGTATATCATAAAGTTCAGTCACTTCACCTTCTAAGCGTATCCAGTGAACAACTTCACCTGTTTTCAAGTCAATAATTAGCAGACCACAGCGAGGATCTGCTTCTTTAGCCATTAAATTATCATCTAAGATTAACCCCGAAAAAGTCTTATCTACCCCACGATTTTTAGATAATCCAACAATGGCATAATTTCCGACAAATGCTAAACCACGCAGAAAACCAGGACAAAAAGTAACAGGCTCAAAAATGCCTTTGTCTTGATCAATATAACCAAAGTAACCCGTACCCGCATTTAATAACCATAACTTACCCTGATAAAATCGGGGAGAATGAGGCATAGATAAACCAGTAGCAATCACTTCATTAGACTGAATATCAATGACACAACCGCCAGTTTGTCTTCTGTCTCTCCACCCATCCACCACATCTGATTGACTACAAGCGGTAACATAACGCGCCTTCCCATCTACCAAAGCTAAACCATTGAGATGACAACGATCTTCATTGACTAAAGCGGAAATAAACGACGGTTTCCATAGAGGAATGCAACTATGGCGATCGCTGACTGTTGCCAGACAATTTAACATGGTACTGATAAATATAATTCTTTTAGATAGATTTTCTATTGCCAAATCGTGAATATCTAAATCCCCAGTAGTATAACTAATGCGGGGGATATAAAGTTTATCGTAACCATCATAAAGTTGTTCGGATAATAGCACATTATCTAGTTGCCAGATTTGATAGCGGGAACTAAGATAAATCCTTTCTGGGGTAGTATATAAACCCATGGCGCGGTCAAATATCCGCTCAAATCCCGACATCCCTCTTTCGGGGTTAACTCCTAAAAACATCAGTCGAGAACTTTGATAGGTAGTAAAAGCCAGGCTAATCTGCTGAGACTCTAACCAATCAATGAAGTTACGAGAAGCAATTATCTCTACGGGGATAGATTGATTAGTATTGGGAGTTGATTGATTCATCATAACCACAAAGACACAAAGATTAGCCAGTAGGGTGTTAAGCGCGATAGCATAACACACCAATTTAATAATAGAGGTAATGCGTTACGGCGGATTGTTAATTTTGGTTTTTTGACGGAATTGGTAGCCGCAAATACGCACAGAAAACGGGTTTCTAAATAGTTTCTTGAAGAAACCCGTTTTCTAGGTGATTTGAGTTGTTTGGTTTTTTGACGGAATTGATAGCCGCCTAACGCACCCTACGCCTACTTAATTAAACAAAAAAATTACCCATTGGAATGCTCCCTAAAGCAGGTAAAGTACCAGTAAATCCGGTGATATTTATTAATAAATCATTGCTGGATTGGAAGCCATCTGTGCTATCATTAATAATTAGATAAATTCCAGCGATCGCACCGCTTGTCACCTGAACTAATGCAGCACTATTAACCCCTAATCCTTGATTACCTGTAATCGCTCCATTGGCATCAGTAAATACCTGATTGATTAAATTGTCTAAAGTGGTGACAGTGTTATTAGCAGCGCGACTGAAACTACTAGGCGCATTCATGGCGGTTCCACCTTGAGTTAATAAGTCAATTTTATCAGTATTGATGGCAAAATCTGTGATACTATCGCTTGCTGCTATGGTAGATTGTCCAAATTGGAAGATAAAAGTATCTGCACCTGGACCACCGGTTAGAATATCAGCACCATTAGCACCATTGATTTGATTATTGCCACTATTTCTGGTGATGATATTATTAGCATTGTTACCCGTACCGTTAATATTGTTAATCCCAATTAGTTTGAGGTTTTCGATACCGTTAGGTAAAGTACGAGTGAGAATGCTTTGCCAAGTATCAGTAATGATAACTCCTGCTGTTTCTTCATCAGGATTAATGATAGCATTAGTCGCATTTGACAAGGTTACTGCAAAGACTTCATCAGGTTCATTAAGGTCATCATTGAGAATGGGAATGGTAATAGTAGCAGTAGAAGCATTAGCGGGAATGATGAGAGTTCCTGTCTGGCTAGTGTAATCTACATTAGCAGTAGTATCAATGGGTGCAGTAGCATAATTAACACTAATTTGTTGTGGATTGGGATTATCGACAGTGACGGTGAGAATTGCATTACTATTTTTACCTTCGACAACAGTAATGATGTCGTTGATGGAGAGTTGGGAAAAGTCGTCATTGGTAATTGTCCCCGTCACTGAGGTAGTTGTCCCTACTGTATAACCAGTCCCCGAAGTAAGAGTTAAGGCGACCGTAAGGATTCAGGTCATACAAAAAGCAGTCAAACCCATGCTGTGTAAGCATTTAGGCGAATTATGTCCAAATCCTCATTCTCATTAAGAAACGCTGAAAGCCTTAATTTTCGTGCTTATTGAGAATGAAACTGTTAGTTTAGCGAGTTCTGAGATTTTAGAAGCCGCTCTGTGACTGCATTTGGGTGGTGATTCGGTAGTAGTGATGGCGGCTTAATCCTTTGCTTTGCTGTGCATTGTAGTCATGGATAAAATACCAAAGGGCTCCCCAACGTGATTCTCCATTTTTTTAGAGAAA
>VYLF01000465.1_pt1 | contig 22047 bp, 33 predicted proteins | sample 5114371 | NCBI WGS metagenome assembly VYLF01 (sample SAMN12291773, study PRJNA351875) | freshwater metagenome | isolation source: freshwater lake | place: USA: Michigan, Kent Lake | collected 2013-08-15 | reverse complement strand
TTTGGGGAATTGATCGACGTTAAAAAGTCCCCCGTCCGGCAATCCCGCACCCTGATTTCTGAGGTTGATAATGCAGCGGACTCGCGGTTTTAGGGTTTTACCGATTTCGTTAAGCAGAGTTTCGAGAGTGCCGTAGTAAGCTAAACGGCGCTTAACCTGCATGATCCAACAGCTATAACCCTTTTGGAGTCTATATCGGTGATCCGAAGTAAAAGCCGTTTAGCTTAGGAGGTTTCTTTTACTGCTGCTTGGGAGGAGTGGATTTCTTGCAGGTTGCGAAAATAATTGACGAGGGGATTCATTAGGAGTCTTGTAAAAATCAAAAATTGTTGTTAGGGTTAGGAGTCAGGAGTCGGTCGTCAGGAGTCAGTAGAATTAAGAATGAATAATAATTAACTAAATAGTCTATTTACATATTTTATGCCATTTAATCCTTATTTTTGCCATTTTTGAACCATCAAAAATTAATTATTGGTCGCAACTAGCTTCTGAACCCTAATCCTGGTCAGGCGTTTGCTTACAGACCCTCTCTACTCGCACTTAGAAATTAATTGAATGGAAAGAGCTTCTACGGTACAGTGAAAGTTAACGTTGCTGTTGGAAAAAACCTAATCCCATGAATCGTCGTGAATTTGTTGCCCTCGTTGGTGTTGGCGGAGCCATGGCTTGCGCCCCAGAAATCCTAGGGACGGCTACCGACCAAGAGATGACCCCGGCCCAAGCGGCGGATGGCTTTGTGAAAGTGACGGGCATTACCCTCAAAGAATTGGAAGCCAAAGGCAGTTTTCTGGATAAAAAATCCCCCGTCGGCTCCTTGCTCCTGATCTGGGAGAAAAAGGCGAAAAAGATCAGTGCAGTAAACCCGACTTGTACCCATGAAGGCTGTACGGTGAAATGGGATACTGGCGCACAGATTTTAGCTTGTCCCTGCCATCCGGGAAAATTTATCGCCACTGGGGTCGTCACGAATAAACCCCCAAAACGCAATCTAACCACCTATCAAGTCAAGGTCGAAAAAGACGTTATTTTCGTGAAAAAAGCTTAACGGGGTTGACGGAATAAGCTAAACGGCGCTTAACCTGCATGATCCAACAGCTATAACCCTTTTGGAGTCTATATCGGTGATCCGAAGTAAAAGCCGTTTAGCTTACCATGCCTTTGGCTTTTTTCTAGTGTGATCGCCTTGACGCAAACTCTGAAAATATGGAACGCGGCCGCCTTTACATGAGCTAAAAATCTAAAACGAGATCGCCTTTACATAAACTGAATTTTGAGATGCAATCGCCTTACCGAAAACTTGGGTTTAAGGTTCCCCGCCCTTTAGCGTAGCAGTAGAATGTAGGGTGCGTTAGAAGGCGACAATCTTTGCTTAAACTTGAATCTAACCATCCGTCGTAACGCACCACTGGAGCAATTAGGATTAAATAATGTAGAATGTAGGGTGCGTTAGAAGGCGACAATCTTTGCTTAAACTTGAATCTAACCATCCGTCGTAACGCACCTATCTATCATTAATTTATTTGGTGCGTTACGCTATTGAAGGGCGCACCCTACTACTACTACATTCATAATTGATAATTTCTCATAGCTGTTATAATTAGATAAATGTCCCAGCTAGGGGAAAAACTATGACAACTCTCGACATTTTACCAGAAGTTACCTGTCCCCCCACCGATTTATGGAGTGATGAACCACCCTTGGAAAGTGATTTACCCCTGCAACAGATCATAATTCTTCTCAGTTGTCTAGAATTATTATGGCAAGAGAAAAACGATTACTACGCTTCCGGTAATCTGACTATCTACTATAACGAAGAACAACTGAAAAAGCGCGATTTCTGTGGGCCAGATTTTTTTGTGGTTTTAGATACAGAAAAACGTCCCCGCAAAAGTTGGGTGGTTTGGGGAGAACAGGGTAAATATCCCAATGTGATCGTGGAGATTCTTTCCGATTCTACGGCCAATATTGACCGCAATAATAAGAAAATTCTCTACCAAAATACTTTTCGCACTCCTAATTATTTTTGGTTCGATCCTAATACCTTAGAATTCCAAGGATTTACGATACTTGAGGGACAATATCAAGCTATTTCTCCCAATGACTGGGGTTATCTATGGAGTGAACAGTTAGGATTATATTTAGGCATATTTGACCGTAAACTGCGTTATTTTACCGCCGGTGGTCAATTGGTTCCCACTCCCCAAGAAGCTGAATTACAGCAAAGACAAGCAAAGGAACAGATTCTTTTAGAAAAGGAACAGGCTCTTTTAGAAAAGGAACAGGAACGACAGGCAAAAGAACAGGCTCTTTTAGAAAAAGAACAGGCTCTTTTAGAAAAAGAACAAGAACAACAAGCCAAGGAAAGATTAGCGGCAAAATTACGAGAATTAGGCATCAATCCTGAGACAATTTAGCCGGTCAAAATCTTCAGATAGCGATCAATAACCCCTTGAGTTACAATTATCTTGATTTGACTGGACAGACCCGAATGCAACTCACTCCCGAACAATACAAAGAAAAAATGCAGCGCCGCAAGGTCATCCAAGAGGAACGTTTAGCCGAAAAAATCGCTGAAAAAGGTTTAATTATCGTTAATACCGGCGATGGTAAGGGAAAAACCACGGCAGCCCTCGGTATGGTTTTACGTTCCCTCGGTCATGGTTACAAAGTGGCGGTGGTACAATTCATCAAAGGTGCTTGGGAACCTGCCGAACAGAAGATTTTTAGCGCTTGGGGGGAACAAATCGAGTTTTATGCTATGGGGGAAGGTTTCACCTGGGAAACTCAAGATAGAGAAAGAGATATAGAGAAAGCCCAAGAAGCATGGCAAAAAGCCCTAACTTTTCTCGAAAATCCCCAATATAAATTAATTTTACTCGATGAGATCAATATCGCCCTTAAATTCGGTTATCTGGATATTCAGGAAGTTATCGCTGGTTTAGCCCGAAAAACCGCTAATTGTCACGTTATTCTCACTGGTAGAGGAGCTTTACCCGAATTAATCGAGATAGCGGATTTAGTCACGGAAATGAAGTTAATTAAACATCCCTTTCGTCAACAGGGAGTGAAAGCGCAACCCGGCATCGAATTTTAATTAACTACTGCTTAAGCGTTGTACCGTCTCTCCCGACAATAATCGATGAGTTTCGGCGAGAAGATAAGGAATTTTATTAGCGTGGGGACTAGCGGCTAAACAGGCAGTTAAATCGAGTTTTTCCACCTCTTTTGCCTGTTGACCGGGGAACCAGTGACCCCCATTCCCCAAGAGATTGTATCTGGCCCTCGCAAAGTCAATCATATCGTAGGCGATAGCGAGATTGTGTAACCAGAGGATAGAAGGAATATTGATGTGATTGGGGGTATTTTCCCAGCTAGGTAAACCCACGGACCAAGTTTTCACCCAATTATCGCCTAAACAGTTGATCATCTCCCCTTGCAATCTCTCGATAATTGCCGGTAAAATCTCCTCGGGGCGATCGAGTAAGGGTAAAGTTTTCAGGTGTTCATCAAAATCTCTGGCTCGCGCAGCACCGATACTAAGGGTATGGACGGCCGGATGACTGAGACAGAATAGGTCATTAAAAACCATCGGACTGAGAGGAGAACAGAGAGCGACGAGCTTAGGGGGAGGATTGTAGAGATGGCCGCCCTTATCGGAGGGACTAATGATAAAAACGCCCATATCGTGCTGTTTTGCCGCTTCTATCGCTGGCCAGTTATTCTGAAAAATATAGTACCAGTGCAAATTGAGGTAATCGTAACAATTTGTTGCAATGGTCTTGACAATTACATCAGTTGGTGCATGGGTGGAGAAACCGATAAAACGAACTTTTCCCTGTTGCTGTAATTTTTTCGCCTCTTGCCAACAACCGCCCTCGGCCATAGTATCATCGAGAATTTCCTCGGTGTTGATGCCATGGATGCCCAACAAATCCACATAATCTAACCGTAAAAATTGCAGGGATTGCTCAAATTTACGGCGAAATTCCCGCACATCTTGACTAGGGGAAACTTTCGTCTGCACGATAATCTTTTCCCTCGGTAGTTGCGGCAAAATTTTGCCCAATTGCATCTCGGAAGTGCCGTAACCCCTAGCGGTTTCGATGTGATTAATCCCCACTTCCAGAGATTTATTGATAATTGCCTCTAAATTGCCTTGATTCTCGTCGGGAATTTGCGACATCGGCACATCCTGCCACTGAAATTGATAGCGCATTCCCCCACAGGAAAACACTGGCATTTGTAGATTAGTGCGACCGAAACGACGATACTGCATATATTCAGTTATCAGTGAACAGTTATCAGATTGTAGTTTTAAGTAGACAGTGTTAGGTGAAAACCTCGGTACTTTCTTTGTCAACTCTTGAGGTTGATGCGTTTCATTTTTGAATTGGCATAGTATGAAAGGGCGGCGTAAATATCGGCTAGGGTAATGCTGGGATAATGATCAACAATTTCATCGGGTGACATTCCCATGCGTTCGTGCCAAATAACGACATCTTGGACTTTGATACGATGACCTGCGATGCGCGGTTTACCGCTACAGGTTTCTGGGGTAATTTCAATGTGATTGATTAAAGTTGTTGCCATTGATAATCCTGATAATTTGTTGATATTTATTGAATAAATTAAATAAACCCCGTCTAACTTGAAACCCATAGTTTTTTGATTGCGCAAGGCGATCCCCCTATATCCCCCTTAAAAAGGGGGACTTGTTTCTGAGATGTCTCTAAAAAAACTACAGTTTCCAAAATGGATGTGGTTTAGTTGAAATTTGACAAAAGCTGAGGTTCATCTACCAAAAGGGTTATTCACTCAATTTTACTACATTCTCCTGAGTTTTTGCAAAATAATTTCGTTATGACAAATCTTCTCAACTTGAAGCTAATTGAGGTGCGACAATAGTTTCGAGGGAAAAAGCATTCATATCCGTTAAGCTTTTGGTGTGTTCCAAGGCGATCGCACAAATATTCCCCTGCTTATCAAGATCGACCAAGGTATTTTCATTGATTTCTTGAGTCTCGACAATAGGATTGTTATTGAACTCTAAATAGGGCTTGCCGAATAAATCTAAAAACCTTGCTGGATAAGACTTTTAGACTTTTTGTCAATCAAAAAGTACCGGATATGGGAGTGATCGGGGGGAAAATTCAGGTACTTTTTCCCTGAAAATTAGGTAATTGACCCCCTCAAAATCGGTAAAACCCCACACCCCACACCCCACACCCTGCCCCCACGAAAAACTTTTTCAGCAAACCCTAAATATAGAGTGTCCGTATCTTGAAAGTAGGTGATTTTCATGGCTTAAAATTCCTGTACTTTAAATAAGTTGTAAGTCATCTTTTTCTAAGTCGTTAAGAGATTGATTCGTGATGAGAGAATAAAGAACATCAGGGTCTAAATCAGCCCCATTTTCCCAATAAATTGTTCCCCAATCAGGGTTAATTTTGACCGTTTTAAAAAAATCTAAGTCTTTGAGCGGTTGAAAAATGCCAACAAACTCGATAATTTCTTCAAGATTAATAATCCCCTCTTGATCATCTTCAAACTTAAGATAAAGTTGATAATTATTTAGAGGTTTCACTTCAATAATATCTTTTAGCATGGTTTATTCTAATGGGAGGATTGGTTGTAAAGGTTCATTAAGTCTAGCAAGTTGCCAATTTTCCTTTAATTCTTGTTGATGAATAGCAGCCCATTCAATTACTAAACCAAGAATCCTCGGAGATAATTGACCTTGTAAAATAGTGAGATTTTTAATGTCAATAATCGCCTTTTGTTGATTATAACGAACATGAAAATGAGTAGATGTATTGTCTTTATAGTACATAGTGATAATAATTCCTAAAAAACGACTAATTTCTGGCATTGCGAATTTAAGATTATCTATAATTTGTGTTAAATGGTGATCACAAGCTGATCTTTTGTTTCCAATTCTAATAGGATGGGAATTAAGTCTTTGGCAATATCAATGACGGCATCTATTGTATCAGCTTCAGCGATAAGTCCTTGTATATCGTGACTGGTGGCGACATAGTAATCTTGTCCGTTTTCCTTAAATCGTTCAATGGTTAGGTTAATTTGGTTTTGCATGGAAAATCAATAGGGTTTAAAGTTTGCCTGTTAGTTTTTGTGATTAATTTGCTAAAGTTTCTTCTTTTCAGGTTTACCACAATAAATTTTCAGTATATCGCTTAAACAACTCATCCTTAGTGAGAATCGGAATATTTTCAGTTAAGCTTTGAGCGATTATTAGGCGAACAAAAGGATCTTTATGGTAATAAGGGAGTGTTTTGAGTTGTTCGAGATGTTCAGCATTAATAGATAGTATATCAAAGCCGTTACCATAAACATAATTTTGAATTAAATCTTGGAAATTTGTCTTCAACTCTAATCTGTTAAGACTGGCTTTGATGGACATTTCCCAAAGACTAGCGATACTTAATCACTTTTGATATTGACTATTTTCGATAAAATAACGAGCAGAATCACTTAGATTATCATCACCTTCGATAAACCATAAAAAGGCGTGGTTATCCCTTAAAATTTTCATGGCATATAGTCCTCAAAGTCTTCAATGGGATTATCAAAACTGTCAAGCATTTTGACTATTCCTTTTGCGCCTCCATATTGAGGACGCTTAAGGCTGGGAGAGATAGAAATGAGTTGAAAGTCTTGACCTTCATTATTTTGAATAATAATTTCTTGGCCTTCTGCGGCGGCTTTAAGGAGTTCAGGGAGTTGACTTTGGGCTGCGTTTAAAGTTAGTTTTATCATAGCTTTATTGAGTTAACTTTTAATTTTTTAGCTGATAATTTACTTTATTTTTGTCTAATTTATTATGAATTTATTCAAAAATTTTTTCACAATCTTTAAACAATAAAATTCCTAATTTTTGTCATAATTTAAGCACTTGTTGGCAATAGCTGAGGGCAAGTTCAGGGCGATTGGTTTTGTGGGCGATTTCAGCGAGAAACACCAATTCGGATTTGAAGTAGCGCAATGTTTCTAAATTATTGGCGATAGACTTCTCTGCGATGTTTACATTGCAAGATGAGTATTGTCTGTGGGAGCATCATCAATTTCATAACGCACTCGATAATCACCGATACGGAGACGGTATTCCTGTTCAGAATTTTTTAATTTAACAATGCCAGAAGGACAGGGTTCTATTTCCAAACCCTTAATTTTTTCAAGAATACGACCTTTCATAGCATTGGGTAAGTCATCAATCTGTTTTTGTACAGATTTAGAGATTTGAATACTATAACCCATTATGATTTAATCCTTGCTCAAGTATTGTTCAAGGGTCACATAGTCGCCTGATTGATATTCATCCCGAACTTGCTGAAGTTCTGCTAGGGGTTTCCTCGTCGTCTTGATAGGAAGCCTCTTCTGCTTGAAAAATTTGTTGTTCTAGTATTTCTAATAATTGTTGTTTTTGCGTTAAGTCAAGGGATTTAATGGCTTCGGTTAGAGATTCAAACGTAATTTTAAGATTGATGGTGGTAAGCTAAACGGCGCTTAACCTGCATGATCCAACAGCTATAACCCTTTTGGAGTCTATATCGGTGATCCGAAGTAAAAGCCGTTTAGCTTACTCATGGAATTTCTCCTATTTGGATAAAAAGTTAAATTTTGATGGGTGGAATTAAATATAAGATGAACGTAGGTTGGGTTGAAGCATGAAACCCAACGCCTGCTCATGTTACGCTACCGCTAACCCATCCTACAAATAATTGTGCCTCCCTACTTAGCTGATCAAGGGTTTCTAATTTCCTTCTAATGTAACCTGAATTTTTACGAGGAGTTCCTCTCCGTCTTTTATTAGGGGAATGCCTAGCTCCTGGGGGAATTTAAGGGCTTGTTGGCAATAGTTGAGAGCGCGATTGCGGTCTTGAGAATTGTCCATCATATTTGAACGTTAAGCGACAGCAAAGCCTGTATAGGGTCTAATTTCAGGGGATTTAAAGGCTAAAATAATCTGGTTTTGAGGGATTCCCGCAGCTACTAATTCATCGGCAATACCATCCTCAGTTCCGTCGTGTTGAATCCAAATTTTTTGATCAATAATATCAATATGTAATAGGGTTCCGTAGATTCGATAACCATTTTGCCAACCTGTTTCAACCAATAAATAGCGATCGCGGGTTTGATCTAGGACTAATTCGATTTGGATTTGGCGATCTGTGTCGAGGAAGTCGGCATAATCTTGGAATGTTTTTTCAATAATTTGCCGATATTGGGCAATTAAGGAAGCCATCTTACAATTACCTCCTGGTTGGGATCAAAACTAAATAACTGAATAATACCATCTTCAATTAAGGTTTGACCTGCTTCTTCTTCAAACACTGTTTTGCAGGTGTTTTCGCTAACAGCCAAAAATAGTTTATATTCGGGATAATAACGCCTTAAAAGATGGGTATAAACGACAAATTCACCAACTGCTTCTTGGCGGTCTTTCATATCAGAGGGACGAGTAAAGCTCTTAACTTCAATGGCTATTTTTTCTGTTCCTTTTTCTGCGGCTAATAGTCTTTCTGCTCCCAAATCAACAAACAGGTTTTTACCTCTTGCTAAACGAATCCGTAGGGGGTCATGGGTAATTGTCCAGCCGTCTTTGATTAGGGCGTGTTTTACACAATCATGGAAAATATCTTTGGCAGGCATTTTCATGCTGTTCTATATAAACTCTATGTGATTATACATTTCTTCTGGTTCAAGAATTTCCCAGATTAAGAGTAGTCCTCGAATTATTTGACCAATAGATTTACTTTGTTGGGGACAGTAAGCAATTCCTGCATGAGTTATAGATGATTGATTGATTCTTAAAAAATCAGTATCTTGAGTAAAAATCACGCGACCATTGGCTAAGGCAAATTGCAATTGTATTTCATCGGATACCCCCAATAAATTTTCTTCTGGAGTGGTAGTAACATCAAGGCCTCGCTGGCGCAATCCAAGAGCAATGTTATAGCTTACATTTTCATCAAGGTGAAATTTAATTTTATTGCCCATTCATTTTTTTAGTTTTTCTTGGACTAGAGAAGGTGTTTTAGCTTGCATTTCCTTGGCAAAGGTATCATCATCTGTGATTTGTTGTCTAATTTCTTCAAGGTGATCGTGATAGTAAGAAAGGGCCGCGTAAACATCAGCTAAAGTAATGCTGGGATAATGATAAACAATTTCATCGGGTGACATTCCCAGGCGTTCGTGCCAAATAACGACATCTTGGACTTTGATGCGATGACCTGCGATGCGCGGTTTACCGCCACAAGTTTCTGGGGTAATTTCAATGTGATTGATTAAAGTTGTTGTCATTGATAATAACGAATTTGTCCGATTATAGGGTCACAAGGAATCTGCGCCCAAATGTTATATATATTATATCACGTCAAGGTTTATAGAATAATTTTATTATGACAACTCTTATAAACTTGAAGCTAATTGAGGCGCGACAATAGTTTCGAGGGAAAAAGCATTCAGATCCTTTAAGTTTTTGGACTGTTTCAAGGTGATTGCACAAATATTCCCCTGCTGATCAAGATCGACCAAGGTATTTTGTATTTTGTATTTGGTATTTTCATTGATTTCTTGAGTCTCGACAATAGGATTGTTATTGAACTCTAGGTATAGAGTATCCGTATCCTGAAAGTAGGTGATTTTCATGGCTGACTTGGGTTATCAAGAGTTTCTAATCTTCTTCTAATAGTGATTCATTTGGCGGCGATTGCGGTTTTGAGAATTGTCCATCATATTTGAAAGTTAAGCCACAGCGAAGCCTGTATATTGACGTATTTTAGGTTCATGAAATCCCAAAACAATATCTTCTTTAGCAATGCCTGCGCTTAGTAATTCTTTGGTGATACCGTCTTCGGTGTTGTCACATTGTACCCAAATTTTCTCGTTAATAATTTCTAAATGAATCAGACAATCATGATAACGCTGATTCTGTTGCCAACCTTCTGAAATGACGAGATATTGATCATTCTGAGGATCAAAAGCTAGACGATTTTGAATGTCCGCATTGTTATAAATAATTTGGCTATAGGGGACAAGAATCTGATGAATAATTTTGCGGTAATGGTTTAGTTTATCCATTGGGTGATTACCTCATTGTCAGGGTTAAAGATAATTAGTTTTAGTGTTTTTTCTTCAAGGAGTATTTGACCAATTTCTTGATGAAATAAGCTGTTGAAAGTTTTTTCCCGAATAGCAAGATAAAGAGTTCTATCTAAAAGTTGGCGAAAGTTTTATCTTAGACTGAGACTAATTCAGGTTCACTGATCAGCCGTAGAAGTTTTGAGTGATCAACGGTTTCCATCGCAAAGGTTTGGCCGTTTTGATCGGTAAAATCAATCAGAAAAGCTTGCTGATTAAAAGACATTAAAACAGTTCCCATTTGTCCGCGACGCAGAAGGATGGGCTGATGGGTCGTTTTGTGAGTAGCCGTAACATCTTCCGTTAGGGCAACGAGATCGTATTCTTGAATGGTGTTCATCATGGGCTAGTTAATTAATGGGATAGACATTAGTAAGACGAGGAAAATTTTCAGTTATTTGGACAATCCAGCAACTTAAAATTAAGGATTCTCCGATGTCGGTACAGAGGTTAAATTTCAGATCATAGTGAGTGCCATATTGATCGATTTTATAAAGTTCGGCTTCTCCTTCCATTACTGCTTTTTTAAGAGCATTTTCTAGGATTTCTTTATTAGCTAAGGTAATCCCTAATCTTTGTTTGAAAAGCAAGGCTTTATGTTTTCCTTTTGAATGCTCAGGATTGAGGCAGTAACGTTCAAGTTTGTCTCCTAGGTTGGCTTGATCGGCATTGGGAAGTTTCATTTTATTTGTTGGCTTCTCCTAGGTTTCCCTGAATTTGCCCTAACAGTTCCTCACACTCTTTAACCAAGGGAATCCCCAGTTCTTGGCATAATTTAAGCGCTTCTTGGCAATGGCTGAGGGCAAGTTCAGGGCGATTCGTTTGGTGGTCAATTTCAGCAAGGACTCTTAAACTATAGGCGATTAAATATTTATAACCAATATCTTGAGAAATTACTAAGGATGCTTGAATTTTCCTTTCGGCTTCGCTGTAGTTTTCTAGTTTGAGCAATATACTCCCTATAGTATGTAGAGAAGATGCTACCCCTTGCTGATCGCCCATTGCTTCACTGATGTCGAGAGATTGCTGGTGATAGGCGATCGCTTTTTCATACTGTCCCAAGGAAAAATAACAATTGCTTAGATTACCGAGAGAAATTGCCACCCCTTGCCGAAATCTGATTTTTTCACTGATGTCGCGATATTGCTGGTAGAGGTCGATCGCTTTTTCATACTGTCCTAGGTCATAATAACAATTGCCTAAATTCCCGAGAGAACTTGCCACCCCTCGCCGATAGCCCATTGCTTCACTGATGTCGTGACATTGCTGGTGATAGAAAATTGCTTTTTCATACTGCCCCAAGGACTTATAACAATTGCCTAAACCACATAGAGAAGTTGCCACCCCTTGCCAATCTTCTATTTCCTTACTGATGTAGAAACATTGCCGGTGATAGGTGATCGCTTTTTCGTACTGTCCCAAGGAACGATAACAACTTCCCAAATAACTTAACGAGTTACGATAACAAACTTGTTCCCGTTGACTCCCTGCAATCACCTGTTCATAATGATCTGCTTGCTTACGATAAAATCCTTGTAAATCTAAAAAACTATTAACCGATTTATCTTTCTCTTCTCCTCCTCGATCCTCATTCAAAATATCATAAGCTAACTGCCATTCTCCCAATTCCCCTGCATGGTGAAACGCCTCTAAATATTCCTTCAAATCTTCCAAGGATTCCCAGGGAGGGACAGGTAAATGAGCTAAATAATAATCTAAGGCTAATTGATGGGCAGATCGCAATACTTCAGGATTTGCTTGATCTTGCACCACCATTGATATTAAAGGCAAAAACTGAAACCGTCGCGGTTTTCTCGCTTTGGGTTCGGGGGGAAATTCTTGTAATAAAGATAAACAAGCAAAATGTCGTAAATCTTGGTCAGTTATTTCTGGGGTTAATCCCTGCGCTAACCCTAAATCAAAACTCTCGCGCAATACCGATAACCGCGTTAAACTCTCCCTAAACTCTTTCGATAATCGCGCTAAACTGGCGGTAATCACTTCTCTGACACAGGTTTCCGTGTCGCGGTGATAACCTTCCACATCAAACATATTTAAGCCTAAATTTTGCGACTCGGTGACAGAAACCCCTTTCCCAAACTTATCTTTCATCAAACTACAAACCAGTTCCATTAAGAGGGGATGACCTCCCATTTTATCGACAAATTGGGCTAATTCTTCATCGCTTCCCGTTAAGCCGTGATCTTCGGTGACATAACGCATCGCATCCGCTTCTTTTAACCCTTTTAAAGGCCAAGAATAATAATAATCTTGCAAATTGACGGGGAATTTTAGCTGTTCTCGACTGGTGACTAATAGCTTACTGCTGCTTTCTGTGTTTAACCATTTTTGCAAGAATTGCTGATAAACCAAATTTACTGGGGCAGTTAGTACCGTTTCCAAATTATTCAACACTAATAAACAGGGTTTAGCGGTTAACCCTTTGCTGATTGCGTCTATTAATTGCCCATCATTCCATTTTTCATCATAATTTTGTTTTAACTCCTCTAATAACCACCGTCCGAACTGTGCCAAAGGGTAAGGCTGGTTAAAATTAACCCATAATACTGGCCAATCAGCAGTTAATTGATCTGTAAACTTTCTCGCCAGAGCAGTTTTACCATAACCCCCGGCGGCGGTAATCTCGATTAACCTTAGATGGTCATTCCCTAACGCTGTTTGGAGTTCTTGCAATTCTTCCCGTCGTCCTTGCCATCTACGCACGGGTGGGAGTTGCGTATCCACTAACCCAGAGGTGGTCAGGGGTTGGACCGCTTTTTTAGAGGGTTCAGACTGTTTTTTTTTAGATTCTTCAATCAGCGATCGCAATTTATCCTCAACGGATACGAAAACTTTTTCATATTCTGATTTCTTTAGATCACAGAGAGGATTGCTGGGAGAATTATTGCTAGGAGACTGAAATTGATGTAAGTAAAATCTTTGTTCTATTCCCTCTTCATTAGTGTATTTAAAAGAAACACTTTTCACAGTAGAATGTCTAAGAAATATAGGAATTATAACGACTCCTTCTTCTTCACGTCTTTTCAAAATACGGGGTAATTCTTCATTCTTCACATAACGAGAATTAAGCAGGTCTTGGCTAACCAATACCATCGCAATTGTTACTTGTGATAAACTGTCTTTAATTTTTTCATCCCAAATATCCCCCGGTTGTATGTCGAGATCTGACCAGACTATTTTTTCCTCATCATTCAGAGGTTCGAGAAATTTTAACAGTCTGTCTCTCCATCCTTTGTCTTGGTGGGAATAACAAATAAAAATTGATGGCATATCTCTTTCCTCTGACATAACCACTTTTCTGTTATACCACATCTAACCCAGAAAACGGGTTTCTCTAAGAAACCCGTTTTCTAACTTAAGATTGGTCGATTCCAATCCCCGCTACTTCTTTCAAACATTTTGTAAATGGCCCTGTTTGAAGCCTATCACGTTCCGATCTATTTAAAAGCAGAACAGATCTTGATCATGGATAATTATAGTTGTCTCCATTCTCGCCAATCCTACATTGACCCCAATCGCTGTCTTGAAAGGGTAATGTTCGATGTTCCCTAACGGGAAATCGGGGTTAACTACTAGCTTTATAAGTAATGGCGGGAAGCGGATTTGAACCACTGACCTTCGGGTTATGAGCCCGACGAGCTACCAGACTGCTCTATCCCGCGTTGCTTTATTTAGTATAGAACTAAATCTCGGTAAATGCCAAGGAGTTTGTAAAATTCCTTTACATTTACCGTCCGACCAGAGGTTAATACTTACGTTCCACGGGGGTGAAATCCTGAATCACCACGGGCATATAGTCGATATCGATGCCGGAGGGGGAATAATAGGCGAGGGTATGCTGAAGGAAATTTTGGTCATCCCGTTGGGGAAAATCCTCGCGGGAATGGGCCCCTCGGCTTTCTTGACGATTGAGGGCAGAGGTGAGGATAATTTCCCCCACCACCATGAGACTTTGTAATTCCCAGGCCTCGATTAGTTCCGTATTCCAGCAATCCCCCCTATCATCGAGGTAAATCTGCTCGTATTTGCGCTTTAATTCGCCGATTTGTTTAATTCCCTCGCGCATGGTCGCTTCGGTGCGAAAAACGCCGCAATGTTGGGTCATACAGTCTTGGAATTGCTGACGTAGTTGACCGATGCGAATCGTGCCTTTTTTGGTCAATAAAGCGGTGATTTCCTCTTTAGCATCCTGAAGGTAAATATCGGGATTAAAGACGGGAAAAGCGCGTTTTTCGACGTATTTAGCGATCGATTTGCCGGTTCTTCTCCCATAGACCACACATTCTAACAGGGAATTACTGCCCAAACGATTGGCCCCGTGAACGGAGACACAGGAACATTCCCCGGCGGAGAAAAAGCCTTCGGTCAGGGTATCGGCACTTAAGCGAACGCGACCATCGGTATTAACGGGAATGCCTCCCATACAATAGTGAACTGTAGGACGGACGGGCATCGGTTCCTCTACCGCATCGACACCGACGAGACGGTGGGCCTCCTCCCAACAAAAGGGAATGCGACTCATAATTTTTTCCCGGCCTAAATGGCGTAAATCCAGATAGACAAAGGGACCCCCGGCGCTACCGTCCAGATTTACCCCCCGGCCGGCGCGAATTTCTAGGGTAATGGCCCGGGAAGTGATGTCCCGGGGTGCCAATTCCATGCGCGAGGGGGCGTAGTCTTCCATAAAACGACGACCTTCGCTATTGATTAAATAAGCACCTTCACCCCGGACTGCTTCTGAGATTAAAACACCGACGGGATAGAGTCCAGTGGGGTGAAATTGGACAAATTCCATGTCTTCTAGGGGAATACCCGCTTTTGCCGATAAAGCTAAACCGTCTCCCGTACAGGCGAAATCGTTGGAGGTGGTGTTATAAACGCGACCATAGCCCCCCGTCCCGAACATAATTGCTTTTGCCCGGAGGATTTCTAACTGTCCGGTGGCGATTTGGTACATTACTACCCCTTTGGCCGTACCTTCTTCGAGGATAAGACGCAAAACGTACCATTCATCGTAGATTTTTACCTGATTACGGCCTAAATTGCTGACTAATTCGTGCAGCATGGCGTGACCGGTTTTATCGGCGGCGTAACAGGCACGGTTATGGCTGTGACCGCCAAAGGCTCTTTGGGCAATGCGTCCATCTTCGAGACGGGAGAATAACACGCCTAGATGTTCCAATTCGATGATAACTTCGGGGGCTTCTTGGGTGAGAATATCCACTGCATCCTGGTCAGCCAGAAAATCGGAACCTTTGACGGTATCGTAGGCGTGGGCCTTGGGATTATCTTTGGGGTCAACGTTTTGCAGGGCGGCGGCGATACCCCCCTGGGCGGCGACGGAGTGGGAACGAATTGGGTGGGTTTTGGCAACGACAGCAACATCGATAGTCGGGTTGAGGCGTTTGATTTCTAAGGCGGCGCGGCATCCTGCTAACCCACCGCCCACTATAACGACATCGTGTTCTTTCATGGCTGATTTTTCTAGGGGCTTCTGTTTCTATGGTGGGGTGAGAATTGCTCGGAAGTCAGTTTTGTAACCGAGACTTTATATTTCACGAGACAGCCCTTTCAGTTATCAGTTATCAGTTATCAGTTATCAGATGCGAGTTTTCAGTTCACTGATTACTGTTTACTGATTACTGAACTTGGTATGGTTCGCTCGGGGGGCATAAATCGACTAAATCCTTATCTGGCAAAAAACTTAATTGATGAGTTCGTTCTAGTTCAAAAACAATTGACAAAAATCGCCAAATGTCTTTCTCTATAAGAGTTTCATTCCTTATAACCCTGTCCGTTGCATAAGACAAACTGAAGAACCTCACTGATTACTGATTACTGTTTACTGATAACTGAAAAGTCTTCATAATTCCCAAAAAAACAACCCGCGGCAGTTAACCGCGAGTTATTTTTGGTTAAAATCGGATAATTACTGAACGGTAATCGTTCCGACCATACCGGCGCCGCGATGGGGTTCGCAGTAGTAGGTGTAAGTACCCGGTTCGCTGAAAGTGCTTTCAAAGGACTCACCGGCGGAAAAAGCCAGACCCTTGTGGGATAATTTAGCAGCTTGGGCTTCGGGAACCTTGGTGCTATCGAAAACTATGTTATGGGGAGAAAGTTTGTTATTGACCCATTTCACCGTATCTCCTGCTTTAATAGTGAGGGCGGGGGGATCAAATTGTAGTGTACCCGCATCACCGCCCATCTTCACCGTGAAGGTTTCCGCAGCAGCGGAGGCAGTGTTGAAGAAGAAGCTAGAGACGACTAGCACCAGGGTAGCGACCAATAAACCTAATTTTTTCATGCTTGTTAATCCTTTACACGAGGGAAGATGACAAGTTTGACAGCCTGTCTTTTGACAAAAAAGTAAAAGTTTGCTTTTAACTGTCCCATTGATTAATTCTACACCAAGTTTGACAGCTTGTCTTTTGACAAGAAAACCGGTTTTTTCTGACGATGGTTGGGGAATTTCTTGAGAAATAGAGGAGAACCAATCGTGAAAAGATTATTAATTTCCCTGTGCTTGCTCTTGGCTGTGGTTACATTCGGTATGGCTCGTCCCGCTTTAGCTGATGGGGCTTCGATTTTCAGTGCTAACTGCGCTTCCTGCCACATGGGCGGTAAAAACGTGGTTAATGCCGCTAAAACCCTGAAAAAAGAAGATTTAGTTAAATACGGCAAAGATTCCGTTGAAGCTATCGTTACCCAAGTTACCAAAGGTATGGGGGCGATGCCGGCTTTCGGTGGTCGTCTCAGCGCTGAAGATATCGAAACTGTAGCTAACTATGTCCTCGCTCAAGCGGAAAAAGGCTGGTAAAAATTAGTTATCGGTGGCGAGTTATCCGTTGTCAGTCTGGTAAGAATTGTAGCGATCGAAATTCTTGGGTCAATTGCTGGCTTAAAATAGCTAATGGTTCATCTCGGGACAAGGTTGTGAAATTGCGATCGTTTTTCTATCTTTTAGGTGCGACGGTAATCATTCTCCTAGGAGTCGCTACAGCCAGTTTTGCTTGGATTCTCGCCGATAGTCCTCTGTCTTTGCTCAAAGGTGGGGTGTTGCGGGAACCGGCGGCGGCGATTTTTGTGCCGAAACAGGCCCCGGTTATGGTATCCTTGTTGGTCAATCCCGAACGTTTAGAGTCTTTTGGTCAATTAATCGCTACACCGGCTAATCGACGACGTTCCCACCAACAAATTAAGGATTTAGAAAAAACTCTGCTCGGTAAAACGGGATTAAATTATCAAAAGGAAATCAAACCTTGGTTAGGGGAAGAAATTACCCTCGCTGTTACTTCCCTAGATTTCGATCGCGATACCGATAATGGTATCCAACCGGGTTATCTTTTGGCAATTCAAAGTAAAGATGGTGAACGCGCTAAGGAATTTCTGCAAGCTTCCTACTCAAAACAGGCGGTTTCGGGCAAATTTGACCTCGTTTTTGAACTCTACAAGGGAGTTAACCTCATTTATCAACGTCCCTTGACCGCAGGAGATAATAATCGTTTTCTCGCTAGTGCCGTGGTGGGTGATACGGTGCTTTTTGCCAATAATATCAAGGTTTTGCGCGAGGCACTTAATAACGTGCAAGTACCGGATTTAAACCTAAAAAATAGCCCCGATTACCGAGAAGCCCTCAAAAATATCACCGAACCGCGTATAGCTATAGTTTACGGCAATTTACCTCCGTTATCGGCTTGGATCGCTAATCAACCCGTCCCGGAGAGTCCCGAAGCAAAACAACGATTAGCCACGGCTTTTTCCCTCAAATCCGGGGGAATAGTCGCTCAAACCGCCTTAATTGGGGTTTTAGGACAGGATGACCAAGCACCAATTTTATCTAGTCCCGTGGGAGCATTATCTTTTATCGGCGAAAATAGCCTTTTAGTCGCCGCTAGTCGGGATTTAAATCGGTTTTGGACTCAGGTAGAGGAGGGGTTAGAAGCAGATAGTCCCCTACAGGAATTAATAACACAGGTCTTAAACCGCTTCCAGTCGCCTTTAGGTTTAAATTTGCCTGAAGACGTTTTTAGCTGGGTTAGAGGCGAATATAGCCTCGCTCTCGTGCCTAGTTCAAAGGGGATGGAACCCGATAGTGTTTTTGTAGGGGAACGGGTGATGGGGGTAGAGGTGGACAGTGCGATCTCTCATTTGGATGAGTTGGCCCGCAGTCGCGGCTATAATGTGGTTAATCTGCCTTTACTCGATCGATCGGTGACAGCTTGGACAAAGTTAACCACGGCGGTCCCAGAGGGAAAAGCGCAACTAGAGACGCTCGTGACGGGAGTGCATACTAGGGTCGATAATTATGAAATTATCGCTAGTTCTGTGGAAGCGATGGGTTTAGCTTTATCTGCACAGAAAAACCCCATCTTAGGTAGTGGTAAGTTTCGACAGGCAATTACTGCTTTACCCGCAGAAAATGATGGTTATTTTTACGTCGATTGGCGACAATTGCAACCGGTAATCGAGGCAAAATTCCCGATCGTGCGGGTGTTAGAATTATCGATTAAGCCTTTATTTAATAATCTGCGTTCTCTTACTATTAGCAGCCAAGGTAGCGAAAATTCTGTGCGTCGGGGAACGATTTTCTTTAACTTGGGAGTGAAGTCTTAATCAGTTATCAGTTATCAGTTATCAGATAGAAGCTTGTAGGTTGGGTTGAGCGATTTAATACTTAGGAGAAAACTGCTCGATTCAATGGTTTGAGCGAAACCCAACATTCTTGACGACATTGGTGTGGTTGGGTTTCCCTCAAGCGTCGCTAATATTTGACAGACAAGAGTTATTATTGCTCAAGTCAACCTACGGTTAGTATGTTAAAGTGCATAACAAGTATGGAAAAGCCAAATTATTTTGGATGAGCTTGCAAAATTCGCTTTACTGTTTAAACCATGACTACTATCACAATTGTTCCAGAATTTGCAGGAAAAACCTTGACATATAAAGCAATTTGTGGCAATCAAGAAACAAGTGGTTTGACTCCAGGTCAAGCACTGGATCTTATGGAAACAAGTTTAATTGCTGAAGGTGAAAATATGGGTGAGACATTAGTGATTTTACAGCGTTTCCGTCCTGATAATTTATTCAGCAAACAGCAACAAGAACGTTTACAAGAACTGATGGAAGAATTTCATCAATCTCTAGCTTCTGAGACTGATTTTTCTGCGATAAAACAGCAAGAATTAACAGCTTTAATTGAGGAAGAATTACAAGCAAGTATTCAAAGAGGGAAAAGAATCATCAAACAGATTCAAGATAATGATTAATTTATAATCAAGAGCAAAAGGTAACAAGCATCTCTTTTCAAGGGAACAAAAATTAAAATTTTTCTGATTTCAACTGATTTAAAGCTATCGACTTCAGGTAGTAATTACTGACAACTTATGACTGATAACTGATAACTGAAATGACCCATCCCCAATATACTCTCGTTGCGAAAAGGGCAAAACATAGATGTGAATATTGTCATGCACCAGAGATTATTTTTAATCTTGCTTTTGAAGTAGATCACATTGTTCCCCTCTCTAAAAAAGGGGAAGATAAACCAGAAAATTTAGCTCTATCATGTCGTATTTGCAATCTTCATAAATTAGCTCGTATTGAGGGAATTGATCCAGTGACAGAAAAAGTATTTCGCTTATTTAATCCTCGTATAGACAAATGGGAAGAACATTTTCTTGTCGATAATAAAACTTTTGAAATCGCAGGAAAAACGCCAATAGGTAGAGTAACAGTAGAAGTATTAAGCATCAACTCTACTTTACAAATTAGTGCCAGAAAAATATGGTATATTCTAGGTGTTTTCCCTTGAAAAGTCAAGCTAAATAAACCAGAAAAAATATGATAAAACCACTTTTAAAAGTAGCACAGATACAAACTTAAAACAACCCTCTCATTACTTTTTGCTCGGTTTCCTTCTTAATCTTGAGAATCGCAATATCAACTGATTCTTGTAGATAATCGAGATTTGCTTGAGTTAGCGTGTAGTGGACTGTTTCAGCTAAAATAGGGCAATAGATTTCGGCTTAAAGTCTTAGATTATAGAATTTATGGCATTTTTCTAATAAAAGCACTTATTCTTAAGATTAGCCGAATCTCCCCCAATCCCTTTACTGTTGCCTCTTGCCTCTTGCCTCTTGCCTCGTCTCAACAAGCAATTTAAATGCTTAACAGCTTATCAGTATACCATCGTCCTGCTTCTTCTCTTTTGTTTTGTTCGCTCATCAGTTCTATTATTCTTAGTTCGTCATCTTTTCTCCGTTTTTCATTTGCTTTTCTTCTTTCTTCTTCATTCTCTTTTATACGCTGTTCAGCCACTTGTTTAAACTGAGGAAATATAGTTGCAAGTTTTTTAAGTTCCCCCTGTCGATACTGATCTGATGAAACAAGTTGAGAAACATACTTATCAAATACATCTTTAAACTCAGGCAAAGTAGCAACAAACTCTTTTAACCTGTCTATTGTATTATCACCAAAACCGAGACTTTCAGGCTTCGTGGAAATCCACCGACCAATCACAAACCGAAAATCTGGGTACTTATCTAGTAGCATCCTAACATCGGCAATAGATAAACCTCCGTCAACCATCTGTAACCATTGCTGGCGAACAGAATTCCGTTGAACAGGATCAGTAATGTGGTCAAAACAGTCATCGTAGTATCCTGACATATTTTTTTCTCCGAATCACTCATAATCTCATCTTAAGCGTTCAGGGGGTGGTTATCAAGTAGCCAGTGGTATTGATTCTGTGGAAGGACTCTCTTGGGGTAGTATAAATGTAGAGGGAGAAACATTACCTCTCCAGACGCGAATCGCTGAGGGTCATCAATTCCCAGATTAGATTGCAAGGTAGCAAGCCCTAGCTTGAAAAATTCGCTAAAATATATATAATTAACTTGATCAGATTATTGATAAAGTCTGTTTAACAGCTAAAGCTAATAAAGTTGATTTTGAAGCCGATGACCAAAGAGCTACTCATACAAATCAATCGAGAAGGAAACCTCGAACTTCCTCCTGAAGTTCAAACCCGCCTCAACCCAGGAGATAAATACATGATTTCCCTGACGGAAGACTCCATCATTCTCAAAAAAGTTCATCAAGATAAAGTCAATCTAGAGCAATTCTTTGAGCGACTAGAAGCAATGGAACCAGACCCCAATCAACCGACTCTGGCTGAGATTAGCCAGATGATTAAAGAAGCTCGCCAAATTAGACGCGCCAACTCATGAAAGTTGTTGTAGATGTCAATGTTTGGATTTCAGGATTGTTGTGGGGAGGAGTTCCGGGTAAAATCCTTAAATTAGCTAAAAATCAAAAAATTACAATCATTACTCCCCAAGAATTTCTTAGTCGCTACTTTAATGAGTAGAGAAGAGGAGTAAGGTAATTAATTGACGATTTACACCAAGAGAAAAGATAAGTTTGACCGACAATAATTGCTATGATTACTGTAGGATTTAAAAAAAGCGATCGCTCTTACTACTTTCTAATTACTTTAGATAGTAGTAGCCTAGGGCTTTTTAGACAAAAAAAGCCTATTCTGTATATTCCCAAAAAAGCAGCCTATGAATTAAGTAGGGGTTGCTGAATAAATCTAAAAACCTTGTTGGATAATATTTTTAGGCTTTTTTAGCCCAAAAACCTTTTTTAGCAGGATTTACACCGATATTCAGCCAACCCTAAGTAGAATTTAAAATCATCCCCACCGAGGAACTAGCCATGAAATCCTTTGCCCTTCTTACCACCGTCAGCCTAATCAGCCTTTCCACCCTCGCGACTGTTCGCCCCGTCATGGCGCTAGAGAGCCGACAACCAGCCGAAACCCGGATCGCTCAAGGGAACAATCAAGACGCGATCGGCCAC
>VYLF01000486.1_pt1 | contig 22288 bp, 17 predicted proteins | sample 5114371 | NCBI WGS metagenome assembly VYLF01 (sample SAMN12291773, study PRJNA351875) | freshwater metagenome | isolation source: freshwater lake | place: USA: Michigan, Kent Lake | collected 2013-08-15 | reverse complement strand
ATTAGTTATTGTGACTAACTCTTTTGATTAGAAAAAGATAAACTTGAGAATCTTCGGTCAAATTTATTGACTCAAAATCAGCTGTAATTAATTTAAATGAAACAGCCCTACCCTTGATAAGGGGCTTTGATCCCCCCAACCCCCCTTGATAAGGGGGGCTTTGATCCTCCCAATCCGGGCCGCCGCAAATACGGCGGCGAGGATGTCAGGTCTTACTCCACTCGATTAAAGCGCTAGTCAATCCTTCTAGGGTATATTCTCGCGCCTCGATATCAACACGACCAAATAACTCTTGACAGGTTTTTGAAGTTTGCGGACCGATAGAAGCCAGACAAACTTTTTCTAAGAGGGAATTAACCGATAATTCTGCCGTTTCTTGTCGCAATAACTGATAAAAATTCTGGACGGTTTTGGAACTAGCAAAGGTGACTATATCGACTTTCCCATCTCGAAAGGCTTCCCAGATGCCACTATCCATGCGTGCGGGACATCCGGAATAATATGCGGCCACTTCCGTCACCTGACCAGCTTTGGCCGTTAACTCCTTAACTAATATCTCTCTGCCTCCCGTTTCCACGCGAGGAAAGAGGAATTTTTGCCCCTTAATCGGGTCGGGAAACTCGTTTACCAAGGCATCGGCGACAAAATCCCCCGGGATAAAATCCGCTTTTAATCCTCGTGAGTGCAAAACTTGGCTGGTTTTTTTGCCCACCACGGCGATTTTTACGGTCGCTAAAGCCCTAGCATCTTTTCCCCAAAATGTCAAGCGCTCGAAAAAAAAATTAACAGCATTGGCAGAAGTTAAAATCAGCCAATCAAACTCTTTTAACTGAGCGATGGCATCGTCTAAACCTTGCCAACGGTCGGGGGGACGAATCTCTAAAGCGGGCATTTCTAGGACTTCTGCGCCTTGATTTTGCAAAATTTCGCTAAATTGACTCGTTTGCTCGGCGGCACGGGTAATAACAATAGTTTTACCGCCTAGGGGTGGGGGAGAGGACATAATCGCCAGATCCACAACTTGACCAATGACCATAATAGAGGGTGAGAGGGACACCCCGGCGGTTTGAGCGAGAATATTTTCTAAAGTGCCGCGCCAAATTTGTTGATCCTTGCGTCCCGCCTGACGGATAATAGCGATCGAGTCGTGAATATTCCGCCCATTTTGGTATAATTTCTCGATAATTTGCCCTAAAGACTGACCAGCCATCAATAGTACCAGTGTATCAATTTTAGCTAAGGCTGACCAATCGAGAGACTCGGGATCGTGAGCGCTCAAGACCGCAAAACAGCGACTAATATCCTTTTCCGTCAGGGGAATTCCGGCCAATAAAGGAGCGGCTAAAGCGGAGGAAATACCGGTTATCAGTTCAAAATCACAGCCAGCCTGCTTTAAGGCCAACATTTCAGGATATACTCGCCCAAAAACTCCTGGATCACCACTTTTAAGCCGAATAACTCGTTTTCCCTCTTGACAATAATTAACCAGTATCCGATTAATCTGATTTTGCTCGGCCCCGGGTTGTCCTCCCCGTTTGCCTACATCGACTAAAACACAGGTTTTCGGCACTAGGGAGAAGATTTGACTATCCACTAGGGCATCGTACAGCAAAACCTCGGCCGTGGCTAAAATTGCTCGCGCTTGCAGGGTGAGAAAACTGCTCTGACCGATTCCCGCACCGAGAAGATAAACTTTACCCCGGGGATAGACGACTCCTGACATAATCGCAAATTTGGGTTTAATCTTTAATTTAGCACTTGGAGAAGATACAAATTACTAACGCAACAAGGGCAGCAGTAAAGTTACGAAATAATATACTAGGGGAGCGGTGAAGACATAACTATCGGTGCGATCGAGTATACCACCGTGACCGGGGATTAACTGCCCGGAATCCTTGACCCCGGCATCGCGTTTCATCATCGATTCGGTCAAATCGCCCAATAAACTGACAATACCAATTAATAAGCCCAAAATTAGGCCCGTCAGCTGCCAATAGGGCCAATCTAAATACCAAGCACCCAAATCGGCCACCGCTATACTGCCTAAAATGCCAAAAAAGGAACCTTCCACGGTTTTTTTGGGACTAATCAGCGATAAACTGGTTTTCCCTAACCATTTTCCCATGATATAAGCTCCAATATCGGCAGCCCAAATGCAACCGAAAGCTAGAAAAGTCACCGTCAAAGCGGCCGGGAATAATTTCGGTTCCATCCACGATTCCGGCCAATATCCCATCAGGGGTAAGTTACTGGCAATGGCCACGGGACCACTTTCGGGAGAAAAACCGACCCGTAAACGAATCCAATAACTGGGTAAGTAACCACCATAAAACAGACCGAGAATTGAGGTGGAAATGTCGGCAATTGTCGCCATTTTTGGCTGAAAGAGCAGATAAAAACAAATTAACGCTCCGGCCAGGGGAAACATGGCATCGGTGAGGGGGGCTGCCATAGTTGCCGTCAGCAGTAATAATTGTGAAACTACGAGAGTGGTTTTAGCGGCCGGTTCAATGCCTTTGGCGCGAACTAAGCGAAAATACTCTAATTGTCCCAAAAAGACGATAACACCGATGCCGAGGGTGAAATACCAACCCCCAACGATAATAATTCCCAGTGCGAAGGCAATAGCAAAAATAGCGCTGACAATGCGTGGCCAAGGCATGGTTAATCCAGAGAAGTTAGGCGGCATTGTCATAATTATATAGATTAAGAAAACTTTATGGAAGGTTATCCACAATTAAAGTTTATCGCCGCTCAGGATAAACATGGGATCAACGGCGGCAAAAACTTGGTGAATACCCCTAGTTTCTAGGCGATTTACTGCCGCTTGGACAATCTCGATATTACGCGCCTGTAAATTAGAAAAGCCTTCGGAAAATTGATAGAGGGTTTCTAAATTATTGGCCGTAGCCACGATGCGGCCGTTGGGTTTCAGGTATTGCCACACTTCTTGCAGGACCGATTTAATCGGTTTGCCGCCCTCGATACAGACGCGATCGGGTGCTAGGGATATATTGGCTAGACAATCGGGAGCGCTGCCTTCAAAAACCGTAACATTTTTTACCCCAAAGCGATCGCAATTACGGCGGATTAAACTGGCCACTTCTTCATCCCTTTCAATGGCAATAATCGGACTATTGGGACATAATAAGCCAATTTCAACGGGAATAGTGCCGGTTCCTGCGCCAATATCCCAGAAAACCCCCCCATCACCTAACCGCAAAGCGGAAATCATCAATAATCTCACCTCGCGTTTACTCAAGGGAATCCCGGGCAAACGTTCAAACAATTCATCGGGAATACCGGGGGTTTTATATAACCAAGTCATGGGGAATCAATTATTGAGAAGCTTCACTACCAAGCATTATTATACAAATTTGTCAAGTTTTCTTTATCAAGTAAACAGGTACTTTTCTCGGGATAAAACCCTGATTATAAATACAGCCTTTCTCATAAAGATGAAGTATAAACTAATTTGGTATTGACCACCGACTCCCCAAAACGAAAACTGCTTACCTCACGATTAAGATAGCTGCTTTCTGCCAGATTTCTAATCTCTGCAAAACAATACTCTATTTCCTAAATTACTCTGGACTGCCAAGGAAAAAAATAAAAGTTGATTCTTTCAGGTTCGACAACTAAAGGTCTTTTTAAAATTCTCATGTGCATTAAGCCAATGTATTCGTAGCCACCACTGTAAATCAATTTGGTTATTTAGCATTTTCTCACTCTTTAGCGATCAATGTTAAGAAAAACAGATTGATTAGTTATCAGAAATGTTGAATCCGTACATAAAACTTTACATACAAGCTGACGAGAACAGACGTTCGCTGAGAGAGATTAAATTTCCCTGTTGCGATAAAATTAAGTTAACATAGCGCAAACAATTTGCTGGTCAAAGTAATTACGGTTGAATCGATAGCATACAGAGGATGCTCTCTCTTTCCTTTTCTTTTTTTCAGTTCTTGATTTAAGCTTAAATAAATCTGATTAAACCCTTGATAATCAAAGTTTTACTCGTTCAAGGCCGCATTTGAAGTCTTTTCTGAACGAAACCCCCTACTATCTGTTGTCAAGGTTCAGTTTTTAGCTTGGTTATCGCTTTTTCCATTGTAGCTTAAAGCCGTCCTAAAAGGACGGGGTTTTCAACCCCAATTTTCGATCAAGCCAATTTTGATCGCTATGTTGATAACCATCAACCCTATGTGCAGCGGTTAACCGAGACAGGACAGGAGACAAAAACGAGTTATTGGGTAGAAAGAGGCGATGGGATGTTATTATTTAAAGCCGATTCCCCGGAAGCAGCCGAATCGATCATCGGGCAGCATCCCTTGATTGAAAATGGCTGTGTGGAGTATGAACTGCACGAATGGCGAATAGTAGTGGAATAGGCTGTTAAAGGAGTGAACCCTGTGCAAATATTCACGACAATCCCCGGTTTACGCACTTTTTTGGCTGATTATCGCCCCGATCGCAGTATTGCCCTCGTGCCAACCATGGGTGCCCTCCATAAAGGTCATGCTAGTCTAATTCGGCGCGCTGTGGCGGAAGCGGAGGTGACTGTGGTTAGTATTTTTGTTAATCCTCTACAATTTGGCCCCACAGAGGATTTTTCTCGCTATCCCCGCAGCCTTGACAGCGATCGCCAATTGTGTGAATACTTGGGAGTTGATGCTATTTTTGCCCCGAGTGCGGAAACTTTAGGAATTGGTAATTCTGACGACATAACCGCAGTTGTTCCCCCGATTTCTCTTACTAGCGGTTTATGTGGTGCTTTTCGTCCGGGACATTTTCAGGGAGTAGCCACAATTGTCACCAGGTTGTTTAATATTATCGCACCGACGATCGCCTATTTTGGCGAAAAGGATGCCCAACAGTTAGCGATTATCCGGCAATTAGTCAGGGATTTAAATTTAGCGATCGAGATTCGCGCTTGTGCTACAGTGCGAGAAACATCGGGATTAGCAGTTAGTTCTCGCAATCAGTATCTATCGGCCGCAGAAAGGGAAAAAGCGACAATTATCGCCCAAAGTTTGCAATTAGCCCTCGAAAGTTTTCGTTTAGGGGAAAGACAAAGGGAAAAACTACTGGCTATTGTCCAAAAAAATCTGGACAGAGTACCAGAATTTCGCTGTCAGTATCTGGATTTAGTCCATCCCCAGAGTTTACAACCGATCGAGCAGATCGAGACAGGGGGACTGTTAGCGATCGCCGGATCGATCGGTCAAACCCGTTTAATTGATAATATTATCTTGCGTCAACGTCGGGCAGTTATCGCTATTGATGGGCCGGCTGGAGCGGGAAAATCGACGGTAACGCGCTTAGTAGCGGAAAAATTGGGACTAACCTATCTCGATACCGGTGCGATGTATCGTGCGGTGACATGGTTAGTGGTGAATTCCGGTCTGGATTTGTCCGCAGAAGCGGCCATCGCCGAGTTATTATCTTTAGCGAAGATAGCAATAATTCCGGCCGATAGCCCCGAAAATGTGACTATAGTGAAGATTAACGGGCAAGATGTGACTTTAGAGATTCGCTCTCCCGCAATTACCGCGCAAGTGTCCAGAATTGCCGCTCAAAAAGCGGTGCGACAGCAGTTAGTCACCCTGCAAAGACAGATGGGAATGTCGGGGGGAATAGTCGTCGAAGGTCGGGATATTGGTACTAATGTTTTTCCAGAAGCGGAATTAAAGATTTTCTTGACAGCGACACCCGAAGAAAGAGCCAGAAGGAGATTAAAAGACTTAGAAGCGCAGGGAAATGGTGGGATTAGTCTCGCAAAATTAACCCAAGAGATTGAAAAAAGGGATTATTTGGATAGTAATCGCTCCCTAGCACCCCTGCGAAAAGCCGCAGACGCGATCGAAGTTAATACCGATCATCTCAGTATTACAGAAGTCACGGAAAAAATCATTGCTCTTTATCGTCAAGGAGAAGAAAATCAATGGAGAAGCCTCTAGTTTTTTTAGATACTGATGTTTTGATTTCTTATCTACGAGGAGATCTAGCCAGTGTACATTTATTTGATCGAGAAATACTTGATCGCGTTTGTCTTGCTATTAATGCGATTGTTTTACAAGAGTTATTATTTTTAGCAGAAGTTCGTAATCATCCCGAAATAGCGGCTCGGATTCAAGAAAAGGTGACTATCTTGGATTTTGATTTAGTTAAACTTGATAAATATTGGCAAAATGCTAGAGATATTCGTAATATTTTGGTCCAGTCGAATGATGTTTTAATTTTAAGTATTGCCGCTAATTGTGATTATTTAGTTACCTACGATCAACAACTTAAAAAAGCCTCTAGTTATCTATCTAACTCTAAACCTATCGTAGTAACAACTGAAGAATTATTAGAGGTTATCGATCAAAAAAATATAGTTCCTTCTAGCCTCTCTTGCCAAGGATATAAATCCTCAAATTTCCCCTTAAACAAGGTGATTTAGGGAGATATTTATGAAGTTAAATTATCTGAATTTATCATCTATCTGTTTAACGGTAACTTCCTTGATAATTATTGGCAGTCCAGCTATATCTTTAGCCGATCATAGATCACCAATAACTTTAGCTTCTAGGGATTTATCAAACCAGCAACAGGGACGAACAATTATTCTTAATGGTCGTTCTTTGTCCGTACCTTGGCGACAGTGGACAGCAGCAAATAGTACCAGAATTGCCATGAGTGACACGGGAGCAAGACAATTATTCGGCATGGATTTTCTTAGCACAAATGATCCAAAAAAGCAACCGATAAACTGGTTTAATTTACAAACTTTATCAGCTAATTTGATCAATTCCGATCGCTGGCTAGACGTTACGGATATTTTACTAACAATGGGGGCAACAACCACTATTAATGGCGATAGTTTAACTATTAACTTTCCTGCTCCCCAGATTCAAGATATTCAGCTAGAAAATTATGGAGCAGTACAAAGGATTATTATTCAACTCGATCGCCCGACCTTTTGGCAAGTTAGTCAGGCAAAAAATCAAGCAGTGATTACCCTAGAAGGAAATGCCCAGCAATCCCTTATCTCTAGGTTTCAACCCCAAACTATCAGCAACAGTAATCAAAATAACGATGAAGATGATCTAGGTAACTCCAATAATAACTTACCCACTCAGATCACTTCCTTAGAAAATAATGGAGTGAGCAGTCGTTTAAAAATTAACCTTCCCACTGCCTACGGATTACAGATTAGCAGTGTGGATAATCCTCCCCGAATTATCATTGATTCTCGTCCCGATGCTATGGATGAAAAGCGCATTGTTTGGCAACCAGGGTTAATCTGGAATCAAAAATATATCCAGTTAGACAAAGATTGGTTTCCCGTGACTTGGTTAGAAATCGATCCCAGAAATCCTCAGATAACTATTAAACCGATTACCGCTAATTCCACCTCAATGCGCGGCACTAATCCCCTGATCACGATTAATAGCGAAAGTAACGCAGTAGCGATGATTAATGGCGGCTTTTTTAATCGTAATAATCAGTTACCTTTGGGGGCAATTCGTGTCGATGGCAAATGGTTATCCGGACCAATTTTAAACCGAGGAGCGATCGCATGGGATAATCGTGGTAAAATCAGGATTGATCGCCTCAGTTTAGAGGAAACTCTCATTACTGCCACCGGACAACGTTTTCCCCTAACCCAGTTAAATAGTGCTTTCCTGACAGCCGGCTGCAGTCGTTATACTCGCGATTGGGGGAGTAATTATCATCCCCTCACCGAGCGCGAAACCGGGTTAGTCGTTCAAGGCGATCGCGTGACGGAGAAATTAAATAATCTTTTGCCACAGGATAGTATAGAAGTACCAAAAAATGGCTATTTAGTCATCTGCCGAAAGACAGATATTAATTTAAATATTGGTGAGACAGTCAACCTCGATAGCGTCACCCTACCGAGAGATTTTGCTGATTATCCCCAGATTTTAGGTGCTGGCCCCCTATTATTGCAGAATGGACGCATAGTTTTGGATGGAAATGCCGAAAAATTTAGTCCGGCATTCCAAAATCAACAAGCTTCCCGCAGTGCGATCGCAGTCAGCCGAGAAGGAAAAATTTTGCTAGTGGCTATCCATAATCGTGTCGGGGGACGGGGGGCAACGTTAGGCGAATTAGCCCGAATTTTGCTGTTAATGTCGGCAACAGACGGTTTAAACCTAGATGGGGGGAGTTCCACAGGGATAACTTTGGCGGGTTATCTACTCGATCGCTCTGCCGTTACCGCCGCAAAAGTCCATAATGGAATAGGGATATTTTTATCCCCGTCTCCTTGAAAGGTGTGAAAACAATGGATAATAGCGACTGGATTAAACAATTGCTGCTGATGGGTATTGGCACCACTTCCATGGTGGCAGAAAAGATCAAAGAAGTGAGCGACGAATTAGTAAAAGACGGTAAAATCAATTCCGATCAGGCTAAAAACTTTGTCGATGATCTGATGACACAGATGAAGTCTGAACAAGGGAGCTTCGAGAATAACTTAGAACGCTATATCCGCAATATCTTGCAGGATTTAGGGGTTCCCCGACAATCGGAAATGGATGAACTGCGGGGAAGGATTGATAGATTAGAACGGCAGGTGAGAGACTTAGAGAATAAACTCTGGCGTTAGGGAACTATGAAATCAATGCGCGAAATCTTGCTCAGTTTTGCTATTATTGCGGTTTGTGGCTTATTTTTAATCGTTGTTTCCCTCTTTGGTGGAGGGGAAAAAACCAATGCGATCGCCGCAGAAATCGCTCCACCCGCTATCACTCAAACTATTAATAAGGAAATCATCTCCATGGATTTAGATCAAGCAGTCACCACCGATTCGGGACTAAAATACATCGATATCGTGGAAGGAACCGGAGAAACTCCCCAAAAAGGTCAAAAAGTGACTGTTCACTACACGGGAACCCTCACAGACGGCAAAAAATTCGATAGTTCCAAGGATCGCAATCAACCTTTTACCTTTACCATTGGAGTTGGTCAAGTGATCAAAGGATGGGATGAAGGAGTGGCATCGATGAAAGTCGGTGGGCAGCGTACCTTAATTATCCCCCCAGAATTGGGTTATGGTGCGCGGGGTGCCGGTGGGGTAATTCCTCCCAACGCGACTTTACTTTTCGATGTGGAATTGTTGGCAGTTAAATAGGTTTTTCTTCTGATTTTTCACCTCTACCCGCATCGATCCCGAATGCGGGTTTTTTGACAAATTGCCGAAAGCTAAGGGCCAAATCAGGAAGATTTAGTAAATTCTAGACCGTTTTCGCTACCGTAACGTTCCATAAAACGCATAAAACGATCCCACTCTGCGGGAGAATTGAAAATAACCGTAGCTTCGATCGCCGTAGGTTTACCGTTGATGAATTTGCCTTTTACTTCCCTGGTGACGATTTCCCCTTCCTCATCGACGAGATACATCCCCGTGATTTCCTCGGTTTGTTGATCTCCGAGGATAGTCGGTTGCTCAAAATAAAATTTTGCCGATCCTTTCTCCCCCGTTTTAGTGCGACTTAAGCGGATATCGGGAACAACAGGTTCTTTTAACCCCCTGGAAAACTGAATTTCTGCCATTACTTTTCTTTATCCTTGTCATGAAATACACATTTCTAGATCATCTCACACCAAGTCGCAAGTAAAAAGCAGATGGGACAGCATAAGCTCAAAATATCAATACCAATATCATTTTTCCTTATTCGTAGCAGGCCTATCCATTAGTCATACTAAATCCTATTTAAAAGGTATAGGAGAGTGGAGAGTGGGGAGTGGGGAGCAGGGAGCGGGGAGCAGGGGAAAACAATCCATAACTTGGGAGTTAATCACACTATTAAAAACGGATTCGGTGTCACATCTTTCTTAACACAAAATTTGACAAAAAGACAAAAGTATGCCAAGTGGCTCAAGTTGCTTCTCTGGAGGTAACTAATTTGATGGAATAGTTCCGGCGTTCTAGTCGGTCGTTAATTTCCATGCCCTCTATAATACAGCCCCTGTCAGGGTTCTGTCCCTTCTCAATTAAAACTTTTTATTGCCCTGACTAATTAGGGTCTGCTGAAAAAGTTTTTCCGGGAAAAAGTACCTGAATTTCCCCCTGATCACTCCCATGCCAGGCACTTTTGGATTTCAAAAAGGTCTAAAAGTCTTATCCAACAAGGTTTTTAGATTTATTCAGCAAACCCTAATTACGCGTGTTTTAGCTTACTTGTGTCCTTAAATACTTCTTTTACTGCGTCAAATCACACAAGTCTTTGTATAAAAGTTGTACGATCATAGTCGGACTAAATTACATTGTTGCCATTGCTTCCCGCTTCTGATCTAGACTAGGTTGAGATTTGTCAAAGCTAATTGCAAAAGTAATCTTTTACAGCCCATGTTTTTTAAATCTGTTAGCACGCTATGTCTGTCCTAAACAAAGAAAATCTTAAGCTGGAAACGCTCACCCTATTTCAAAAATACCAAAAAACAGCCTTCTGGCAGAGGGGTTGGGGGTGAGGGCAATTAACCATCTCTGCCATTACCTTTGAAAAATTTGACTTAAACAAATTATGAATAGATATGCAGTCTATTAGCAGTTATCTCAACAGTGAGATAAGCTAAACGGCTTTTACTTCGGATCACCGATATAGACTCCAAAAGGGTTATAGCTATTGGATCATGCAGGTTAAGCGCCGTTTAGCTTACGAAGTTTCTGGTTTTAGAGAACGACGGAACGGCGGAACGTCGGAATATTATCTGATCGTCCAGAGATGATGACAAATACCGCCACACCCCATCTTCATGATAAACGCTATAATCTGAAAGTTGTTGCCAGTTGCTCATCATGAAAAAACTTGCTTATTCATTGCTCCCCCTAGGGATTACTTTTGGACTTTGCCTAAACATTGCCCCTGCTTCCGCTAGTTTGCTGGTACGAGAAGTCATTTCCAACGCCGCCCTTTCTATTGACGGCTTCGGAAGTCAAACCAACACGGGATTTATTCAAGCCGATATACCCGCAGGTTCTAATATTCAGAGGGCTTATCTCTATGCCGCTTCCGTTTCGAGTAACTCAATTTATCCAGTAACTTTTCAGGGGAATATACTTCCCGTGAGTTCGGCGGATACTCTTAGTCCGAGCAACATCCCAGTCACCACTGTCCGTTGGGATGTCACTGATATCATCACTTCTTCTTTTACGGGAGGACTGCAAGACTTTCCTATCGTTGAGAGTAACCAGAATGATGGTGCAGTTCTTGTCGTTGCTTATAGCAATCCTTCCACTCAGGGTTTTACCTCAGTTATCTTAGATGGAGCGCTAAGTCCCGCGGGAGACATGGTTGAGTTTAATTTTGTCAGTCCTTACACTGGAGGAGATTTCCTGCTTTCACTTGCCGCTAGTTATAGCAGCCAGCCAGCCCCAGGTGAGCCGCAAACTACTGAGATCAACGTAACTACTAACTCAACCAATAACCGAACTTTAACCACGAGTGCAGGAGGGGCGGATGACCGCACTGCTGATGAAGACTCAGGAAATGGAAACTTGATAACTGTTGGGGGGATAGGTGATAATCCTGCCAATGTCAACCCAACCGCTCAACCTATTGGCACTAATCCAGATGACGAATACTATAACCTCGCTCTTGGTAATATTGCTAATTCTGATCCTTTTATCTCGGCGGGAGATACCTTCCTTCGCTTAACAACAAAGAACCTAAGCAATGATGATAACGTTTTTGGAATGTTTATCACCAGTGGATTTAATATCAGTCCCGCTCCTGTCCCCGAACCATCGATGACACTGGGTATTTTCGGTATCGGTGCCATCGGTATCTTACTATCTCGCCTTGGTAAAAAATCCTAACAGAGAATAAACCTGGCAATTTAAGGCTGTAAATTGCGTTAAATTGCCATAAAATGCTCGATTATAGTTTTTTGTCGCTTTTTTGACCGCAAAATCACACTTAACCTAGGAGCTGCTGAAAAGCGAATACAAAGTAGTCTGGACAAGGGTTTTGCCGCTTTTTAGGAGCGAAAAAGTGCCAAGCTGTCAGACCCCTGAAAACGAAATACTGACAAAAAAACCAGGCACTTTCTTTGACGCAGTTCCGGCGTTCCGGCGTTTCTACTCAAAGAGTTTTTCAGCAAGCCCTACTTAGTTTCTAGATTTTTACCGTTCCAAGATAAAATTTGGGGTTCAACCTCAATCACCGCAAGAGACCCTCGGACTGCAATCAGTGGCAAAATCAAGGCTATGATCGATCACTGATAACCAATAACTGAGATGAGATGGTTTTATTAGAAGCAGCGGTTCATTCTTCCCTGCGCGCTTTTTTACGCGAACAAGGACGCTTTTACTGGTCTCATCATCTCACTATGGGGCGACTGGTGGCTAGAGCTTTACGCCTAAAACGTTCCTCTCTCATACAAACTGGAACTACTCTCACCCGCTATTGTCTCAGTTATCTCACCCCGGCTCTTTTGGGTAATACACCTGTTCTGATTGTTGCCCCGGAGTCAGAAGTAAACCTACTGTTAGAAGTGGAAATCCCCCATCTGCAAGCATGGTTACAAACTCAGCGAGATATCCTCAAAAGCGATCGCTTTCCTGCTAATTTTACTGGTTTACTCCTCACCACACCCCAACAATGGTTAGAGGATAAATTGGGCAATCTCGGTCATTTTCCCCAGAATATCCCCACGATAATCGATCGAGCCGAAGATTTAGAAACTTGTCTAATAGATTATCTCACCGTCACCATTACTCCCGAACAATGGTTCGCTTTAGGGTCAGCATATCCCCAGCATAGAGAGGTTATAGACTTAATTAAAGCACAACTTAGCCAAAGTATTCTTGGTCATCCAATTAATCCCTATAATTGCTATCTTATTGATGCCAAGGAAAAAGAATATATAATTGCCCTGCTGCAACGCTTGGATCAAGACTTAGCCACTGATTCTGCTTGGCAACTTTTAGCGGCAAAAATCCCCGAGCATAATTATCTCCTCTGGACATCAGTAGATCGAGATCGAGAAGAATTTACCCTAAAAATCAGCCCTTTGGAGGTCGCTAGTTTTTTCAAACCGATTTGGCAGCAGCAACCCTTTGTTTTAATCGGCAGTTTTTTAGATAGCGAAAAATCCGCTAATTTATACCGTCAAAATCAGGGTATCGGAGATATTTTAACTCTAAAGTTTGCAGCTGATCGCGAAAGTGAATATATTCATTTATATCTACCCGATCGCATCAGCGCACCCAACACACCCGAATTTCAACCGATGTTATTAAAGCAAGTGCGCGAATTAGTTAGTGTTAATCATACCAGGGAACAACCGATCGTGATCCTGATTGAAGATGTTCCCCTCAAGGCACAAATTGCCACCCAAATCGCAGCCGATTACGGTTCGCGAGTACAAGTGGAAAAAACTGAGATTAATAGTAATACTATTCTTGTTTGTGGTTGGCAATTCTGGCAAACCCATCAAGAAAAATTTCCGACTCCCAGTTTATTAATTATCGCTACTTTACCCTTACCCTCCCCCGAAAATCCTCTCGTTGCTGGCAAAATTGCCTACTATAAACGACAACATCTCGACTGGTTTCGTGCCTATCTTTTACCCACAGCAGTGAGGGAAATTCAGCAATCTGTCCAGTCTCTCCGAGAGTGTCAAGGTTGTGTGGCTGTCCTCGATAATCGTGTCAATGCCCGCAGTTATGGCCGACAAATTCTCTCCGCTTTAGAACCCTATGCTAAAGTTAATTATCTCGATCAACAATTTTTTCAAGATAAAGATTAAATCAGTTATCAGTTATCAGTTATCAGTTAAGTAGCTGGTTATAATTAAATTAAAAATGGATTTTAGGTTCGATCCCCCCTGCCCCCCTTGATAAGGGGGGTGCCGATCCCCCCTGCCCCCCTTGATAAGGGGGGTGCCGATCCCCCCTGCCCCCCTTGATAAGGGGGGTGTCTGACAACTTTTAACGCCTACCTACTTATCAGTTTACTGATTACTGATAAAATCTCCCCCAGAGCCATATTTCCAACTGTCTAAATAACGATGGTAAAGATATTTTTGCTTGTCGGGTAACTTTTCTAAAACAGGTTTTAAGGTGGCTGCTAAGGGATATAAACCACTATACAAAGCTAAATTAAAATAATGTCCCGTCCAATCGATAAAAGGATTGATACCCACTTGTGGAATCATCGGTAAAACTAATTGAGGATTAACCAAAGGCAAAGTTTTTGAGAGGGAAGAAAACTGCACCACATCCTGTAAAAACGGTTTTAGTACCTCATCTCCCAACTTATCCATTACCCGAAAAACTCCACTCATTAAGTCATTAATTTGATTGGGATTAGGGTTAGCAGACATCGGGACACTCATAGTTTTTTGAAATAGCCACGTTACCGATATATTCGGTTGATAGGGTTGTAAAAGGGCTAAATCTTCTCGGTTTAAAGCATTGATTTGTAAAGCTTCCTCGATGGCGAAAGTTAGCCTTTTTAAATGCCTGACCATTGCCCCAAAACCACCAAAACTGACCGGAGATTGACTACCGCTACTATCTCCCACTGCCAGAATTCTTGACCAAGGCATTTTTAAAGGACTTTGACGATAGGCAGGGAAAAAACCCGCTAGAAACCGCTGAAATTTTACTGTTTCTAAATCCACCTTTTGATACTCCGGCAGTAATCTTAAATACTCCTCCATCAAAAATTCTAAACTAAAGCGATCGGGATGGGTATCGAGATAGGTAAATAAATAAGTTGTCCGACCATCCCTAGCGGGAAATGCTTCCCAAAAGTATTGACATTGGTGCAAGATTGGGGTAAAAGAATAAATTAAATCACCAGTTTCATTACTGGGAAAACCCTGACCGCAACTACCCACCACTAAACAAACTCCATCGGGTTTTTCTCCTTTTCTTGCCTGTTTTGCAATTGCTGAAAAATGACCCATGGCATCGATTAATAAACGGGTTTTTAAAGTCATTTCTCCCGTTTTAACCATTACTCCATCTGGATGAACAATCGCCCCGCTAAACCCAGAATTTTCTAATAACTTTCCTCCCGCTTGTAAAAACTTAGTTTTTAAAGTCTCTAGCAAATAAACCGGATCAACACCGATATTTAAAATATCTCTGACCCAAAGCTCATAACCTTGATAAAATCCCACCCTAGCAGGATTATATTCCGTCGCTATCGCTTCATTTAATTCAGCTTCTGTCAATAAATCTAACTCTAAAAAACTGCTTAATTCTAAACGTGAAATATTCCACTCCTGCTCACGACCGCGCAGAATACCTCTTTCTAATAATGCCACACGCCAGCCCCTGGTTTGTAGGGCAGCCCCGATGAAAATTCCCAAAGTTCCCCCCGCAATAACTAGATCAAAATCCGTCTCTCCTAAAGATTCTTGACTTTGATTAATTACCGCAGGAATAAGCGAATTTTCTAAACGCAAAGCTTGCCAAGCTCGATCGCTGGCTCGCAATTGTTGTAAACTCTGAGGAGATACTCGATCGAGTAAAGATGCAACTAAAGACATAATCTTATATCAGTTATCAGTTATCAGTTATCGGATATGAGTTTTCAGTTATCAGTTCACTGTTTACTGATCACTAAAAAAAAGCACCATTCTAGTCGTTTCCTAACAGTAGAGACTTGCCACCTCACCATTAAGATAACTGCTCTATACGAGAAACCTATTTAGATTGGAAAAACTTTTTCCCTTCTTCAACGAGTTTATTAATATCCTTGAGAGAAACTCCGAAAATTGCTAAAACTCCCGTAAAGACTAACAAAAAACCGATAAAACTATTCCGATCATAGAGAAATAAACCCACCAAAACGATAAAATAGGGAGAGAGAATTTTACTAATATTTTCAACTACAGTAACCACCTCTGGCGGGGGAGTCTCAACAAGATTAATATCAGTTTTATCCTGATCTGGTTCGAGATTTTGCTTAATCGAAAACATCACCTCCTGTAGGTCTTTTACCTCCGGTGGGTTCGGTTCTTTCGCTGGTTTGCCAAACATTTTTAACTCCCTCGCCAATTTATCCATATCCTCTATGGTAGCCAAAAAGAGGGCAAGCCGGAAAAGCGCGAGCAATTCGAGAAATTCTCAGCGCAATTTTCCTTAACAACCCCCTCGGCCCCGGCTGCTATAATCAGAGGAACAACTCCCAAGTTCGTTAACGGTACAAAAAAACTATGAATACCAGTCCAGACCGTGTGATTATCTTCGATACCACCCTTCGAGATGGGGAACAGTCCCCGGGTGCCGCTTTAAATGTGGATGAGAAGCTAACCATAGCGCGCGCACTGGCACGACTGGGAGTTGATGTCATTGAAGCAGGTTTTCCCCACGCTAGTCCGGGGGACTTTGAAGCTGTGCAGAAAATTGCCGCCAGCGTCGGCAGCGAAGCTGATAGCCCGATTATTTGCGGATTAGCCCGCACTACCCAAAAAGATATTAAATCTGCCGCCGATGCGCTCAGACCCGCCGCCAAGCCTAGAATTCACACCTTCCTAGCCACATCGGATATCCACCTCCAATACAAACTTAAGAAGACTCGTCAGGAAGTTCTTGAGATTGTGCCGGAAATGGTGGCCTATGCTAAATCCTTCCTTAATGATGTGGAATTTTCCCCCGAAGATGCCGGCCGCAGCGATCCCGAATTCCTCTATCAAGTCCTCGAAAGAGCGATCGCCGCAGGAGCCACCACCGTTAACATTCCCGATACCGTCGGTTACACCACCCCCAGCGAATTTGGGGCTTTAATCCGGGGAATTAAGGAAAATGTCCCCAATATCGACCAAGCGATTATCTCCGTCCATGGTCACGATGATTTAGGGTTAGCGGTGGCTAATTTCCTCGAAGCAGTTAAAAATGGCGCTCGTCAGTTGGAATGTACTATTAATGGTATCGGTGAGCGCGCCGGTAATGCTTCCCTAGAAGAGTTGGTGATGGCCCTTCATGTCCGGCGCTCCTATTTTAATCCTTTCCTTGGTCGTCCAGCAGAGTCCACGGAACCTTTAACCAAGATCAACACCAAGGAAATCTATCGCACTTCTCGCCTAGTTTCTAATCTTACTGGCATGATCGTGCAACCGAATAAGGCGATCGTCGGTGCTAACGCTTTCGCACACGAGTCGGGAATCCATCAGGACGGGGTGTTAAAACATAAACTCACCTATGAGATTATGGATGCAGAATCGATCGGTTTGACCCATAATCAGATCGTCCTCGGTAAACTCTCTGGCCGCAACGCTTTTCGCTCTCGGTTACAGGAATTGGGTTTTGAGCTTTCGGAAACGGAACTTAATAACGCTTTTATCCAGTTTAAGGAAATGGCTGATCGCAAAAAGGAAATCACCGATCGCGATCTGGAAGCTATTGTTAACGATGAAATCGATACGGTTCCCGATCACTTCCGACTTGAATTAGTACAAGTGTCCTGTGGCAACAGCGCCCGGCCCACGGCCACGGTAACGATTCGCACTCCCGACGGTAGCGAGTTATCCGATGCGTCCATTGGTACAGGGCCGGTGGATGCTCTCTGCAAAGCGATCGATCGAGTGGTGAAGATTCCTAACGAATTAATCTCTTTCTCGGTGCGGGAAGTTACCGAGGGAATCGATGCTTTAGGAGAAGTGACTATCCGTCTCCGTTACGAAGGACGCACCTATTCTGCTCACGCGGCCGATACCGATATTATTGTCGCCTCCGCTCGCGCCTACGTCAGCGCCTTAAACCGTCTCCACGTGGCACTGCAGCAGAAGGAAAAAACCCCAGAAATGCTACAAGTCTAAATAGGGTTTGCTGAACAAGTTGGTCGGTGGGGTTAGGAGTCAGAATTCAGGAGACAGGAGTTAGGAGTCAGTAGCCGGTCGTCAGGAGTCAGGAGTCAGGAGACAGGAGACTATTTTTATTTATTCTCCCCACACCCCACACCCCACACCCCACACCCCACACCCCACACCCCACGTCGCTGTTGGAGAAAATCTTAAATTTGTCTCGCAAATTTCTAAAATGTTGCTAAGTTAATATTATGAGCTTGCGCTCTATTATCATGGTGCATATGTACCAAAAACAGATTCCCCTAAAAGCAATGAGGGATGAAATTTATCCGTAAGAATCCGATCAAATTAAATACAATAGCTAAGGACTAAAGGAATTAGCAAGGGCCAATAGGGATGCTGTTCCCCTTGCCATTGGGAACAGTTAACCCGTCCAATAATTCCTTTGATTGTTAGCTATCTGGTCAACACCGCAGACAAACCGGCGATCGGATTTCAGTCCTCCAGCCATTTACCCAATTTTTGCAGGAGCCAGATTATGAGTTGACCGAGCTAAAACAGCATTCCGTGTCGCTAAAATCGCATCGACACAAGAGAATTTAAGCAAAGATCTTCTCCCATTTGTTGTAATTAAAGCTACAATCGGAAAAGTCTTTCCCCGTCTCGGATTTGAGACACAAATTCGTTCAGTATCACCTAGATTGAGATTCGATCTTCTAGTTTTGCACAGAAGGAGCAAGAGGAAAACGGCATGACGCAGGCCCACAATGTACTAACCCTTACCGAGCCGCAATTGGATTTAGATTTGATTGACCTAGACGAAGACTTCGATGATGAGGATATCGAGTTAGAGCTAGAAGAAACCAGCGATAGCAACGATGGCAAAAAAACCCGCCGCCTTGCCAGCGCTCGTCGTCGTGACGCGGCCAGAAAAAAACCCTATACGGAAGATTCGATTCGGATTTATCTGCAAGAGATTGGCAGGATTCGGTTATTGAGAGCGGAGGAGGAGATCGAATTAGCGAGAAAAATCGCCGATCTACTGAAATTAGAACGCATTCGCGAAGATTTTTGCCTCTATAGCGATGCTGAATGGGGAAAACAGGTTTTCCTGTTCGAGCGCATCGAAAAAATTATCGCCGAAAAATCGGAAAAAGAACCGAAATTATCGGATATTAAGGCTTATTTAGGTAAGACGGAGCTAACGGCTCCCCTGCTGGAAGAATGGCTGGCGAAATCAAAGGAATACTTATCGGCCTTTAAGCGTCGTTTGTACCATGGTCGTCGCGCTAAGGAAAAAATGGTACAATCGAACCTGCGTTTAGTGGTTTCGATCGCCAAGAAATACATGAATCGCGGTCTTTCCTTCCAAGATTTAATTCAAGAAGGTTCCCTCGGTTTGATCCGCGCCGCCGAAAAATTCGACCACGAAAAGGGTTATAAATTCTCCACCTATGCCACTTGGTGGATTCGTCAAGCCATCACCCGGGCGATCGCCGATCAATCCCGCACCATTCGACTCCCCGTCCACCTCTACGAAACCATCTCCCGGATCAAAAAAACCACCAAGATTCTTTCTCAGGAAATGCGTCGCAAACCCACCGAGGAAGAAATCGCCACCAAGATGGAGATGACCATTGAAAAACTGCGTTTTATTGCCAAATCTGCCCAATTACCTATTTCTCTAGAGACTCCCATCGGTAAAGAAGAAGATTCCCGTTTAGGAGACTTTATCGAAGCGGATGGGGAAACCCCAGAAGATGAAGTTTCTAAAAATTTATTACGCGAGGATTTAGAAAACGTCCTCGATACCCTTAGTCCTCGCGAACGCGATGTGCTGCGTCTGCGCTACGGTTTAGATGACGGCCGGATGAAAACACTCGAAGAAATCGGCCAGATTTTCAACGTAACTCGCGAGCGCATTCGTCAAATAGAAGCCAAGGCCCTGCGGAAACTGCGTCACCCTAACCGTAATAGTATCCTCAAAGAGTACATTCGTTAATTTCCCGTCCTTAAAAAACTAGAAACTGAGTCTCCTTGAGGCTCAGTTTTATTGTAATCTGCACCTACCTCGACGGCTGCATCTCAATTTGGTCGAAATATCCATATTATATTTTGGGCGCACGCGATGCGCCACTAGCACGGATAGGTGAACTTGATTACTGCCGATTAATTCCCCCTCAACTCGATAGAAAGTCCCGTATTCGTTGGTAAGATATTCGATAGCGGGATTGACGAGGGTAAAACCAGCAGGATAACTGCTATACTATATTTATAGTTCACTGAGAGAATAGAAATGGATCACAATTGCGATGCTTGCGATTCTAAAATCGAAGATATTCCAGAGTTTATTCGTCAAAACCTCATTGTCGTAAAATCTATATGGACAGACAGCTGTGAGGCAATTAAAGAATTAAAAGACAATGATTACAACAAACACTTGATTTTAATTATAACAGATTTAGAAGAAGAAATTTTAGAAAATCGAGAAAAATTTTCAAAAAATCAATTTGCCAGAAATTATTTTACTACACAGATTAAACAATATTTAGAAGGCACAAAAAAATCTGCTGGGGAGCCATCGGCTAAGAGTTTATGGGCAAAACCAATATCTACTCAGTTGAAATTTATTTTAGAAGCTTTAAATTCAGCATCAGATTCTAAAAAATTTGAATTAAAAGACATATTATATTTTGTTGAAATAATACAAAGAGAGATAATTTCAGTAGAAAGTCTTGAAGGTTTACTTAATTTACTTATTACAGAAATCCTCAAAGAAGAAATGAATCGAGAGGAATTAAAATTTATCGTTAACACTATTATAATAATGTTTATTGAGCGAGGATACCATGTTAAAACTCTAGCTCTAGAAAATTCATTACCTAAACAATTATCTTTGTTTCAAGATCATTGGAACCTTATAAGTAAAAGGACAAAAGGATTGTATTTATACCGTGCACTCATATATGAATCACCCAAATATAACGAGGAAGTTTATTCTGAAAACGAAGACTATAAAATTGCCCTCAAGCAATATTATGACTCTTTGGGGCTTAAAGATAGGATTTTTCTGATGAAAAAAATTTATGTCGAACCACCTAAAAAGTATAAGGTTATTTTTAAACTTTCTAATTTTGCTCTAGCCAATTCTCAATCATTAAAAATAGGTAACGTTTATTTTTATATTCCGAAAATTCATGGAAAAATAACAAAAAGTATTTTTCGAGACGACACATACATAGATGAAAGTTCTGATCTTGTTCAGTTTGAAAAAAGAATACAGGAATTTGAAGTGATGTCCGAGAGTATTTATTATGTTGCTGTTGACATCGAAGGAAATGATTTTTATTCAATGAAGGATCAAGCGATAAGAACAGTAGAGAGGGCTGTGTCTGTCTTTCTCCGAAAGGATACTCTCATGAAAAAGACAAATAACAACGAAATACAAATGATATCAAATAATTACATTATCTGTGACGATCTAGGTGAGGGTGCTTTTTTTGAGCATTCTTATATATCGAATGAAGAATTTGATATTCCTAATAATATTTATACTGACAGAATTGGTCCTTGGCTTTCTTCTAAAAACTCACTTAATAAAAGCGTTGAAACATGGTTAACTGCCATTGAACTATATCGTAAATCTGTTGAGTCAGTACAAAGTTCCGACGCGCTTCTATATTCTTGGTATTCCCTTGAGCATTTTATCAATAAATCGGAAAAAATTACTGTGAGGCTTCCGAGGGAATTTGATAAATCTGTTTTTGGAGAATGGTACAATGCGGACAATATTTCAGTCCTACAATTATTGCTCGCTATTGTTACCATTAAATCCCATCTTTTTGATCTACTAACTACTTTTGCGGATAATTTAGCGAGAAAAGGCTTTCCATGGGATAGATACTCAGTATCTGATGAAATTTTAAATATATTTTTTATTAGTAAAAAATATAACGGTTCTATTGGGATAAACGCAAGTAATTTTCTTGAAAACTTTCAATTAATTTTTGATGATTTTGAGCAGAAAAATAGTCAATTCGATAAATATATAAGTGAGATTCGTGGTCATTTTATTGATCACACAACTTGCTTGAATAAAATAAAACAAGCAATAATCGATGTCAAAAATGATGTGTATAATATCTATCGCATTAGAAATATGCTAGTTCATAGTAGTAACACAAAAAGTAAGCTTTTAGAATATTATTCAAAAAGAAATAAGGAATACAGCTTAAGACTTATTTTAGAAATCAGAAAACATTTATTTGCAACCGAGAGTGATACTGAAATACAGCCGATAAATACTTATTTTACAAGGACGATAATTGATGCTAACGTGGCATTTGAAGCAGTAGTCAATAATGATATGGATAAATTCAGAAAATGGATAATACAATAGGAAACTCTACGACAAGTAGCCGCAAAAATTGATAATATCGAGGGTAGAACTGAAAAAAGCAATTTAGCCGCCGCTACAGCAATTCTGGCGGGGTTAGTATTAAGTAAGGAAATC